>Ga0116166_1002955_pt1 | contig 13539 bp, 13 predicted proteins | sample AD_JPNMR2_MetaG_FD_89884 | JGI IMG/M metagenome (GOLD analysis project Ga0116166, IMG submission 89884) | Active sludge microbial communities of municipal wastewater-treating anaerobic digesters from Japan - AD_JPNMR2_MetaG | ecosystem: Engineered > Bioreactor > Anaerobic > Digestate | place...
CTCAATAGTGCGCTTTTCCATAATACTTTGTGTTTGGTTCGATACCAAACACAAAGTAACGATATTTTCATTTAGTGTTTGTGCTTAAGCACAATCATGAAGGTTTCATCCGAAAATATTTTTTAATTTTTGATAGTGGTCGGATGGAACTCGCATGTGATGAACTTTCTACACATAGGCAACTCATAACATGCGAGTTCCATCCAATTTTTTTATTAAAATTGTTTTGAATAAAATAACAGATAAAAAAAGATTGTACTTTTGACCGTTTTCAAAACACAAAAATATTATCTTTGAACTTCTCTTGCATCACTGGAACGACAAGGAATTGAAAAAAAAAATTAAAATGTTCAAAATTAAGTATATGAACTCAAAAAATATCCTTTTCTTGTTGGGTTTCTTGCTGGTCGTATATTCCTGTGAGCCCGACAAAGACGACAATAACAATAATAACTCTGCTACTAAGCTGGAAGAAAGCCGCATTCGGGGTGAAATATATGCCGACATGCTTAGCGGTTATTATTGGAATTATAAAATCCCCACCAATGTGGATACCACCGCCGATGAAAGCCCGGTTGATTTTTTTAACAGCTTACTATATACTGCACTCGATCGTTGGAGTTTCATCGTTACCATTCAAGAATTCAACAATCTCAATAACGGGATATTCTATGGGCATGGCATTATGTTTAGCTACGATGAATATGCTCACATTCGTGTAGCGTATGTATATAAGAATACCTGGGCATCTGAGGCGGGCATTCAAAGAGGATGGATACTTAACAAAATAAACGGGCAGCCAATTTATAGCTATCAACAGCTCGATGAAATGGTTGGTGAGGGAACCGCTAAAGTAACCAATACATTCGAATTTACCGACAACGAAGGCAATATCAAAACCATTTCACTCGAAAAAGAAGAAATTACCATCAATCCCATTCTGGCGAGCTCCATCATTGAAGTGGGAAGTACGAAAGTTGGATATTTAGCCCTTGAAAGTTTTCTGGGTAGTGACATTGAGGGAAAATTGGATGATGTTTTCAGTGATTTCAAAGCCAATGCAATTGATGAGCTGGTAATTGACCTGAGATACAATACAGGCGGGAGCCTGGAGACAGCTAATTATTTAGCCAATTTAATTATAGGGCAGCAAGCCGACCAAAACCTATTTATTCGATTGACTTTTAATTCCGACCTCGAACCATACTTGAGCGATACCTTGAAACTATACAATATCCTTAAAAAACCCAATAGTCTTTCAAAATCCTTATCCCGAATCTTTTTCATCACCAGCGGGCAGACAGCATCGGCCAGTGAAGCGCTGATAAAAGGCATTCAACCCTACCTTACTACTTATCTCATCGGTACACGTACCTATGGTAAACCTGTAGGCATGATTCCGATTCAAATAACGAAATCGGACTACATCATCGTACCGGTAATGTTCGAATGGAAAAATGCACAAGGTGAATCATCGGGTTATGCGGGTATAGGAGTCAACTATGCCGAATTCGATGATATGACCCATGCGTTTGGCGATACTTCGGAGCTATGCCTGAAACAGGCGATCCACTATATACGACAGGGAAGTTTTATCCCCAGAAAAAAGTCGGCTTCAGAAGTTATCTTTAAAAAGCCCGACTGGCGTGGTATAAGGTCTGAAATTGGAATATATTAAATCAATGGGAAGGAAGACAAATAATTATTGCAAGGTCTTCGTCATAGGGTTAGGGATTAGCGCATTATTGCAAACGAGCTGTACCGATACTATCGATTGTAAATATACGGCCAACCGAAGCGTTAAGGTTAATTTTACCCAGTTGAACACACGTAATACATTGGTCGATACTACAGTAAGTTCCTTTAGCGTAGTCACCGCAAGCGGAGTATTGTTGTACGACTCGGTATCGGCCAGGCAAATACAGTTACCCCTGTCGCAGCTTAGCGATACTTCGTTGTATTATTTCTACTTCGACTCTATCGCCATCGATACGTTCCGCATATTCGTGCAACGCAACATCGAAATGATATCGCCCGAATGTGGCTTCAATACCCGATTTACCATCGATTCGGCACAATGCACTGCCAACAATATATTGCGCATTGTTGTAGTCGATAAAGCAGTCGGCGAGAATGCCACTATCGACCGAAATATTAACCTGGTGGTGAAAAAACGCAATCAAGCGGGCACTCGATAAGAAAATTTAACCTCCTGACCACAACTTACCCCTTCACCCTGCCAAAAGACTTCAACTAACTGGTATAGGATTATGACTATGGTAGCCAGAAATTATTGTTCCTACATTTGCCGGACTTTTTCAAGCTCAGGATTGTCGCCTTTTTTAAATAGCTTAATCTGGGCACGAATCATGCGTGGCTTACCATTGATATCGTTTCGTAACTGGATATTCCGAAAGCCCTTTAACGAAAGCATTTCCATAATTTCCTTGTGAAAACGGGGGTTAATTTCGAAATACAGAAAACCTCCCCATTCCAGTTTTATTCGAGCAAAATCGGCAATGGCCTTGTAAAACTTCAGAGGGTCGTTATCTTCGACAAACAGGGCAACATGAGGCTCATAATCCAGCACATTTCGATGCATCATGGCTTTTTCGCTCTCTGTCACATACGGCGGATTACTCACAATGATATCATAGTATTCCTTAAACATATGTGCATTTTCGCCCGACAATCCTTCTAAAATATCGTATTTGAAGAAATTGACTATACTTTCGTTCATGTATGAGTTTTCCTCAGCCAGCTCAAGCGCCTCGTCGGAAATATCAATACCATCGGTTTGCGAGTGTACCATGAGCTTATCCAGTGCAATAGCTATACAACCCGAACCCGTCCCAATGTCGAGAATACGATTTTCATTAAATTTATGCGTTTTGATAATCCAATCGACCAATTCCTCGGTTTCGGGGCGTGGTATAAGTACGGCAGGGGTGATACGCAGCGATAAACCCATAAAATCAACCGAACCCAGGATATATTGCAAAGGTTCGTAATTTTTAAGTCGCTCAGTAGTAGCTACAATTTTTTCGAACGTTTCTTTTGGTATCTCAAGCTGAGGCTTTAGATGAAAATCCACCGCCTTAACGTTGGCCAATTTCTCAAACATGATACGCCGAATGCTCCGAAACTCCGGCTCGGGATATAGGTTACCCACTTCTTGTTGAAAATATTGTAATGCTTCTCCTAAGGTAATAACATTGGTATCCACGGCCATAAATTTACCCCCACAATATAAAGTTTTTTTTCAAAGTATGTAATAGGTACAATGAAATTATCGATAAAATTTCCAATTTTTCTCTTTTTGAATACCTTTTCAACATTCCTTATTTTTATAGGTTATTTATGAATAATTAAAAATGGCTAATTCATTTTTAAGTTAAATTTGTTTTGGTTTAAACGAAATGCCACTCCATATGGATACAAAAGATGAGGAATATCACTATCGTTGCATAAGTCTGGCATACAATGGATTGGGTCGTGTAGCGCCTAATCCGATGGTAGGTGCTGTATTGATATACCAGGGAAAAATTATAGGAGAAGGGTTTCATAGCCGTTTTGGTGCAGCCCATGCCGAAGTGGAAGCCGTAAAGCACATAAAAGATGAAACCTTATTAAAAAAATCAACATTGCTGGTCAATCTCGAACCCTGTAGTCATTTTGGAAAAACTCCACCGTGTAGCCAAATGATAATAGACAAGCAAATAAAAAAAGTGGTCATAGGCGAAATCGACCCCTTCCCCAAAGTTGCCGGCAAAGGAGTAAAAATGCTACAAAAGGCAAACGTTGAAGTTTCAATAGGTTTACGAAAAGCCGAGAGTCGTTTCATCAATCGTCGTTTTTTTACCTTCCATGAAAAAAGACGTCCCTACATTATACTAAAATGGGCAGAGTCGTTCGATGGATACCTCGATAAAATAAGGAATGCAAACGAGCCTCCACAATGGATTACCGACACCTATGCCCGCATACTGGTACATAAATGGCGCACGGAAGAGCAAGCCATACTGGTAGGTACCAATACTGTTTTAATGGATAATCCCCAGCTTACCGCACGTTACTACTATGGCAAAAATCCTATACGTTTGATTCTCGACCGTAACCGACGACTCAATGGCCAATTGCATATTTTTGATCAACAAGCCCCAACGATAATATTTACACGTCAGCACGATGACTCGAATCCCCATGCTTCCTTTGTTAAAATCCCATTCGACAATATGCCCGCAGAAATCATGGACTACTGCTATCAGGCAGGTATCCAGTCCGTAATAATAGAAGGAGGTAGTAAAGTGTTATCGAGTTTTATTGAACAAAACCTCTGGGATGAAGCCAGGGTATTCCATGGCGATAATGTTTTTGAAAATGGTATCAGTGCCCCTCGGGTGCCTGCAAAACCAAAATTTTCGATACGACTTAGTAATTCTATCTTACATTTTTATTTCAACGATGAATGGCATGCAATTGCAAACATTGATTACCTTTGAAAAATTTATTGATTATGTCGCACAAAGCTGGATACGTAAACATATTAGGTCGTCCCAATGTGGGTAAATCAACGCTGATGAATGCCATGCTGGGGGAAAAATTGTCGATTATCACTCCCAAAGCACAAACCACTCGCCATCGAATCATCGGCATTGACAATGGGGACGATTATCAAATCGTTTTTTCGGATACACCAGGAATCATTAAGCCTAAGTATAAGCTACATCAAAAAATGATGGACTTTGTAAGGGAGGCACTCACCGATGCCGACATACTCTTGTATTTAACCGACGTTGAAGAAAAAGAGGAAGATTTGCCTCCAATTTTTGAGGAAATACAACAATTGAGTATCCCACTACTGGTGGGAATTAACAAGGTAGATTTGTCGAATCAATCGGCTGTAACTCAACTGGTAGAGAGTTGGAAAAACCGATTACCTTCGGCCGAAATTTTTCCGCTCTCGGCTCTTTATAATTTCAATGTAGACACACTCAAAAAGCGCATTCTTGAACTGCTTCCCGAACACCCACCCTACTATCCTAAAGAAAACCTTTCGGATCGAAATTTACGTTTTTTTGTTTCTGAAATTATTCGCGAAAAAATATTGTTGCATTACCAGAAAGAAATACCCTACGCCGTGGAGGTAGTCATAGAATCATACAAAGAAAGTGAGAATCTCGATCGTATTTCTGCTACCATCTACGTCGAACGAGAAACCCAAAAAGGCATTATCATTGGTAAAGGAGGTGAGGCACTAAAAAAAATTGGCATAGAAGCTCGAAAAGATATAGAAGCACTTGTTGGAAAGCAGGTATACCTTGAGCTATACGTTAAAGTGAAAAAAGACTGGCGCAACAATGAAAAAATATTGAATCAATGGGGTTATAAAATTTAGACTATGGGCGGTTCGGAAATTTTACTAATCTTACTGGTCATTCTTATCCTTTTTGGTGCTGATAAATTGCCAGAGCTAGCCAGGAGCTTGGGCAAAGGACTGAACGAAGTAAAAAAAGCTTCCGATGAAATTAAAAACGAACTATTACGTCACTCCACCGAAATAGGGAATGAGGTAAAAGAATTGCAAAAAGGACTTACTGAAAATACCCCTATTGACCAAATGCGAAAAGAAATAGAAGGCATACAGGATAATACAAATATAGAAGATATAGCTAAAAATACCCATCCTACCGATAAAGCAAAAGACCAGTGATAAGGCTATGGCAAAACCGAAAAATCACACAGCTCTTACGTATGATACTGTCCGTCAACAGATGGCAAATTATTGCAGTAAAGCAGAACGTTGCAGAAATGATGTCCTGAAAAAATTACGAACACTACCGCTCCAGTCCGATGAAAAAGCTTCAATCATTGAATATCTTGAAAAAGAAGGCTATATCAACGACCTACGATATGCCAAAGCTTTTGTCCATGATAAGCTACATTTCGACGGGTGGGGAAAGCTAAAAATTAAAATCGCCTTACAGCAAAAAAATATCGACGAATCAATCATAGAATCAGCTCTCAACGATATTGATGACGCAACGTATATAAGAGTATTAACCGACATATTGACCAAAAAGCTCAAAACTTTACCCCAAACATTAGATTCCTTTGAACGAAAACATAAACTTTTTCAATTTGGTTATCAACGTGGCTTTGGGGGACAACCTCTCGAAGAGGTAATTGAAAAATTGCTGTGATTGTTACTCGGCAGTGTTAACGCGTATCTTTAATACCTGTCCTACCTTCAGCATTCTTTCATCGGTAATATTATTTACCAATTTTATATCGTTAATAGAATCGCATTTAAACTTTTCGGCAATGGTATACAGGGTATCGCCTTTTTTCACCTTGTAGTAAAAAAATTTCTCCCGTTCAGAACATGCGGTTGTTTTGGGCAGCCATATTTTCAGTACCTGCCCAGCTTTTAGCTGGTCGCTGGAAAGTTTATTCCAAAATTTAATGCTCTCGGGCGAACAGCCCTTTTCAAGGGCAATCTTGTGTAAAAAGTCGCCAGGCTTTACGGTGTACAAAAACAGACTTTTACCCGTAGTATCGGAAGTCGACTCCAGATGCTTAAAATAGCTAAGCGTGTCAGACAACGCATATATCTGGTATTCATGCTTTAAAAAGGTTAGAATACGGTCGGAGGGCAAGACAAGAATCTGGGGGGTATCCGAAGCTGGAATATAATCTCTACGATAAGCAGGATTGAGTTCCCGAAGTTGTTGAATAGGCAGGTCGACTTTTTCAGCAATTCGGCTAAATTCCACTGCATGAGATATTTTAAGGGTGTCGATAGAGGGAAACGAGAGGGATGCGGGCTTAATACCATGTGCTTCTGCATTATTCATTAAATAAACAATTGCGATAAATGCAGGCACATACCAACGGGTTTGTTCCGAAAGGTAAGGCTGTAAATCCCAAAAACTGGTTTTTCCACCCGAACGCACAATAGCATTGCGCACCTCACCTGGTCCGCCGTTATATGCAGCCAACGCCAGTTGCCAATCGTTAAATAACGAATAAAGGTACTTGAGGTACCTACAGGCAGCATCGGTCGAAAGGTATACATCACAACGTTCATCTTTGTAGGAAGTGATGCTTAATCCTAATAATTTTGCAGAAGGATATAACAACTGCCACAGACCCATTGCCCCCGAAGGCGACCGTGCCAATGGATCGAGCCCCGACTCAACAATAGGCAAATATTTAAGCTCTAAAGGCAAGTCGTAACGATCGAGGGTTGCCTCGAAGATAGGAAAATAGAAGTCTTTTAGCGCAAGATATCGCGAAAGCTTATCGGCACGACTATCGAGATATAAGTCGATATACTTTTGAACGTCGGCATTGTAGTCGAGTCGGATAGGTGTAGTTTTGCTAAGCTGCTCAATGCGATATTCGTAATAAATAGAAGGAAATTTACGGGGGCTAACATCAGAGACCTGTGCCTGAGTCGACTGAGCTAACAAAGAAACAAGAAAAAAACACAGCTTCATCCATCTTTTTAATGGCAACCAACCTCCCCTTCGACAAAGCATAGTCTCTGATTCTTTGGACTATGAATACTAATTTTTTAGCTCTTTAGGAGTATCCTTAGCCTCATTCTTGGTGTTGTTAGCCTCACCACCCTGGCTGGCTTTTTTAAACTCGTGTAACCCTTGCCCCAAACCGCGCATGAGTTCGGGTATCTTACGACCCCCAAAAAGCAAAAGCAATGCTAGAACAATAAGAATAATTTCGGTAACCCCGATTGAACCTAATACAACAAAATTGAACATGGTCTTACAATATTAATGTTTCAACAAAAGTAAAAATAACTTGAATTGAAAATAGTTAAATTATTAAAAAAGCTACCTCGAAAACAACCGAAAAATATCGTTCAGATTGGCATATATGAGCAGGGCAAACAAAATTACAAGTCCCACCATTTGTGCTCTTTCCAAAAATTTATCGCTGGGTTTACGGCCGGTAATCATTTCGTACAGCAAAAACATAATATGACCGCCATCGAGCGCCGGGATAGGAAGAATATTCATAAATGCCAGAATGATAGAAAGAAAAGCAGTAAGCGACCAAAATGCTTGCCAATCCCACGTTCCAGGAAATATGCTTCCCATGGTAATAAATCCACCGAGCGACTCATAACCTTTAGCCGTTGGTGAAAATACTAGCTTAAACTGCTTGATGTAGCTACCCAGCGTATTAAAACCTTTTGCAATGCCAGCGGGGATTGATTCAAAAAAGCCATAATCCACATGCTTAAATGTAAAAAATTTGCTCAAATCACCGTCGGGATATATACCCAGGAGTCCTGTTTCAGGCACTTTTACAGTAATTTTAACTTGCTGTCCTTTTCTATCGACGGTGACGGTAATGGTGTCGTTTTTATGCTTTGAAAGAATGCTACGAAACTGATCGAAAAAAACAGCCTCCTCGTCATTGATTTTCAGCATACGATCGCCCACCTGAAAACCCGCTTGCTGGGCAACGGATCCCTCTGTAAATTTGCTAATAATAAAAGGGAAACGAACAGTAAAAAGCTCCTGTTTACGTATGAGCGAATGAACAATACTCTCGGGCAAATAAATATTTACCAGTTGAGAATCACGCAGCACCTGAACCGACTTTGCTTCCTCAAGAACAATGGTAGGAATAATTTTAAAGAAATTATCTACTGGCTTATTATCTACAGAAACAATTTTATCACCCGATCGAAAACCTACCTGGTATCCGAGCGAATCCACTGCTATGCCATATTTTACCTCCTGGGTAGGAAGATAATCTTCACCCCACGCATATAACACACCTATGTATATAATTAGAGCAAGAATAAAATTCACTAATACGCCACCAAGCATAATAAGCAAGCGCTGCCACGAAGGTTTCGAACGAAACTCATATGGTTGCGGTGGTCGCTTCATTTGCTCAATGTCCATGCTTTCATCAATCATACCAGATATTTTCACATAGCCACCCAACGGCAACCAACCCAGACCGTATTCGGTTTCCCCTTTTTTAAATTTAAACAACGAAAACCAGGGATTGAAGAAAAGATAAAATTTTTCGACCCGAGTTTTGAATATTTTGGCAAAGGCGAAATGTCCAAACTCATGTAAAATAATCAGGATAGATAGTGATAACAAAAATTGTCCAATTTTAACAAGTACTTCCATATTTCGATAAAATTAAATTAGACTACTCGCATAGTTACGTGCCCAACGGTCGGTTTCTTCATAATCCTCCAGGCTATTACATTCACAATAGGATGCCTTAGTCAAGGTTTTTTCAATGATATCCGACATTTCCAAAAAACCTATCTGTTCGCATAAAAAAGCATGGACAACCACTTCGTTGGCTGCATTAAGCGCACAAGGTATATTTCCTCCTCTTTCCATTGCATGAAAGGCAAAAGCAAGATTCCGAAAAACACTTGTATCAGGTTTTTCGAAGGTAAACTGAGTACACTCCGAAAAATTAAGCCTTGGAAAATTAGACTCCAATCGATAGGGATAGGAAAGCGCATACTGAATAGGCAGGCGCATATCGGGAACACCCAGTTGGGCTTTAATACTGCCATCGGAAAATTGCACCATGGAATGAATAATCGACTGTGGATGAACGAGTACCTCAATTTGACTGGGTTCTAAGTTAAAAAGCCATTTAGCCTCAATAGCCTCAAAACCTTTGTTCATTAAGGTGGCAGAATCGATGGTAATTTTATTGCCCATACACCAGTTGGGATGCTTCAGTGCATCACCTGGAGTCACATTTTTTAGCCTTTCACGGGACCAACCCCGAAAAGGCCCCCCAGAGGCAGTAAGTATTATTTTTTCAACCGGGTTATGCATTTCTCCAGCTAAACACTGAAATATAGCTGAATGTTCAGAATCAACTGGATAAATATTTACTTTGTGCTGTAATGCCAAACGGGTAATTAGTTCACCAGCCACTACCAGTGTTTCCTTATTCGCCAGGGCAATAGTTTTTCCCGCCTTAATGGCAGCAACTGTAGGCGCTAGTCCAGCATAACCCACCATCGCCGCCAGCACCACATCGACCGAGGGCATGCTAACCACTTCAAGCAATGACTTGAAACCAGTATATACTTTTATGGGATAATTTGCCAGCGCTTCTTTAACATATTCGTACCGTTCCTCATTTACAATGACCACCTGATTCGGAACAAACTTGTAGGCTTGCTGAATAAGTAAGTCAGCATTATTATATGCAGTAAGCGTTTCGACCTCAAATAAATCAGCATGAGCGGATATTACTTCTAATGCCTGCGTTCCAATAGAACCCGTTGAACCTAAAATAGCAATATGTTTCTTCGTATCCATTTTTTTTATCAGTGATTGCAAAGATACACTTGCCTATGAATTATTGGAAAATTTTGCTAAAAAAACAATCATCAAAAAAACATTTGCCATTTTCCGAAAGTCCATATGCATCTTTAGCATGATAAGATTTTAAACTTCTCGAAAACATTCAAATAATGAAAACGGATATTTTGTAATTTTCCTTGCTTAAAATTAACTTTATCTGACAAAAAGTATTATTTTTAACTTATAAAAACCTATCACATAAAACCTGCAAAAATGAAATTTCTGAGATATTTTATTGTTGCAACCCTTGCCATTATTCTGTTGTTATTTACTGTATCGTATATAGTATGGCTGGGCTACCCCAAAACGTATTTAAACATTTATGTTCTTGACAAAACGGTACCTGATTTTAAGTATGAAAAACATCGAGCCCTGTTTTGGGTGCTCAACAATGCCCGAATTGTCAAGTCCAATGGGAAAAGCTACAAGATAGGACACGATTATTATGGTTTTCATCCGCTACGCTCCATCAGTGATTATCAGTACGACATTAAACGAATACTACTTGAACAAATCGATAGTATATCCGACGTATACGATGTGGCTTACTATGCCGATACGCGAGGAGTGTATTTCAACGAATGGTTTAAAGGCTTTCGCCGAAGTGGCGAAAATTCTGTGATTGAAGGTGGACTAAACCAGAACGACTACTTGTTGCTCAAAACGATGAAAGAAAAGGGTAAGCTGATTATCGGCGAATTTGGAATATTAGGTACTCCCACTTCCGATCTTATCAGCTACAAAACCGAATTACTTTTTAATATTCATGCAACAGGTTGGTGGGTTCGCTATTTCCATTCACTCGATTCGAACAACGTGGAGATACCCTATCATGTTATCGAGCGTTATAAAGCTGAACACGGCGGTAAATGGCCATTTACAGGCGAAGGAATTATACTAACCAATAACAGTACTACCCTGGTATTAGAGCCCAAAAAACATTTGAACGTTAACTATCCCAAATTGGTTACCGATGAAAATTTTAGAGCAACTTTCCAGCTCCCTTCCAACATCGATTTTACTGGCTGGTTTGAAATTATTGTACCTGGCGATAGCGTTTCCGTTGTAGCAAATTTTCAGCTAAACCTAACCTCCGAAGGAGACTCGCTGGTAAAGAGTTATGGGTTATCCTCAATTTTCCCTGCAATCGTAGTCGATCATCCTGGGCGAATCAGAACCTGTTATTTCGCCGGCGATTTTGCTTCAAACTCACTGCCTTCCTTGTTTACTCAAATGGCTAACAGCAGAAAATGGCTCAAAGGGATAACCTCCAATAAACAAAAACTTTTCTTTCAAAATTATTATTTTCCCTTCATGGAAAAATTGTTAAAAACATATGCTATTGAAATTAAAAATAATAAACTAAATCCATAAAAAAAATGTTAATTGTCAAGTAACTTTAAAAACTGTTTATATGAAACGAACAAAACAATTGATGGGAATTTTATTGATACTGAGTACCATGTCGGTATCTGCACAATTGAGTGATGTTGCAAAAATTTTAACAGGTGGCACAGCCGATGCCAACAAATTAGCATCAGCCTATCTTGAACCGTGGGGAAAAGGCTTTTCCTACGGGCTATCCAATGGATGGTACAATACTGCCAACACCCATGGTCTTCTCGGATTCGACATTACTCTCACCACCACCATTGCCTCGATACCTTCCGCTCAAAAAACTTATGACCTAGCTCAGCTTGGATTATCCACGCTCACCTATGGCACTACATCCACGGGGCCTACCATTGCTGGAAAAAAGGAGGACGGTCCTGAACTAACTTACACGCAACAGGTAAACCTGCCTGATAACACCCAGCAAAATGTATCGGTGAAATTTAAAATGCCCCAGGGTATTAATGTTCCCATAGTTCCAAACTTCGCTTTGCAAGCAGGAATAGGACTGCCCAAGGGTACCGAAATTCTTGGTCGTTACATGCCTACAATTAAAATAGGCGACTATGGCAAATTGGGCATGTGGGGGATTGGCATCAAACACGACCTCAAACAATGGATTCCGGTGGTGAACAAAACCCCATTCTGGAGCATGAGTTTGCTCATCGCATACAGCAGCTTTAAAACTTCAGTAACAGGCGAACTACTTAGTCCCGACCCCAACCAATTTTATACTTCGGGGCTGAACATGGACGTATATAAGGACCAAAAAGTTGAACTTACAGCCTCTACCCTGAATGCAAGTTTATTGCTATCGACCAATATCCCTATTTTCAACGTATATGCTGGTGTGGGTATTGTATCCCCTTCTTCAAAAATCAAGATTTCTGGCGCTTTCCCTGTACCCAATCAACCTGAAATTGCTGATGTGCAAAATTCCATAGATAACCGTAAACCTGTAAAACTGGGGGTAAAAAATATTATGGATCCCATCGATGCCACGCTGGCCTCTAAAACTGCCTTTAAAGCTACTATAGGTTTTCGTTTAAAACTCGCACTGCTTACCATTCATGGCGATTACTCTACCATGGACAAGTACAACCTTTTCTCTGCAGGAATTGGTATCAGTTTCCGTTAATTATTTGAACCTCCATACAGAAAGAGACTCCCGTTATGGAGTCTCTTTTTTCTTTTATAGCCTGTAATTTAGGAAATTATCAATCAAACTTTCTGCGCTTCCCATGAATTTGCACGAGTGGTATTACTAAAATGGATGGAGGTATTTGTTACATTAACAAATATTCTACGAGGATCTAACAAAACTATGGTCATTTACGGTTTTAAATTTTTTTGCAGCATCGGATGGAACTCACATGCAACAAGTTATGAAGTACACTGACATACATAGTTTATTCATGTTCTTTCCAACCCCGTAGGGGTGGCTCTTTTGGTAGCAATGGGATGGTTAGCGATATCCCTTCCCCTCTCCTTTACAAGGAGAGGGGTGGCCAACAGGCCGGGGTGAGGATGAAACTGCAAGCCATCATCGTCTCAGCAACTATTTCCTTACCCCTACTTTCTTGTCTTGATACTAGAAAGTAGCAAAGAAAATCAAGCACAAATGATTCCCTACCCGCTCTGGTCAAAACGGAGTATGGCAGGCAGGGTAAGCCAAATCGTTGGCCGTGGCGTTTATTGTGGCCTGTACTTTACGGAATAGCTGTAGCTTTTCTACTCAAGGCTTTCCTCCTGCCAA
>Ga0116166_1002969_pt1 | contig 13495 bp, 12 predicted proteins | sample AD_JPNMR2_MetaG_FD_89884 | JGI IMG/M metagenome (GOLD analysis project Ga0116166, IMG submission 89884) | Active sludge microbial communities of municipal wastewater-treating anaerobic digesters from Japan - AD_JPNMR2_MetaG | ecosystem: Engineered > Bioreactor > Anaerobic > Digestate | place...
CGCCCTCGTCGTCCGGCGGCTTGACCAGCGGGCGCAGACCGACCCAGACCGAGCGCACGTCGGCGCGCGTCGGCGCCCGCGCCAGGCAGCGCCCGGCCTCGCGCAGGATGAAGTCCACCTCCTCGCGGAACGGCGTGGGCTCGCGCGCCAGGTCGTGGCGCGGCGTGTCGGTGGTGCCCAGCAGCGTCTTGCCCAGCCACGGCACGGCAAACAGCACGCGGCCGTCGCTGGTCTTGGGCACCATCAGCGCATGCGTGCCGGGCAGGAACGCGCGGTCCACCACCAGGTGCACGCCCTGGCTGGGCGCGACCATCGGCGGCCGCGGCGGCGCGTCGCGGTCGCGGTCCATGTCGCGCACCGCATCCACCCACACGCCGGCGGCGTTGACCACGCAGCGCGCAAGCAGCGTGAAGCGCTCGCCGCTTTCGCTGTCGCGCGCCAATACGCCGCGCACGCGGCCGCGCTCGCGCAGCAGTGCGGTGGCCGCGCAGTGGTTGAGCACCACGGCGCCGCGCTCGATCGCGGTGCGCGCCAGCAGCAGCGCCAGCCGCGCGTCGTCGAACTGGCCGTCCCAATAGCGGATGCCGCCGACCAGCCCGGCCGTGCGCAGCGTCGGCAGCAGTTGCTGCGTGCGCTGCGCCGACAGCAGCTCGGTGGGCCCCAGGCCGCGGCGGCCGGCCAGCACGTCGTAGGCCTTCAGCCCCGCGCCGTAGAAGGGCAGGTCGCGCAGCCGGTAGGCCGGCACCACGAAGCCCAGCCGCTGCGCCACCTGCGGCGCGTTGGCCAGCAAGGTGCTGCGCTCGCGCAGCGCCTCGTGCACCAGGCCGATGTCGCCTTGCGCCAGGTAGCGCACGCCGCCGTGCACCAGCTTGGTGGCGCGCGACGAGGTGCCCTTGGCGAAGTCGTCGGCTTCGAGCAGCGCCACCGACCAGCCGCGCGCGGCCGCGTCCAGCGCCACGCCCAGCCCGGTGGCGCCGCCGCCGATGACCACCAGGTCCCACTGGCGCGCGGCGCGCAGCTCGCCCAGCAGCCGCGCACGCGCGTACAGGCCCGCCGTCACAACACGCGCACGTCCAGCTGCATCCAGGCCTCGGTCGACGCGCCGCTGGCCACGCTGCGCAGGCCGTGCGCCAGCGGGTCGGCCATGTGGATCGCATTGCTCACATGGCTGACCGGCTCGACGCAGAAGTAGTCGCGCTGCGGCGGCGTGTACACCACCAGCCGTTGCAGCGACGACGTCAGCTGCAGCGACATCGCCTCGTCGCGGATGCGCGCCGCACCGCGCCAGCCGTCGAAGCAATGGTCGTAGTCCAGATAGCGCAGGTCGGCGTCGATGCCGTCCTGCGCCAGCTTGCGCACCGGCAGCTGCGCCGCGTCGTTGTCCCAGCGGCCTTCGCACTCGAGATGCAGCCGGCTGCGCGCGCGCTTGGGGAAGTACGGGTGCCAGCCCAGCCCCACCGGCTGTGCCATGTCGGCCAGGTTGTCGCACACCAGCTGCACGCGCAGCGCATCGGGCGTGAGGTGGAAATACTGGCGCGCCTCGAAGTCGAACGGCCAGTCGGCGTCGGCGTGGTGGCGGCAGCGCAGCACCACCTCGCAGGCGCTGGAAGACACGACCTGCCAGGGCCGCCTCCAGCCCACGCCGTGCAGCGAATGCGCGCTGCCGTCGAAGTTGGGCTGCGTGGTGTAGTCCGCACCCTTCCAGCGAAAGCGCCGGTAGCCCAGCCGGTTGGAGTAGGGCAGCAGCGCGAAGCAGCCCGATTCGCGTGCGCCCGCCAATGCCTGCGGCGCCGCGCTGCGCAGCAGCGGCAGGTCGCGGTGCCACAGCCCGGCGATGCAGCCGCCCAGGTCGGCGCGCAACGCCAGGCGCATCGCGCCGGCGCGCAGCTCGAAGACGGTGTCGGCGGCGGGTGCGGCCATGCTCAGCCGTCGGTGCGCGTGCCGGCGTGCAGCGAATGCACGTGCTTGTCGCCGGACAGGCCGCGCAGCGCATGCAGCGTGGCCAGCGCGCCGCTCATCAACAGCCCCAGGTCGGACGACACCGCCAGGTAGTCGTAGCCCAGCGCGCGGTACTGCGTGACGATGTCGGGCGTGGCGCCGACCGTGCCCACCGGCTTGTCCAGCGCCTTGCAGCGCAGCGCCGCGTCGGCCATCGCCTGCATCACCGCCGGGTGCGTGAACTGCCCGGTGTAGCCCATGTTGGCCGACAGGTCGGCCGGGCCGACGAAGATCGCGTCCACGCCGTCGACCGCGGCGATGGCCTCGATCTGCGCCAGCGCCTGCGGCGTTTCCAGCTGCACGATCACGCCGATGCCGGCGTCGGCCACCTTCGCGTAGTTGGCCGTGGTGCCGTACCTGGAGGCACGGCTCGCGCCCGACATGCCGCGCATGCCGGCCGGCGGGTAGCGCGTGGCGGCGACCGCGCGCGCCGCCTCGCCGGCGTTCTGCACGAACGGGAACAGCAGCGTGGTGGCGCCGGCGTCGAGCAGCCGCTTGACCACCACCGCATCGTTCCACGGCAGCCGCACCACGCCCAGCATCTTGGTATTGCCCAGCGCCTGCAGCAGATGCACCACGCCCATCAGGTCCAGCGGCGCGTGCTCCATGTCGACCACACCCCAGTCGAAGCCGGCGTGGCCGACGGCCTCGGCGACGATCGGGCTGGCCGAGCTGATCCAGGTGCCGATCGGCGGCTTGCCGCCGGCGGCGCGCAACATCTGCCTGAAGGGATTCATGCGCTTTCCTCGAATGGCCGCTGCCGCGGTTTGGGCGCAGTCTATCGCTGCGCCCCGGCTACAGCTGCAGCTTCAGGTAGTGCGCACCCGGGATCGGGTTGAAGTAGTACGGCGCCACCTCCTGGAAACCCAGGTGGGCGTACAGCGCGCGCGCCGACTCCATCTCGTCCAGCGTGTCCAGCAGCATCGCCGAGTAGCCTGCGGCGGCGGCATGGTCGATCAGCGCCTGCGCCAGCACCCGCCCCAAGCCGAAGCGGCGGAAGGCGCGGCGCACGAACAACCGCTTCATCTCGCAGGCGTTGGCGTGGTCGACGTCGGCCAGCGGCCGCAGCGCGCCGCAGCCGGCCAGGGCATCGTCGGCGTAGGCGAGCAGCAGCACCCCGCCGGGCGGCGCATAGTCGCCGGGCAGCGCGGCCAGCTCGGCCTCGAAGTTCTGGAAGTCCAGGTCGACCTGCAGGCTGTCGGCGTATTCGCGAAAGACCTCGCGCGCGCGCTGCAACCGCTCGGGCGTGTCGGCCTGCAGCAGCCTGATCTCGACCGCGCTCAAGTGTCCTCCCGCGCCGGGCACGCCGCGGCGATGGACGCAATCAGGCGGCAGTCATTCACAGGCAGGCTCTCGGCGCGGCATCGGATGCAACCATAGCGCGAAGCCGGCGCCGCGCGGCCGCCGCAGCCACCGCCGCAACCGATGCACCGCGGCGCCGCGATGGCCGGCATCCGAGGCTCATGCGACGGGCCGCCAACCGCCGGCGACGGCACCGCCCTCGCGCAGCGCCAGGGCCTGCGCCGCGTGCCAGCGCATGTCCATGCGTTCGAACGCGGCCAGCGCCTGGTCGAGCAGGCGCCGCGCCTGGCCGACCTGGCCGCGGCCGAGCAGCAGCCGCGCCTCGACGCATTGAGTGTGCGCATGCTCGTGCGCCGACTCGCGGCGCCGCGCCGTGGCATAGGCCGCGGCGACGTAGCGCTGCGCCAGCTCGGGCCGGCCGCGCTGCAGCCAGTCCAGCGCCAGCGCGCGCTGGCTCATCGCCACGCCGAGCCAGTCGCTGTGCTGCGCGCGCTGCAAGGCGCGCGCAGCACAGCGGCGCGCCTCGTCGCGGCGGCCCAGCGCAAACAGGCCTTCGCTGAGCCAGCCGTGGTTCAGCGAGCGGTACAGCCCGGTCTCGCGCGGCGCGAGCCAGGCGGTGGCCTGCTCGATGCGCGCGATCGCCTCGGCGCGAGCGTGCAGCCGCCATTCGGCCCAGCCGGCGATGGCCTCGGCGATCGAATACTGCGCCAGGCTGCGCGTGCCGCGCGCGATGCGCGCCGATTCGGCCGCGGCGCGCAGCGCGCGCTCCCAGTGGCCGCGCCACAGCAGCACCGCCGCATGCCAGCCGTGGATGGTGGCGCCGATCTCGTGCTCGTCGCCGACCACGCACTGCAGCGCGTCGGCGAAGGCGGACTCGGCGGCGTCGAACTCGCCGCGGTCGCCCAGCACCCAGGCGCGGCACACGATGGTGAACGCGGTCAGCGGGTCGGTGCGGCCGGTGCCGCGGCGCCGGCTGGCGATGATGCCGTCGAGCAGCGGCAGTGCGCGCGTGTACTGCGCGGCGCCGGTGTGGGCATGGCCGAGCGCGGCGGCCACCGCCAGGATCAGGCGCTTGTCGCCGGCGCCGCGCGCCTCGGCCAGCGCGCGCTCGAGGTACTGCACGGCCTCGGGCATGTCGCCCAGGCCGTAGTGGATGTAGCCGACCCACAAGCGCGCGCGCGCCGCCAGCGCGGCGTCGCCGCCGCCCTCGGCCAGCGCCAGCGCCTGCTGTGCCAGCGCCAGATCGACGCGCGTGGCGTCGTAGATCGACACCAGCCCGAGGCGCTGCACCAGGTCCACACGCTGGCGCACGCGCGCCGGCACGGGCGGCAGCCGGTCCAGCGCCGCCAGCGCGGCGCGGTAGTGTGCGCGCGCGCGGTCCAGCGCCGAGGCGGCCAGTGCGCGGTCGCCGGCCGCCTCGGCGAATTGCAGCGCCAGCACGCCGTCGCCGCCGGCCGCGAAATGGTGCGCCAGCGCAGCCTGCACCTGCGCCTGCGCCTGCGCGCGGTCGGCCTGCCGGTACAGCAGCGCAGCAGCAACACGCAGGTGCAGGTTCTGCCGCACCGGCAAGCCGATGCCGGCATAGATGACGTCGCGCGTCAGGCCGTGCTTGAAGCGCAGCGTGCCGGCGCGCGGGTCGATGTGCACGAAGTCCTGCTCGGCCAGCGCGCGCAGCGCCGCGCTGTCGGCTTCGTACCCGGTCAGCTGCTGCAGCAGCCACAGCGGCACCACGTTGCCGATCACCGCCGCGGCCCGCAGCAGCTCGGCGTGCTCCAGCGGCAGCACCTGCAGCCTGGATTCGACCAGCTGGGCCAGGAAACCCGCGCCGCTCGTCAGCCGCTGCGCCGCCGGGCTGGCGCTGGCGTCGGACAACTGCACCAGCGAGGCGTCGCGCAGCAACGCGCGCGTCACCGAATGGCACAGTTCGCCCAGAAAGAGCGGGTTGCCGCCCGCATGGCGGCACACCTGCGAGCGCACGAAGGGGTCCACCGGGCCGAGCAGCGCGCTGGCCAGCGCGTCGGCCGCCGCCTCGGCCAGCGGCGGGAGCAGCAGCGTGCGGTCGAAGCGCTGCAGTTCGTGCGGGCCCGGGGCGTGGCGGGTGGTCAGCAAGATCAGCAGGCGCAGCGGCGGCAGCCGCCGCAGGGCCATCAGCACCTGCTGCGAGGCGTCGTCGGCCCAATGCCAGTCGTCGATGAACAGCAACACCGGCTGCTGCGCCGCCAGGCTCGCCAGCAGCGAACCCAGGCTGGCCGCGGCCTGCGCCGCCGACGCCGCGCCGGGCGCATCCAGCGCGCGCGCCAGCTGCACGAAAGGCTGCATCGCCTCGGCGCCCAGCGACTCGTCGCAATGCGCGCGCAGCGTGCGCCAGCCCTGCGCCTCGGCGCTCTCGGCCAGCGTCTGCGCCAGCCGGGTCTTGCCCAGACCGGCGGGCCCGGCGATGGCGGCCACGCGCAGCTGGCCCCGCGCCGACTCGGCCAGCAGCTCGACCAGCTGGCGCAGCTCGGCGTCGCGGCCGACCAGCGTGGCCGTGGTGTGCGCCGGCGCGCGCCACTCGCCGAGGCCCTCGGCCGCACCGCCGACGCGCACGACGGCCAGCGGTTCGCTGCGGCCGCGCAGCGCCAGCGAGTGCACCGCGCCGACGCGGAAGTGCCGCACGGCCGGCCCCAGCGTGTCGACGCTGACGACGATCTCGTCGGCCAGCGCACGCTCGGCGAGCCGTGCGGCAATGTTGGGCACCGAACCGCTGAGCTCGAAGCGCCCGCGTTCGATGTCGCCCTGGCCGATCAGCACCAGGCCGCCGTGCACGCCCGAATGCAGGCGCGGCTCGAAGCCGGCGGGCAGCACCACCGGCAGCCTGCGCACATGGGCGTGCAAGGCCAGCGTGGCCAGCACGGCGCGCCGCGTATCGTCCTCGCGGGTGTGCGGATAGCCGAACATCGCCAGCACGCCGTCGCCCTGCACCCGCACCACCACGCCGCCATGGCGCGGCACGATCTCGTCGTAGCCGCGGCGCAGCGCCGACAGCAGCGCCGCGTAGTGCTCGGCCTCCATCAGCGCGGCCAGTTCGGTGGAACGCGACAGGTCGGCAAAGACCAGCGTGACGAAGCGCCGGCCCGGATCGGCCGCATCCGGCGGCAGCGGCGCCGCGGGCGGGGCGCTGGGGCTGTGGAGCTGCATCGATGCGTCGCCACCGCAACCCGGTGGCAGCCGATGAGTGTAACCAGATGCAGTGGGCGCACCCACGCATGCACCCCCGCGCTTCGCCGCCGCCGCGCAGGGCCGAGGCCCGGCGCGGCGGCGCGGCTTCAGGGCGCCGCGCGCAACCGCTGCGCGAAGGCCTCGATGTCCGGCGCCACGGCCGGCCAGCCGGCATCGGCGGCGGGCGCCAGCAGCGTGGCGCGCAGCAGCCGGCGCAGGATGTCGGGCTGCGGGGGCAGCGGCCCGGCAAAGCGCACCTCGTGCGCGCCGGCGATCACCAGCATGGGGAAGGTCTCGACCTCGACGTCGCCGACCAAATCGGCCTCGTCCTCGATGTCGATCCAACGCGGCCGCAGCGCCACGCCGCTGTCGGCCAGCTCGCGCGCCACCTGCTCGAACACGGCCCGATAACCCTCGCAGGTGCGGCACCAGGCGGCGCACAGGCAGACAACGTCAAACGTCGGCACAGCAGGCATCGCCACATCGTAGCCAGTCGGCGGCGCGGTGCCCGGCTGCCGAACCGCAGGCACTTGTGCACACCGGCCGCATGAACAAGGGTAATCCCAGATCGAATCGAGCGCGTGGCCGTCGAAAGCCGGGCGAGGGCACGCCGCACGCATCGCGCGCGCCCAAGCTTCAGCGACCGGGCCGAGGGCTGCCGATGACCCCCTTCCAGAACCTCGATCCGATCACCCTGCAGCTGACGATCGCGGTGCTCAGCGCTTTGCTGGGCGCACTGTGCATCGCGCTGGTGCGCGTGTTCGACGGCCAGCGCGCGGTGCTGCTGGGCTGGGCCTGGACCATGGGATTTGCCACCCTGGCTTTTGCCGGCTACTTCCTGCGCGGCCACGCGCCCGAATGGTTGACCCAGCCGCTGGCCAACGTGGCTGGGCTGGCGGTGCCGGTGCTCGCGCTGCGCGTGCATGCCCTGTGGCAGCAGCGGCGCGTGCGCTGGGGCGGCGTGCTGGGCGTGGCCGCGGCCGGCCTGGCCGGCCCGCTGGCGGCCTACGCCGCGCTGGCCCCGATGTGGCTCGCGGTGGCGTCGATGTCGGCGGCCTGCGCCGCGCTCGGCCTCGCCACGGCGCGGATCATCGCCACGCTGCCAGCGGCGCGACGCAACGCCGGCAGCCGGCTGTCGCTGCTGGCGTTCTGCACCTTCGGGCTGATGCTCACGCTGCGCGCATTGACGGCCGCGTTCGGCGCCGATGCGCTGCCGATGGGGTCGAACGCCGCGCCGCAGCTGTTGACCCTGTTCGTCGGCAGCGCCTTCGTGGTGTGCAGCACATTGGGCCTCGTCTTGATGGTGGTCGAAAACCAGCGCCAGCTCGCGCTGGAGGGCGCGCGGCGTGATGCCCTCACCGGCGTACTCACGCGCGGCGCCTTCGTCGAAGCCGCACAGCGCCAACTGCAATCGGGCCGTGCGGCGGCGCTGCTGATGATCGATCTCGATCACTTCAAGCACATCAACGACCGCTTCGGCCATGCGGGCGGCGACCGCGTGCTGCGGCAGGCCGCACAGCAGATTGCCGCCGGCTGTCGTGCGGGTGACCTGGTCGGGCGCTACGGCGGCGAGGAGTTCTGCGTGCTGATGCGCGATGCCGGCGCTGCCTGCGCGAGCGAGCTGGCGCAGCGGCTGGTGCGGTGCGCGCGTGACGCAGCGGTGGCGCTGGGCCCGCACCAAGGCCGTTACACGATCTCGGTAGGCCACGCCGCGTGCGCTGCCGCGCGCGACTCGACACCGGCTGCGACGCTGGCGGCGCTGTTCGAGCAGGCCGACCGCGCGCTGTACGCGGCCAAGCGCGAAGGGCGCGATCGTGCGGTGGCCGCCATCGCACTGCCGCGCCACGGCGCGGCGGCCAGTGCGCGCCCACCCGCGCCACCGGCTCGAAGCTTCTGGCACGCGACATCGGTGTGAGCCGCCGCGGCAGCCACGCTGCCGCACAGGTGCGAACAGGCGCGCGCGCCGCGCTGCACCACAATCGGCCGCATGCCGCCGGTCATCGACATCCGCTCGCTGAGCAAGACCTACGCCTCGGGCTTCGCCGCGCTGAAGCAGGTGGATCTGCAGATTCGGCCAGGCGAACTCTTCGCCCTGCTCGGCCCCAACGGCGCCGGCAAGACCACGCTGATCAACATCGTGTGCGGCATCGTCAACGCCAGCAGCGGCACGGTCGCGGTGGCCGGCCACGACATCCGCCGCGACTGGCGCGCGGCGCGCAGCGCGATCGGCCTGGTGCCGCAGGAGCTCAGCACCGACTCGTTCGAATCGGTGCTCAACACCGTGGCCTTCAGCCGCGGGCTGTTCGGCAAGGCGGCGAACCCCGGCCTGCTGGAAGAGCTGCTGCGCCAGCTGTCGCTGTGGGACAAGCGCGGCGCGCGCATCATGACGCTGTCCGGCGGCATGAAGCGGCGCGTGATGATCGCCAAGGCGCTGAGCCACGAGCCGAGCATCCTGTTCCTCGACGAGCCCACCGCCGGCGTCGACGTCGAACTGCGCCGCGACATGTGGCGCATGGTGCGCGGCCTGCAGCAGCGCGGCGTGACCATCATCCTGACCACGCACTACCTCGAGGAGGCCGAGGAGATGGCCGATCGCATCGGCGTGATCCGCCGCGGCGAGCTGATCCTGGTGCAGGACAAGGCCACGCTGATGCAGCGCTTGGGCCGCAAGCGGCTGACCTTGCAGCTGCAGCGGCCCTTGCCGGCGCTGCCGGCCGAGCTGGCCGACTGGGCGCTCGAGCTGGCCGACGACGGCCACGCGCTGGTGCACAGTTTCGACACCGCCAACGCAGCGTCCAAGGTGCCCGAGCTGCTGCGCCGGCTGGCCCAGCTCGGCATCGACTACAAGGACCTGCAGACCGAGCAGAGCTCGCTCGAGGACATCTTCGTCGACCTGGTGCACCGGGCGGGCAGCGCATGAACTGGCACGGCGTCAAGGCCATCTACGTCTTCGAGATGGCGCGCATGCGGCGCACGCTGATGCAAAGCGTGGCCTCGCCGGTGCTGAGCACCTCGCTGTATTTCATCGTCTTCGGCGCGGCCATCGGCGCGCGCGTCGAGCGCATCGACGGCATCGACTACGGCGCCTTCATCGTGCCGGGGCTCATCATGATGGCGGTGCTGACGCAAAGCGTGTCCAACGGCAGCTTCGGCATCTACATGCCGCGCTTCTCGGGCACGATCTACGAGCTGCTGTCGGCGCCGATCTCGCCGCTGGAAGCGGTGCTGGGCTACGTCGGCGCGGCGGCCACCAAGTCGGTGCTGCTGGGGCTGCTGATGCTGGCCACCGCGCGCGGGTTCGTCGCCTATTCGATCGCGCATCCGCTGTGGATGCTGGCCTTCCTGGTGCTGACCTCGGTAGCCTTCAGCCTGCTGGGCTTCATCCTCGGCGTGTGGGCCGACGGCTTCGAGAAGCTGCAGGTGGTGCCGCTGATGCTGGTGCAGCCGCTGGCCTTCCTGGGCGGCACCTTCTATTCGGTCCACATGCTGGCCAGCCCCTGGCAGCACATCGCGCTGTTCAACCCCGTGCTCTACCTGGTCAGCGGCTTTCGCTGGAGCTTCTTCGGCAGCGCCGACGTCGGCGTGGGCTGGAGCCTGGGCATCACGCTGGCCTTCTTGCTGCTGTGCCTGGGCGTGGTGGCGTGGATCTTCAAGACCGGCTACCGGCTCAAGGCCTGAGCCGCGCGGCGAAGGGCGCGGCGCAGGCGCGAACGCTCACTGCCGCGCGGGACTGCCCGGCTTCGCACCGCAGCGTCGGCCGGCTCAGGCCGGCGCGGGCGGCAAGCGGCCGAGCACCTCCAGCATCGCCGGCGAAAGATCGGTGTGGTGATGCACCAGCTTCCAGCCATCGGCTTCGCGCCGATAGATGTTGGTGACGCGATGCTCCAGGCTGACCGGGTGCCCGGCCATCTTGAACCGGCCGCGCTCGACGCCCACCTCGTAGGCCATGTCCCCGGCGACCTGGATGAGCTGGTCCTCGAGCGCGATCTTCGCGTCGGACGCCAATTGGGCCACGCCGTCGAACGAGGCCTTCACGGCATCCCAGCCGACCTGTCGGCCGCCGATCGGGTGCAAGGCCGTGACGCCCGCGGCGTGCGACCAGCAGCCCGAAAGCGCGCCGGCCTGGCCGTTGCCCATGCGGTTCAACCCGGCGTAGAAGTCTTCCGACGCCTTGCGGATCTCGTCGTGTGCTGACATTGCCACTCCCCCGCAGTCGATGTGCGACCGCACCCATCGATGCGGCTCGGCATGAGCGCATCGCGGGCCGATGTTACGGCGCTGCACCCGAAGGGCAATCCCTTGCTGACGCCGCCCGGCCGCCGCAGCCCGCGCGCTATTCCACCGGCTGCGCCACCGGCTCGGCGGCTTTCGCTGCAGCTTCGTCGGCAACCCCAACGCCGGCGCGGGCCGGCGCCTGGGCGTCATGCTGGCCTTCTTGCGGCTGTGCCTGGGCGTGGTGGCGTGGCTCTTGCGCAGGGGCTGCCGGCTGCAGGCCTGAAGCGGCAGCGGCCTTGGCGGCGCCGCCTTCATCGGTCGTGTTGTCCTCGTTGCACGCCACAGCGGGCTTGGCGGCGCGGGGCCCATGAGGCCGCGGGTCCAGGCGCGGCGCGGTGCGCACCCTCACGCCCGAGCCGATGATGCCTTCGCCCTCGGTGCGCAGCAGCATCGCCGCCACCTGCGGCATGGTCTGCAGCTCGACCTTGTGCTCGCAGGCCTTGCCGTCGGCCGTGACGCCCAGGCACACGTATTCGTAGCTGTCCAGCACGCGCCCGCCCACGGCACGCTTGGGCAGCAGCTTCATCGGCAGCAGGTGCTGCGGGCACACCACCTGCGCGTCGGCGTCGCCCAGGTGCTGCCTGACGCGGCCGTGGGTTTGCGCCAGCACGTCGGGGCGGTTCCACTCGGCGTGGCGCTGCGCCTTGGGTGTGTCCAGGTCGGGGTCGGCCAGGCGCACCACGCCGGCGTTGTGTTTGCCCGGGTCGAGCTTCACGCTGGGGCAAGGCGGATGGCGCTGCTCGGTGCACTGCCAGTAGAAGCGCCGTTGGCCGGTCTCGCTGGCGAGCGCGCCTTGGCGGATGCGCATCATGCCGCCGCAGGACGGGCAGGCCTTGGCGGCGAGGATGCCGACGTTCGAGCTCAGCTCGTCGTCGTCGAGCCTGGCCAGCAAGGTGTCGCCGGCGCGCTCGCGCAGCTGCTGCGCCGAACGCTGCGCGTTCGCGCGCTCCATCTCGGCACGCACCCGCTCGCGCTCGATGGCCAGCTGGCGCAGGCGCTGCACGTCGGCCTCGGTGCGCTTGCGGTCGCGTTGCGCCTTTTCGGCCAGCTCGCGCTCCTGGTCGGCGATCGCCTGGGCCTGCTTGAAGAAGCCGTCGGCCGTGCCGTGGCCCAGCGCCGCGCCGCGGCCTGGCGCCGACGGGCCGACCTCGGCCAGCAGGCCTTGCACCACCGTGCGCACCGCGCCCGCGATTTGTTTGACCATGGCCTTGGCGCCGGCGAACAGGGCTTCGAGAAAGTTCAATGCAGTTCCTTCGTCAGTCAGGGCGCGGATTGTGCGGCCTGCGCCGGGGCCGCCGGGCCCGCCGAGCCTGCCGCGCTGCCGCCATGGCGTGCAGCGCAACGCCGCGATGGCATGGCGGCACAATCGCGCCGCAGATTCGACGATGGGAACGCTCATGCTCGCAGCCATCGGCTGCCGCCGCGCCGGGTGATGAAGCCCTTCGACCGCGCCACGCTGGCCGCGGCCGAACGCCATCTGCTGCGCGACGGGCGTTTCGCCAACGCACGCGTGGAGCGCGTGCGCATCGGCGGCGCCGACTGGACCGTCAAGGACTTCGCGCCGCGCGCCTTCGTCGTGCGCCATACGGTGGGGCGCTTTCTGCTCGGCCGCGAGCTGCGCGCGCTGCGCCGTCTGGACGGCATCGCCGGCGTGCCGGCGCAGGCCTTCAGGGTCGACGCGGCGGCCATGGCCGCGCGCTTCGTGCCCGGCCGCGCGCTGGCCGACACGCCCGACGGCCCGTTCAGCACCGACTTCCTGCTGGCGCTGGAAACGCTGCTGCGCCAGGTGCACGCGCGCGGCATCGTGCACCTGGACACGCGCGGCGGCGGCAACCTGCTGGTCGGCCCCGATGGCGCGCCCGGCATCATCGACTTCCAGGCCGCGCTGTCCACGCGCTGGCTGCCGCGCGCGCTGCGCGGCTGGCTCGAAGGCATGGACCTCAGCGGCGTGTACAAGAAGTGGCGCCGCTGGCAGCCCGACACGCTGGGTGCCGAACGCCTGGCCCGGCTCGAACGGCAGAACCGCTGGCGCCGCTGGTGGTTGCTGCGCGGCTACTTCGGGCTGCGCAAGACGCGCAAGCCGCGCGAGACACAATAGCGACAATAGCGCGCCATGAAACCCACCTCGGACGGCCTGTTCCAGCATTCCGGACTGCGCAGCGTGCTGGTCAAGCTGCGGCTGCCGCTGTTCATCGTGGTGCTGGTGCTGCTGGCACCCTTCGCCAAGCGTGAATGGCTGCTCGCCGGGTTCGTGGTGTCGATGGTCGGCGAGTTCATCCAGCTGTGGTGCTTCGCCTCGCTGGACAAGAACGCCACGCTGACCGTGCGCGGCCCCTACACCATGGTGCGCAACCCGATGTACCTGGGGCGCTTCTTCATCCCGCTGGGTTTCCTGATGCTGCTCGGCCAGTGGTGGTGGCTGTTGGCCTATACGGTGATCTACTGGCTGTACATGGATGCGCGTGTGCAGCGCGAGGAAGCGCACCTGAAGCCGATCTTCGGCGCGCCTTACGCAGCCTATTGCGCGCAGGTGCGCCGCTTCGTGCCGGGCTGGCCGCTGGCCGGCACCCCGGTGGCCTACTGGAACCCGGCGCTGTTCAAGCAGAACAATGCCGCTCGCAACCTGCTGGCCACGCTGGCCGCCTGGGCGCTGATGGCGGCCTGGACGATCTGGGGCGTGCCGGCGCTGCCCCATTGAAAGCGACCCCCTCATGAGCGAACC
>Ga0116166_1002974_pt1 | contig 13489 bp, 10 predicted proteins | sample AD_JPNMR2_MetaG_FD_89884 | JGI IMG/M metagenome (GOLD analysis project Ga0116166, IMG submission 89884) | Active sludge microbial communities of municipal wastewater-treating anaerobic digesters from Japan - AD_JPNMR2_MetaG | ecosystem: Engineered > Bioreactor > Anaerobic > Digestate | place...
GCCCTGGAGATTATTGCTCAAAAAGAGCAAAAAGAAAATGCCAGCTTTTTGATATTGTGTCCTAAGACAATCATTAAAACTGCCTGGATGAATGATTGCCTAAAATTTTATCCAAAAATGAAATTATTACCCTTGAGTAAGAATATTACAATAGACGATTACAAAAAGATATATCTCCACTGGAACAAAATTGATGCAGATGTTCCACTTGAGGAAAGGTTTATTGATAGCTATGCTTGGGATGTGGGAAGTGTTCAGAAGAGATTAGAAAAGATTCAAAATCAATTAATTCCAAGGGCGAAACATTATATAGTTAACCCTGAGTTATTTAAACTAAATATAGAATTCTACGAAGATCTTGAGGTTGAAGGGCTCATAGTAGATGAGAGTTCAATGTTAAAGAATTATTATAGCGAAATCTCGACAGATGTACGGATATTTAGTCAACATTTAAAATATGTATATTTGTTATCAGGGAAACCTGCGCCCAATCATACATTAGAATATTTTCCGCAAATGAAGGTAATAGACCCCAAAAGTTTTTCAATGTCTTTTGGGAAATATAAAGAAATGTATTATAAAAAAGAGGGTCTATACGAGACAGACCATAAATTTAAGTCAAAAGATTGTGAGAGAGAAGTAATTAGACTTATTGGGAGCCGGTCTATAACATTAGCCAAGGAAGATTGTCTTAAACTTCCTGAAAAAACATACCAGTTTCGTAAATTAGTTATACCTACTAAAGCAAGAGAAAAATATTATGAAATGCTTACCAATTACTATATAAAATTTAAGGAAAAAGAAAAAGAACATGAGGTAAATGTTGCTACAAAACTGGCATCTCTGATGAAATTAAGACAAATAACTTCCGGGTTTATTATTAAAGATGGCCAGGAACTCTTTTTACATGATGAAAAAGAAAAGGAATTATTGAATGTGTTAGATGAAATAGGAAGCCATCAAGCTATAATTTGGTGCCAATTTCAATATGAAATTAATCGGATATATAATTTGCTAAAAAAGAGAAACAAAAATGTTGTGACAGCTTTTGGCAATACGAAAGATGTTGATGACAGTATACTTAAGTTTAAAAATGGCGTTGCTGACTATATCATTGCTCATCCAAAAACTTTAAAATATGGTGTTACCTTAACAAATTGTAGTTACGCGATATACTACTCCATGTCTTACAGCCACGAAGAATTTTATCAGAGCCATGATCGCATTTATCGTAAAGGTCAAATAAATAAATGTACATATATTTTTATTCAGGCAGAAAACACCATAGATGAACGAATTTATGAAGTTGTTCAGAACAAAAAATCAGAGATAGAATTGTTTGAGATGTTAATGAAAGACGCAGAAAAGATAGTGGCGATAAAAGAAAAGGAGCACTGATATTTGTTTGCTACCGGGGCGCCGGGGAATTCCCCGGCGCCCCGAAGAAATTATTGACTGTTGAATGCATCGGTGCTTTTGCTTCTGTCTGTGATAGGGGCTTGGATCTTTAAACCCTCCTCTTTGGAAAACATCTATAATTGCTTCCCCTTTAAAAAAGTTCTAAAAAAACTCCCCCCTTTGCAAAAGGGGGGCCGGGGGGGATTTATCAATAAAGTATTCATCTATCACGATAGCTGTGCCTATTCACCGCCAGGCATTGCCAGGCCGTCGATAAGCCTGGCCAGGTACTCCCGGCGGACCTCTTCGCTGCTGATGATCCGCCCGAGCGCTTTCTTTGTTCCCGAATAGATCAGGGTGGGGTAGACTATGCCAGAGAGCAATTGCAGCGCTTTGAAAGAAAGCAGCTTTTCATCGTTAATCCCGGTCAGCTCCCGCACAACCGGGTTCAACCTAGCATCGGATATGCTGAGATAGCCTGCCAGGCCGGAGCTTTTATTCTCGCTTTGCAGAACCCTGGCGCCGATCATGTAGATGATTCCCGGATATTCGATAAGATACTTCATAAGTTCATCAGCCCATGTTATCAGCCGTTCCCGGGGGTTCCTGCTTTCATCGAGCAGGCGGTCATAAATTACGGCGACCTGCTCCATGGTCACTCGCTCCACTTCCTCAATCAGGTTTTCCTTGGAGCTGAAGTGGTAATTAATCGCGGCAATGTTCACCCTTGCCTTATCGGCAATCTCCCTGACGGTAGCGCCAAGGTTTCCTTCTCTCCCGATAATTTCCACAGCGGCTTTCATGATTTTTGACCTGGTATTTGCTTTTTCCGGAGCTATAGCATGTTCACCTCGCTTCCGTTAGGGCGGGAGAATGTTGGGAGAAAGCTACAGCTGCTATTAAAATAATTCTTCCAACGCCCAAGCATTCGCTGAACCCAAATAATGTTATAAACAGTTGGCCTTAGTATGTGTACAAATAATACTATAGATGTAATTTTTGCTTCCTACCAGCGGTGCTTGCAATATTCGGCTGAACCGAAAACCCGGTCCTTGCGTTCAATGTGAAGCTTTGTCCCGTCGTCCAGGATTATCGTGCCGGTGATAAAGCCGTAGGCATGAATCCCGCCGGTTTGTAGGAAGAGCAGGTTTATATCATCCCTGTTGCTGTAAACGGGATCCAGCTGCAGCTCAACCCTGCCGTCGTTGCTGTTGTAGCGCCATGGCTTCATCGGATCGTTTTTATCAAAGGTGTAGGTGACTTCATCCAGGTGGTGGCCCTTGCCTTCATAGAAGAGCATGTTTTTGCTCGAATCTGTGCCGAAGCCGTAGTCTATGTTGAAGCCAAAATATTTTCCATTGACCTTTCCCGAGGCGTAAGACCACCACCACTCGGTGCGGTACGGGAATACGCCGCGGCTCCAGTCCAGCGAAGCGTAGCTGTCGTTGGATTCGCCCTCAAATTTGTAAATCTCCCCGCCAAGGTTAACCTCTCCCAGCGCGGGCATGCAGACGATTTTTTGCACATATACAAAATGGCGCGGGTTTCTAAAGGGAATTACATTGACCATGGTGTCGTCTTTGGGGTCGCGGGTTAAGACGATCCGGCCGGATATGCCTTTACGCCCCTCAAATTCATAATTGGGAAAATCAAAGGTCAGCTCGCGCTGCGACAGGGAGCCGGGGAGGTGTTTAAATTTGATCCAGCTGTTTCCCTTTTGGAACTCCACGTCGCCGTGATCCGCGGTGCGGGGGAGATTAAGATTTCCCCTGGTGAACAGCTTGGTAATCTCGCTGCTTTTATTCTTTCCAGCCTTGTAATCAAACCAGTTCACATGGGCCATTCCGAAATAGCCCACATCGGCCACAATTAAGTTGAGCTGGAATTCGGGATTCAAGATGCAGTAGCAATCCCACTCCTTGAGCCGGAGCAGGCTCGCCCGCATCTTTTCCCGGTTATAGTTCATGATCAGCTGGCGGGCCCAGCCTGTCTGAATCAGTCTTCCCCGGTCATCGAACAAATCTGAGCCGCGGGTGATTTCTCTTTGCATAAGCAACTCTCCTTTACCCTTGACGCTTTATTTGTTTTTGTTGAATCAATATACTTTTCTTTCTGCTCTAACATTTCCCTGCTTTTACCGTCACCCGGCACATTTTACAATTATGCGGCCGGATCGATGCGGCCGCGATGCCGCTGGTAAAGGTAGGACACGATGAGCAGGATCAATCCCAGGGCCACCAGCGAAATAATCCTGTAAACCAGTTTCAAGAAGCTGAGATCATACAGGATCACCTTGGCTAAGGTCAGGCCGAAAAGGGCTATGGCCGCATAGCGCAGCGGGGGCTGCCTGCGGATGAATCCGAAGGCCATCAGCACGGCGGCATACAGCGCCCAGAAAAGCGATATCATTAGCAGGGCCAGGTTGCGGTAGTATTCAGCGTTGCCGGTATGCCAGGCCAGGACGGTGCCGTAGCGGTAGATATCCATGCTCACGAAGGCCAACAGCAGCAGACCGGCTGCCCCGGCCAGTATGAAAACCTCGCTTGACGGCTCCGGGCCTTCTCTTCGAAAACGGCGATAAAACCAGCTCAACAGGAGCAAGACGGCAATGAAGCCGAAGGTGAGCAGGGCGGTACTGTTGAGCAGGAAGCGGTAGTCTCCGGGGTCAATATGATGAGTCCACACGGCGTAAAGCAGTTGGAACAGGGCCAGGGAAAGGACAACCCAGAACCCGCCGCGAATTCTCTGGTCCGCCAGGCGCAGGCCGAGATAACAGAGCAGCGCGGCTTCCAGGGTCCAGCCTGCCAGTATCCAGGCGCCATGGAGCTGCAGCGGGACAAAGACAACCAGGAGCACCGCAGCCAGGGAGAAGGCGGTAAAGTGAGCTTGTGGAGCACGCTGCGCCGCTGGCAGCAGCGCGAAGCCGGCCAGCAGGTAAAATCCGGCCAGTCCCAGGGTAAACCAGCCCATCACGCCGGGAAATTCGGGGTGCAAATTAAACCAGCTCAAGCCGTAATAAGTGACCGCTCCCCCAATCACCAGGAAAAGTTCAGGAAACTCCAGCTGGCGGCGCCCAAGGGAAACGGTAATCAGCGGCAGCGCCAGGAACAGCAGCAGGAAAATGCTGAAATAGACCTGCGTGGCCACCGCAGGCAAGGCAAGGGCAGGGTGTTGAAAGCGGTAGGCCAGGACCCAGGCAAGAAAGATGTTGGTCAGGATAAAAGAGATAACTCCCATAAAACGCCATCGTTTAAAGTAGGCTACGGCAAGAATGCCGAGGTTAAGCATGATCAGGTATACCATCAACAGGACGAAACGCGGCTCTTCGGCCACAAAAAGGGCGGGGTTCAGGAAACCGGTGAGCAGGCCGATCACGGCTACTGCTCGCGCGTTTTGATAGAGGGCAAGGGATACGGCTCCGATTGTGACCAGGATCAGCAGGCCCATGCCCGTGGTTGAACTCAGAAGGTCATAGTAGTAAAAAGAAGCAAAGATAGTGAAGTAAAGCAGGGCGATGCCGCCTCCGGTAAGCCCCTGGCTATAGGCGGTAAAACCGCGCCGCCGGTTTCTTTCGCCGAGCCATAGCAGTATGAGCGCCGCTGCGGCGCCGATAGCGATCCTGACTGTCTCGTTGATCCAGCCCCAGTCGTAAGCCAGCTTTAGAAAGAATGCCGCTCCCAGGAGAAAAACAATCACGCCGATCCGGTTCAGCCAGATTCCGCCGATTCTTGCTTCCAGATCCTGGGAAGTTCCGCGCGAAGGCGGGGAAGGGGCGGCAGAGGGCGCCGCCGCGGGAGTTTCAGCCCGCAAAGCTTCCGGCGCCGCGGAGGGGGCGGCAGCGGCGGGCAGATCGGCCCTGGCTGTGGGAAACGCCGCTTCTTGCGGGGGCCGTCTCTTATCCAGCAAAGCCAGCCACTCGTAGATTACCTTCAACCGCTCGCCCATCTTTTGCTGCTCTTCCTGTAAGGCCTTAACCTCTTCCTGCAGCTTTCGCAATTCATCTTGCATGGCATTCGCCTCCCGGTTAAATATTAATAATACTTCTTTTTCCTTTAACCTTTTGCGAGATTGCCGGAGGCACTTTTCATACACCTTCCCGGCAACAATGCCTTTAGTCTGACACCATATTATACCTTGAATTTTCGGAAATGTATAATTTTTATAGATCGCCTTGTATTTATAAGGAAAAGGTTGTCCCCAGGCGGCTTAACCCAGGATTATTATATAACAATAAAAATTTATTGACTAACAATAATTAAGTGATATAATCAGAGAAAGAAATATATCGGGAGGGACAAATAAAGTGAAATACCTGGGTGAAAAGTCAGCTTCTTCGGTTATGAAGGTGGTGTTGGACGTGGCCTGGTACCTGGCCCTGGTTGGCGCCGTGCTGCTGGTGCTGTTCATGGCCTATTGGCTGGTGGGCGATCCGGCGTTACCCACCGGCTTGCTGCAAATTGAAACACCCGGCCTGACATTCCGGTTTACCGGAGTAATCCAGGAACCGGTTTTGCGCACCAAGTTTGCGCTGCAGTTTATCCTAATTTATCTCTTGCTGGCCGTAGGGCTGCTGGTGTTATTCCAGCTGCGGAAGATATTTGCCAACCTGGCCGGGAGAACGCCTTTTACCAAAGAAAACGTGCGCCGAATCCGCATTATCGGCATCGCCGCTATCGTTTACGCGCTGCTAAGCCCGGTTGTTTATTGCTTGATGGGGTTATATCTCTCTAACATTATCCACTTGCCGGGGGTGGAGCTCATTGCCAGCTTCAGGCTGGATTTAGGCGGCATCTTCCTGGGTGCAGTCATCATAATCCTGGCCGAGGTATTTAATTACGGCGCCCGCCTGCAGGAGGAGCAGGACCTGACGGTTTAAAGGGGGAAGAGAAAAATGCCAATCATTGTCCGCCTGGACAGGGTTATGGCCGACCGCAAAATTTCACTCACGGAGCTGGCCGGGCGGGTCGGTATCACCATGGCCAACCTGTCCCTGTTGAAAAATGAGAAGGTCAGGGCGATCCGCTTCTCCACCCTGGAGGCTCTTTGCCGCGAACTGGATTGCCAGCCCGGCGACCTGCTGGAATATCAACCGGAACAGACAGAGGATTCGTGGGGGACTTAGGGGAACTTATCTCCCCTGCGGCACACGGCTCTTATGGCCGTCACCAGTGCCCGGGCCGTTACGGTGACGGGCATGGACGGAGGCGGGGGAGATATCTTTGCAGCCTGGGCGGTGTCACAGGGCACGTGGATAAAACCGCCCCGCATCCGGGGATAGCGTTTCTCAATCCAGAAGAGCAAATGGTACATCACATCATTGCAGACGTATGTGCCGGTGGTATAGGAGAGCGCAGCGGGAATGCCTTCATCAAGCAAGGCCTCGAATATCTCGCGGGTTGGAAGATTGCTGAAATATGCGCTTTGACCGCCGGCAATTATGGCTTCATCCTGCGGGCTGTTTCCTTCATTGTCGGCGATGCGGGAATCCCGCAGGTTGATGGCCACCCGCTCCACGGATATGCCGGCTCGTCTTCCGGCCTGGCCTGTGCAGATCACAACATCAGGGCGGTGCTGCTGAATCAGGTTCTCCAGCGCCTCCGCGCCCTTGCCGAATACTGTGGGCAGCTCCGCCTTTATGATCCGGGCTCCTTCAATTGTATCCGGCAGTAGCTTGACCGCCTCGGACGAAGCATTGGTACTATCTCCGCCAAAAGGCGAAAAACCGGTAACCAGGACTTTCACGGCAGCACCTCCCGGGAGCTTTTCTCTGTAATTATACAACTATTAAGTGTAACTGGGGCCAAAATTTCATGATAGACCTGAAAAGGGCAATAAGGCTTTGCCTTGACTCCGGCAAAGCTGCCCGTTGCCGGCCGGAGAGAAGGAACACGCTTCATTTGCCGCCAAGCCGGCCTTGTTTTTTGACATTTCTCTTGATACAATAAATCGTGACAGGATACTGCTTCTTCGATTATGGGAGTAGCTGGCGGCCTGGTGGCGCTCCTGGACTTCAAATCCAGTGGTGGGCCTGATAAGTCCACGGTGGGTTCGATTCCCATCTACTCCCGCCATACATGCCCGCCATGCAAACCCGGACTCTTTTTTCTAAGATACTTGTGGGACATTGGGGACGTACCTGTTTGTCCCATATTGTTTCACATAATAGTATACGGACGCAGTTTGTAATGAGAGCGGGCGGGGATAGAACCCCGCCCCTACGCCTTGGGACATGTGGACGTGCCTTTTGTCCCATTTATTCCACCATTAGCTCCGCATAAAAACTAAAAGAAAGAGGCCGCCCTGACTTGCTGTGATGGCGGTCCCTTTTTTAGCTTCGGCTGCCGGATGTGAAATTATTCCATGTATCCAGAGTATCGGCGCTGCCATTTCCCTTGTCCCCGCCGCAGGCGGTTAAGGTTAATGACAAGGCCACTGCCAGCACCAGGACAAAAAAGTACTTTTTATTTTGTTCCCCCTTAAAACGGGCCTAAAAGACCCTGTATTTTTAATTGTATAATAATTGTTTTCCTTAGGAATGCCTATACCCTGGGGGTTCATTATGCTGTTTCTCCGGGTTTCACGATTTAGGCGCTGGGAAACGGCTATATCCTGGTGAAGCTGCTTGATTCTTGCAGCACCTACGGCGTCTTTGCAGCTTTTCTACCCACCCCTAAGCTCACCCGGCTCTCCGGGGCTCATCAAATCCTGTTTGCTAACTCTCGAAGATAGGCTTGCAAGGGTTTCGTCCTGGTGGTAAAGTATAGTACCGGGAGGCTCTGCTTACGGCTGCTCCCGCCATGAGGCAGTTAAAAACGAGGGCTGTATTAGCCTCCTCGTTTTTAATCTGCAAAGATGTTGTGCTCCATGTTCGATGGAGAGAGAACGGAGGCGCACATGTCTGCATTAAAACCGGCCCGGATCATGTTATTTCATCGTTAACCGGAAGTATACCAACCACATTCAAACCGTAACCTGATCTGATCAGCCTGTTAGCAGAAACAGACATTGAAACATTTAACCCGCAAAGAAGGTATACTTATGGAAAAAAAAAGCTATCAACCGGTTCGGAGTATTCTTATCCTGGCCTGGCCGGCGGTTCTCGAAATGTCCTTGCATACTCTTTACTGGATTTGCGACGCCGCCATGGTGATGCGCCTGGGTGCCAGGGAGGCTTCGGCTGTAGAATATGCCGCCTCGCTACTCTTTGGAGTAATTGCCGTCTGCGGGGCGCTCGGCATCGGAGTCAATTCGCTGGTGGCCCGTTTTGTTGGGGCAGATGATAAGGAGAACGCCGGGCTGACTGCCGGACAGGCGCTGTCACTGGGCCTGATAATCACCTGTGTTCTGGCCCTGGTACTGGGTATTTTCGGGAAGCCATTCTGTTTTTGGGCGCTCAAAGATGAACCCACCGCCGTGCTGACGGTAGAATATTATTATGCCACACTTTTCAGCGGTGGGATCTTATGGCTGCTGGTTCTGGTGGTCAACGGAGTTATCCGGGGCATGGGGAATACCCGCGTGCCCATGTATATCGCCCTGTTTACCAATGTTCACAACATTTTTTTTGATTATGTGCTCATATTCGGAAAATTAGGCTTTCCGGCGCTGGGAGTGAAGGGTGCGGCGCTGGCAACAGGAACCGCCCAGGCCATCGGGTTGGCGGTAGGATTGCTTTATCTTTTCAGGCGGCGGCGCGATCTGGCGCTCTCCCGGAGCAGTTTCCTGCCCATCAGGAAACCTGTAATAAAAGGTATTTTTACAATCAGCTATCCGGTGGGGCTGGAAGAGATTGTTTACAACATCAGCCGGATTTTTTCGATGACCTGGATTGTTGCGCTGGGCCCAATCAGCTTCGCGGCCAACACCGCCACAGTGGCTACTGAATCATTTTCTTTTATGCCCGGTTTCGCTTTTGCCATTGCCGCGACCACCCTGGTGGGACAGCGCCTGGGCGCGGGCAAGCCCGATGAAGCGGTTAAGACCGGGACTATAGCCACGATCATGGCTACGGTGCTGATGAGCGGGATTGGTCTTGTCTTTTTCTTTTTCCCGCATTATATCATGCGCATATTTAACCCGCCCGAGGCGGAGGTTCTCAGCCTGGGAATTGCCTGTCTGCGCATCGCAGCCGTGGAGCAGCCCTTCATTGCCATCGCCTATACCCTGGCGGGGGCACTGAAAGGGGCCGGTGATACCAGGGGGCCGTTCCTGGCCAGTTTTATCGCCAGCATCCTGGTGCGGCTGCCCCTGATTTATCTTGTGGTTTTTGTTTTGGAACTTGATGTGACCTATGTCTGGTGGGTGACGGCGCTGCAGTACCTGGTCACCTCGCTGATCATGATCGGCCGTTACCGCCGCACGCAGTGGCAGCAGCTGGCCCATAAGCCCTCTTACGCGATGGAAAACCTGTCCTGAGCGCAGGATATGTTTTAGGGGGGCTCACGGCCTCCCCGCCTGCACAGGGGCGGGGTTCCCCCCCAGCCCGCAGACCGCATGGTTAATGCCGCGCCATTGAAATAATGCGGGATAAACATTTCTGTAAAGGAGCCATGAAGTTTGCTGAGACGTTTTGCGAAATATTACCGGCCTCACCTGCCGCTCTTTATGATCGACTTTAGCTGCGCTTTTGCCATGGCCGGGCTGGACCTGGTTTTCCCGGTTGCCGTGCAGCGGGTTATCGACGGGATCCTGCCGCAGCGGGACCTGGACCTCTTTTTCCGTATCTGCGCCGGCCTGCTGGTGCTCTACTTGCTGCGGGCGCTGCTCCAGTATATCGTTGATTACTGGGGCCATGTCCTCGGTGTGCGCATGGAGTATGATATGCGCCAGGACCTCTTTGACCATATTCAGAAGCTCTCTTTCCGCTACTTTGACAACACCAAAACCGGCCACATCATGTCCCGCCTGGTTAACGATCTTAACGAGATCTCCGAGCTGGCCCATCACGGGCCCGAAGATCTCTTCATTGCCGCGGTGACGCTCTGCGGAGCCTTCATCATTATGATAACCATCAACTGGCAGCTGACCCTGCTGGCGTTTATGATAGTCCCGGTGATGATCTGGTTTGCCGTGGTCAAGAACAAGCAGATGCAGGATACCTTCCGCGATGTGCGCCTGAAGGTAGCCGATATCAATGCCCGGGTAGAAGACAGCATCTCCGGTGTGCGGGTGGTCAAATCCTTTACCAACGAATGGTACGAAAAGGAGAAATTTGAGCGGGATAATCGTAATTTCCGCCGTTCCAAGCAGAGATCCTTCCGGGTCATGGCCCAGTTTTTTTCCGGGGTGAACTTCTTCTCCAACCTGATCAACCTCGTCGTTCTCTCCTTCGGCGGCTATTTCGTCTACCGGGGGCAGATTACGCTGGGGACGCTGGTTGGCTTCCTGCTTTATGTGAATATGTTCCTGCAGCCTGTAAGGCGGATCTCCATCCTGGTGGAGACATACCAGCGGGGGATGGCCGGCTTTCACCGTTTCGTGGAGACGCTGCAGATTAAACCTGATATCGTGGATCGGAAGGATGCCCGCCCGGCCGGCCGCCTGAGAGGCGAAATAGTTTTTGATCGCGTTACCTTTAGCTACAACCGCGACAGGAGTATTATTGAAAATGTTAGCCTGCACATCGCTCCCGGGGAAACTGTAGCCCTGGTTGGTCCTTCCGGGGCGGGAAAGACCACGATATGCAATCTCATTCCCCGTTTTTACGACGTCCAGAAGGGAAGCATCAGGATTGACGGCGTCGATGTCCGCGATTTTACCCAGAGATCGCTGCGCCAGAACATCGGCATCGTGCAGCAGGATGTCTTCCTCTTCACCGGGACCATCAGGGAGAATATCGCCTATGGCAAGATCGACACCACGGATGAAGAGATCATTGCCGCAGCGAAGCAGGCCAATGCTCACGAATTCATCATGGAGCTGGAAAAAGGCTACGACACCTACGCCGGAGAGCGCGGGGTGATGCTTTCAGGCGGGCAGCGGCAGCGCATCGCCATCGCCCGGATCTTTCTTAAAAACCCGCCCATTCTGATTCTCGACGAGGCTACTTCGGCTCTCGACAGTGAAACCGAAGCCGTGATTCAGGATGCCCTTTTCAAGCTCTCGCAAAACCGCACTACTCTCGTGATCGCCCACCGACTGGCCACGGTGCGCCGGGCTGACCGCATCCTGGTCCTCACCGACGACGGCATTGTCGAAGAGGGCACCCACGCGCAGCTCTTGGAAAAAGACGGTTATTACGCCAGGTTATACCGCGCTCAATTTGCCGGTTTTATCCCCGATATTGCCTGAGAGAAAACAGGATTGCCGCCGCTTCACAGGGAATATATTTTGCAAATCATCCGGAAGGACGTGTGAGCAGCCATGTTAACCGGTGTAGATTGGTGGAAAAAAGCCGTATTTTACCAGATTTACCCCCGCAGCTTCAAGGACAGCAACGGCGACGGGATCGGCGACCTGCCCGGCATCATCGAGAAGCTTGACTATCTCAATGACGGCACGCCGGGCTCGCTGGGCATCGATGCCATCTGGTTCAGCCCCTTTTTTAAAAGTCCCGAATACGATTTCGGCTACGACATAGCCGATTACTGCGACATCGACCCCCGCTTCGGCACTCTTGCGGATTTTGACCGCCTTGTTGCTGAAGCCCACCGCCGCGGTATCCGGGTGATGCTCGACCTGGTGGTGAACCACAGTTCCCACGAGCATCCCTGGTTCAGGGAATCGCGATCTTCAAGAGAGAACCCGAAGCGGGACTGGTATATCTGGCGCGACGGGGTTGGGCCGCGCCGCCGCCCACCCAACAACTGGCGCAACAACTTCTTCGGACCGGCCTGGACCTGAGATGAAAACACGGAGCAGTATTACCTGCATTCCTTTCTGCCGTAGCAGCCCGACCTGAACTGGTTTAATCCCGAGGTGCGCCGGGCCATTGAAGGCGTTGTCCGTTTCTGGCTTGAGCGGGGCGCCGACGGCTTCCGCCTCGACGTGGCCCACATTTACTGCAAGGATGAGCAGTTTCGCTCGAACCCGCCTTTCTTTCGCCGGACAAGGGTTGATCAGAAGATGCCCTATGGTGATCGTGAACTGCTCATGAACCTTTTTCATATTTTGGGACTGCCTGAATTCCAGGTAAAAAAATATAACCAGCACCACCCCGAGACGCACCGGGTTCTGAAAGAGTTTCGCCAAGTCCTCGACGAGTACCCGGAAAAAACCAGCATCGGCGAAGTACTGAGCGAAGACCCGCAGGTTGTAGCTTCCTACTACGGCTCCGGGAACGACGAACTGCATATGAATTTCTATTTTGATATGACCCACTGCCGCTGGAAGGCCGGCGCTTTCCGCCGCTGCGTAGAGAGGTGGGAGAGGCTGCTGCCGGCTGAAGCCTGGCCCGCCTACACCTTCAGCAATCACGACATCGTGCGCGCCATCAGCCGCTACGGCGGGGGTGGGCGCGCAGACGCCAGGGCCCGCCTGCTGGCCTTGATGCTGCTGACCCTGCGGGGCACGCCCTTTATCTATTACGGCGAAGAGATCGGGATGAATGAGCTGCGGCTGCCGCGGCGGCTGCTGAAGGATCCGGTGGGGAAGAAGTGGTACCCCTTCCACCGCGGGCGTGACGGGTGCCGCAGCCCCATGCAGTGGGACGAAAGCCCGGGCGCCGGCTTTACGACAGGCGAACCATGGCTGCCCGTCGGGCCGGAGGCGGCGCAAAGAAACGTGGCCGCCCAGGAGGAAGATCCCGCTTCGCTGCTGAACTTCTACCGGAAGCTGATCTGGCTGCGCAAGGAGCAGCCGGCCCTGCTCGGGGGGAGCTACCGCAGCGTGGTCGAGGGCGTCCCCGGAGACTGCTACCTCTACCTGCGCGAGACGGAGGAGCAGCGGCTCCTGGTGGCCCTGAATTTCTCCGCCAGCCGGCGGGATATCAATTTACCGCCCCGGCTTCAGCCTGCCCGGCTGCTCATCTCCACCGATCCCCACCGCGCAGCCGGAGAGCTAGACAGAATGCCGCAGCTGGGCCCCTACGAAGGCTGCCTGATACATTTAAATTCATGAACGGGGTTTCACTCCCGTCCATTGCATCGTGAAC
>Ga0116166_1002978_pt1 | contig 13464 bp, 3 predicted proteins | sample AD_JPNMR2_MetaG_FD_89884 | JGI IMG/M metagenome (GOLD analysis project Ga0116166, IMG submission 89884) | Active sludge microbial communities of municipal wastewater-treating anaerobic digesters from Japan - AD_JPNMR2_MetaG | ecosystem: Engineered > Bioreactor > Anaerobic > Digestate | place...
ACCATTGATTCAACAGCAAAACTGACGGATTTGGGCGAGGGTGCAAAGAGTGCTTTGACCGGCTACAAGTAAAGGGTGATGTAACGCAATAATCGCCAAGGGACAATAATAGCTAAGGGAAGTAGTTGCTCCGCGAAGCGAGAGGTTGGAACCGCAACTCTGCGCCTAACAAGCCGTTGCAGCGGAGGCCGCGAAGCAAAGTTCTCCTCAGCATCGGAATGCCGTTCGCGGCCCGCCGCTGACCCCGAGCGTCAAACAACCCTCCTCCCTTCCTTATTGCCAGCTTCGAGAGCTTCCTTCATGGCCTTTTCTGCCAGTTCCACACCGGCAGCCTATTCCAGCGCCTTGACGAGCGGTTGTCCGTTCTTGAGCGGGCCGATCACGTCCTGCTTGGTTATGTTCAGCGAAATGCCCTCGTCCTTTTACTCCGTCCGGGATGATTCCTTCTTGCCTTGAAACGGCACGGTTACAACCTCATCGCGATTCTTGTGGCCGACCTGCAGGAATACGTCCGCGCCGGGCACCGGCCGCCTTTCCCGCCGGTTAGCACTTCAGAAGAGTGATTTGTTACAATCTCATTAAAGATAAATTCTATGATAAGTAATAAATTAAAATCAAATTCATCGAAAAGGTTGTTCTTATCCTCCGCAGGGCCCGGCTGTTCACTTCTTTCCTTGGTCCGATCAGATATGATTTAGAGGATAATCTAAATCAGGGAAATTTTTTCATGGCTCCCTTAATCCGCTGTTTTTTTTTAATCTCCTTTCTACTGCCGGCGGGCACCATGGCATATCTGGTTTATTTTAATCCTGGATTTGCCGATGGTTTGCCTTATTTAACAATTTTAATCTCCATGCTTTTTATAGCCGCGGGAGGATTGTTGGCCTATATCCTCAAAAGAATTCTCCATCCAACCCGACTGACGTTGATGGCCAGCGAATGGATCAAGAGGCTTGGCCACAGAAGCCTCTTTCCGTATGAAGTAGGAATGGTTCTCGCTGCTTATCTATTCCTATTTTCGATTTCTTATGGATACAACACCACCCGGTTGGCTTCTTCTCAGCCCCGCTTGGTGGTGATGGGATGGGATGGCGCCACATGGGATCTGATCCTTCCACTCCTGGAAGATGGGAAACTGCCTAATTTACAAAGACTTATGCATTCCGGAGGACATGGTGTCCTCCAAAGTCTCGAACCGATGGACTCCCCCGCGCTTTGGACCTCCATTGCCACCGGATTGCCCCAAGAGAAGCATGGAGTCACAGGATTTTTCGCTACACGCCAGAATGTAGCGGCGCCCCGGATCTGGGATGTCGCCTCCGCGCATGGTTTAAAAGTAGGACTGTATGCTTGGATGGTCACCTGGCCGGTTCATGATTCTTTTTCGTTCGTCATTCCTTCTTGGATGGCCCGGTCCACCGAGACTCGGCCATCTGAATATGCTTGTGTGCAGGAATTGAAACTCGGCCAGGCCCGCCATGGCGGCCCGGTTCATCCTTGGCGTTCTCTGTTGGATTGCGCCCGCCAAGGCGCCCGGCTCCAGGCGTGCCGGGGTCTGGCATGCTTCTTCGCGCGGGACTATTGGGGGCTGAGTGAGGAAGAAAACCTGGCCTCGAGGATGCTTGCCGAGGCGCGGCTGGAAACCGACATGTTTCTGGCCCTCCTGCGCCGGTTCAAGCCTGATGTGGCCACATTCTCTTTGTACGGAAGCGACAAACTGGCTCACCGTTTTTGGCATTACATGACGCCGGAGGCCTTTCCTCATCTGGAACTTCCTGCCAATCTTCACTTGAAAAGTGTGATTGTGGAGTATTACCAAGAAGCCGATCAGGCGCTGGGACGCATCCAGGCGGCGATTTCCCCGGATACTCACTTGGTGGTGATTTCCGATCACGGCATGAAAGCCGATCCCGCGGCTCCCCGCCGCTATTTCGCCGATGTCCCCCGGTTGTTGGAAACTGTGGGCGCGGCGTCATTTTTCCGGCCGTCCACGATTCAAAGCCAAATCATCCTGGAACCGGTCATTCCCGATCCTTCCATGTTACAAACCACGCTCGAACGCCTCCGCCGGATTCATTTTTCCGAATCAAACGAGCCCGTTTTCGAGGTAGAGCGGGATGAGCAAGGCCGGATTCTTTTACGAACCACGTTTTCGCTCAGTTGGCACCCGGAATCACCGTTGGCCATTAACGATTCTATCCACATCGAGGATAAAACTTTTCCAGTTGAACAATTTTTTTTCGTCCGGACGTTTTCCGGCACTCACGATCCCCGGGGAATTCTCCTAATCTCCGGTCCGGCTATAATTCCTGGTTCATTAATCGACAGCGCGAACCTGCTCGATATCGCACCTACCCTTCTTTATTTGTTGGATTTACCAATCAGCCGCGAACTGCCCGGCCGGGTTCTCATGGAAGCGGTATCTCCCGAATACCGGGAAAATCACTTGCCGCGTTATACCAGTGCCTATCCCCCTCTCCCGCCGGTCACCGAAAAGGGAGCCACGAATCTGGAGCCATTTCTGGAACAATTGCGCAGTGTGGGATATGTGCAATAAACGTATCCTCAAGGGCCAGCCTGCTTCCCAACCAATTCTGGCACTTACATCAAACTCACGGGGTCTCCTTCTTCAATTTAACGTTCCACAAACAGAACGGCTTCTTAGGGTATCCGGCTCCCGGATTTTCGAAATCCCCAACGTTTTTGCGGAAAAGGCACCGCTGTTTTCAATGATCCGGAATTACTATTCCGGTAAATATGGAGTGTTCATCCTGCCGCCCGTAGTCATTCTCCCGACAGCAGTTCCCTCAACAGCCGGAAGGCCGTATCGCTCCATAGGATTCCGGTTTCGCGCGCGTTGCGGGCCGAGGCGATGGTGCCTTCATACCCTCCCTCGTCGTATCCCCGGGGATGAGGCAAATACCCCATGCTGCCACCGGTCAGGCCGATTACCAAGGTTGGATCGAACGGGGAGTGAATCTTGATATCCTGCCCCACCTCCACAAATGTCTCGGCCGGCAGACCCACGATACCGACGGGTCCGACGCGGAGTGCGATGATCTCCGCCGTCCGGAGAGTATCCTGCACCTGGGCCAGTTCAATAATCCGGCTGGGGGTTTCCTCGTTGAATTGGCGTTGGGAGGCCGCCGTGGGATCTGCCGCCATCTGTTCCTGGGCCCATTGCAGGAGATCCTCAGGGATCTGGCGCGCCGGGGTTGGCACGCTTTCCGCCTTCGCGCCGATCGTGTCCACTGGGATGGCCATGCCGTTGCGGTGCGCCCAGAGCACGCTTTCCGCCAGCCTTTGGCCGATGCTCCGGGATTCTTCGTACCCGCTGCGTTGATTCGGATTGTTGATGTTGATGTGATTGACGTTGCCGCAGCAGGCGTTGAGATAGATGACGTTCCAATCGCCGCCCAGTTCTTTCTTGACCGCTTCGGTCATGTGATAGGGATAATCCGCCGAATACTGGGTACCGCCAATGCAGTCCAGGTGCAGGCCGTAACTGGCCAGGATGGTTTTCGCTTGGCTGAACGTGATGGCATACACGGTGGGATCGATTTTCCCGATGGGACGGACAATGTTGGGATTGCCGCGCCCCGGATTGGTGCGTACCGTGCCATCCTTCATCAGGTAGCGGCGGATGAAAGCAATGCGGTGTTCTTCGCAAGTTCCCAGGGTGACCTGAAATTCTTCCACCCGCTTCTCCAAAGCTTGTTGGACTACTTCCGTCACCTGGCCGGGAAGTTGATCCTTGATTTCTGAAACCGTGGCACCGGTGTGGGTGTGTGTCGCGTGGAGAAAGATCCGCTCGGTTGGGATACCGGTTTTTTGTGATACCGCGCCGCGGATCTCATCCGCGATGGGCTTTTCAATCGAGATCAAATCCAGAGCTACGATGGCCAGGGTGGTACCGCCCTGGGTGAGGACCAATGCCTTGGCCCGCAGGGGGTCCAACACCCCGGTGGCCCGCCGCTCTTCGAAGTACCCCGGCATGGTGTGGCCCAACTCGGGGGTGATGTCCAAATCCGCGTACCCTACCCGCAAAGTTCCGGCATCGGAGGGCCAAGCGGGGGAAATGAATCCCCCGGCTCCGCAAAACGCCATCAGTCCAATCCACGCAAGACACAAATGCTTATTGGTCAAGGATAACATGGTTCATTCCTTTCTGATATCGGACATGACTGGGCGGCATCATCTTCGCAAAAATCAGGGAATTGGGCTAGGCGGGGGTGATCCGCCTTACGGGAAGAAGCACAGTAACTATTTCCTCGATTGCGGAGAAAGGATGAATATCACCCTTTCAGGGCTTCCCTCACCCTGGTCCTCTCTCCGAGGGAGAGGGAATTGGTTGCCTCGGTCCCGGCGATAATCCCGGATCGGCCGTTTTCGATAGAAATCAGTGGACCGCCGGCTCACCCAGAGGCTTTGGCTCCGGTGCTTCAGCCATGATAAAACCAATTCCGGCCCCAAACGTTCTATAATTGATCATTTCGCGTGGCGGAATCATCTCACGATCATTCGTCGATAGACCCAAAGGTGGATGTTTTCGGGAGGAAAATCATGCCGCACCACTTATTTCTAACCGCCTTGTACGTATCCCTCGTTTCTCTGTGGCTGCCGTTGAATGGATTGGGGTATTCGCTCCAGGACGCGGAAGAAGCCCTCCGCGATCAGCAATTCGAACGGGTCGCACAGAATCTGAAACCGGAGGATTTCCCTGAAAAAGAAGACCAGGCCTATGCGTGGTTCCTCCTGGCGTCCGCCGCTTTCAACCGTGAGGATTACGAAACGGCATCGATCCAGTACGAAAAGGTGGTCACCGGGTATCCGGACTCGCGCTGGTTCGTGAAGGCCACCTACCGCAAGGCCGAATGCCTCATGCTGTTACAGCGCTTCGCGGAGGCGGAGGCCATCTATGCTGCCGGGGCGCAAGGATTGCTCTCCCTTGCCCGGCGCGCGGAAATCGCCGAGATCTACACCCGCCACGCCGACCGTTTCTTCGCTCCCAAGAAAAAAGGCGAACCGCCCGACTACGACCGCGCCAGGCTCTTGTATGAACGCGCCCGCGAAATTCTCCCGAAAGGCGAACGCTGGGAACGCGTCTCCTACCAGATCGCCATGACCCATTTTCAGCAGGAACAATGGAACGAAGCCCAGCAGAAATTAGGAGATCTAATTACCTATTACGAATCCCCGGAGAAGCCCGCGGCGGCGGAAATCCAGAAGGTCACGGACACGGAGATCCCAAACCCCTATCCCGAAGGCGGTTATCTCGATGACGCGCTATTGAACCGGGGTGAGGCCTATTTCCGCATGGGGAACGCGCTGGAGGCCCGGCGCGTCTGGAAGAAACTGCGCGACACACGCCGTGACGTCACGAAGCGCCCCGCTATCGTGGCCGAAGCCGCCTACCGGATCGCCAAAACCTACCGGATTCCCGAACCCGGGAGTGACAAGGAACTGGCGTTGGGCATCCGGAGCCTCGATGACTACATTTTGTTGTTCTCGGATCATGAAAAAGTCTCTCAGGCCGCGTTGGATAAAGCCAAGGCCTATTTCCATCGCCGGCAATATGAAAACGCCCGCCAGGCGTTTCAGGCGCTGTTGGACCGCCACGCCGCCCAGGCCACGCCGCAACAGAAGGCGGCCGCCGAATTTCACATCGCCCGTTGCCTGCTCGAATTGCAGAAATTCGATGAGGCCGCCTCCGCGTTCGAGGCGTTTCTCAAAAACCATCCTGTCGATGAAAATTGGCGTGAAGCCCAACAGATGATCGTCTTAACCCGCTATCGCAAGGTGGAATTCGATCAGCGCGAGGCCGAGAAGGCGCTTACCCGGTGGACGCGCGCTGTCCAGTCGGACAAAAAAGATCCCGCCCGGGAAGCGATCCCCGCCGAAGTCCTGGGGCGATTCGCCTCCGCCCGCGAGGGATGGGAAACCTTCCAATCCCAATATCCCCTCGATTCCCGCATTGCCGGCATTCAATTGCTGCTCGGCAAGAACGAACGCCGCCTTCGCCATTTTGAGGAAGCCACGGCCATCTGGAAAGACCTGGCCACCCGCTTCCCCAACAGCGACACGGCCTCCGAGGCGCTCTACTTGATCGCCGAAGTCACCGAACAAGATCTCAAGGATTACGAGAAAGCCCTGGATTTGTATAAGGACGTCACGTTCGGCCCGTTCCAGGGATCCGCGCAGGAGCGGATCCGCCAACTCCAGGAAATTTTTCTGGCATTGCGCACCGAACGGACGTTTCTGACCAACGAGAAACCCGCTCTGCGCCTCACCTCCCGCAACATCGAAAGCCTGACCTGCAAACTCTATCCGCTTGACCTGCCAGCCTATTTTCAATCACGGCATACCATCCGCTCGATCGAGGATTTGGATGTCAACCTCATCGCGCCTGAAACGGTGTGGGAAGTCACGCCGGAAGGATATAAGCCTTATACGTTGATCGAGCAGGATCTCGCGGTTCCTGTCACAGGCCCCGGATCGTGGATTGTGCAGGTGGAATCGAAAACCCTGCAAGCAGTCACGTTGGTACTTGTTTCCGATCTGGCGGCCGTTATTAAGGGAGGCAAGAACGAAGTATTCGTGTACGCGGAAGACCAGAAGAACGAAAAAGCCATCGAGGGCGCGGACGTTTGGATTAGCGACGGCCAAACCATCATCGCCCAGGGCAAAACCAACGCCGACGGCGTATTCCATAAAACAAACCTGAACGCGGTGGAAAAGCAGCAGTTATCGGTGTTCGCCACGTATCGCGGCCACTGCGCGGGAGAAACGCTCCCCATCCAACATCTCAGCGTGGCGACTTCGCTCCAGCCCCGCTATCTCGTCTATTCGGACCGCGCCGCCTACCAGCCGGGCGAAACCGTGCGTTATCGGGCTATGATCCGCGAAATCCAGGACGGGCGTTACATCATCCCCCAGGATCATGAATTCGACGTGACGGTCCTCGATTCCCGCGGCACGCCGATTCTGACAAAGAAATCCAAACTCTCCGAATTCGGCACGCTGAACGGCGAACTGGCCTTGGACGCGTCCGCCCCGTTCGGCACGTACCGGATCACGGTCTCCCGGGAAGAGGGGCCTTCGGGCGCGTGGACGTTCGAGGTGCAGGAATTCACCCTGCCCACCGCGCGGGTGGAAATCGAAACCAGCCAGACTACATATTTTTATGGCGACAAGATCACCGGCACGATCCGCGTAAGCGATTTTTCCGGCAATCCTCTCGAAGGGGAACGAATCACCTACACCCTGGCCGGTGGTTTTCCCGTCGAAGTCCAGGAAGCAGTAACTGACACCAACGGCGAAGCCTCTTTCGCATTTGAAACCTGGGACCTGCCCGAGGAATGCGTCTTCGCTGTGGCGGCCGTCCTGCCCTCCCGGCAAATCCAGCAGCAGAAGAACCTGGCGCTGGTGAATACCGGATTCACAATCACCCTCGATACCACCCGGGACGTTTACCTGGTGGACGAACCGTTCCAGGTGAACGTCAGCGCGCGGGGCCGGGATGAAAAACGCGAAGCCCTTGCCGTGCCGTTGCAAATCAGCCTGCGGCGCCGCAACGAGGAAGGGGCATACGAAACCGTCGCGCGGCAGAAGGTCACCACATTGGCCGATGAAAACCGCGCCGCCTCGGTTTCGTTCACCGCCACGAAAGGCGGACGCTACCAAATCCTGGCCGAAGGGAGCGACCGCCGGGGGACCGCCATCACCGCCCAGCGGAATGTCCAAATCTCCGGCGAGGACGACGCCAACCCGCTGCTTATCCTCAACGACCGGTCCAGCTACCAACAGGGGGATACCGCGTCCTTCACCGTCGTTTCCCGCCTGCCGGAAAACTTGTGCGTGTTCACGGGCGAGCGGGAGGGGATCGTCGAATACCGCGTGGAACGTATCAAGCCCGGCAAGAATGAAATCTCCTGGAAACTTGACGATCGCTACAGCCCCACCGCCACCGTCTCCCTGGCCGTGATGCATGAGAACCAGGATTACCTCCGGGATGTGCGCTTCCAGGTGCGGCGTGGACTCGATGTAACTATCACCCCCAACGCCAAAACCTACGCCCCGCGGGACACGGCCGAGCTGACGATCACAGCGCGGGATCATACGGGTAAACCGGTGGTGGCGGAATTTTCGCTTGGTCTTGTTGATTCTGCCTTTCTGGCCTTGTTCCCCGACCGCCTCGACAACCTGGCCGCGTATTTCGAGCAGGCCGGGGGCGGACAATTCCTGGCCGCCGCTTCCTCGGCTGGATTCCGGTATGAAGGAATCACCCGGCCTATCAACGAGGAGATTTTCGCCGAACGCGCGGGAGCGGAAATCGAGTTGCTAGGTGAAGAGGAAACCCGCGCCGGATTGCGTGCCGGACGCGCCGTGCGGGAGAAAATGGAATCCATCGAATCGTTGAAATACCAGGAAGAACAGTCGCGGCGGAAGGTTCTAGCCCGGGGCGTGGTTCCCGAAGCTCCGCCTACGGTAATGGCCCCGGCGATGGCGCCGGAAGGAGCGCGTATGCTCCATGATCGGCCGATGGATGGGAATGGGGCTATTCAAGTAGATGCTATTTCTCTGGAGGAAAGCAAACCGGTTGGGCAAGTGGCCGCGGGCGAACCGGTGATGTTGTCAGCTGGAGTGCCCGTTATGGGCGGTCTATTCCATACGGCTGGTAGTGACCGGGCCTTTGTTGACGGCATGGGCGGCGCCGGTGACTATTACTTCGGTTATGGAGGTTATGGAACGCTTGACTCCGCCGCGGCCATCCAGGCGCGCGCCGATTTCCCCCTCACCGCTTTTTTTAACGCCTCTTTGATCACCGACGCGAACGGCCACGCCACGGTCTCCGTTCCGTTGCCCGATTCGCTCACTACCTGGGACTCAGTGGTTCGCGCCATCACCAAGGACACCCTGGTTAACCAAGCCAGGGAAAAGATCGTTGTCGATAAACCGTTCCGTGTAGAACTCGAAACCCCCGCGTTCCTGACCGAGGGCGACCACTCTTCCGCGTTGGCCATCGTCCGCAACAACACGCCCGGCAAACTCCCGGCGCAAAATGTGTTCACCCAGACCATCGGCGAACGTCCCGAGACCGTGAAATGGGAAGCGGAACTTGAAGCGGGCGTGTTGCACAAGCAAGGAGTGGCGCTGGCGGCCGAAACCATCGGCGAGACCTCCCTGACGCTAACCAGCCTCGCGCAAGACCAGCATGACAAGGTGGTCAAGCCGATCCCCGTTTATCCCTGGGGCATTCCGGTGCGGGCGGGCGTTTCGGGGATCGCCGGGCAGAGCGTGGTCAAGACGATTTCTCTGCCTTCGCAAGCGGATTACTCGCGCCTGACGATGTGGATCACGCTCGGCGGGACCGGCGACGTTTCCTTGTTGCAAGCCGCCTGGTCGTCCATCATCGGGCCGCGCTCCAACCGGGGACGGATCGAGCAGGGACTCGGGGCGCTGGCCGCGTGGGAATGCGCCGAATCTCTGAAGAAAACCGGCCAGGTTCCCGTCACGCTGCTGCGCCAGCGGATCGAAACGGCGGTCCAGCACGCCCTGGCCACGCAAACCGATCAGGGGCTGTGGTCTTGGGGCGGCGGGCCGTCCGGCGCGCCGGATATTCTCACCACCAGCCGCGCCGCCGAGCTGCTGCGCCAGGCCAAGGACCGGGGCTTCACGGTTCCCGGCGGCAACCTGGAACGGGCGATCAACCAGCTGATGAATCTCTACCAGCAGACCGCCAACGATGACGAGAAAACCCGCATCCTCTACGCCTGGTCGGTGATCCAGCCGCCGGACTTCACCTTTGTCAACCGCATTCACCGCAACCTGGCCGGCATGAACGATTTCGACGCCGCGCTGCTCGGCCTCACCTGGTTCAACATGGGACGCCCCGAGAAGGCCCGCGAGGTGCTCGATCATCTCCTCGCTTCACCCGGTTTGTCCGGAGCGGAATCGGGCACATCTCCATCTCCCGGTGTTCCAATCATCAACGTGGGAGGATCGGGCTCCAATGAAACCTTGGCCCTGGCCGCCCGTCTGTATTTCCAGCTGCCTCCCGCCTCGCGCACACCGCGACAGACGGCAAAGTTTCTGGAGAAGTTGGCCGTCGAGTCCCCTTGGCCGGTCATTGAGGAAGCGTATGGCGGATTGCGTCTCCAGGCGCTGGCCGCTTACCTGATGTCCGCCGCGGAAGAGACCAGTTCCTACACACTGGCTGTCAAAGTCAATGGTCATGATGTGCTCCAACGCCGCACTACCCGCTCGGTGCTTCCCCACGAACGGGTGGATATCGATCCGGAGTGGATCAAACCGTCCGATAACCGGGTGGAGTTCACCTTCAACGGCCAGGGCCGGTTCCGTTACGGTGCGGTGCTGGAAGGCTGGACGAAGCAGGAGGTCCGCCCGCAGGACTGGATGACGCCCCAGGACCGCCGGATTACGGTGATGGAGCGCGAATACACCCACGGCCCCCTGATGTACAAACAGGAAGATATCCCGCGCGGCTACGGCGTGGTGGAAGGTTCGTACTCCACCGTGTCCAATAAGCTGGAAGAGATCCAGCCCGGCGAACGCGTCAACGTGCAACTGCGGATCGAAGCGCGGAACGATGTGGACTACCTGGTCGTGGAGGATCATATCCCGGCGGGATTTCTCTTCATCAAGGAATCCCTGCAAGGTTCGGTGGATCAATACACCCTGAAAGGCAACACGTTGACCTTCTACCTGCGCGGCCCGCAACGGTACTTCTCGATCCAATACCAACTGCGCGGCCGCTATTCAGGGACCTACCGCGTTCCCCCGGCCACCGTCACGGTGATGGAGGATCCCGGATCGATTTATGCCACTGCTTCCAACACCATCGTAGTGCTGCCCGAGGGGAAGCAACCCAAGGAGGAATACCATCCCACGCCGGATGAGCTCTACACCCTGGGCCTGCGGAACTTTGATGACAAGCGTTACGAGGAGGCCAAACGCTACTTGACCCAACTGTTCAACACCGTCACCCTGCGGCCTGAGCCGTACCTCGAAACCGCGCGCCGGTTGTTCCAGATCCATCTCCAGGGCGGCGACGCGCGGGAACTTGTGCGGTACTTCGAAATCATCAAGGAACGGGATCAGGAGTTCGAAATCCAGTTCGAGCATATCGCCAAGCTGGCCCAGGCCTACCGCGCCATCGGCGAGCCGGAACGCGCGGTGTATGTGTACCGCTCCCTGTTGGACGGCCTCTTCACCCAGGAAGGGGCGGTGACCGGGACCTTGCAGGAAGTGGGTCAGTACCGCGAGGCGCTGGATTACATCAAGCAGCTGATCCTCGAATATCCCGACATCCCCTCCGTGCAGACCGCCGTCTTCACCACGGGCGGCGTGATTTATCAAAACATCGACGACTGGGCCCGGCAGCCCGATTTCATTCAGTCAGGCAACGACAAGAAAGCCCTGCTGGCCGAGGCGGTGGGCATGATCCAATCGTTCCTGGCGTTGTACCCCAAGAATCCGGTGGCCGACGAGGCGGGATACACGCTGATCAACCTGTGGCTCGATCAGAAAAATTATGAAACCGTGGCCCGGCTGGCCGCTTCGTTTGCCAAGCGCTATCCGCAAAGCCCATATCTTGACAGTTACGACTACCTGGCGGCCTACGCGCTCTTCCAGCTCGAGCGATACACCCCGGCGTTGGAACTCGCGCAAAAGGTGGCCACGCAAAAGTATCCGGCGGAAGGCGGCGGGCAAAAACCGAGCGACGAGGCTAATACCGCCATCCTCATGTCCGGCAAGATTCTGCACGCCGCGGGCGAGCTGGACCGCGCCCTGGCCGAATACGAACGCGTCAAACAGGCCTTCGGCGACGCCGGGCAGTCGATCGCCTATCTCACCGTGAAGGGCCTGAAGATCGACGGCGTGACTGTCATCCCGGGCGATGATCCGGCGACGGTGACCGTGCGCCATAAAAACCTGGACGCCATCGACATGCGGGTTTACAAGGTTGACCTGATGGCCTTCTATCTCCGTGAACGCAGTCTCGACCGAATGGCCCAAATCAACCTGTCGGGCATCCAGCCCACGATTTCGCAGACTATTCCTGTGGATAAGGCGAAAAAGTTCGAATGGAACGAACAGAAACTGGATCTTCCCCTCCAGGAGACCGGCGCGTACCTGGTGGTCCTGAGCGGAAACGGACTGCTGACTTCCGGCATGGTGATCCGCACCAGGTTGGAATTGGAAGTGCAGGAAGACGCGGATCAGGGTATCGTGCGGGTCAATGTCCGGTCCGGAAAGCCGCCGAAATTCACCAAGAATGTGAAGGTCCAGGTACGGGGCAGCCGCAATGACCGGTTTGTTTCGGGGGAGACCGATCTGCGCGGTGTCTTCACCGCCACGGGCATCCAGGGAACCGCCACCGTGCTGGTCCAGGACGGCAACCAGTATGGCTTCTACCAGGGTACCCGGGAACTCGGCCAGCCGCCTGTACCCGCCGAACAAGCGGGACGGCCCGAAGGATCCGCCAAGGGCGTGCCGGCGCAGGATTTTGGTCTGGAAGATATCGGCAATAACATGATACGGATGCGCCAGGTGCAGGAGCGGCAAAGCGAACGTTGGCAGAACGCCACCGGCTCGGACAACTATCGCTTGAGCACGCAAAAAGCCAAGGCCTTGTATTGATCTAGAAGACGGATTATGTACTCGTAGTTTGTAGGATCAGACCAAAATTCCCTCACCTTCAGGGAAAAGGCCATGACGAGGGAATGAATGGAGGGGCGGACCTAGGTGTCCGCCCTCATCCAGGAGTGAATGGAATCGATTTTAAAAGCGCGATCGTTCTTTCATATGTCTGGCTTAAGAGTTCAATCCCAAATCCCCTCTCCCTCTGGGAGAGGGCCAGGGTGAGGGAAGCCCTGTAAGGGTGGAATCCATGATTTACTGGCAATCAGGCAAGTAACATTTCACCCGGCCGCTACGCACTGGCCGCTGAAACCGAAAATCACTCCGGGGGCGTTCCGCTTTGCATTTACGTGGTATAATACGTATTCGGTTCCTTGAATCTTAACGGCGTTCCCCCTCCGCGGAGGAGGAAACAGAAAGAATCACACGCGATGACCGGTCCGAACGCTTTGCCCCAAGGCACGCTTGTCCGCTTGCTCTTCCGCCGATGCCAATGCGATCCGAGCTGGCTGCGGCAACCGGCATTGACCCGGGACGCCATCCGGAACGCGGTCCGAGCGGCCGGCCTGCTGGACATGGCGGAGACGAGTTACGCCTTCGAGAACGGTGGTTATACCACGGCGGTGATCCTGGCCGAATCGCACTTGGTCGTCCACACCTGGCCGGAGAGCGGGCGGCTGGTGATGATCGACATCAGCGTGTGCGACTACAGTCAGCCGAACCGCGAGCGCGCGCTGGATCTGAGTGACCGCCTGGCCGTGCTCTTCCAACCCCAGGAAATCGTCCGCGAAATTCTTCCCC
>Ga0116166_1002980_pt1 | contig 13460 bp, 10 predicted proteins | sample AD_JPNMR2_MetaG_FD_89884 | JGI IMG/M metagenome (GOLD analysis project Ga0116166, IMG submission 89884) | Active sludge microbial communities of municipal wastewater-treating anaerobic digesters from Japan - AD_JPNMR2_MetaG | ecosystem: Engineered > Bioreactor > Anaerobic > Digestate | place...
CCCCAGGAAACTTCGCCTCCCTCTCCCCCCAGGAAACTTCACCCCCTCTCCCCCCAGGAGAGGGCCGGGGTGATGGAATGAATGTAGGGGCGGACCTAGGTGTCCGCCCGACCTAGGTGTCCGCCCGACCTAGGTGTCCGCCCGACCTAGGTGTCCGCTCGTGCGCCAACGGCGCGTCAGAAAAACAGCCCAGGGTTTCAACCTTGGGCGAATCTAGATAAATGATTAAATTATTGTAAATATCACAGTTTTTAACGGCAGACGGCACAATGAAACGAATATTTGAATGTGGACATAAAGGCAAGGGTAAGTTTTGCCACCGGTGCGCCCAAGAAAAAGAACAACGCGAAAACGAACAACAACGGGCGGCGCGGCGCGAAGCGGCCAAAAAACAATGGGCCGCTTCCTTCGAACAAGATCCGGTCGACCTGCGGGGTTTTCCCAAAGGCATTGTGCGCAAAGCCCGCCATGTGCTGACGCGGATTCAGGCCGGCGCCTCCATCGCGGAACTGGGCGGCAAGCGGATGCACTACGACCGCCACATCCTCTCCATCCCCGTGGGCAACGGCTACCGCCTGATCTGCCAGGACCGGAACGGCCGCGTCGTCCCCCAATTATTACTGACCCACGAGGATTACAATAATTTCCACCCTTGAAGTGGATTGAATGGAATCCCCACCTCCCGGCCACGGCCGGCTCACTGCAATAGCCTTTTGTTAAAGGGCATCCATGGGGGGCCAAGACGGACAATGTCGCCTCGGCTCAGCACCCCGTTGCTGAGATCGTAATCCACCGAAAATCCCACCATCTGGATTTTGTCCGGGCCGGCGCTGGCGATCCGCCAATACGCCCCCCGCGTCGACCCCGGCGCGTTGCCCGCCAGCTTGGCCGACGTCCAATCATAATAATCATAGGTTTCCGTGTGGAACTCCGGCCCTTCCTTCTTCTTGCCGAAGGGATCCGAGGGATAAAACGAGATGAACGCCACCGGGGTGGTCAACGCCGAGAACCGGCTGAGCGCCGTCCCTGAGGCAATCTGCTGGTCGATCAGGTGCGCCACCGGGTAATTCCCGAAACTGATGTGATACGACTCCAGCGCGGTGGCCAAGGTACGGAAATCGGCCTCCACGCGGGTCACCTTGGCCCGCACCTGCGCGTTCAGAAAATTCGGCACCGCGATCGCCGCCAAAATGCCGATGATCGCCACCACGATCAGCAACTCAATCAACGTGAATCCTCTCGCGGTTTTCATGGCCCGGCTCCCTGGGCTCCTCCAGCCGGCTCCGCCTCTCCCGGGGGATGAAAGGAGGGACGGCCTCTCCCGCGCCGTCCCCCCGGCTTCAACCAATGGTTCCTGGGTCAGAAACGCGGCTACTGGATCATCCAACTGCTTACCGCCGCCGCGCCCGGATTGAGCGTCACCCCCAAGAGGCGCACGGCATTGGCGTTGGACGGCAGGACGATCTGCGTCAAGGTCTTGCCGGCGTCCAACGCGTACCGCCGGTGCAGGAGGTTTAATCCGTAATTCGCCGGTTCGCCCGTTGTGGTTTTCAGGTTATTGAATACCAACCGGTCCGATTGGATGTCGATCGTGCCGCGGTACACGGCCATCCAAAAGATCCCCGGCCCCCAGCCGTCACCCGTGCTGCCGTCCGTGAATTTCACAAACACTTCCTTGGACGGATTGTTCTGCAAGACCGGGGAAAGATCGATGGTGTAATACCCTTTGTTGTACTCGTTCCGGATATCCTCGCCGTACAGGGACATCGAATCCAGCACTTCCTGGAACCCGCCCTCTTCTTCCGACGGGATCTTGTTGACGATCGCGATCCCCGTGAGGTAGGGCCCCCAGCCGTCGGCGGGCAACCCGTCCGTCAGCCGGATGCGGACGATCTTCTGAGGATTGTTGGTCAAATACGGAGCCAAGTCGAAATTGTAGGTATCCAAGTTGGTGTTGTCCCGGATTTCATGCCCGGTTTCCGCCACGTAATCTTTCTCGAGCCGGTACTCCCCTTCCGGGCCGGCCGCGATTTCGATCACGAATTGGTTCCCGACGTTGATCTGCGCGAAGGCGGCAGTGACCTCGTCCGGCAGATCGAACTGGTAAATCATGTAACTGGCCGCGTCGGCAAAGCGGGCGTTGCCGCTGAGGATGCTGCCGCTTTCCTCCAGCAGAAAGGTCTTTTCCTCTACGGTGCCGGGCGACATTTGCGCGTACCGCGTGACGCCGGTCGGCCCGCCCAGCGACACCACGAAATTGTTGGCCATGTCGACCGTCAGTTTCGCGTCTGTGACCTCATCCGGCAAATCGAACTTGTACGTGATCGACCCCGAACCATCGGCGAAACGGTGATGCCGGTTGGACGGCCCCGAACCGCTGTTGTCATACAGGTAGGGCTTCTCATCCGCGCCGCCGTCCGTCAGGAACATGGCGTACACGCTGGCGTCTTGCGTGTCCACCGCCGGCGACAGGACCTCGCCGAATTCCCGGTACTGGCCCGTGAACACGGTGATGTTCTGAATATAGGGCCCCCACCCGTTGCTGGGCGTCGCGTCCGTGAACAGGATGAAAATCGTGCCGTTGTTCCGGGCCAGGTAGGGCGCCAGATCAAAGGTGTATTGCTTCAGGTTGCCCAGGGCGCGGTGTTCGAAATTGTCGTACAGCACCATCGAGTTGGCCAGCACCTCGTAGCCCTCGGTGGTGGACCATTCCGGATCGTAATAGTCGGTGGCGATCGAAATCACGAAATTGTTCCCTACCGTGATCCCCAGCGTGGCCTCGGTCACGCCCTCCAAATCCCGCAATTCATACAACACGTACCCGGTCCCGTCCACGAACCGGTTCCCGCCGGAATTGCCGTTGCCCCGTTCCTGGGCCAGGTAATACGCTTCCTCGTCACCGAAATTGGTCGCGAACGAAATCAGGGTGTTCACGTTGCTGTCGTCACTCACCGCGTAATATGCGTGGTCGTAAGCCGTGGGGCTTTGGAACCACCCGGGCACCGGACCGAACCGCTGGCTCTCCACGCTGCCATCCGCGTAGTGGAACTGCAGCGCGGTAAACGGAGAACCATACCCGCCCGGCGCGGACAACAGGGCCATATCCACGCTTCCATACGGCCCATCCGGTACGTCGAGGGTCTGGCCGTTCACCGCCAGGCCGTCCAGAGACGGCTGCTTGAGCGGCCCGAATAAAAACGAGGCCCGGCCGTCCTGCGTCACCACCGGCTGGCCGTCCTGGTACGCCGCCGGCAAGGTCCCCGCGTCCACCCGGCGGCCCTGGGCATCCAACGCGTCCCCTAGTCCCGCGCCCCCCGGCTCCAAGACCACATCCGTATCGAATAGCGTGTTCAGATCGACATGCACGGGCTGCGCCATGGCAGATCCGGCGCTCAATACGAGTACCGCCATCCATCCAACAAATCGTTGAGACATAAACATCCTCCTGGCTACATGGGATGCGAGCGGATGCTCCGGACAGAACAACCCCTCTTTCGTTACGGCTTGAGGTCATTTCACCGTTCGATGAAACACATGTCAAGCGGAAGGCTTGGACTGAAAACCCGGCGCCCGGCTTCAAACTTCCCGTTTCAGTCCGGATAGGGATAGTCGAGGACGACGCGGACCTCCGGGCTCAGGCTTTGCCGGACCGGGCACGCACCCAACGCCGTGGCCACCAGATCGGTGGGCGAAAAGGCTTCCCCCCGCCCCCCGTTGTCCACGGGCGCGTCGGTCACCAGCCGGTTTCCAGAAGGCCCATGCACCGCCTCGCAGTGCAAATCCCCTTCATATCGAATGTTGACTTCCACACCCCTATCGCGTCGCCCCTTTCCGGTTGGAATGATTGTTTCTTATCCTCCCTCAATTTCCCCCGTCCCGCCGCATCACCAGCAATTCCCAGGGAGCCACGGCCGCCACGGTATAAGCGGCCTGGTTTTCCAGCCGGGTCGGCGGTACGTGAGGGAATTGTTCCACCAGGTGGTACCGGGCCGCTTCCCCCCGGGCATCCCGCACCACCCATTGAACCGGCTGATCACTGAAATTCGCCAGGACTATCAACCCGTCTTCATACAAATACACGCCAAGGTTGTTCGGCCCTTCGATTCTCAACCCGTAATGGGGCAAAAACTCGTGGCGGAGGCGGGTCACCACGGCTTCGGGCCAGTTGCGGAGAGTCAACGGACGCGGGGGGAGGAACATCTCCTTTCCCGGCGCGAATTCCTCATGCGAGAAGGTTTGGATATTGAGGACATAGAGGAATCCCTTCCCCATAGGATGCTTCGTGAGTATGGGAACCTGGCGGTTGCCCGCGATCCCGGCGCAGAGGATTTTCGCCAGCCGGGGCATGGGGATGGGGCGGAGTTGGACCGCTCCCGGTTCACAAGCAAATTCCTCGCCCCCGGTCCAGAACCGGCTGATTTCCAGCGGCGGCTGGCCAAGGTGGACCGGTTCGGTGAATCCCGCTTGGATCAACAGATCGGTGTCGTTGAAGCGGGCCAGGAAATCCGGCGTGAGAATCACCGAGGCGCCCTTGTCCAGAAGGGTGGATATCCGGGGAAGAATTTCGGGATCCGCGGCGGCCTGGCGCGGCAGAAACACACAGGAGGTCTGTACAGGAATCTGAGAGACCGGCAAGGGCGCGAGGCCGAACATGGCGAGGTAGTCGTATACATACAAGTTGGCCGCGCCCTCCGGATCGCTGCCATCGCTGTGAGGCGGCTTATACGCGTGGAGGCCCACGGGAACCCGGTTCTCCAAAAGCGAGCCCAGCGCAAGCAACGCGTCCCGCCGGGGGAGAAGCCCCTCCAGGCACGGGTGTTTCTCGATGAGGCTGCCCGCCTCGAACAACACCAATTCGCGCGCCCCCGCCAGCACGGATTGATACGCCTGCATGCGGTACACCTCGGGCGTGCAATCGCCGAAATCGTACCAGGCCCCCCCGGTCTTGCCCTTCGCCAGAGTCGACAGCCAGCGGTAATTGATATACCCCTGGGTGGGCATCACGTACCCATACCGGGGCGTCTCCGGATTGCGGGTCTCGGTCCCCACCCAAATCCGCTCAAACAGCCGGGGAGCGGTGCTGACATCGTAGCCGAATAAATGAAAGCGGTCGTACCACTGCGGGAACTTCAAAATAAAACGCACGGTGGGATTGCTCAACCGCGCGGGAGCCCGTATGGCGCGCACGGCCACTGTGTTCATCAGCATCATGCGGTATTCCGGCCAACTGCGCTCTCCCTTGGCTTCCACCGAGGCGGGGGTGGTGTCGTCGGTCGCGAGAAAATCATCGATCATGATCTCGTTGAACAGCGGCGCGGCCCGGTTCAGATGCTCCGCCAGGTCTTCCAAGGTTTTGGCATCCTGATAATTCAGCCACAAGGGCGTCTCGTTGGAGGCCACCCCGAATCCCTCCCCGGCGGCAGTGGTGATCCCCCCCGATACTTCGATCTGGTGGTTTTGAAAAAAATCCCGGGCCCGCCGCAGGATATCCAGGTTGGACTGATAGCCGCACCGCAGGCTCTCCAGATAGATCTTGGTGATCCCGATTTCCTGAAACGCCCGCAAGGCCCTCTCCAATCCCTCTTCCGTGGAAAGAAGGGTATCCACCTGCGAAGCCATCATGTACGTCTCCAACCGGGGGATGGGCGGGGGCGCGGGACTGGCCTCTTCACTCCAGGCAATCCTGGCGGACATCCCCAGCAGAACGATACTCATCCAGTGAAACAATCGTCGCATGAAGTCACTCCTGATTTTGCCCCGTGTGTCTGAAGCAGAATAACTCAATCCCTATTCCCATACCACACAATGCTGGCCCATCCTATCCTTACGGCCCCCCTCGGCGGCAAAAACCCCTCTCTCCCTGAAAGACGCCCAGGGGGAGGGCCGCCCGGCATGGGCGAAATCCCTTCTTTCTCCGCAATTCGGGGAAACCGATGTGACTTGATGAATAATTCCCTGCCGGTATAATGTCACGCACAGCGGTTTCGCCGGCAACGGATTGGGTAAGCGGAATCTCCTGTATGTAAAAGGTCAATGAAAAAAACTCTTTCCGCCATATTGAGTGTCTATATGCTCCTGCTGATGCCCGGCAGCGGCCTCGTGCTGTGCTGGGGCGTGGATGGGCATGTGGCCATCGAACGCGCCGGAGAAAAGGGAAACTGCTGCGACACCGCCGGTCCGCTCCCTGGGACAGAACAACCTGCCCGCTGGACCGGCCCTGCCCCAACCTGCTGGTGCCAGCCCTGCCGGGATGTCCCCCTCACCCTGGCATTGGGTATGGAAATCGCTCGTCCGGGCCACGGTCAATCCCAGTTGGACAACACCAGGGATTGCCACGCGTTGGTTGTTCCCAAAATTCATTTCACGCCCTCTTCGGAAATCCGCCCGCGTGCGCCCTATCCGGAAAACAGAAAAATCCCCATTTTATCCCACCTGCAAACCGCTTGCCTGCGGATCTGATCCCCTACGGACGTCTCTCGACCTCGTTAATCCAGCGTACCCAAACCGAAGCCCGGGATCGGATTGACGATCCCCATGCGCCGGGGACCGTGGATACCCACGCCTGGCCTTCAAGCCATAGCGCCGCTCCAGGATACCGGCATCCCGCGATGGAGATTCCCCAAGTCTGACCGGGAAGGACCGGCCCCGGCCCGGTGTGCTTGTTAAAAAAACAAAGGATTGTCTCTTTATGAAATGGAGTGTGTTTATACCGCCTATGATCGCCATCCTCTTTTGGGGATCGCCCCACGCGGACGCGGAAGATCCGCCGTTTCAGGAACCCGCGGAGGACATCTCCCTCGCGCAATGCCTGGACTGGGCGGCGCGGGAGAATCCCGGCTTGAAAGCGCTCGGATTCGAAATCCGGGCCCACGAGGGCTGGGTGGAACAAGCGGGATTCTCCCCCAATCCCGAACTCGGTTTCGAGGCGGAGAATTTTTTGGGGACGGGTGATTTTCAGGGTGTGGAGGGATTGGAGGCAACCATTCAAGTCAGCCAGCTGATCGAACTGGGGGGCAAGCGGATTCGCCGGATCCAAGTGGCCGAGGCGGAGCGGGAGCAAGCGCGGGCGGCGTACGAACAAGCCCGGTTGGATGTGCTATACGAAACCGGCGCGGCCTTTCTCTCCGTGTTGGCAGCGCAGGAGCGGCTGCGGGTGTTCGAGGAGTTCCACGAACTCAGCCGCCGGGTGCATGAAACCATCCAGGCCACCGTGGAAGCCGGCCGCGATTCGCCGGTGGAAGAAATCCGGGCGCGGGTCACGATGGCTTCCGCCCAAATCGGCTTGGAACGTGCGCGGCGGGAACTGAACCAAGCCCGCCTGGCCTTGGTGAAAAACTGGGGCAGCCACGCGCCGGTGTTTACCCGCGCGGTGGGGGATATATACCAATTCCCCGGCGTCTCCAGCCTGGAGGAACTTCTGCGCAAACTGCCTTCCACGCCCGATTGGGCGGCGGCGGAAGCGGAAATCGCGCGCCGCCAAGCGAACGCCGCTCTCGAAGAAGCCCAAGCCGTGCCCGATCTTGAGGTCAGCGTGGGAACGCGGTATCTGGCCGAATCGGACGATGGCGCGCTGGTCATGGGCTTCACCCTTCCCTTGCCGCTACGGAACCGGAACCAGGGCGCGGTGCGCGCGGCCCGGGAACTCGTGCGCCAGGCAAAAGCGGCACGGCAAGCCGCGGAGAATAACTGGCGCTCGGACCTGGCCATCGTGTACGAAACCTGGCGGCAGGCCCATGGCGAAGCGGTGCGCTTGCGGGATGCCGTGCTGCCCGGCGCGGAAGAGGCGTTCGCGGCCACGCAAGAGGGTTTCCGGCAAGGGAAATTTCCCTACTTGAGCGTGCTGGACGCCCAGCGGTCACTGATCGAGTTACGGGAACAATTCCTCCAGGCGGCCCTGGAAGCGCACCTGGCCTTCAACCGCCTCAGCCGCCTGACCGCGGATGACGGGATTCGGAAGGAGCCATGAGTACCCAAAGCCGGAGGTAACTACCCCATGTAGCGTACATTCGATAAACAACCCCAAGGTATCTGCTCCCCTCTCCCTTTGGGAGAGTGCAGGAGAGGGGCAGGATAAGGAAAAAGTTTTACAAGAAAGGAATTAGCCGTCATGAAAACCCTGCTTCGCCTCACCGGCAACCTGCTTGGATTTTTGATCATCTCCCTGGGCCTGGTGTATGCCTATTTCGCCATCCAGCCGGAAGGAGCGGAATCCCGGCCGGGGATGACGACGGTCCAAGCGGCCATCCCCCCGCAAGAACGGGATCCCAACCGCCTGTGGTGCCGGGAACATGGCCTCTATGAGGATGAGTGCGTCCTTTGCCATCCCGAGTTGGCGGCGCAGGCCATGAAAGAACCGGCCGTCGCCGGCGAGGTCCCGCCGGATGCCCACGGGCATGCTTATGAGGATGGGCACGATCATGGGCATGTCCAAACGGCGGAAGGGTTGTTCTGCGGAGAACACAACCTGCCCGAGGCTCTTTGCGGCATCTGCCAGCCGCAATTGGCCGAAACATTGAAACCGGGAGAAAGCCTGAAAATCCGGCTGCGCTCCCTGGAGGCCGCGCGCAAGGCGGAAATCCAAACTGCCAAACCACAAACCGGCGTGTTATCCGATGAGCGGACCTTCCTGTGCGAGACGGCCTTCAATCAAAACCGCTTCGCCCGGATTGCGCCCCTCGCCGATGGGGTGATTCAAAACGTCCGGGTGGATGTGGGCGATCTGGTGAAGGAAGGCCAAATTCTGGTGGAAATCGCCTCCCCCGAAATCGCCAAGGCCCACAATGACTACCTGAAGGCGATTGACCAGGAAAAACTGAAAGAACGCGTCTATCAGCGGGAAAAAGAACTCGCCGCCAAGAACATTTCCGCCAAGCAGGATCTCCACCATGCCGAAGCCGAATACCAGATCGCCCGGACCGAAACCCAAACCGCCCGGCAGCAATTGATCACCCTGGGATTGACTTCCGAGGAGGTGGCCCAGTTGGGAAACACGCGGACCTCGCCGCCGCGCCTCCTCTTGCGCGCGCCCTTCGCGGGGACGATCGTGGAACGCGGCGCAGTCTTGGGCGAAGCCGTGAAGGCGGGCGAACCGCTGTTCCAACTCGCCGATCTCTCCACCCTGTGGCTGGAATTATCGATCCCCGAAGATCAGGCCGCATTCGCGCGGAAAGGCAACCGGATCATGGCGGAATTCACCGCCCTGCCCGGCCTCCAGGTGGAAGGGACAATCGACTGGATTTCCCCCCAGGTCGGCCGGGACACCCGCATGATCAAAGCCCGCGCGGTAATCCCCAATGAAGAGGGGATTTTGAAAACCGGCTTGTTCGGCCGGATCCATCTGGTTGAAGAAGACCAGCCGGAACAACGGATTGTCCCCCAAGAGGCGGTCCAACGGGTGGATGGCAAACCGTTCGTGTTCGTGCGGCAAGACGATGATCTCTTCGACCTGCGCCATGTCCGGCTGGGTGGGCAATCCGGGGGCCGGGTGGAAATCCTCGAGGGGGTGTCGCCGGCGGACGAAGTAGTCACCGCGGGGAGTTTCACGTTGAAATCGGAATTCCTGAAATCCCGTTTTGGCGCGGGCTGCGCGCATGATTGACCGGGGGGATTATGCTGAACCGTCTTATTGAATCGACCTTGAAATACCGGCTCTTGGTTTTGTTGCTGTTCCTGGTCATCACCGGGGCGGGCCTCTGGGCCTTGCTCCGGCTGCCGGTCGACGCGTTCCCCGACACCACGCCCGTGCAGGTGCAGATCAACACCGTCGCCCCGGCGTTGAATCCCCTGGAAATCGAGCAGCAGGTGACGCTGAAAGTCGAGCTGGCGGTTTCGGGCCTCCCCGGCCTGGAAGAGGTGCGTTCCTTGTCCAAGTTCGGCCTGTCGCAGGTGGTGGCCACCTTCACGGACGCCACCTCCGTGTACGACGCCCGGCAGTTTATCCTGGAACGGCTGGCTTCGGTCGATCTGCCCGAGGGCATCGGCCGGCCGGAACTGGGGCCGATCTCCACCGGCCTGGGGGAAGTGTTCCATTACCTCGTGCGCTCGGATAATCCGGAGCGGAGCCTGGATGAAATCCGCGTCATTCAGGATTGGATCATCAAGCCCGAACTGCTCAAAACGCCCGGCGTGGCGGAAATCAACTCCTGGGGCGGGCTGGAGCGGCAGTATCACGTGATCGTCTCGCCCGAGCTGTTGGTGAAATACCGGTTGACCTTTGACGACGTCTTCGAAGCCTTGCGGGCCAACAACCAGAACGTCGGCGGCGGCCAGGTGACCGCCGGGGGCGAAGCGGTGTTGGTGCACGGGCTGGGACGGGTGAGCACCTTGGAGGAGATCGGCGATATCGTCATCCAATCGTTCAACGGCTCGCCGGTGCGGGTGCGCGACGTGGCCGAAGTGGCCATCGGGCATGACATCCGCCGCGGCGCGGTCACGGCGGGCGGGCAGGGCGAGGCGGTCCTGGGGCTGGGCTTCATGCTGCTGGGCGAAAACAGCGGCCACGTGGCCCGGGGATTGCGCGAACGGCTGGAGAGCGTCCAAAGCGCCTTGCCGGCCGATGTGAAAACCGAAGTCGTCTACGACCGCACCCACCTGGTGCGCGAAGTCATCCACACGGTCCAAGACAACCTGACGGCGGGAGCGGTGCTGGTGATTCTGGTGCTCTTCGCGCTGCTGGGCAATTTCCGCGCGGGGCTGCTGGTGGCCGCCGCCATCCCCCTGGCCATGATCTTCGCCGTGCTGGGCATGTACCAAATGTCCATCGCCGCCAGCCTCCTGAGCCTGGGGGCCATGGATTTCGGCATCCTGGTGGACGGTTCGGTGGTGACCACTGAACGCAACCTGCGAAGGCTGGAGCAGCGTCGGCGGGAACTGGGAGGGGTCCTCACGCCGGCCGAACGGCTCGCCTGCGTGGTCCAATCCACCCAGGAGGTCGCCCGGCCCATCCTCTTCGGCATGGCCATCATCATCCTGGTTTTCCTCCCCATCCTGGCCTTGCAGGGCATCGAGGGGAAAATGTTCAAGCCCATGGCCTGGACCTTCATTTTCGCCCTGGGGGGCGGACTGCTCATCGCCTTGTTCCTCTCGCCGGTCCTCTCCTATTACCTCCTGCCCCATTCGTTCCCGGACAAACCCGGCCTGCTGGACCGTCTCTTGCACAGCCTGTACGGGGTGGTGCTGCGCGCCGCGCTGCGGACCAAGGCGCTCCTCCTCTACGCTGTGCTGGCCGGATTGATCCTGGCGGGATTCATGGCTTCCCAACTGGGCGGCGAATTCATTCCCCGGCTCAGCGAGGGAACCCTGGTGATCAACGTTATCCGCCTGGCCGGCATCAGCCTGGAAGAAGCGATCGCCGCCAACACGCGTGTCGAAAAACACCTCCTGGAAAAATTCCCCCACGAAATCCGCGCGGTATGGAGCCGGACCGGCACCGCCGAAGTGGCCACCGATCCCATGGGCATCGAACTCACCGACATCTATTTCGACCTCTATCCCCGCCGGCAATGGACCCGCGCGGCCAACCAAACCGAACTGGCCGCGGCGATCGAAAAAGAACTCAGCGATTTTCCGGGAATGAACCTCGCCTTCACCCAGCCCATCGAACTGCGTTTCAACGAATTGATTACGGGTATCCGGGCCGATATCGGCATCAAGGTCTTCGGCGACGATCTCGGCGAACTGGTGCGGATCGGCAACGAGATCCAGCAGGTGTTGTCGGGCATCGCGGGCGCGGCCGATGTCTCCACCGAGCAAATCACCGGACAGCCCCTCCTCCGGATCCAAGCCGACACCCAGGCCCTCGCCCGCCATGGCCTCCCCGCCCGGGAGGTGCTGGAGGTGGTGGAGTCGGTCGGATACCGGGAGGCGGGGGAGATCTTCGAGGGCCAGCGTTCGTTTCCCCTGGTCATGCGCCTGCCGGACCGCCAGCGCGAGGATGTCCAGGCCCTGGCCGATACGTTGATCCCCACCCGCACCGGGGCGGTGCTGCCGCTGCGGGCCGTGGCGAGGATCGAGGAAACCGCCGGGCCCTCCCAGATCAATCACGAGTGGGGCCGCCGCCTGGCGCGCGTGCAATGCAACGTGCGGGGCCGCGATGTGGCCTCGTTCGTGGAGGAAGCCCGGCGGAAAATTCAAGAAACCGTGCGGTTGCCCGAAGGATACGTGATCAACTGGGGCGGGCAGTTCGAGAACCTGGAACGCTCCAAGCAGCGCTTCCTGATCGTCGTTCCGTTGACCCTGCTGCTGATCTTCCTTCTGCTGTACGGGAGCCTGAACCGGCTGCGCGACGTGCTGATCATCTACACCGGCATCCCCTTCGCGGCGATCGGCGGGATCTTCGCGCTCTGGATCCGGGAGATCCCCTTCAGCGTCAGCGCGGCGGTGGGTTTCATCGCCCTGAGCGGCATCGCGGTGCTCAACGGGCAGGTGATGGCCGCGGCGGTGCATTCACGGCTAAAGGAAGGCTGGGAAGTGAAGGAAGCCGTCATCACCGCCGCCCAACAACGCCTGCGCCCGGTGCTGGCCACGGCCATCACCGACGCCGCTGGATTCATCCCCATGGCCCTCTCCACCGGCGTGGGGGCCGAAGTGCAACGCCCCCTGGCCACCGTCGTGGTGGGCGGGGTGATCACCTCCACCCTGCTGACCCTGATCGTCCTGCCGGTGCTCTACGCGATCTTCGGCCGAACGGACAGCGGATTCGGAGAAAACGAAGAAAGTCCGGCAGGAGAAATCCCGTGACCGCCTCTCCATTCCGGTTCAGCCGGCCAGTGCGTCTTTTTTTTAGATCAGCGGGACGCCCCTCCCGGAAGAGCCAAAAATCTATAACCCATTAAACGGCTTGTCCGGAAAGGGAAAGGCCGTTTCCAAGGAGTCTTTCCTCGCGGTAAGAAGGAAGGGGGGCGGAGGGATGTTTTCGAGTATCCATTCGCCACCGGAAACGGTGGCCACCAGAACCTGGCCCTCTTTACGCAATTCGACCGCCGCGCCGGGGGTCACATTACCCTTCAGCACCCTGTGCCCCTCTTCCAACACGGCGGCCGGATTGGACACCATGAGGAAGAGCCGGCCGTCCCGCAGGGCGCGGTGATAGGCGGTCATGGCGTGGATTTCTTCGGGCTCCGGGGCGGTGAGGCGCGCGGGGCCGTTCATCATGATTTCGATTTTCTCGGCCAGTTCCGCGTCGGACAGGGTTTGGAAATCGGCGGAGTATTCCGAACCGTTTTCGCCGTGGCAGGACGAACAGGCGCGATGATAGGTGGTCACCGGGCCTTCGTAGAGGTTGACCAAACCGGCCGGCGCGTACGGCTCCGGATTTCGGCAACCCCAGAAAACACCTGGCCCAAACAGAGCCATCAACGCGAGGAGGCAGGGTGGAGAAAATACACGGCGCATGTTGAGAATCCTGGGTGATGGGAGAATTTTGGAGGATTATGCCGGATTTCACGGATGAGGCAAGGGTC
>Ga0116166_1002988_pt1 | contig 13437 bp, 12 predicted proteins | sample AD_JPNMR2_MetaG_FD_89884 | JGI IMG/M metagenome (GOLD analysis project Ga0116166, IMG submission 89884) | Active sludge microbial communities of municipal wastewater-treating anaerobic digesters from Japan - AD_JPNMR2_MetaG | ecosystem: Engineered > Bioreactor > Anaerobic > Digestate | place...
ACGTATAATATTTATACAAAAATCATTTTTAAAAGGAATTAATAGTTTTTTTAATTGTAAATTTGATTTTAAAAATTTAGTTTATGTTTATTCTTCAACTTTAATAGTTAAATTATTTGAAGAAAATAATTATAAAAATTATGAAGAATTTATTAAAGATTTTTACAAAGAAGTAAAAACTTCTTTTAATAGTTTAATAGCGGAAGATGTATTAAAAAATTTTATATTTAATGTATTTGAAGAATTAGAAATAGAAAAAAATATAGTAAAAAATAATAATGAAGAAATATTAAAAAATATAAATTTATTTAACGTTTTTAAAGTAATAGATGAAAAATATTCTTTTGTTTTTGATTCTTATAAAGCAAATATAGAAGATCGTTTTCTTTTCTTTTTAACATTCAATAATGTATTTTTAAATAAAACTAAAGGAGCTTCTTATTTACAATTAAATTTTGATTTAATAAATAAAGCTTTTAAAAATAAAGAAGAAAAAATTATAGGAAAAATTTCAGATTTATTTCTTAATATAGATACGAATTTTTTAAAAAAAATTGTAAGTTATGAAAAAAGCAAATTCAAATTTTATAAATTTTTCTTTATAATATTTTTTATTTTAGAAATTTTTATAATATATAACATAATAAAATAATGCCTAATGGCATTATTTTTTTTATAAACATTAGAATAATTATTCCAAGGAAATTAAAAAATGGCTTTAAAAATTACAACTAATATTTTAATAATTTTAATTAAATACGATCAAAAAAAATTTGTAAAAATGCTTTTAAACGATATTAAAATGTCTAATGAAATTAACTGGAATTTAGTAATAACTGAATTAAAATCTTACGAAATGTTTAATATTTTAAGAATTTTTTTTCCTTTAAATGAAGCAATACGTTACATAGAAATTCCAGATGAAGAATTATATAACGCACTTGAAAATTCAAATATAAATTGGACTTTGATTTCAGCTTATCAATTAAAATATAAACCTATAGAATTTATTAGAAAAAATAAAGATAAAATAGATTTTCGTTATTATCTTAATAATTATACTTTTACAGAAGAAATGATAAGAGAATTTTATGATTATTTAGATAATGATATTTTAACTATTACTCAAAAAGTTCCTTTAGATATATTAAATGATAAATGGAATGAATTTAATTCAGACTTAGTTTCTTATTATCAAAAATTAAATACAGATTTTATATTACAACATGCTGATGAACTTAATTTTCCTCTTTTACTTTTAGGAGGAAATATAACGGAAGAGATAATAAAGGATCCTATTTTATTTGATAAAATAAGTATTAATCAAGTCATTAAATACGTTAATTTATCAAAAGAATTTTTAACAAAAAAAGATTTTTATTTTAATTGGAAATTTATTTCATATTATCAAACTAAATTAAAAGAAGAATTCTTAGAAACATATAATTCAATATTAAATTTTGATATGCTTTCAGAAAGACAAGAACTTTCTGAAGAATTTGTTAAAAAATATAAAAATAAATTAAATGGAAAATTAGTTTCCATGAAAAGTTCTAATAATATAAGTGAAAGTTTTATAGAACTTAATAAAGATTTTTTTGATGGAAAAATGATTTCCAAATATAAAAAAAATCTGTCAGAAGATTTTATATTAAGAAATAAACAATGGTTGAATATCGATTATTTATTATTGTATCAAGAACTTTCTGAAAATATTATAGAAAAATTAATTCTTTCTCCATTACAATGGAAAATATTAAGTGGATCACAAAAAAATCTTTCAGAAAAATTCGTTACTAAATATTTTGATAAATTAGATAAATTTTTATTAGTAAAATATCAAAAAAATCTTTCAGAAGAATTTTTTATGAAAAATATTGATAAATTTTCAGTCAATGATATTTTGTTTTATCAAGAAAATCTTAGTGAAAATTTCTTTAATTTTTTAATAGAAAAAAATTTAATGAACTGGACTGCACTTTCAATGAGAAAAGATCTTACTGAAACCTTCATAAATACAAATAGTGACAAAATTAATATGGACCTCCTAAATTATGTTAAAAGTCACTAAAAAAAAATGGTCTCTATCAGGAATTTTCCTGATAGAGATCTTTTAATTTATTTTTAATTCATCATAATTAAACAATACTGAAACTGAAGAGTTGTTTAATTGTTCTTGTGGAGTATTATGTCCTCTTAATAATATAAGATTACTTTCAGCTAATTCGAATTCAGGATTATGTGTTATTATAAAAACTTGATCTATATTAAGACTATCACATTGAGAATCCAATATTTGTTTAAATTTAGCTCTATTTTGTGCACTCAATGGACCGTCTAATTCATCAAGATAAAGGATATTATATGAAGAAGAATAATTTTGAATATCTAACATAGCAAGTGCTATAGAAAGTTTAGTTAAAGCTATTTCACCACTGGATTTCATTCTAATATCATCTTTTTCTTCATCTAAAATCATTCCATCGATTATAACAGGGATTTTAAATTTATTTTCGTCTACTATAAATTTCAATTGAAATTTTCCTTCAAAAGCCACGTCCAGTAGTTCATTAGCTTTATTTTCTAACTTTTTTACAAATCTAGAAGTAAATATTAAAGGAATTCCTGTTTTAATGTCTAAAGCCTTTTTTACTAAAAGATGTTTTTCATATTGTTCATCTAATTCTTTTTTTTCTTGTTCAAGTTCAATATATTGAGAAATATAATTCATACATTTTGTTTTTTCTTCTTGTATATATTCTTTTTCATTAAGTAAAGTTATTTTTTGTTCATTGATTTGTTTAAGATCATTTTCTAATTCTTCCTTTTTTTCTTTAAATTCTTTATATTTTTCTATAGAACTGCTATATTTTTCTATATATGAATTATTTTCTTCATATTGTTTTATATTTTTTATTAGATCATTTAATATAAGAATACTTTCATTGAATTTTTTAACTTTTTGTTCTGAGTTTTGGATATCCTCCTTTAATTTTTTAATATTATTTTCATTTTCTTCAGCTTCTACAGAAAGTTTTGTTAATTTTTTAGTTATATTTTCTTTTTGTTTTTTTCCATTATTTTCAAATTCTGTTATAATATTTTGATTATTATTATAAAGCTCTTCTTTTTTAATATAATTATCATAATTAATAAAAAATTCTTTTTTCTCTCCTATAGAAGCTATAATTTTTTCATATTCATTTATAAAAGGATTATCTAAAAAGTTATCGTATTCCTTTTCAGAAAAAATATAATTAAAATATTGATTATTTTTAAATTTATTAAATTTACTGAATACATTTTTATAACGTTCTAAAAGAGGATTTAAATTTTCCAACGTTTTCTTTTCTAAGATAAGTTTATTTAACTTTTCTTTAATTTTTTCTAATTTTTCTGTTTGAATCGGAATCAATTTTTCATTTTCTTTTGCTTTAAGACTACCTGCTATGAAAGCACAGCTATCGATGGTGCAATTACTAGGACGTTGTTTTAAGATATCTATAAGTTTTAAAGAAGCTATATTAGTCTTTAATTCTTGAGAGAGAGTTTCTTCTTCAGCTTCTAAATTAGCTATAGAATTATTTAATTTCTTTAAAATATTATCATAATTATTTAAAAAATTCTTGATTTGGTCTGCATCATTTTCTATTTTAATATTTTGACTTTGTATAGAAATATTTACTACATTGTTTTTAATTTGATTAATAATTTCTTTTACTATATCGAAATAATTTTCAACGTCTCTTAAATATTGTAATAATAAAGGATGATTTTCTAAGATAATATTATTTTCTTTAACTAATTTAAAAAGAATTGGATTATTTAATTCTTCTTTTAATTCTTTTAATTCTATAGAAAGTTTTTTGTTTTGTTCTCTTAATTTATCAATAGAAGTTTCAGAAAATTCCTTCAAAAGATTTTCATTTTCCTTTATTTCTAAGAAAATTTTATTACGTTTTTCTTCAAATTCTTTTAATTTTTCTTTTAAATTATTTAAATTTAAATTTTCTTCTTGAAGCTTTTTTTCCCTTGAATTAAGTAATTCTTCTATTTCTTCTAAAGATTTATTTCTTAAGATGGAAAAATTATTATAAATATTTTCTATATTATTTTCAATAAAGTTTTGTTGTTTTTTAAGTACTTCTATTTTTTCTAAAAGTTCTTCTTTGCCTCCAAATTCTTCTAATAATTCTTTATTATTTTCAATAAGAGTGTTTATTTTTTCTTCTGTTTTACCGATAGTTTTATTGATATTAGAAAGAGACTTTTCTAATTCTTTTAATTTGATATCAAGAGTTTTTTGTTTATTAGCAGTTTCATTTGGATCAGGAAGTTTTACCATTTTGTCAGAAATAAGATCTTTTTTAGATTCAAGTGCATTAACTTTTTTATTTACTATATTGTATTTATTTATTATATCCGACATTTCTTCCATTAATTTGACAAAATATTCTTTTCTTTTAGTAGTAGTTTCACTTATAAAGGAACTATCTTGGGAACCTAATTTTAAAGATTTAAGTATTTCAGGTTTTAAATTAAATTTTTCTTCTAATATGGCTTTATAACTTGATATATTTCCATTAGGATTTAATTCAACTCCATTTTCTTCTATCCAAGCTTTATTAGAAGATTTTTCTGGATAAAGAATTTTACAAACATAAACATTTCCATTATTTATTATTTCAAGCTCTTTATAGCCTTCTTTCCCTGGAATAATTAAATTACGATCTGTAGAATAACTTTCTATCAAAGGATGCATTATTTCAAATAATGTACTTTTTCCAGAACCATTTTCACCTCTTATAATATAATAACGGGAAAATTTTTGTGAAAAATCTAATGTTATTTCATCTAAACCAAGTCCAAGTTTTATCCCGATAAAATTTTTAGCATAAAATTTTGATATAAACATTTTATTTTCTCCTTATTTGTTTGATTATATAATTTAATATTTTTATTAAAATAAATTAAAAAAATCAACATTTCTTTAGTAAGAAATGTTGACTTTTTTAGTACTGATCATTAATTTAAAAAAATATCAATTTTCATTACTGGTTTATTTTCAAAGTTATACTTTTCTATTATTTCTTCATAAAATTCTAATTCATAAAATATTTCATTCATAATTATAAAATATTGTCTTTCATCATTTAAGAATAATTCAATAAAAATATTATCTTCTAAATTTTCATAAAACTCTTTTATTTCTTTAATAGATTTTTTTGTTATGAAATGAAGTACTAATTTTTCTAGATATAAAATAAAGGTAAATAATGTATAAAAACTATCTACATAAAAAGAAAATTTTTTTTCTTTGAGAATATCATTTTTTATAAAGTTATGTAATTTTTGTAAATTTTCCCTTTCGTTTTCCATATTTTCAATAAATTCAAAAAGTTCTTTAGGAGTATTAGCAATATTTTCATCTAAATTTAAATACATCATAGTAAAATGATTATCTTCTGAACTTTTAAAATTAAACAAATAATAAAAACTAATATAAATTAAAGAAAAAATGAAATCTTCTTTAAGAATTTTTTTATCAGCATCCTTATACTTCGGTAATATTTTATCATAATTTCCTTCACATTCGAAACATGAATTCTCCTCATTTTGAATTTCCTCAAGACTTTCAAGAAATTCAGACATTTTTGAAAAACCATTATTTAGACTTTTTTCAATGAAGTAATTAAGTTTAAAGACTTTTTTAAAAAGATTCATTATAAACTACCCCTTATATTTTTTTATTTATTATTATAATATTCTTTTTAATAATATAATTTTATTTTTTTATTTATAAAAAAACATTGCATTAATTTAAATAAAAAAAGGAAAATAAAAATGTTAGAATTTCATCTTATAAACTTAAGAGAATTTGTTAAAAAAAACAAAATAGAAAAAATTACAAATCCTATATCATTTGATAAAGATAGAAGACCTACCGATGATGGTTTATTTTCATATACTATTTTTGGAACTCCAGGATCTTTTAAAAGAAAAAATCAATGGGGATACATTGATTTAGGAAAACATTATTTCCATCCTTTAGCATTTTTAGCTATTAAAGCTATACAAAGAAATTTAATCGATTGTATTACAGGCACACAAAAATTTTCAATAAAACAGAATGGAGAAATAGTTCCCGATGATAATGGAAAAACAGGAATAGATTTTCTTTATAAAAACTGGGAAAAAATTAAGTTTAAGAAACAAGTAGGTGAGAAAGAATCTGACGTACGTTTGTCAAGAATTAAATTTTTACGTTCTTTGAAAAAAGATGAAATATTTACGGATTGTTTTTTAGTTATTCCTGCTTATTATCGTGACGTTAATTGGCAGAGATATGACTTAGGAGTTATTGAAAAAGATGAAATAAATGAAACTTATTCTTATTTAATTTCTTTAGCTAATTCAAATACGGACAAAGAAATAGGAATAGATTTAGTTTCATCAAGTATAGATTATAAAATACAAATGACACTTTTAAAGTTATATGAAGATTTAGTTTTAAATAAAGTTCCTAAAAAAACTGGTTATATAAAGAAAGGTCTTTTAGGAAAAACAGTTGATTATTCTGTTCGTTTAGTTATTTCTGCTAATGATTATTCAAAAGATACTCCGATAGATTATTTACATACAGGAATTCCTTTACCTTATGTTTGTGTACTTTTCTTTCCATTTTTAATAAAGGAATTATATGATACTTTTTCTCAAATGATAGAAAATGCAAAAGAAATAAAAGTTTATTCAGAAAATGATAAAGATGGAAAGATATTAAAATTACATGATGACGCTTATTTAGATTTTTTTCCTAAAGAATTAGAAAAAAGAGTTAAACTTTTTATAAGAAATCAGCATTCAAGAATAGATCCTGTTTTAATAAAATGTGAAGATGGAAAATATTATCCAATTTCTACATTAAATTCTGAAGGATTTTCATTAGAAAAAACTCCTAGCCGTTCTCTTTTATGGATTGACGTTCTTTATTTGATAGCTCTTAATGTTGTAAAAGATAAGTCAGTTTGTATAACAAGATATCCAGTAGATACAGTTCATAATATAATGATTACTAAAATAGCTGTATTAACTACTTCCAAAACAATTAGAGAAATTATCAATGGAAAAGAATTTCTTTACTATCCTTATATTCCAGTAAAAGAAATTAAGGTAAATGGAAAAACAACTACTGTAATAGAAGAGGAAAAAATAGATTGGTTGGATACCTGTCAATTCAGTGCTAGTTATTTAGCAGGATTAGGAGGCGATTACGATGGCGATACGGTTTCTATAAGACCAATATATACTAAAGAAGCATTAGATGAAGCAGAAAAGCTTATGAAAAGTCCTAAAATGCTTTTAAATACCTCAGGAGGAACTATAAGAACTTTAAAAAATGAAGGTGTTTTAGGATTATATTGCTTAACTAAAGGATAATTTTTTTATATTTTAAAAAATAATGAATATAATATTAAATAATTTTTCTTCAATTAATTAAATATTTTATTTTTTAACTAACTAAATTTATGGAGTTTTTTTATGGAAGAAAAAAATGTAACAAAAGCAGGTACCAAAAGAATTTTTAAAAATCATTCAAGAAAACAACAGAGACAATCAAGAAAAAGAGTTGAGCAACAACCTGCTAAATATGAAAGTAAAGCAATCTTAATGCTTCCTCCTACACAGGATATTATTAGAGTAAAGGTTTATGAAAGTAATTTTGGTCATAGCGTAGATATCCGTCGCTATTTTGTAAATCCTAATTATAATAGTGAAGAAGTATATCTTCCTGGAAAAGGTGTAAGATTTCCTATTAAATTAATAGATGAAATCATGGATGAACTAAATAAAATTAAAGAAACTTATGGCGAAAAAAAATAAAAAAAAATAAATAGGAAGATTTTTATAATCTTCCTATTTTTATTTTTATAAAAAAACATTTAAATAATTAATTTTTATGGTAATCCTTTAAAAATCTTTATTTATATGATTTAAATTATTAGGGTAGGCTTATACCCATTGAAGAACGAAGTAGGAAATGTAAGACCAAATGTTAAATTTGGCAATTTTCGTTGATGTCGTTCACAAATTTTAATTAGTTTTATATAAAATTAACTAAATTTGAAAGCAGAAATCCCTGTTTTGTAGGTTGAATGTTTTTTGCATTCGCCGAATTTCTTTCGACGTAACGCTTATTTGCGTTACGTCGATTAATTTTTATTCGTCTTCATAACCATCAATATTAAAATCAAATTCTTCTTTTTCAAAATCATCCATTATTTTATCATAAACATTAAAAGGATATATTAGATCTTTTTCTATAAATTTTTTAGAAAGCATTTCTTTTACTTCTTTTTTATCATATAAAGTAATTGGTTTATTTTTTTTCAAACTATCAGAAATAAATTTATTTTCTTCTTCATATATCATACCATCTTCTTCTTCATTATTCATTTTTTTTCTTTTATTACTTATTTTAGATGTATCATCTTCAAAACTAATATTATCTAAAAAATCTGCTTTTTTTTTATTATCTTTTTTTTGTTTTTCAGAAGTAAACATAGAAATGAAAAAATTATTTTCAGTTTTTGGATTTTCTTTAATTTTAACTTTTCCTGAATACATATCTTTTTCATTAATCTTTTCTATATCTTTATTATTTTTTGCAAGAGCAGAAAACATATCTTTTTCTAATAATTCATTTTTTATTCTTTTTTCAATATTTGATTTATTTTTATCATTTATTATATTTTCTAAAACCATATCTTTTTCAATTAAATTTTCTACTATAGAACGCTCTCTTTCTTTTTTTGAAAGTTTTTCTTCTTTTAAAGGATCAAATTTTTTTTTACCTGAATTAAATATATCCATTTTTTCACCTTTTAATTTTTAAATTATTGTTCTTGATTAAATATATTTCCTGAAAAAAACTCTCCTTTTGCATCTAATATTTTAGAAATTATTTCTGAAATATAAGCTTTTATCTTTATTATTTCTAATATTAATTGATTATAAAAATTGATTTCTTTACTTAATTGAAGAATTTTTTTATTTTTACCAAATAAAAATTTTTTAATTAGATTTTTTTCAATTATTTCTTTTTTATAATTGATTATTTCAGTAACATTATTATAAATATCATTAAGATTAGAAATAATTTTATTAATGTTTTGTTGAAGTTCATGAACATTTATTGAAAAATTACCATTTTTGCTAATATTTAAAATTATTATAATATTTCCTTCATTATAATTAAAATTATTAGAAATTATTTTTTTATCTAAAATAAATGGATAATAGTAATAATAAAATACTCTAAAATTAAATTTTAATTGTAAAAGATTTTTTTCTGGAATGTATTTTTTACTAAATCCAGAATCTTCATTAGAAATTTTAAATATCCAAAAAAAATCTTTATTACTTCCAATAACATTTTCGTTAATTTCTTTATTAATTAGAGTATTAAAAATAAGATTTTTTAAATTATTTTGATAATTATAAATAAATTTTTTCATTAAATTATAAATTTTTTTATCGTTATTAATTATATCACTTAAAATTTCATTTATTTTTTTCTGAAGTTCTTCTTTTTCTTTATTATTTTCTTCAATTTTTTCGAATAAACTTTTAAATAATAAAATATTTTTTTCTTTGGAAGAAATTGGTAATAATGCTTCTAATGATGAATTAATAGCCATTGTTTTTTATCCTTATATTTTTTATTAATATTAATATTTTATTTTTGTGAAGCTGTCAAGGAATATTATTCCTTGACAGTATTATATTATCATACATTCACCATTTTTATAAATATAAACACCAATTTGAATAGATTCATCTTTTTTATAAAATTTAATATTTTTTGAAATTAATTTTTCAATAAGATTAAATGAATATCGATCGTTTTTTCTATTTTTTTCTGGAAAATCAAAAAAATCTTTTATTTCAGTATTAACTAATTTTCCAGAAATAATTTTATTTGTTTTATTAAATTTAATATTTGAAAATACTATTCCTGAAACGCTGAACATAGCGTATGATTCAATAATTCTTTTTTTTAAAAGATTACTATTATTTTTTAATGTATTAATATATTCATTTATAAGTGAAATATCATCTATTATAACTTGTAATTCTTTTCTAAAATTTACATTTTTTTGCATTTTAACATAAATAGTAAGTTTAAAACTCTTATCTTCTAATTCTTCTACAATATATTTAAAAATAGGATAAGTTTGATTAAACGCTTGTCCAGCTAACGAATTAACTGGTTGTATCTCCATTTTCAACCTTCTTTTTTTCTTTTTCTGTTTTTTCTTTTTCTATATATCTGTTGTAAGATCTGGTTAAAATTGCTTCAATATCATCATAATTAAAATTAATAAAGTATCCATAATGATTAATTAATTCTTCTTGTTCTTTTGATTTCATATATTCAATGTGAATAAAATTTTGTTTAGCTTTTTCCTTATTGAATAGATTATTATCTGAATTATATCCGTAAATTGGAACCCAAATATATTTTTCATGTGGAAATAATTTTTCTTCTGAATATTGTTCTTCAGTTTTTTCAATTATTTCATTAATAATTATAGGATTGTCTTCTATAAGTAATCCCCAATAAGGAAAATTTTCATAAATAAAGTTAGCTTTAGTTTTTTCTTCTTTGTTGATAAAAAATATATTGTAATTATTTTCGTTTATTTCACATGATTTACAAAATTTTATTATTTTATTTTTTTTTGAAATATTACAAGGAGAATCTGGATCATCGATTACATATGAAAGAAAAATATAATCTGCATTATTTTTTAATGAATACATTATATTTTTTATTCCTTCTCCACTAAAAGTAAGTCCTATATCATCATAAAAATTCGGATCATCAATATATAAACTTAAAAATTTTTTTCTTAATTCTTCATCTTCTATTTTTAAAAAAACATCTAAGTAATATTCATTAACATAATCAATTAATCCTAAAATTCCTCCATTTTGTTTTTCTCTTTTTTCTATTTCTTTAAATAAATAAAGAAGAGGAACTTTTTGAACAAGTTCCTCATTATTTATAGCTTTATAAAGCCATTTTTGTCTTAATAGAAAAAGTGTATCATCTACATCAATTATAAAAAGTTTTTTTGAATTTTCATCTCTATAATATTTATTCATTTTATCTATCCTTTTATTATTCTTCAATATCATCAAACATTGAAGAACGATCTTCATCATGTGAAATATTTTTTTCTATAGTAGTATTTGTGTCAGTTTTACTGCTTAAATTTGTTCCTAATGGTCTGTTTACTATTGGATTCAATATATTTCCAGCTGTTTGTTTTTTAGGAAACCTTCCTGTACTTCCTAGAGAACTTGTTGTTGGATTTAAAGAAGGAACAGATGAAGAAGCAGGAATTGGAGTAGTTTTCTTTACTGTTAATCCACTAAAAACTTTAACTTGTTGTTCATTATGTCCAAAAGTATTTATTACAGTGTGTGCTATTAATTTAGTTGTAGGATCTAAAGCTGTATTAATAAAAGAAGATAATGTATAAAGTCTTACAGGTACTTGAACATATTCTTCTTCATTAATTAATCCAAGTAATTTGTATGGTGATAAAGGATCTTCAAAACCCATATTAAAAATAATAGAGTTTTCTATTTCATTATTAGCATTAACTAATTTAAATTCAAGAGCTCCTAAAGGATATTCTTCTGAAACAAAAAATCTAAGAAATTTAGTTCCTTTTTCTTGATTAAATACTAAAATTGAAGTATCAATTGCTTCATTAGTTTCTAAAAATCTTTTAATAGCATTATTAAGAATATAAAAATTTTCATCTATAGCTATTTTTATTGCAGCATTCTGATTAAATATTTTAGCTCCTTGTTCAATAGGTCCTTGAAAATTCATATATGCTTCAAAAAGAGGAATAAAAGAAACTAAAAATACAGGTTCATTTACTTTTGTAATATCTGGAAACCATAAGACACCTTCTAATCTTCCTGCATTTCTGTCAAAATAATTAAATAATCTTATTGAAAAATTTTGTTTTTTTTCTTCATTTAATAATTCCATGATAACACCTCGTTTTAAATTAGTTAATAAATTAAATTGTATTAATTAATTTTTATTTAAGTTTTTTTTATTAAAAAGTTACAATTTTAGCAAATTCTATTTTTGCTAAATCAAAAAATTCTTTTTGTCGATTTCCGTGACGTTTATCTAACCATTCTTCTAAATAAAAAACTCCTTGAATATTTAATCTTTTTTTATTAGCAGCTATAGCTTGACAGCATGATAAACAAGGTCTTCTGTTACATATAAGATATCGATTTTCATTTTGAAATGGAGAAGAGCATTTTGCTAAAGCATTAATTTCAGCATGAATATCATGCCATGATTGATGATTTTCTTTAGTATATACTTCATTACAATGGCGAGCTCCTGAAGGAGTTCCATTGTATCCAGTAGCAATAATATTAAAATCATCATCAATAATAATAGCACCTATTTGAACTTTAGCACAAGTAGAATTTGAAGCAACTATTTCAAGAATTTTTAAACAATTTAAAAATTTTGTTTTACTTCTTTCATTATTTTGTAGGTTTCCTCCTAATTTTGTTTCAAAAAATGATGTTTCATTTGTTTCCATATATCACCTTATATTTATTATTAATTAGTTATTTTTTAATTAACATTAAAATAATTAACATTAAAATAATTAACATAATTAATTAATATTAACCAACCCTTTAAAAAAGGAGAAATGATATGTTTGACAATCCATTTTTACATGAATCATTGTTTGAAGAAACAAATTCTTTAAACGAAACAGATTTTTTAATAGAAAATGATATTTCTATTCAAACATTTTGTGCTGAACATGCAATTAATTTAGATAGTTTAGAATCTTTAGCGGAACAAAAAAATATTGTTCGTTTTAACAGACAAACTAAAATTGCTGCTTTACAAGGACATGCAGCTAATATCATTGCTAAAGAAAAACATGATAAATTATTTGACAAAATGATGTTTCATAGAAGAAAATATAAACATTTCAAAGCAATGATTCAGAAAAAATACGGACCACTTGCATTAAAACGTGCTAAGATGGCTTTCCGTACTGGTAAATTAGTAAAAAATAAATCAGCTAGCAAAATTGAACCTACATCAAAGAGAAAATTTTAATAAAAAGGCTAAATCCTTATGGATTTAGTCTTTTTTAAATTTTAAAAAATTAATTTTTGAAATTAATAATATATTATATTTATAATAAAAGTTAATTCAATATAAAAATATATATTTTTATTTTGTTATAAATTTCAATAAAATATAAATATTGGAGGGGTAAAATGCAATTTCATATTTCAAGTTTTTATAAAAATCATTCTGAATTTATAAAAGAATGTGCTAAAAAATTAAACAATGAAGGTTTTAAA
>Ga0116166_1002989_pt1 | contig 13437 bp, 10 predicted proteins | sample AD_JPNMR2_MetaG_FD_89884 | JGI IMG/M metagenome (GOLD analysis project Ga0116166, IMG submission 89884) | Active sludge microbial communities of municipal wastewater-treating anaerobic digesters from Japan - AD_JPNMR2_MetaG | ecosystem: Engineered > Bioreactor > Anaerobic > Digestate | place...
CGCCGGCCAGCTCGCCGAAGACTTCCTCGAAGGTGTTCAGCTTCATGCCCGGGTAGTCCGGCTCGGCCGACTCGCGGTATTGGAGGATTTGCTTGATCGCCGGGGTTTTCCCGCGCGTCTGGGCGTAGGTGAGCGTCTCGGGGCCGATGAGGAGGATCGGGTCGCCCGTGCGCCCAATCGCCACACCGCCAGACTCGAAGAGCGGCCAGTAGTCCGCCAGGTAGCGCACGTTGGCGGGGTCCGCCTCGTCGCCATGGGCAATCACGACATCCAGGTCATGGGCGGCCATCTTCTCCTGGAGGGTCCGCCAGCGCTGTTCGAACTCCGACTGAGGAATCGCCTTCAACTTCGCCATCTTTGCCTCTCCATCACAGGGGTGGCGGCGCCGTCGTGCCGCGCACCACCAGCTCCACCGGCAACCGGCAGGCGGTTTCGCCCGCCGGCAGATCTGGCTCGCCGCGCCACCAGGCGGTCAGGCGCTGGAGGAGGATGCGCGCGGCGGCCTCACCGATCTCCATCAAGGGAAGCCGCACCGTGGTGAGTGACGGCTTCAGCAGGGTGACCCAGGGGAGGTCATCCACGCCGATGATACTCAGGTCACGGGGAACCTCAATCCCCTGGCCCTCTGCCGCGCGTAGGAGCCACGCGGCTACTTCATCGTTATAGGCGACCAGGGCGGTAAAGTCCTGCCTGCGCCGCCAAAGTTCCTGGAAAAGAGGCACCGCCTCTTCCGCACGCTCGCCCTCGGCGGTGACGATCAAGTCCGGATCGGGAGAGCGCCCGGCGCTCTCCAGGGCATCCACAAAGCCTTGCTGTCTCAGCCGCGCATTCGGCGATGCGAGGGGATGGAAGAGCGCGATCCGCGTGTGCCCCAAGGAGAGCAAGTGCTCCGTGGCGATCCGACCGACGGCGTAATCGTCCTGGCAGGCGTAAGAGGGAAGGAGCGTGTTGGCTACCCCCACGACCGGCACATCCAGCTTCGTGAGCGCCTCGACCACATCAGACCGGGGACAGATCGCAAGGATGCCATCCACCACGCCCGCGCGGAGATTCGCCGGAACCCGGCTTTCGCGGATATCGGCCAGGAGTACCTGCATCTCCGCGTCGAAGAGCGGGGCCTGCATCGCCTCCGAAAGGAGCCCGGCCCAAGGATCGCGCCACACGCGGGCTTGTCCCGGCGCGTAGCGGAGGATGCAGACGATGTGGGTGCGCACCACGCCACCGCGGCGCCGGCTGGCCAGACGGCGCGCGTCGCCATTCAGCGCGGCGCCGTAGCCGATCTCGCGCGCCATCTCGAGCACTCGCGCTCGCGTCGCCGCATCCACGTGGGGGTGGCCGCGGAGCGCGCGAGAGACCGTCATCTGGCTGACACCCGCCCGCCTGGCTATTTCCGCTTGCGTCGCCATGTGAAAGCCCCCCCGCGATGTTTGCGTAAACAGCGCGACCGGCCTAGTGTAACACAAGCAGACAGGCCTGTCAACGGAGGCCAGGCGCCTGCTGGGCAGGCGCCCGGTCCGTGGTTATCCGTAGATGAACGCAGATGAACCGGCCCTCCATGTCTCGCGCGGCGATAGATCACCGCGCTGCTTGCGAGCGAAGCCCTGCCAAGCTAGGCCGGCCTGCACTCCCAGGTAGCCGGCGACGGCGAGGCCTGGGGGAGCCCGAAGGGCTTTGTCTGGAATCAGCGCGGCGCTTTGGCTCCGCGCACCGGAATGGAGCCTCTCCGTTCATCCGTGGTATCGATGGCGGCGCAGCTTCACCCGATGTGTTGATTGACACCGACCTGCAACCATGTTAGACTTCTCCTGAACATGGCACAGGTGCCCGGCGGGCTGGCCGGCCCTTCTCAGCGCTTCTCTCTATCCTCACGGCGGCGAAGGAGGCAACATTGGCTACCGAGAGATACTCCGTCGGACTGGACTATGGCACCAACTCCGTGCGTGCCATCATCGTCGAGGTGAGTACCGGGCGCGAGATCGCCACTGCGGTGTACGACTACCAGCGCGGCGACCAGGGCGTGATCACCGACGATTCCAACCCGCACATCGCCCGGCAGCATCCGGCCGATTACGTGGAGGGCCTCCGCGCGTGCACGACCGCCGCGCTCGAGCAGGCGCGCGCCGAGCCCGGCTTCGCCCCGGAGAGAGTGATCGGGATCGGCGTGGATACCACCGGAAGCACCCCCTTGCCGGTCGACCGCGATGGCGTGCCGCTCGCCTTCCACGCAGAGTTCCAGGAGAACCTGAACGCCCTGGCGTGGCTTTGGAAGGATCACTCCGCCATAGCTGAGGCGGAGCAGATCACGGCGATGGCGGCCCGGCACCGCCCTCACTACCTTGCCAAATCGGGCGGCACCTACTCATCCGAGTGGTTCTTCTCGAAGATCTGGCACTGTCTGAACGTGGACCCGCGCGTCTTTGCCGCGGCGCATAGCTGGGTGGAGCTGTGTGACTACGTGCCAGCGCTCCTCACAGGGGCGACGCGCCCAGAGCAGATCAAACGGAGCGTTTGCGCCGCCGGGCATAAGGCGATGTACTCCAGCGAGTGGGGCGGCCTGCCGGACGCGGAGTTCCTGGCGATGCTCGATCCGAAGCTGGCCGGGCTGCGCCCGCGGCTCTACGAGCAGGCATTTTCCTCCGAGTGCCGCGCCGGCGTCCTCTGCGCCAAGTGGGCGCAGTCACTCGGTCTTCCGGAAGGGATCCCGGTCGCCGTGGGCGCAATTGACGCGCACTACGGCGCCGTTGGCTCCGGGGTGGCGCCTGGCACGCTCGTGAAGATCATCGGCACCTCCGCCTGCGACATCACCGTGGCGCCCCAGGGGGCGGAGGCGCTCGACATCCCGGGGGTGTGCGGCATCGTGCATGGCTCGGTTCTCCCCGGGTATTACGGCATCGAGGCGGGCCAGTCGGCCGTGGGCGACATCTTCAACTGGTTCGTTCGCGAGATTTGCGAAGGCGGCGCCAGTCTCCATGAGAAGCTGGCCGCAGAGGCGTCCTCGCTCCGCCCGGGCCAGAGCGGCCTCCTCGCCCTCGATTGGAACAACGGCAACCGGTCGGTTCTCGTCGACGCCCGGCTCACCGGCCTCCTCGTGGGCCAGACGCTGGCAACCACTCGCGCCGAGATCTACCGGGCGCTGATCGAGGCGACGGCGTTCGGCGCGCTCACCATTCAGAACCGCCTGGCTGAATATGGCGTGCCGATCGAGCGTGTTGTCGCCTGCGGGGGGATCGCCGAGAAGAGCCCCCTCCTGATGCAGATTTACGCCGATATCACCGGCCGCACGATGGAGATCTCGCGCGCGACGCAGGCGTGCGCCCTGGGCGCGGCGCTCTTTGGCGCCGTGGTCGCGGGCCCCGAGGCGGGAGGCTACGCGACCGCCGGAGAAGCCCAGGCGGCGATGACCGGCACCAAGGAGAGGATCTACCGGCCCGATCCGGAACGGCACGCGGTTTACCAGGAGCTGTACGCGCTGTATAGGCGCCTGCACGATAGCTTCGGCGTCGCCGGCACGCAGGAGTGCCTGGCGGATGTGATGAAGAAGCTGCTGGAGCTGAAGAGCCGGGCGTAGAACGCCCCCGTCCACGGAGGCTTGAGGAGGCGGAACTGATGGAAAACTCCACACTCGGCGTGATCATCGGCAACCGGGGCTTCTTCCCCGATCACCTGTGCGAGGAGGGGCGCAAGGAGATCCTTTCGGTGCTCTCGCAGGAAGGTTTCCGCGTGGTGGCCCTGAGCCCGGAGGAAACGCCCTTTGGCTCGGTGGAAAGCCGCGAGGATGCGAAGCGGTGCGCCGACCTCTTCAAGCGGCACGCGAGCGAGATCGACGGCGTGCTCGTGACGCTGCCGAACTTTGGAGATGAGCGCGGCGTCGCCGAGACCCTCCGCCTGGCCGGCCTCAACGTGCCGGTACTCGTCCACGCCTTCCCCGATGTGCCTGGCAAGATGACGCTCTCTGACCGGCGCGATAGCTTCTGCGGCAAGCTCTCGGTGTGCAACAACCTCCGCCAGTTTGGCATCCGCTTCTCGTTGACGCGGCAACATACGATGGACCCGCAATCGCCGGCGTTCCGCGAGGATCTCCGGTGGTTCGACCAGGTGTGCCGTGTGGTGAAAGGGCTGCGCAGTGCCCGCGTGGGCGCGATCGGGTCGCGCCCAGCCGCTTTCAACACGGTTCGCTACAGCGAGAAGATCCTCGAGGCCCATGGCATCTCCGTGGAAGTGGTGGATCTATCGGAGATTCTCGGGCGCATCGGGCGCCTCTATGACACCGATGGCCGGGTGCACGACAGGATCGCGCTCATTCGCGAGTACCAGCCGATGATGAATGTTCCAGAGGCATCGCTCTTGAAGATGGCGAAGCTGGCGGTCGTCCTCGACGAGTGGATTGAGGAGACCGGCGTAGTGGCCACGGCGATGCAGTGCTGGACCTCCATTGAGGAGTTCTACGGGGTGGCGCCATGCACGGTGATGAGCATGATGAGCAACCGCCTTCTCCCGAGCGCGTGCGAAGTCGATATCACCGGCGCGATCGGAATGTACGCGCTCACCCTGGCAACGGGCGTGCCCGCGGCGCTTCTCGATTGGAACAACAACTACGGCGAGGACCCGGACAAGTGCGTTCTCTTCCACTGCAGCAACGTGCCGAAGGCATGCTTCTCGCACATGCAGATGGGCTGCCAGGATATCGTCGGGAGCACGGTCGGCTTCGAGAACGCCCACGGCACCTGCGTGGGCCGCATCAAGCCGGGCCCGTTCACCTTCGCGCGCGTCTCCACCGATGATCTGTCGGGCCGCATCCGCGCCTACGCAGGCGAAGGCGAGTTCACAGAGGATCCCCTGGAGACGTTTGGCGGCGCCGGCGTCGCCCACATCCCGGATCTCCAGCGGCTGCTGCACTCGCTGTGCGCGAACGGATTCGAGCACCACGTCGCGATAGCACACGCGCGCGTGGCGCGCGCCCTCGGCGAGGCGATGGGCAACTACCTCGGGTGGGATATTCAGTTGCACAACGCCTAGACCGCATGATCTGGCAGCATGGGAAGAGACGCGCTCCGGCGGGAGCGCGGTTGCGACGCTTTGGCGCCCAGTCTCTTGGGTCGCCATGAAACAGGCCACGGAGAAGTGGCCCGATTGGGAGTAATCGCATGCCTTCTTACGAAAACGCTTTGGAAGCAAGCGGCGGCCTGGTGCGCCGCGTGACAACCGACCGGCAGAACCTCATGCGCCACGAGACCGAGGATTTCCTGCGCGCCGAGAGCGAGGCCTACAAGGAGCGGCAGGAGGAGTTCTGGCACCGAGACTACTCCTCACCCGAGGCGCTGGAGGCCTCCGTCGAGCCGAACCGGCGCCGCTGGCTGGAGGCCGTGGGCGACTTCGGGCCGGTCACCGGCGAGCCGCAGATAGAGCAGGAGCCGTTCTTCGAGGACGACCGCGTCGTGGCCCGATGGATCACGGTGCCGCTCTATGGGAATCTGCGCGGGCGGGGCGTTCTGGCGCTGCCCAAAAACGCCTCGGGCCGGCTTCCCCTCGTGATCGCGCAGCATGGCATCGGGAGCTCGCCGGAACGCGTCTTCGGTTTCGGCGATGACTCCGGGCTCTACCACGGCTTTGGCCGGCGCATGGCCGAAGAGGGATACGCGGTACTCGCGCCGTTCAACATCACCGAGGCCGCGCCGCGCGCCCGCTACCAGCGGATGGCGCTGATGCTGGGCAAGACGCTCTGGGGGCTGGAGATCGCCAAGATCCGGTGCCTGCTCGACTACGCCTGCGCCCACCCGCAGGTCGATCCCGACCGCGTCGCGATGTGGGGAATCTCGCTGGGCGGCGCCTACACGATGTTCACCACGCCGCTCGAGAAGCGGATCAAAGTGGCGATCCCGTGCGCGTGGTTCAACCACCGCGTCCGCAAGATGGCGATCGACGACCCGCGCCACTCGTGCTTCCTCTCGACCAACGAGGAGCACATCTTCATCCCCGGGTGGCTGCGCGAGTTCACCGACAGCGACCTCGTCTCGATGATCTGCCCCCGCCCGCTGCAGATCCAGTGCGGCAAGGCGGATGGGATCGCCTGGTGGCCGTGGGTGCTGGAGGAGTTCGCAGAATCGAAGGCGCACTACGAGCGCCTCGGCCTGGCGGACCGGATCGAGCTGGACCTGCACGAGGGCGGCCACGAGATTCGCCTGGAGTCGGGCCTGCGCTTCCTGAAGAAGTGGCTCTGAGGCGCCCGGCGCCAACCCTCTCGCGGGGCGGGCAAAGCCCGCCCCCATCCCTTCCGGCATCGACACCGCGGATGGATGCGACGGGCTACGGCGGCGTTCCTAATCCCTATTCATCTGCGCTCCTGCGTCCATCTACGGATAATGAAATAAACTCGCGTCTGCTTGACGTGCCCGCGCTCTCTGTGATAGCATTAGGCAGGTTTCTATTTCGCACCCCGCGGTGAGAAAGGAGAGACCCGATGTTCCGCAGGAGCGTTCTACGGCCAAAGGGACAAGGGTTTACCCTGATCGAGCTGCTTGTAGTCATCGCCATCATCGCCATCCTGGCGGCGATCCTCTTTCCGGTCTTTGCCCGCGCCAGGGAGAACGCGCGCAAGGCAGCTTGCCAGTCGAACCTGAAGCAGATCAGCAGCGGCCTGCTGATGTACGTCCAGGACTATGACGAGACGCTCCCAATCGTCACGACCGCGATCACCGGGGGCTACCGGATGAGCGATCCCGACGTGCCGTGCTGCTCGAAGGCCTGGTTCCAGAACAAGAGCGCCACGAACCCCGCGCCGCGCCCGTCGATGGTTCACAACGGGTTTGTTGCCTACCGCCTGGAGCCCTACGTGAAGAACGCGCAGGTGTGGCGCTGCCCCTCGATGTCCGGCACCCCCGACGTGGCAGCCGACTCCACCTCCTACCTGTGCAGCCTCTCCATCTCCCAGAGGTACAGTGCCGCCACGCTCCTGCTGGAAGGCACTCCCCTGGCCGCGCTCAAGCCCTCTCCCGCGGAGATCCCGATCTTCCAGGACGCGGTGGGCTGGTACGAGCCGGGAACCGCCGCCAATCTTTACCGGGGCAGCTGGGCCGTTGAGGGATGGAGCTCGCCGCATGGCACCGGCGGGGGCAGCCCCACGAACGTCGCCTTCCTGGATGGCCACGTCAAGGCGCTGCCGATCCACCGCTGGATGCTCGCGATCCGCGACACTCAGCCCTGGAAGTAGCCCGGCGCCGGCAAGCCGAAGCGGCCGCGCCAGAACTGCCCGCCTCTGGGTTAGGCAGCCGCCATCGGTTCCTCCCGCCAGGGAGGGATGCTACCACCGCGGCTGGCGGAAGTGGCAGTAGGGCGCCGAGCCCTTCTTCTCGTAGTAGTCCTGGTGATACTCCTCGGCTGGCCAGAAGCGGGAGGCCGGAAGCACCCGCGTCGCCACCCGGAGCCCCTTCGCCTCCAGCTCCCGGATGAGCTTCTCGGCGATTTGCTTCTGCGATTCGTCCTCGTAGAAGATCGCGGAGCGGTACTGCTCCCCGATATCCGGGCCCTGGCCATCCACCTGCGTTGGGTCGTGGATTTCGAAGAAGAGCTTCGCGAGCGCCTCGTAGGTGAGGCGCGCTGGGTCGTAGAGGACCTCTACCGCCTCGAGGTGGCCGGTCTGGCCCGAGCAGACCTCCTCGTAGGTGGGGTTTTCTTTCCACCCGCCGGTATAGCCCACGGTCGTCCTCACCACGCCCACCTGTTCCTTGAAGCAATGCTCCACGCCCCAGAAGCAACCGGCGGCAAAGATCGCCCGCCCGAGCTTCGCCTCATTCTCCGGAACAAAGACCATCGAGATGGAGTTGACGCAGTGGCGGGTGTTTTTCGGTGTAAAGCCCTCACCCGTGAAGACGTGGCCGAGATGCGCGCCGCAGTTGGCGCATAGGATCTCGGTGCGCCGGCCATCGGGATCCGACATGCGTACCACCGCGCCGGGGATCTCGTCATCAAACGACGGCCAGCCACAACCCGAGTGAAACTTATCTTCCGAGCGATAGAGCAGCGCGCCACACCGCCGACAGGCATACAGCCCGGGCTCGAAGTGGTCGTTATACTCCCCCGTAAACGGCGGCTCGGTCCCCTTGTAAACGATGACGCGCTCCTCTTCGGGCGTCAGCTTCCGGTATCCCTCTTCCGATGCCATCTTCTCCTCCCTTCCTTGTCGAGATCGGGCTGATTCGCCCCAGTTTACCCGGTATGGCCGCTTCCGTGAAGCCCCTCGGAAGGTTTGACACTCCAACCCGGTGCCCCGTGACACCCGAATGGAGCTGCAGGGCCGATCCGGTGGATCAGCGTACGAGGAGAGACCCCGCTCCGGACCGAATTGAGGGAGGAGCGCGCGGGGCCACGCGCGGTATCACGCATCCCGCACTAGCAACATGGAGAGAGCAACCAATGGCGACCGATCGAGAGAACTTCCTGGCGACTACGGTGCACCGGCGTCCGGGGCGAATCCTCTATCACGCCAGTTTCACGGAGGACCTGCGCCGCCGCGTCGTGGAGCACATCGGCACCGAGGACATCGCGGGATACTACGGCTTCTACGCGTCCACGTACATTCCGATCCGCCGGCCCGAGGGCGTGCCCGCCCCGGATTACACGCGCTACTGGGAGGGCTACGACCGCCCGGCGGGCTCGTGGATCAACGGCATCGGCGTCCTGGAGATCCCCTCTGGAGTCTACCACTTCACGGGCTACGTCTCGCCCCTGCGCAACGCCACCAGCCTGAAAGAGCTGGAGGAGTACCCGCTGGATGATATCGCCAGCTGGGATCTCTCGTACATGCGCCAGATGGTGGAAGAGGCGCGCGCCGCCGGACGCGTCACCGTCGGCAGCGTGGGCCACATGTACGAGACGGCGTGGCAGATCCGCGGCTACGAACAGTTCCTGATGGATACGGTGGAGCGCCCCGCGTGGGCCGAGTGCCTCCTGGAACGCCTGGCCACCAACAACCTGGCCAAAGCGGTCGCGTTCGCGCGCGCCGGCGTCGATATGCTCCACTGCGGAGACGACGTGGCGAATCAGCAGGCGCTGATGTTCTCGCCCTCGGTATGGCGGCAGATGCACCTCCCCCGCTGGACCCGAGTCTGGCGTGCCGCCAAAGAGATCCACCCCGAAATCCGCGTCTGGTACCACAGCGACGGGAACATCACGGAGATCGTGGGCGACCTGATCGAGGCCGGCATGGATATCCTCAATCCGGTGCAGCCGGAATGCCTCGACACCGACGCTCTCCACCGGCGGTATGGCCGGCGCATCACTTTCGACGGGTGCATCGGCACGCAATCGACGATGCCGTGGGGCACGCCGGACGAGGTGCGCGCGCGCGTGAAAGAGGTCATCGAGAAGTATGGCCAGGAGGGCGGGCTGATCGTTTCGCCCACGCATGTCCTCGAGCCCGAGGTGCCCCTCGCCAATATCGATGCCCTCTTCGAGGCGTGTCGGGAATACGGTACCTTTGAATGACGCGTGTCGCGCGCCAGCGCGGAAAACAACCCACCAGATCCTGAAGGGGCAGAGATCTCTCAACCATTCTCCCCGCGCCCCAGTGGCGCGCTCATCCACCGAGAGGAGCAAACAGACGTGACCAGGTTCAACAAGCCCTCGGAGATCAAAGTGGGCGTTATCGGCTATGGCGGCGCCTTCAACATGGGCAAGCTGCACCTCACCCAGATGCAGGCCGCCGGCATGACGCCAACCGCCGTCGCCGAGATCGACCCGAAACGCCTCGAAGCCGCCCAGGCGGACTTCCCTGGAATCGAGACCTACAGCTCGGTCGCCGAGATGCTGGAGAAGTCGGACGTCCACCTGCTGGCGGTGATCACCCCGCACAACACCCATGCCGAGCTGGCACTCCAGTGCCTCAACGCCGGCCGGCATGTGGTCACAGAGAAGCCGTTCGCGATCACCACCGCCGAATGCGACGCGATGATCGCCGCCGCGAAGGAGAACGTCGTCGTCCTTTCCACCTACCACAACCGGCACTGGGATGGCTGTGTGATGGAAGCCGTCCGCCAGATCCGCTCCGGCGTCATCGGCGAGGTATTCCGGATCGAGGCGCACATGGCCAACTATGCCCAGCCGCGCGATTGGTGGCGCTCCAGCAAATCGATCTCCGGAGGCATCCTCTACGATTGGGGCGTGCACCTGCTGGAGTACTCGCTCCAGATCATCGATTCGGAGATGTGCGAGGTGACCGGGCTCGCCAAGACCGGGTTCTGGGCCGACAAGACCCGCTGGGGAGCCGATACGAACGAGGACGAGGGCTTCGGCGTAGTCCGGTTTACCAACGGCAAGTGGCTCACGCTACGGATCAGCGCCATTGATAGCAACCCCTCTGGCCGCTGGCTGGAGATCACCGGCACGCTGGGCACCTACCTCTTTGACCACACCACCTACGAGATTATCAAGCACGAAGAGGGGAAGACCCACATCATCCGCGGCACCAACCCGCCGAGTGAGGGCCAGAGGTTCTACGATAACATCGCCGACCACCTCACCAAGGGCACGCCCCTGGTGATCACCCCCGAGTGGGCACGCCGGCCGATCCATATCCTCGACCTGATGAATCAGAGCGCCGCGCAGGGAACGGCGCTGAAGACGACCTACCGGTAGCGCCCGGCGCTTCCGGAAAACGCGCGGGGGGCCAGGCGATGCCTGGCCCCCCTTCGTCGCATCCGGACGCGGCCGGTTCTACTCCACGTTCAGGCCGGCCAGATAGTCGTCCAGCTCCTGGCGCAGTTTCTTCACGGCGTCACGCTTCGCGTCCAGCTCCTTCTGGAGGGCCTCGATTCGCGTTTCGATCTCCAGCAGCTTCTTTTCGAACCGCTCGTAGGCCTGGCTGTTCCGGGTCACGGCACCCATGTTCGACCGCGTCTCCGCCTGGTCGCGCCGCAGGTCGGCGATCTGCTTGGTCAGATCGGTCACTTCGCGTTCCGCCTGCGCGAGCGCCTGGCGCCGTCGAACCGCCTCGGCGAGCGCCTCGCGCGTCTTCCGCGGGATCTCGTCGCTGGAGGCGTACATCTGAAGCGTGCCCAAGTCCGCGGGGAGGAGATCCATCATCTCCATCTCGGTCTGCTCTTCGCGCACGTCAAACGCGCGCGTTGCACCCGCGGGCACGGTCACCTCGAAGCGATACAACTCGGGCGTCTTCTCAGTGGGCTCCTTCGGCTCGATGAGCGTGCGCTCCGGATTGAAGGGATGCTCGATGATCACCACCCGCTCCTCGTCCGCCTTGTTCTTGAGCGAGTAGGTCTGGGTGAAGTACCTCTTGTGGGTGATCGTCATCGTGCCGCGAACGATCCGGGCGCTGGCGATCTTCTTCGAGCTCTTCACCGACGAATCGACCGTCGTCTTCAGGTCCACGGCGTAGCTGAGGAGGCGGCGCTCCTTGGGCGTGATGTTGCCGAGGAGGGCGTCGCCGGCATAGGTGCCGCCGTCGAGGAGGGTGACCGGACCAGCCAGAAGGGTCAGATCGGTGTTGTTGGTGAGCCAGACGCCGCTGAGCGGGTGATTTGCGAGGGCGCGCTGGTTGTAGATGCTCACCTTTCGCGCCTGGACCTTCTGGTTGATGATCGGGAGCATCGCCGACTGCCGCCGGGGGATCGTCACCGGCTCCTTCATCTGGTAGACAAACAGTTCGCCGGCAGTCTCCCCGGTCGCGGCGGGCTGAAGGTCCGAGCGCATGGCACCGTTGGCCGCGCCCGCATCTGCCGCAATGGCGGTGGATGCCGGGGCAGGCGCCATCACGGCCGGGGGCTTGCCGCTGGCCTCCCGGCGTTGCATCGCCTTGCTGGATGCGGGAGCTTTCAGAGTCTCCATGCCCTCCGCGTACTCCTGTGGGCGCAGCGAGGCATAGCGCTCGCTCTGGACCACCGGCCGGGAGAGGTAGAGCGGCGTGTAGAGGTCCTGGATGAACGAGATGGGCCGGCCTGAAGCAAGGGTGAGCGTCACCCCCTCCCAGTCCAGATCGCTCGTGTTCTCTACGACGGCCCAACCTTGCAGAAGTGCCCCGCCCTTCGCCTCGTCGAGGACCAGGCGATAGCTGCTCTTCCAGACGGGGGCCTCGGCCACATAGCCGACGCGCACCAGGCGCTCTCCCTTGCCGGCAAAGCGGAGGGTCACCGGGCGCGTATCCACGTCGCGGTTCTCTGCGAGAAGCTGGAGGGCTTTCTGCAGCTCCGCGTTCAGGCGGGCATCCGCCAGGGAGACGCTTCGGATGGAATCGAGCGGGATTGCCTTCAGGCCCTCCTCGGTCACCAGTTCCAGGATCTGCTCCTCGACCAGCACGTTCCCGGGCAGAAGCTGCTTCTTCTGGGAACGCACTGCCAGAATCTTGCCGGACGCCAACTCCGGGGTGCGTACGCTTACCGTTGCCCCGCGAAGCTGGCGCAGGAGCTCCGGGAGGGTCGGCTGTCCGGTGAGGTCCACGCCGAAGCCCTTCAGCGCGCGCTCCAGCGGCTCGCGCGAGGCGTAGTTGACGCTGCTCACGCTGCCTCCGCCCAGATCCATCACCACCAGTGACTTCAGGAGGTCGTTGATCCCCTCCGTCTTGAAGCGCATCGTGACCTCCGCCGCATCGGTCACGCGCCCGTTGTGCTCGAAGTAGGCCACCCCAGAGCTGAAAACCGTCACTTTCGAGACGGGCAAAGTCGCCTCCGCCGCGCCTACCCCATCCGGCACCGCCCATGCGAGCAGCGCCAGGGCGAGAGCTAGCTGTTTCATAAAGATCCCGGGGATGCAAGGGGCGATGGGCCCCCTGCCCCTCCCGTCCTCCTCTCTCGTTTCGTTCCGCGATCTCACCGTCTCATGCAAGAGGGCTCCGTCGCGCAGGGCAACGTGCTTCCCAAACGCCGGCGCGAAGACTCCCAGGCATCGATCCGGTCGGGCCGCACTCCAGCGCTCCTGGAGATGACTCGCGAGAGCACGCCCTCTACTCTCTATGACGCTACATCGGCCCGGATCCTTCACTCGGGGTTCGCTCTGCCGGGCGCGGGCCTGTCCCAAGGAGCGGCAGGGGAGGTGCCCGCCGTCTCAATGGCGCGGGCGATCCGGTCGCGCCACCGGTACACCGCGGCGGGGTCGTCGGTGTAGCGGGTCATGCTCTCGGCCACTTCCGCGGGCACCTCGAGCAGAGCTTTGGCCGTCTCCAGCCACTTGGCCTGGCGCTCGTGCAGCTGGGGCGAGGCTTCCACCTTCGCGATCGTGGCTTCGAGAATCCGAACGTAGGCGTAATCTTCCAGGCCGTCACGGAAGTTCTCCAGACGGATCGTCGCGAGCGGCGTTCCGCCCGGACCAACGCACGTCCAGGAGCCGTCGCCGTGGTAGGTTGTCCAGCTCCGCGGGTCCCAATCGGTGAAGGGGCCCCCGGTGATCGGCTTCCGCGAGTTCCAGATGCTGATCTGGTAATAGAGGAAGCCGTCC
>Ga0116166_1003002_pt1 | contig 13407 bp, 15 predicted proteins | sample AD_JPNMR2_MetaG_FD_89884 | JGI IMG/M metagenome (GOLD analysis project Ga0116166, IMG submission 89884) | Active sludge microbial communities of municipal wastewater-treating anaerobic digesters from Japan - AD_JPNMR2_MetaG | ecosystem: Engineered > Bioreactor > Anaerobic > Digestate | place...
TGGTCACCGGCACCATCATCACCATCATCGGCGTCAGCCTGATGCGCGTGGGCGTGGGCTGGGCGATGGGCGGGCCGGCCTTCCTGGCGCAGTTCACCGACGTGGGCAAGCTGGTCAACATGGTCGACACCGCCAAGCACACCGCGGTGGCGGCGTCGGTGCCGGTGAAGATCGGGCCGGTGCCGCTGGTCGACAACCCGGCCTATGGCTCGCTGGACCACCTGGCCATCGCCGCCTTCGTGCTGGTGGTGATCCTGCTGCTGGTGAAGTTCGGCCGCGGCTTCGTCGCCAACATCTCGGTGCTGCTTGGCATCGTCGCCGGCTGCGCGGTGGCCATCGCGATGGGCAAGATGGACTTCTCCAAGGTCGCCAAGGCCGAATGGGTCGACGTGGTCACGCCCTTCGCCTTCGGCATGCCGACCTTCGACCCGGTGATGATCCTGACCATGACGCTGGTGATGGTGGTGGTGATGATCGAATCCACCGGCATGTTCCTGGCGCTGTCGGAAATGACCGGCAAGACCATCGGCCAGAAGGATCTGGCGGCGGGCTTGCGCACCGACGGCCTGGGCACGCTGATCGGCGGCATCTTCAACACCTTCCCCTACACCAGCTTCAGCCAGAACGTCGGCCTGGTCGGCGTCACCGGCGTGCGCAGCCGCTACGTCACCGCGGCCGGCGGCGTGATCATGATCGTGCTGGGCCTGCTGCCCAAGATGGGCGCGGTGGTCGAGGCGATCCCGCAGTTCGTGCTGGGCGGCGCCGGGCTGGTGATGTTCGGCATGGTCGCGGCCACCGGCATTCGCATCCTGTCGACGGTGGACTACAAGGGCAACCGCTACAACCTGTACATCGTCGCGCTGTCGATCGGCTTCGGCATGATCCCGCTGGTGGCGCCGCGCTGGAGCCAGCAGATGGCGCACAGCCTGCACCCGCTGCTGGAGTCGGGCATCCTGCTGACCGCCATTGCCGCCGTCGTGCTGAATGTATTCTTCAACGGTGCCAAGGGCGGCGACACGGCCGCGGTGATCGAGGCGGCCAAGACCGCCGAGGCGCACTGAAGCGCGGCCGCCGCCGCATCCGCAGTCCGGCTGGAGGAGACAACCCGATGCCTACCTTGAATGTGCAACTGTTCGCCGGACGCACGGTCGAGCAAAAGCGCGCGCTCGCCGCGGCGCTGACCGAAGCCTGCGTCAAGACCCTGGGCGGCTCGCCCGAGGCGGTGGACATCGTCTTCCACGACGTGCAGCGCCACGACTGGGCCACCGGCGGCAAGCTGTGGAGCGACGCGCCGCCCAAGCCCGGCGCCGGCTGAGCGCGCCCGCCACTCGAGCAACGAACGAAGCGGCCCGCCAGAAGGCCGCAACCCGCTGCGGCGCCCGGTCCCGGTGGGCGCCGCTTCGCACATCGGCGCCCTCCTGGGCGCCGCTGCCGTTTCAACGAAAGACAGGAGACACCCCCATGAAAAACACCCGCCTGCAGGCCGCAAGGCTGGCCCTCACGCTGGCGGCTGCCGTCACGCTGGCCGGCTGCGACAACGGCGACGACCGCATGACGGTCGAATCGGTCACCGTGTTCGGCGACAGCATGCAAGACGTGGGCACCTACAAGCCCGCCACCGGCGACCCGAACAACCCCGGCAAGTTCACGGTCAACCCCGGCAAGGTCTGGGTGGAGAACATCGCCGCCGCCTACGGCCTGAGCCTGAGCCCGAACCGCGCGCTGACGATGGACAAGGACGCCAGCTTCGGCGCCACCACGCAGGTCGGCACGGCCACGGTGGTGGGCGGCAACGGCTACGCCGAGGGTGGCGCGCGCGTGGCCTCGTACCCCAGCCAGAGCGGCGTCGGCAACAACCGGCTGGTCGCGCCGGTGCGCGTGCAGATCGACAACTACCTGGCGGCCAAACAGCGCTTCGCGCCGGGCTCGCTGGTGCTGATCGACGGCGGCGACAACGACACCTACGCGCAGTTCAGCGCCGTGTGCTGGGGCACCGACGAGAACGGCCTGGGCCTGGGCGCTGCCACGCTGGCCATCGCCACCGAGCAGGTCGCGGTGGCGGCGCGTGCGCAGCTGGCCAACGTGCGCAAACTGAAGGACAACCGTGCCGGGCTGGTGGTGGTGCTGGCAGCGTTCGGTTGGGCCAACACCCCCTTTGCCGGCCACTACCTGAGCGAGGCCTACCAGGCCAGCGGCTGCTACACCCGGGTCACGCCGCAGCAGGTGCGCGACTGGACGAATCAGTTCAACCAGATCGTGCGCGACGGCCTGAGCGGCCTGGCAGGCGTGGTCTTCGTGGACGCATCCGATCTGACGCAGCAGGCCATCGGCAACCCGCGCAAGTACGGCCTGGCCGACGTGGCGCAGCCCGGCTGCGCCAACACCACGCCCACCAGCAGCGCGGTGTTCTGCACCCGCGCCACGCTGGCCGCACCCGATGCCGACCAGACCTATCTGTGGTCCGACAGCTTTCACCTGAGCCCGCGCGGCCACAAGATGCTGTCCGATCTGGTGCAAGGCCGGCTCGACAGCGTGGCCAAGCCCAGACCGTAGGCGCGCGCGCTGGGTCAGCGCATTTCCAGCAGCGGCCCCAGCCGCCGCTGCAGCAGCAGCTGCGCCCAGTCCATGAAGGCCTGCACGCGCGCCGCGCGTTTGCGCGTCGAGGGCGTCACCAGCTGCAGCGGCAGTGCCCGGCACTGCCAGTCGGGCAGCAGCCGCACCAGCGCACCGCTGGCCAGGTGCGGGCTGGCCACGAACTCGGCCAGCACGATCAAGCCCAACCCGTCCAGACCCGCGCTCAAGGCGGCGGCGCTGTCGGTGGTGACCAGGCGCGCCGGCACGTCGTGTTCGACGCTTTGGCCCGCGCGCTGCAGGCGCAGCGGTCCCAACCTGCCGGTCGACGCCGGCAGGTAGCCGACCTGCTGGTGGCGGGCCAATTCGTCGGGGGTGCGGGGCAAGCCTTGACGCTCGATGTAGTGCGGCGCCGCGCACAGCACGAAGCTCAAGCGCCCCACCGGGCGGGCCGACAAGCCCGAGTCGGCCAGCGTGCCGCCGCGCAACGCGCAGTCCACGCCTTCTTGCACCAGGTCGACCGCACGGTCGCTGCAGCCCAGCTCGACCGTGAGCTTCGGATAGCGTTCGAGCAAGCCGCGCATCTCGGGCGCGAACACCAGCCGCCCCATCGCCACCGGCACGTTCACGCGCAGATGCCCGCTGGGCGTGCTGGCGCCCTTGCGCAACAGGGATTCGGCCTCGTCGACCTGCTGCACGATCGCGACGGCATGGCGGTAGTAGGCCAGGCCCTCGTCGGTGGGCGAGACCGAGCGTGTGGTGCGGCTGAGCAGCCGCACGCCCAGCCGTTGCTCGAGTTGCTGCACCTGCTGGCTCACGCTGGCCTTGTGCAGCTTCAACTGCAGCGCCGCGCGCGTGAAGCTGCCGGCATCGACCACCTGCACGAAGGCACGCATCGCCTCGAAACGGTCCATGGCAAACCCCTTGTCGTGGCCGCGGCGATTGTCGGCCGTTGCCCGACAGTGTGTCGCCGCCGCCGGGCTGGGCGCGCTGGCCGCCGCCTCCTACAGTGACGGCATCGGCCGACGCATCGGCCCTGACCGCAGGAGACCATCATGTCCACGCTGCCCGCCGCACCCAAACGCGCCCACCTCGTCGGCGGCATCGTCGCGCCGCTGTGCATTGCCGGCTTCTTCCTGGCCACCGTGCTGGTCGAGCTGTTCGGCTCGCACGCCGCGGTCGCACAAGTCAAGTCGCTGATCGTCACGCCGGGGCTGTGGATCCTGATCCCGGCCATCGCCGCCGCCGGTGGCAGCGGCATGTTCCTGTCGCGCTCCCGTGGCGGCCGGCTGGTGGCCGCGAAGAAGAAGCGCATGCCCTTCATCGCCGCCAACGGCCTGCTGGTGCTGGTGCCTTGCGCCATCGTGCTGAACCGCTGGGCTTCGGCCGGAAACTTCGGTGCCGGCTTCTATGCGCTGCAGGCGGTGGAACTGCTGGCCGGTGCCATCAACCTCACGCTGATGGGGCTGAACGTGCGCGACGGGCTGCGCATGGCGGGCCGGCTGCAAGGCGGCCGGCCGGTCGCGGCTGCGCGCGGCTGAACCCGCTTCGGCCCGGCCGCGCTGGCACGTCAGATGTCGTCGAAGGAGCCGTGCCGCCCCGCGCCGGCGGCGAAGCGTGCGGCACCGGCCACGCCGTCGATGCGCAGCGAATCCAGGCCGAGTTCGAATTCGCGCCGCAGCGCCGCGGCTTCGCTGGGCGCGCCCCATTGCTCGCGCGCCGATTGGCGGTCGTTGCGCATGCACTCCTGCGGCATGCGCGCGATCTGCCGGGCCAGCGCCACCGCCTCGGCGCGTGCGGCGCCCGCCGGCACCACGCGGTTGGCCAGGCCGATGGCCAGCGCCTCCTGCGCGTCGACCGCGCGGCCGGTGAGGATCAGGTCCATCGCGCGGCTGTGGCCGACGAGCCGCGGCAGCCGGATGGTGCCGCCGTCGATCAGCGGCACGCCCCAGCGGCGGCAGAAGATGCCGAAGGTGGCGGCCTCGTCGACCACGCGCAGGTCGCACCACAGCGCAATCTCCATGCCGCCGGCCACCGCGTGGCCGTGGATCGCGGCGATCACCGGCTTGCGCAGTTCGAGGCGCGTGACCCCCATCGGGCCGTCGCCGCTGGGGGACATGCGGTTCGCCTTGGGCGTGCCCACCGCCTTCAGGTTGGCGCCGGCACAGAACGACGGGCCGTTGGCCGCCAGCACCGCGACGCGCGCCTCGCTGGCATCGAAGGCGCGGAAGGCCTCGGCCAGCTCGGCCGCCATCGCGCCGTCGACCGCGTTGTGGCGCTCGGGCCGGTTCAGGGTGACGATGGTCACGTCACCGTCTTGTTCGACCAGGATGTCGTTCATCACTTCGCCCCCTGGCGCAGCTGGTCGCGCAGCGCGCGGCGCAGGATCTTGCCCACCGCCGACTTCGGAATGTCGGCCACGAAGTACACCGCCTTGGGCGCCTTGTGCTGCGCCAGCTTGCTGCGCACCAGCGCGATCACCTCGGCTTCGGTCAGCGCCTGGCCGGGCTCGAGCTTGACGAAGGCGGTGACGGCTTCGACCCACTTGGCATCGGGCGCGCCGACCACCGCGCATTCGGCCACCGCCGGGTGTTCGAGGATCACGTCTTCCACCTCGCGCGGGTAGACGTTGTAGCCGCCGGTGATGATCATGTCGCTGGTGCGGTCGATCAGGTGCAGGTAGCCGCGCGCGTCGCGCCGCGCCACGTCGCGCGTGCGCAGCCAGCCGCCCTCGGCGCGCATCTCGGCGTTCAGTTCGTCGGCGTCGTAGTAGCCAGCCATGGCGAAAGGCGCGCGCACCTGGATCTCGCCGATGCCTTCGGCGGCCGTGACCTTGCCGTCCTCGTCGACCAGGCGGATGTCGGCATCGATCGCCGGCTGGCCGCACGCACCCCACAGGCCCGGGTCGGCATGGTCGTCGGCGTTCAGCACCGTCATGCACAGCGGCGCTTCGGTCTGGCCGTAGTACTGCCACAGGATCGGGCCGAAGCGCTCGATCGCCTTGGCCAGCACCGGGCGCGGCATCGGGCTGGCGCCGTAGATCACCTGGCGCAGGCTCGACAAGTCGGCGCCGTCCAGCGCACCCGAGCCCAGCAGCATGCCGATCATCGTCGGCACCAGGTTGATCTCGGTGATGCGCCAGCGCGCGATCGCCGCGGCGAACTCGGCCGGGTCGAAGCCCGCCAGCACCGCCGCGCAGCCGCCGCGCACCCAGTACGGCAGCACGAAGGTGCCGCTGGCGTGGATCAGCGAAGCGGCGTGCAGCATGGTCGAGCCGGGCCGCGCATCGACCAGGTTGGCCAGCATGTTGGCGGCGATGGCGGCGTAGTTGCCCTGCGTGTGGATCACCGCCTTGAGCTTGCCGGTGGTGCCCGAGGTGAACAGCAGCAGCAGCGGGTCGGCCGCATCGGCTTCGAGCCGGCGGTCGCGGTCGTCACCGTGCGTCAGCACGTCGGCACCGCCGGTGGCGGACTCGACACCGAGCCCGAAGCAGCGCAGCCCCGGCATGCGCTGCACCAACTCGCGCGCGCGAGCGGCCAGCGCCGCGTCGTGCAGCAGCAGCGTGGTGCGCGACTGCTGCAGCATGTGCACGTGCTCGTCCAGCGACAGCCGCGCGTTCAGCGGCACGCGCACCAGGCCGGACAGCACCATGCCGAAGTCGGTGGACACCGAATGCGGCCCGTTGCCCACCAGCAGCGCGACATGCGCGCCGCGGCCCACGCCCGCGTCCTGCAAGGCGTTGCCGATGCGGCAGGCGGTGCTGAACACTTCGCGGTAGCTCAGCGTGCCGTCGCCCCAGCGCACGGCGGTGCGTGTGGCGTGCTGCGCGGCGCCGCGGCGGATCAGTTCGGCGGTGGTGGGCATGGGTTCGGACTCCTTGGCGAAGACTGGATCGGCCCGATGCGGCAGGCCGTGCACGGGCAGTCTCGTCGCGTTTGCTTGCCGGGGTCAATCGCGTGCGCGACAAAGCCGGGTTCGGGTGGCGCTCCGCTGCGCGGCTCGTCGCTGCGACGATGCCGCCACGGCTTCGTTGCCGAGGCTTCCGGCGAAGCCGCGCCCGCGGCACTGTTGTTCGTGCGGCCCACGATGTCCGGCGCGTCGATCGTGCAGCGCGTGACGGGCGGTGTTGCCGGCGCGGACTGCATGCTGCGTTGCCCGGTCGACACGGCGGCGGGCGAGCGCTTCATCCTTGCCGGCGTGCTGCCGGTGCGCACGGCGGGGTGGCAGGCAACGCCTGCCGGCAGCCGCCGAGTCACAGTACGGCGCTGCCGATGGTCACGTTTTCAGGTATCGTTCCTCGCGCCGACTGGTCGCGATTCCGGTGTCCGCGGCGACACAACCGGATGAAGGGTCTCGATGGGGGCCGCGCCCCAGGCTTGACGGGACGCCAGTCGGCTGCTTCCCACAGCGCAGCCACCCGATTCGGTGCGCGTTCAACTTGCGCGAGTCGGCCTGCATGATGTTCCGCATCGATGAGCCGCCCAGGTTGACGCGCAGCACGGCCCTGAAGTCGCGCGCGCCCTCGAGCAGTCCGATGCAGCGGTTGCGGATGCCGTCCGGAAAGTCCACGGCCCACACCTCGAACGGATCGCGCAGCGTCTGCAGGATGAAGTTCGCACAGCGCACGCGCGCATCCGCCTCCTTCCCGACCAGGTGCCCCAGCAGATCGACGCGAAGGATCGCGGGCTCGATCGGCGTGGCAAGCGAGCGCAGCGGCACGGCATCCGACAGATCGATTGCCCGTGCCAGCACCGGCTGCTACGCTGCTGGACCATGCAAGAACTCGCCGGACTGTTGTTCCTCATGCTGCTCGTCGCGGGTGTGTGGCTCGCGGCACGCAACCTGCGTGCCGCGCTGCGCAACCCGCCCTCGCGCCCGTACGCGCAAGGCGCGCTTTGGGGCGCCTTGCTGGGGTGGCTGATCGGCGGGCGCTGACGCCCAAGCCGTCTTGCTTGCCGAGCCGGCGCCGCTCGTGCTCGGCCAGCGCCTGCATGTCGCAAGCGATGGGAAGCATTTCGAGATCCGCTGTGTTTCAATCCGCGCGCGCCCCGTGGGGGGCGCGCGACAACGGTAGTCATCAAGTGCACTCCTATTCGGGGTTGTTTCAATCCGCGCGCGCCCCGTGGGGAGCGCGCGACGCCGCCGCGCAGATGGTGTGGGCCGTGCTGGCGCAGTTTCAATCCGCGCGCGCCCCGTGAGGGGCGCGCGACCACGGGCGCCGGTTGTCGGTTCGTGGAGGATTGGGTTTCAATCCGCGCGCGCCCCGTGAGGGGCGCGCGACCAGGCCAGGAACCGCCGATGCCCGGCGATTAAGTCGTTTCAATCCGCGCGCGCCCCGTGAGGGGCGCGCGACGCGCCCGCGTAAGCCAGACCGTCGGTCTTCGCCGAAGTTTCAATCCGCGCGCGCCCCGTGAGGGGCGCGCGACCCGGCGGCTTCGCGTTCAATGGGCGCATGGCGCAGTTTCAATCCGCGCGCGCCCCGTGAGGGGCGCGCGACCCTGGCGCCCAACGGTATAGCTGCCGTCGAGCGTGTTTCAATCCGCGCGCGCCCCGTGAGGGGCGCGCGACTTTGTCGACTGGCTGAGCATCAGCCAAGTGCATACCGTTTCAATCCGCGCGCGCCCCGTGAGGGGCGCGCGACCGATCCATTCACTAAGTCATCGCCCTATGCACGTGTTTCAATCCGCGCGCGCCCCGTGAGGGGCGCGCGACCATCGTGCGGAACGCCAGGATCGGAGCCTTGCTGCGTGTTTCAATCCGCGCGCGCCCCGTGAGGGGCGCGCGACCAAGAGGCGGCGGGTTTGATACCGGCGATGACAGGGTTTCAATCCGCGCGCGCCCCGTGAGGGGCGCGCGACCGGCACCTGCTGACCGCCCTTGTCCACCGCATCCTGGTTTCAATCCGCGCGCGCCCCGTGAGGGGCGCGCGACAAGGGGCATCAACCGCGATTCGAGCGCGGGCGTGAAGGTTTCAATCCGCGCGCGCCCCGTGAGGGGCGCGCGACTCCGCCTTGGTAAGCCATCGCTCGTACGGCGCTTTTTTGCCTTCGAGCGCGAACCGGTCTTGGCAGGGCGTCGATTGTGCCGGGCTCGGCGCGAACGCCGCGCGCAAACGCTGCGCCGGTGCGCCTTGCGCGGCGGCGCGAACCCCCCGCGGCGTGCCCGCCACTTCGGGTTCGCGCATCACAACACCAACGGGGCATCGAAATCGGTGGCGCGGAAGTGCCCGTGCTCACGCACCTCGCAGCCGCGGCTGTCGGCCAGCCGGTACAGGCGCAAGCAGTCGATCTTCAGGTCGACGATCGCCAGCAAGCGCCGCTCCAGGTCCTCCATCTCTGCCAGGTCGAGCCGGCATTCGAAGACCGACTTCTGCACCCGCTGGCCTCGGCCCTCGCAGGTCTTGGCGACGCGGCGCAGGCGGCGGCGGCCCTCGCGGGTCTCGGTATTGACGTCGTAGCACACGATCACCAGCACGGCGTGGCTCCCTCGATGGCCGCTACTTCATCCTGAACGGCGCGTAGTGTTCGGCCTCGCCGCGCAGGTGGCGCGCCAGCAGCCGCGCCTGCACCAGCGGCACCAGGCCCAGCGGCAGGCTTTCGGCCAGCAGCGGGTGCGTCAGCGGCTCCTGCTTGCGCTCCTGGAAGGCCACGACCACCTGCTTGCGCGCATCACCTTGCAGCATCACGGCGCCGCCTTCGCGCAGCGCGAAGTCCGCCTCGCCGATCTGCAGCCGGTTGACCAGCGACAGCGCCAGCCGGTCGGCCAGCGGCCTGAACTCTTCCATCAGGTCCAGCGCCAGCGCCGCCCGCCCCGGGCGCAACGCGTGCAGGTAGCCGACCTGCGGGTCCATGCCGGCGGCTTCGCAGGCGCTGCGGCAGTCGTTCATCCACATCGCGTACAGGAACGACAGCAGCGCGTTCATGCGGTCGCGCGGCGGGCGGCGGCTGCGCCCGTCCATCGCGAAGTGCGGGCGCCGGTCGGGCCGCACCAGGCGGTTCAGCGCCGCGAAGTAGCCGCGTGCGGCCTGGCCTTCGACGCCGCGCACCGCGTCGAGGTCGGTCGCAGCCGGCAGGCTGCGCAGGCTGGCGGCGAGGTCCTTCGCCGCGCGCGCCAGCGCGTGCCGATCGTCGGCGTCCTTGGCTTCGCGCGCACCGCGCAGCAGCACGTGACGCTGGTTGTGCAGCTTGCCCGCCACCAGGCGCCGCGCCTGCGCCAGCGCAAAGGCGGCGTCGCCGCTGCTGCGGTGCTGCGCCTGGCGCAGCAGCACGTTGCCGGCGGTGGCGCCTTCTAGCCGCGCCTTGAAGCGGCCGTGGGCATCGAGCAGCACCAGCGCGATGCCGTCGTCGGCCAGGCGGTGCATCAGCGGCACGCTCAGGCTCACCGGGCCGAAGCACACCACTGCGCCCAGGTGGTGCAGCGGCACGCGCAGCCGGGTCTCGTTGCCCACCAGCAGCCGCAAGGTGTCGTTGTCCAGCCGCAGGTGGCTGTCGGGCAGCGTGACGTACAGCGTGTTCAGCAGCTGCATGGCTTCAGGCGATGTCGTCGGGGCCGGGGTCGAAGGCGTCGCCGTCGGCACCGGCAGCCAGCCGCGCCAATGCCTCGGGCTGGCAGCGCTCGCGCAGCGAGCAGCCGCGGCAGCGCCGTGTGTCGCTGGTCGGCGGCGGCAGCCGGCCGGTGTCGAGCATGGCGCGCACTGCGGCGGTGGTCTCGCCCACCTGCTGGCGCAGTGGTGCGTCGATCGCGACCACGCGCCGTCGCTTGCTGCTGGCGTAGAAGAGGGCTCCCTCGGGCACCGCGCGGCCGGTCATGGCCTCGAGGCACAGCGCCTGCGCCGCCAGTTGCAGGTCGTCGCAGGCGGCGATGGCGGCGGCCTTGTGGCGCGAGCCGTGTTTGTATTCGACCGGGTAGGGCGTGCCGTCGGGCTCGAACTCCACGGTATCGGCCTTGCCGATCAGGCCCAGTCGGTCGTTGAACAGCGGCAGCGCGCGCTCCACGCGCAGCCCGCGCCGCAGTTCGAAGCCGGGGCGGTCGACCTGCGCATGCACCGCCTGGCCGCGCAGCGTGTGCAGGTTGTCGTCGAAGGCCTGCTCGAGGTGGATCAAGCCGCACTGGCGCGGGCAGTAGGCCCAGTGCTGCAGGGCCGAGATCGGCAGCGGCTCGTCGTCGCTCATCCGCTCGCCGGCAGCGCGCGCCGCCGCACGGTGCGCCCGTCGATGACGACCAGGTGCCCGGCGGCCCAGCTTGCGCGTGCGATCACCGACGCCACGGCCTGCGCCGGCCACGCCGGCGCGTAAGGCCCTTGACGCAGGTAGACGATGGCAGGAGGCGGCGGCAACTGGCGCTTGAATACCAGCTCGCCGTAGTCGCGGTCGAGAGTCAGGATCCAGCGCTGCTGCGCCACCGCGTGGCGCAGCACGTCGCCATCGCTGGCGCGGCGCATGATCTCGGCGACCGACTCCACGTCAAACCCCTGCGCCCGCAGCGCGAGCAGCGCCGGCCGCGGCCAGTTCTCGTTGGCGAGCAGGCGGATCGTCACACCGGCGACGGGTCGAGCAGGATGTGCGACTCCTCTCGCATCTTCTCCGCCGCGAAGGCGAGGGCGGCCAGGATGTCGTCGTTGCTCAGCTGCGGGTACGACTCGATCAGCATCTCGTGCGTCCAGCCCTGCGCGAGCCAGCCGATGATCAGTTCCACCGACAGCCGCGTGCCCTTGACCGTCGGCTTGCCGACGAGGATGTCCGGGTTGCAGACGATGCGTTCGCGCCAGTCCATGTTCAGTACCTTATGTTCAGCACCTGCGGATCAGTTTGACGCCGTTGCCGAGGTCGAGCGCCTCACCGCCCGGCGTCACCGGCTTGCCGTCGAAGGCAACCGAGTATGCGCCGAAGCTCCGCGCCGGGCGATCGCTGCCATCGCCGCCGTCGGCGCGGGTCACGCTCAGGCGGTCGAACAGGTCGTGCGCATGCGCGTTGCCGAGCTTGCTGTCGTGCTCGAACACGTACAGCCCGCGGCACGCCATCTCGCCGCGCGCGGCGCTGCGGTCGTGCTCGAACATCTGTTCGAGCGCCTGCCACAGCAGCGCCAAGTCGGCCCCGTCGAAGCCGGTCTGTTCGGCGAGGAAGGCCGAGACGAAGCCGTGCGCGCGGTACAGGCCGTAGGGCACGGTGTGCTTGCGCCCCATGGTGCGGTTGTCGCCCTGCTGTTTCTCGGCCTCGGCCTCGGTGGCGACCGCGACCCGGGTGATGGTGTGTTCGAGCGTCACCACGGGGTCGATCGAGCGCGCGAAGGTCAGCTGCACCGGGCCGCGCACCTGGCCGGCATTGGTGCCGGTGGACATCACCGCGCCGAAGCTGCGCACGTCGTAGAAGTTCTGGCACATCCAGCCGCGCGCCTTGGCCACATCGTCGGCGCTGCCCTTGCGCTTGTCCTTGCCGGCCTTCTTCTTCGGTGCGTCGGCTTCGGCCGACTCGGACGGTTCGGTGTCTGCCGGGTCGAGCTTCAGCGCCGAATACGCGCGCTGGTGCTGCAGGTTGAGGATCGCCCTTTCGCGCACGTAGATCTCGAAGCGCTTCTCGCCGTCGGCCGGGTCGCGCTGCTCCTGCTCGCGGGTCATGGCGACGAAGTTGCGCACCTTGCGCTTGAGCGCGACGTCGGTGACCAGGCCGTGGCCGGTCTCGGCGTCGAGCCTTGGCAAGTTGCCGGCGTCGGGGTCGCCGTTGGGGTTGCCGTCGCGAACGTCGAACAGGTAGACGAAGTCGTAGCGGTGGGCGATGGGCATGGTCATGGCTGTGGTTCCTGGTCGGGCGATGAATCGTCGGCGTCGCCCTTGGCAGCGAAGAACGACTGGCGTTGGTGGTAGTAGCCGAGTGCGAACAGCCCCTGCGCGTGCAGCTCGAGCTGGCGCGGAAAGTCGCAAAGGCGCGGCTGCTCGAGGCTGCCGCAGATCTCGCCGATCAGCCTTTCGAAGTAGGTCACTTGTCCGCCGCTGAGCTTCTTCAGGTGTGCGTTCTTCAGCCGCAGCAGCGTGGGGAACACCGATGCCGGCGTGCTCGACGCGGCGCCGTAGTAGCGGTCGCGAATGGTCGCGTTGATGCTGGGCTTGGCGGCCGGTGACTGAATGCGTTCGAGCACGGCGAACAGCCGGCCCAAACGGTAGGCGGGGTGGTCCTGGTTCACATCGAGTTCCTCGTGGACGTACTGGAAGTCTTCACTCAACCCATGGCGCACGCGGTGGCTGCGGTTGATGCAGGCCTTCAGGATCGCGGCGCGCAGGTAGGGCACGTTGCCGCCGAAGTCGCGCGTCGCCTGCTCGGCGCGGCAGCGGTTGACCGCGGCGTTGAGCAGCGCCGGGGGGTACGGCGTGCCTTCGAGGATCGCGCGCAGCCATTCGCCGGCCAGCCGCGGCGGCACGTTGCCGTCCTTGCCGGCAACGGCGATCGCGCGCAGCAGCCAGACCATCGGCGGTGTGGCGGCATCGCGCTCGGACTGGCGCGCAATGCGCAGGTCGTCGAAGTGGCGCAGCACGCGCGGCGCGAGCACGTCGAAGCGTTCGTGCAGCCACAGCCGCACGGCGATGCGCGAGGCGTTGGGCGCAAGGCCCAGCACGAAAAAGCGCAGCCCGCTGTCGTCGGCGCCGAGGCTGCCGCTGCGCGCGCCGGCCAGGCGCTGGCGCACGTTGGCGACATGCGCGTCGGGGTCGTCGCCGAACAGGGCGGCGAATTCCACCGGCAGCGTGTCGTCGCGGTCGGCCCAGATCACCGTGGTGGCGTCGCCGATCTGGATGCGGTTGGGTGAGTCGCGCCGCAGCAGGTGGTTCAGCGCGGTGGTGTAGGCAAA
>Ga0116166_1003027_pt1 | contig 13334 bp, 11 predicted proteins | sample AD_JPNMR2_MetaG_FD_89884 | JGI IMG/M metagenome (GOLD analysis project Ga0116166, IMG submission 89884) | Active sludge microbial communities of municipal wastewater-treating anaerobic digesters from Japan - AD_JPNMR2_MetaG | ecosystem: Engineered > Bioreactor > Anaerobic > Digestate | place...
CCAAGTTTTCCGCCGAACAGGCCCGCGCTTTTGGCACTGTGGGGCCCACGGCCAGGGCTTCGGGCATTGACCTGGATGTGCGCCGGGATGATCCCTATGCCGCCTATGGCGAGATGCCGTTTAAAGTGATCATCTCGGATCGGGGCGACCTGCTCGGCCGGGCTATAGTCCGTCTCGAGGAGATCGGGGAAAGTATAAAGATACTCAAGTACGCCCTGCAAAACCTGCCTGACGGCCCGCTCACGGTCAAGGCACCGCGCAAGGTGCCGGCCGGAGAGGCGGTAAGCAGGTACGAAGCGCCCCGCGGGGAAGATATCCACTATGTCCGTGCCGACGGGAGCGATCACCCGGAAAGAGTCAAGGTGCGGGCTCCGACCATGGCCAATATCTACGCCATCGGTGAAAGCATGAAGGGGAGCTATGTGGCCGATATACCGATTATTATCGCCAGCATCGACCCCTGTTTTTCCTGCACCGACCGGATGATTAAAATCGTGCGTCAAGAGAGCGGCGAAGCCAGGACCATGACCTGGGAAGAGCTTCGCCAATATGGGATAAGGTGGTATCAACAATGAGCATTATCCTGGATCTTGTTCGTATTCTCATCTTTCCGGGGCTGCTCTTTACAGTCGTTTTCAGCCTGTTCCTGGAGTGGCTTGATCGCAAGCTATACGCCCGCATGCAGAACCGGGTCGGGCCACCTTTCCGCCAGCCGCTGTGGGACCTGGTCAAACTAATCAGTAAAGAAGACATTATCCCGGAAAACGCCAACCAGTTCATGTACACGGTTTTGCCTGTCCTCACTGTGACTTCAGCGGTGGCGGCGATGATTTACGTGCCCATCTGGAACCGGGAATCGGTTTACCCCTTTTGGGGCGATCTTCTGGTAATTGTGTTTTTATTGACCATTCCCACAATGGTCCTCTTCCTGGCGGGCTGGTTTTCAGCCAACCCCTTCGGGGTGGTCGGTTCTTTTCGCACGGCCATACAGTTCCTTTCTTACGAGGTGCCGCTGCTGCTGGCGGTGTTAACCCCGGCGGTGCTGGCCGGGAGCTGGTCCATCCGCGATATCGTCCTCTTCCAGCAGGAGCACCCGTGGGCCGTGGCCGCCCAGTTGGCCGCCCTGGCGGTAGCCCTCCTGGCGCTGCAGGGCAAACTGGAGCGGGTGCCCTTTGACGCTCCCGAGGCTGAAACGGAAATTGTGGCCGGACCGATCACTGAATACACCGGGCCGCGCCTGGCCCTGTTCAGGCTGTCAACCGATATTCAGTTGGCGGTAGGGGTAGCCCTGCTTTCGAATATTTTCCTGGCCGGAGCGATCGGTCCCTGGTACCTGGCCTTGCTGCTGTTTTTGGCTAAATGCGTTGTTCTCGTGGCCATTATTGCCGCCATCAGGGCGATGATGGCGCGGCTGCGCATTCATCAGATCACTTCATTCTACTGGAAATACCTGGTACCAATCGCCATGGCCCAAATGGTGATCATTGTGCTCATTAAAGGAGGGGTGGGGGTATGAGTAGAATCGGCAAAGTAATCCCGGAGCTGTTCAAGTCTCTGACCAGCGCTCCGGCCACCGTTGATTTTCCCAAGTCGGCCGTGCCCGTACCCCCTGATTACCGGGGGAAACCGGTCCTGATCCAGGAAAAGTGCACCGGCTGCGGGCTTTGCCAGCGGGACTGCCCGGCGGCGGCCATCGAGATGGTCGATGTGGGAGCCAAGCGTCCCAAGCCGGCCTTTGACTACGGAAGATGCGCTTTCTGCGCCCAGTGTGCAGAATCCTGCCGCAGCGACGCCATCGTTATTACCGGGGAGCACCACCTGGCCGCTTTTAGCCGGGAAGCCCTGCGCGCAGCTCCCCGCCCGGAGAAGAAGGAGGAAGAGCCGCAGGAGCCGGCGGCGGAACAGGAGTAGCACGAGGATTTCTATTTAGACCAGGGGAGACGAAGCATGCCGGAAGGCAAAACGCAGGGCTGGCGGGAGCAGTTGGCCGGCGCCCTCGCCGGGGCGCGCTCGCTGGTGGTCCTGGGCATAGGCAACGAGCTTTATCAAGACGACGGGGCGGGCGTGATGCTGGCCCGGTCACTGGTGCAATCCGGTTGCCGCTCGCCGAAGCTGCTGGCCATTGAAGCCGGACCGGCCCCGGAGAATTTTACCGGGAGCGTGCGCCGCTTCAACCCCAGCCATGTCTTAATGGTCGACGCAGCCGATATGGACTTGAAACCGGGCTCGATCAGAGTAATTGAACCGGACGAAATTACCGGCGCCGGTTTCAGCACGCACACGCTGCCCTTGCATGTGCTGGCCGATTACCTGAGTAAAGAGGGCTTTCAGGTAGTGGTGGCCGGCATCCAGCCGAAGCGTGTCTTTTGGGGGAGCGGCATTAGCCCCGAGGTGGCCGGCGCGGTAGCCCGGATGGCCGCTTTTTTAAAAGAACTCAAGTGGCAACAGGATCCCCTGTAAAATAAACGGATCAGGAAAGGGGCCGCCTTATGAGTGAGAGAGGGCGGCCCCTTGTTTTATGGCCGGTTAAGGTTGCCAGGTTTTCAATCAGGGGCCGCCCCGATCTACGGCTTGACCTGATCATGATTAAGTATTGCCCGGGCAATGGCGACCTGGCCGAGCGAAATGCCGCCGTCCCCCGGGGGAACGAGCCGGGGCGTCAAAACGCTTAAACCGCAGGCGGAAAGTTTATTCAGCAGCCCGGTTAACAGGATGCGGTTGTGAAAGGACCCGCCGCTTAAAACTACCTGTTTAAACCCGATCTCCGCCTGCAGCTTCCGGCAGGCCCGGGTGATGGCCTCCACCAGGCCCAGGTGAAAGCGCAAGGCCATCACCCCGCGGTTTTCACCGCGCCGGTAGTCGGCCAGCAGCTCTTGCCACATGGGGGCGGGATCCAGCCAAAAGGGGTCGCTCTTAAAACTGGGCCTGGCGGAAGCGCCCCAGGCCGTTGAAGGGCCCGCTTCAGGATCATTAGCTCTTACTTCCAGCCGCCCCGGTTCAGGTGCGAGCCCTGCGGAGCCCCCAATTGCCCCGGCCGGCTGGGGCCAGGCAATGCGGGGCGTTTCCCAGGCGGGAGCAGGGCCAGGGGCGGCGGCTGGCGCCTCTGCTACATTGACAAGCGAAAACGGATAGCCCGGGAGGTCTGTCCAGCGGCCATTCACTGCCCAGGCCCCGGTTAAGCCTAAAGTCTGCGCGGCTGCAGTTTCTAATTCTACTGCCGCCTGTCCCTCGTAGCCAACCTCCAGGCAAATCCCTAAAAAGCCGGCTACCGCATCAAAAAGGCGGCCGCAACTGGAGATCTCCCAGGTATTAAAGCCGGTAGCCAACTGCTTGCATAAAATATCTATCTCTTTCATGGGCAGGCCCAGGCGCAACTGCCCCGCCCATTTTCTGGCATCTGTTTCGCCCAGGATCTGCCAGAGGTAGGTGAACGTCATCCGCCCGGGCCGGCGGATACTGGCCTCCCCGCCAGGTAAAGGGAGGGGGCGCAGATAGCCCAGCCGGGCGAAACCCCGGCAGTCTCCGTAGAGAAACTCAAAGCCCCAGATCGTGCCGTCGGTTCCATAGCCGGTCCCGTCACAAATTACTCCCAGCACCGGCCCCTGGACCTGGTGCTCCGCCAGGCAGGCGGCTAAATGGGCATGGTGGTGCTGGATGCCTATCTGCACCAGGTCCCGGCGGGTGCGGGCGTAGCGCGTCGAGGCATACTCCGGGTGCAGGTCATAGGCCACTGCCGCGGCCTTCACTTCCAGCATTTTCTCCAGGCGGGGGATGGCTTCGAGAAACTGCTGGTAATTGCCCCAATGATCCAGGTCCCCCAGGTGCTGGCTTAGATAGGCTTCCTTGTGGCGAGTCAAAGCAAAGGTGTTTTTTAGCTCTCCTCCTACCCCCAGGACTACCGGCCCATCCTCCGCCAGGGGAATGGGGAAGGGCACAAACCCCCTGGCGCGCCGGTAAAACTGGGTTTGGCCGCCTATCAGCCGGAGGACTGAATCGTCGCAGCGGTTAAAAATGTCCCGGTTGTGCATCAGGAAATAATCGGCAATGTCTTTCAGCCGGGCCAGGGCTTCCTGGTTCCCGGTGACCAGGGGATCGTCGCTTAAATTGGCGCTGGTCATCACCAGGAGCTCCAGGCCTTCCTCAAACAAGAGCAGGTGTAAAGGGGTATAGGGCAGCATAATTCCGAGCGTATTTAATCCCGGAGCCAGTAAATTAAGCGGCAGCTCCGCCCGGTCGCAGGCCGGCCGGCGCACGTCGGCAATGACAATGGGGCTGGCCGGATCGAGCAGCCAGCGTTCCTCGGCGCTGGAAATCCAGCAATACTTGCGGGCCACGGCCAAATCCCGGGCCATGACGGCAAACGGTTTATAATCCCGCCGCTTCCGCCGGCGCAGTTGCCGCACCGCCTCCGGGTTTTGGGCATTGCAAGCCAGGTGAAACCCGCCGAGACCTTTAACCGCCAGGATGTAGCCATTTTTTAGGATGTGGCGGGCTTCCTGCAAGATAACTTGATAATCCGGCAGCGCCTCCGCCGGGCTTAGGGCCGGTGTTAAATCCCTGCCCTCCCGGTCCAGCAACTGCAAGGAGGGGCCGCAGCTGGGGCAGGCATTGGGCTGGGCATGGAAGCGGCGGTTGGCCGGATCATCATATTCTGCCTGGCACTGGGGACACATGGGGAATTTTTGCATCGTCGTGTTGCGGCGATCGTAAGGCACATCCTGAATGATCGTATAGCGGGGACCGCAATTGGTACAGTTGGTAAAGGGGTAAGCGTAGCGGCGATCTTTAGGATCGCGAATTTCACGGGAGCAGTCCGCACAGGTAGCGACGTCCGGAGGGATGATGACCGCCTTACCGTCCAAAGCCTCGCTATGGCGAATCACAAATTCCGGGTAGCCCTGGACCGCTTCGTCGGAGATGACCTGGTTAAGCACGCGGGCCAGCGGTGGCGGATTGTGTAATAGCTCGGCACAAAAGCCCTCCACCTCCGCCGGTCTCCCTTCGACCCAGATCTCTAAACCGCGGGAAGAATTTAAGACCCAGCCGGTTAAGGCATATTTTTTCGCCAAGCGATAAACAAAAGGCCGGAAGCCGACCCCCTGGACGATGCCTTCCAGATGCATTTTTCGGGCTATTGCTTTGCCGGTAGTTTCCACCACTGTCTCTGCTGCCTTTCGCCAGCACCCGCAGGATGAAGGGCTGCCATTGTAAAGCCGGTCATTGCTTACCTAAATATACCTGCCGCTAAAGCCCCTGTCAAGGTAAAGCCGGGGAACTTACTTTGGGATTTAGCTTGTTTATAATTTTGAACATTTGTATACCTATGCCTATGAAAATATATGGTGTATAGTATATAATATAGGAGGCCATGATTTCTGTCATCGAGAAAGGCACTAGGAGGAGGATGTTTAATGTCTGACAAGAAAAGACTAACTCAAGCGATTATTAATCTTAATGAAGAAATGGTAACCGATATTGTTAAAAAAATGATAACCGATAATGTTGAAGTAACAGATATCATCGATGCCTGTAGGGATGGAATGACTGCAATTGGAGATCTTTTCGAGAAAGGCGACTATTTTTTATCAGAAATGGTGATGGCCAGTGAATTACTAACAGGAGTTATGGGCCACCTTAAAATGAAAGTCGATAGGGGTCCCATTAAGACCCTTGGTACTGTTGTAATCGGTACTGTTGAAGGTGATATTCATTATATAGGAAAAGATATTGTAGTAAAAGTTCTCGAAGCAAATGGTTATCTGGTGGTGGATCTAGGTGTCGATGTTAGTCCTGAAAAGTTTGTAGAAGCAATTAGAACTCATAAACCAAAAGTTGTAGGTTTAAGTGGGTTAATTACTGAAGCTATTGGGCCAATGAAAAAAACGATAGATGCTATAGAGGCTGCCAGTCTTAGGGATAAAATTAAAATTATTATTGGTGGCGGCATAGTCGATGAAGAAATTTGTTCATATGTTGGAGCAGATAGCTGGGCTAATAATGTTTCAACCGGATTAAAAATTATAAATGAATGGGTGGGTGAAAATGTTGGAGAATAATGTAAATAAAATTTTAACACAAAAAATAGATCGAATTGAGAAGGCAATTAATTTGGGTAAAGGTGATCGGGTTCCATTTTGCACTATACTAGGTGTTAATGCTTTTCAGGCAAATTATGCCGGTTATAGCACGGCCGATTTATCAAATGATCCTAATAAATTTGGTCATTCTAAAGTAAAATTAGTAAAAGATTTTGATATAGATATGCCCTTCGGTACTCCTGGGCAAAATAATACCATAGCTATCACATTAGGAGAAGATTACCCGGATTTGAGACCTTCTATAGTTGTTATGACGGGGCGTATACACAGCATACTCCAGGATAAGTTTACTAAATGGCCAGGTCAAGAACTAGACCAGACTTCAGTTCCGCAATTTGTCGGGAAGAAATTTTTAGAGTTGGATGAATATGATGAGTTTATAGAGAATCCCCCAAAATTCATTAATCAAAAGATTTTCCCACGAGCATACAGAAGCTTGGAGAACACTAGTTCGGGAATTGCATATGGTGCACTGATTAAATGGGGAAAAGAATTATTTATTTATAATGCAGCTATGCAAGCTATAAGAACAGAACTTAGAGCGTTGGGGTGCCCGCAAATAATCACAGTTAATGCTAATAATCCATATGATTTTATAGCTGATTTTGTAAGAGACTTTGATCAGGCGATTATAGATTTTCATAGAAATCCAGAAAAAATAGAAGCTGCAGCTGAGGCCATGTTGCCCTATATAATGAGATTTATTGAAAAAACTACAAACTTACCCCCTGAAGCGAAGAAGAATTTTGATATACAAAACCCAATAGTTATTTATCCATTGCATCTTAATGAATTTTTAAATCGCAAATTTTATAATAATTATTACTGGCCAATGATGAAAAAATTAATTAATGCAGATATAAAATCAGGCAGGGTTCCTTTGATATTATTCGAAGGTGATCATACTCCTCATTTAGAAACCTTACTTGATCTTCCTGATGGAAAAATTATAGCGCATTTTGAAAGACCAAACTGGAGTAAGGTGGTTGAGGTGCTTAAAGGACGTCAGTGTGTTATGGGTGGTATACCGACATCTTTAATGGTTACCGGAACTCCACAGGATGTAGAAGAAAAAGTCAGAGAAATGCTCGAATTGTTCGACGGTGGCAAAGGTTTTATACTATCTTTTTCACATTATTCTCTGCCTGGTGATACTAAAGTTGAAAACATGAGGGCAGTAGTCAATTCTCTTAATAAGTATAGTTAAAACTGATCTTCCGCATATACTTGACTAAGACAGCAAATGCTGCTTTAAACACCACGGCGAATTTATACAGCTAAAGATCAGGCTGATTGATTGAGCGGATGACCAAAGAAATTTAGCATCAGGATGGTGTGCTGACCGGTAGCGATTTAGAATGGCTGACTTTTGCCGGTTCAGCCACCATCCGGCTTTCCCTGAAAGCTTACCGGGAATGCCAAGGCGTGTTTCTACTTATAATGGGGACCAATATGGACATGGGCTGAACTTGCCCATAAAAAGATCGTGGTGGAGATGGCCTTAGATGGGAAGACCACCAAGAAGATTACCGGGTGTTTATACCAAACCCCCGTAGCAGAGGACGCATACCTGAAGACCTTGACAAGCTGTTGTTTTTTGCTACTACCGGATGCCGCCGTTTATGGGCGTTACCCTTCAGGCGACTCACCGCAAAATTTGGGAAAACATAGAGAGCTGCCACCGCTCCGGCGAGCCGGTTTTATCCAGCCCGCCGGTTATATGTAAAACAAACGGGCACAGTTAACAATACTGTATTACTGTAAAGATAGGGAATTCTCTTGCCTTAAGTAAAAAAGGATGCATCGCAAATGGCCCGGTTCTAATCTGTGTTGACAACTATGGTTATTATGATTAAATATATTATATATAAGAAATTATAAAAATTTTATAATGGGTGATTTAGAATGCATTATTATAAGACAAAATCTGAATTTGTTTTTAATTACTTAAAGGAACAAATTATACATGGTAAAATTCCACAAGGTGAAAACATAAATATTAGTGAACTCTCAAAAGAATTAAATATGTCTGCTATTCCTATACGAGAAGCCTTGCAGAAACTATCATCATTTGGCTTAGTAATATACGAACCTCATAAAGGAGTTACAGTTTCCTCTTTCACTAGAGAAAAAATAGTTGAGGTATTATCAATACGTGCACTACTTGAAGGTTATTCTTGCGCTACCGCTGTCCCTTATATTAATGACGAAATACTAGAGAAGTTGACAGAAATGCACAAGCAGATGAAAAAATTACAAAAAATAATGGATACCGAGAATTATGCAATTATTGATAAAGAATTTCATAGATTAATATATAAATCCTGCCCCTTTCCAATGCTTTATGATATGATCTTCAACCTTTGGGACGGTTATATTTGGACAAAATCTATTTTTTCTTTTTTCCCCGAAAAAATGCTAATTTCAATAAAGGAGCATCAGGAGATAATTAATGCTATAAAAAATAATGATAGCGATCGGGCGGAAATGTTAGTGAGAAAACAACATTTAAGTGAAATTAAATACTACAATATTTTGTTAAATAATAAAGATAGTAATCTATCCCCTAACTTAAGTCAGACAGAATAATTTCCTAGATATTAAGTTTGATCAGGTGGCCTCCGCGATAAGTTCCCCACGGAATCTGTAAGCGTTGAGAACTTCCTAAAGGAAGATAAACAAGGCGGATTTAAAAGTCGCTTCTAGTGTCCTTAAACGATGCGCCAGAGCCCGCGGTAGATTTCAATGATTTCCTCATTTTTTTCCTCCACTCGCTGGTGACGTTCTCTTCCCCACGTAGTATCTCTTCAATCAGGCTTCTGCTTTTTGACTTCTGGAGTAGTTGTAAAAGAAAGTTTTTAGATTGTAGTAAAAGCTTGCTCAGAGCGGCATAACCACCAACGCTTTAACAACTATAAACGTTATAAAACTTGATCAAAAATCCCCCACAAGTGGCCATTTGCAAGGCTTTATTCCGATTAACCCTAGTAGCTTAATACAGAATCAGGGCTAAATGTTTAAAAAAAAATACATTGTTTATAAGAAGGAATACGAGATATTGTATATAATATATTATCAATAATAAATTTTATAAGAGTAAAACGAGCAAAAAGAGGCACTGAGTCATTGGTTAAAAGTGCCCGGTTAAGCACACATTAATTGAAAAGGAGGTGAAAAAAATGCAATGGCTTAAAGATGTATTCTTTTGCTTTTTTAATGTTTTTTTACAAATTGCAATTGCGGTAATCATGGGTTTAATATGGCTGAAAAATGACAGGTTCCCTTGGGAAAAGACTAGCCAAGAAAAAGATTAGCCATCATAAAAAATGCAAAGCAAATGACCGAGGGGCTATCTAAATTTAGGAAAGGAACTGGTGCTAATGAGTTGGACGTTTTGGATGAATGTAGGCTTCTTCATTGTATTAGCATATCTGTTTTATGTAGCCGTAGTATCTTATTTAAGAATTAAAAACACATCTGGTTATTATCTTGCAAACAGAGAAGCCCCTGCATATTTGATTGTAGGCTCACTGATGGCTTCAACGGTCAGTGGTGGAATGTTTTTTGGGATGGTAGCTTATTACTATAATCTCGGGGCAGCCGTTTTTTGGATGAATTTGGGAGTAGCTTGGAGTTGGATTATAATTTGTTACTTTATCGGACCAAAGCTTAGACGTTTCGGTCAATTTACTATTCCTGAATATCTAGCACAGCGGTTTGATAGCCCTTCCCTTAGAGTGGTTTTTTCTATTATTACAACATTGTGGATGGTAGTCCTAATGGGATCTGTGTTAGTTCAGGGTGGTCTACTTTTTGAATATATGTATGGTGTGGACTACGCCACAGCAATTGTAGTTATTGGAGTTGCCGTTGGACTATATACAGTTTTCGGAGGGATGTTTGCTGTCCTTAAAACAGACTGGATTAGTATGTGGATTTTACTAGCGGGTGCGTTTGTTGCATTACCGTATCTATTAAAAACAGGAGGCGGATGGTCTAACATTGTTGATACAATTTACACCATTCAGCCCGCCTTCTTTACTTCATTAGGTGGAAGAACTACATTTTTTACCGCAGCTTCATGGTTTTTTATATGGTGTTTTGGGTATTTAGGACACCCCGGTTTCCTGACAAGATTTTATACAGCAAAAAATGTTCGTGAAGTTATTAAATCTGGGATAGGAGTATCGTTGCTGTATATGCCGTTATGGGTGCTTATATTCTTTATATCAACATCGTTAAGGGCAATATATCCAACCATCGGTGATCCAGAATTGGTTTGGATTACTTTCATGTTCGAACATGTTCCACCCATAGTTGTTGGGTTTGCAATGGCAGCTGTATTAGCAGCAGTATTGTCTTCGGCTAACACATGGCTTTTAACTGCAGCAACGAGCGTTTGTAAGGATATTTATCAATGTGCTTTTGATAAAAATGTATCAGATAAAAAACTTCTTACGATATCAAAAGTTGCTGTTATGGTTTTATCCCTAATCGCCATCCCGATTGGGATTTGGAGGCCAACCTACATTATGGAGTTAATGATGATCGCCTATCTGATAGCTGGCAGTTCCGGGGGGCTGGTGATCCTGCTTAGCATGTATTATAAAAACATGACTACGCAAGCAGCCTGGGCTGGCATTATATCAGGTGCTTTAATAGCAACTGTTTGGCGGACATTACAACTTGTAGGCACAATTTCTAGCGCTATAAATCCAATTATCCCAACTATCTTGGTTGCGTTAGCTATTATTATAATAGTGAGTAAAGCTACAAAGCCAACTGAAGCAACATTGGCTATGTTTAATAAGCTTAATGACAAAAGCCAAGATTATGCTTAATGATTTTTAATGGAAATGCCTGTTATTATTGTGGTTCTCCCCCGGATGATACCGGGGGAGAACCACAATCAAGATAGTTAACAGCGAATTCTGAATACCTTTGTTAATAGTAATATTCTATTAGCCGCGAGGTAATTACTAAATGTTACAAAAGACTCTAAAAGAATTACCGTTTTATGAGCAAGTTTATAGAAAAATTAAAGATGACATAATTTCACAGAAGCTCCAAGGGGGTGATGTGATTTATATAAACAGGATCGCAAGTTCTTTTAATACCAGCCGTACCCCGGTACGCAGGGCCTTTCATAAATTGGAAAAAGAAGGATGGATAGATGCAATAACTTATAAAGGGGCTATAGTTGTAGATCCGGATGTCAATGACATCGAGGAGATATGTCACATCAGATTATTTATTGAGCGGCTAGCGATAAAGCAAGCTATTAGGAAAAGAGTTGATAGCGACATCTCTAAACTTATGGATATTTTGAGTCAAATGGAGGATTGCGCAGCGAATAATATCCTTTATTTATTTGTACATTATGACTTCAGGTTTCATTTTACTTTGGTTGAAATTAGTAAAAGCAAGATGCTTTCCAAATTAATGTGTAATATTGAGGACGATTTTAAAAGAATAGCACTTCGAGGTTATAAATCCCAAGACATAATGAATGACATTCTGCTTGATTACAAATATTTAGTAAATGCTATTGTTCAACAAGAACTGGTAAAAGCCTTAGAATTATTATTAAAAAGTATTACTAAAATCAAGAAACATGCTTGTTAGTTAAATATTTAATTAATAAGAAGCGTTTGGAGGCGTTTATAGTTGGATGATTGCTTATTTTACCCATATTTGAATAAACAATATCCAGTGATTGTAAGTGCTAAAGGGATGATTCTTACGGATTCTAGTGGAAAAGAGTACATTGACGCATGTTGCGGCGCGATTACTACAAATATTGGCCACGGTGTTACTGAGGTTATAGATGGTATAAAGGCACAACTGGATAAAGTAACATTTACCCATAGGTTTAAGTTTACAAACGAAGCATCGCAGCAATTGTCTGTTCTGCTGTCTAATCTATCTCCTGGGGAGAATAATAAAGTAAGCTTTGCTTCAGGAGGAGGAGAAGCAATAGAATTCGCCATAAAGCTAGCCAGGGAATATTATATAGAAATAAATAAACCATCTAAATATAAAATAATTTCAAGATGGCAAAGTTTTCATGGAAATACTCTTGGTGCACTTTCTGCTGGCGGTAATATTTTAAGGCGAAAACGTTATTCTCCTATGTTAATTGACTTTGGTCACGCGTCTCCACATAATTGTATCATTTGCCCCCATCTTAAAGATAATGGAAATTGTGCTTTAGAATGCATAAATGATTTTGAAAGAACTATCCATAGGGAAGGACCTGAAAATGTTGCAGCTATTTTGATAGAACCCATTGTCGGAACGTCGTTATGTGTATCAATCCCAAAAGAAGGTTATCTGCAAAGCATTAGAGAGCTATGCAATAAATATGATATCTTGATGATTGCCGATGAAGTTATGACGGGTGTAGGTAGGACTGGGCAATTTTATGCGGTTCAATATTGGGACATCGTGCCTGATTTAATTACTTTGGCCAAAGGGTTGGGTGGAGGTTATATACCCTTAGGAGCCATAGTTATAAGTGAGAAAATTTATAGCGCTTTTAAAAATAATTCACAGAGCTTCACACATGGTTATACATTTGGAGGCAATCCTGTTGCCTCCGCTGCGGGTCTTGAAGTCGTGAACTATATTTTAAAAAATAATCTTATTCATAACTCTCAGGAGCAGGGAAAATATTTGCTATCAAAATTAAAAGAACTTGAAAAAAAATATCAATTCATCGGAGAAGTTAGTGGTCTAGGATTGTTTACGGGTATGAAATTTGTAAAAAAGAAAAATCCTCTAGAAACTTTCCCTGCTTCAGATCAAATAACTAACAAAATAGTTGATACAGCTTTAAATATGGGTTTAGTACTCTATGGTGCCCAAGGCTGTATAGATGGAATTAATGGCGATGGTATAATTATTGCTCCCCCCCTAAACGTAGTGAAAGAGGACGTAGATACAATTGTCAACAGACTCGAGCAAGTTCTTTTAAAATTATTCTCTTACTCTTGAGAGATTTATATAGCAAGCCCTGGCGCTGGTTAATTTCGCCATCTATATAAAACACAATGTTAGGAGTATAGGAAAATGACAAAAACAAATGTATTTTACCGGTCACCCCAAAAAACATGCGATCGTCAACATAAATCTGATCCACTGGCCGTCTAAAAGTGATCCACTCGCGCTTGCGTAAGAGTGATCCACTTGGCCGTCTAAGACTGATCCACCTTGCCATGTTTTGCTCTGCTTTCC
>Ga0116166_1003046_pt1 | contig 13299 bp, 9 predicted proteins | sample AD_JPNMR2_MetaG_FD_89884 | JGI IMG/M metagenome (GOLD analysis project Ga0116166, IMG submission 89884) | Active sludge microbial communities of municipal wastewater-treating anaerobic digesters from Japan - AD_JPNMR2_MetaG | ecosystem: Engineered > Bioreactor > Anaerobic > Digestate | place...
ATTCTTTTGGTCTCTTTGTTCCGTACTTCGAACGGGCCTGACGGCGATCTTGAACGCCAGCAGTGTCCATTGCGCCTCTAATTATATGATAACGGACTCCGGGAAGGTCCTTTACACGTCCACCTCTGATAAGTACTACAGAGTGTTCCTGCAGGTTGTGGCCTTCGCCAGGGATATAAGAGCTTACTTCAATACCGTTGGTGAGACGTACACGAGCTACCTTTCTCAAAGCCGAGTTTGGCTTTTTAGGAGTCATCGTGGAAACCTTTGTGCAGACGCCCCTCTTCTGCGGAGCACCTTTAGGAATCTCAATCTCTCTTCCCTTTAGGGTGTTTTGCACAAAAAGGAGAGCTGGTGAAGCGCTTTTCTTGCTCTTAGACTTGCGACCTTTGCGAATTAACTGACTGATTGTTGGCATCTTGCCACCTCCTTCCAGTGAACTCAGTCTTTAAGTATAGCTGCTGTTGCAGCTGCTACATCGATTCCACATACTTGGCCTAGTTGGGTTTTGCTCTTTACAGGCTTGATCTCGACACCATGCATCTGACACGACGTGTTGATCTTGCCTATAATGTCGGCATCGGCATCCTGGGCAACGAACACCAGACTAGCGGCGTTTTTCTCGATAGCCCTAAGCACTTGCTTAGTACCTACCGCCTTCTTGCTAGCCGTCTTTAGTTGTTCCAACGGCATGCCAAGGCCCTCCTTCCCCAATTTATGGCGTACTATTGAAGTATAGCATCTTGACCCTAGGGGTGTCAATTGCTAATTTCATTGACACCCTCTAGAGTCAAAAGTTAGTCAAAGTAGTTAAATGCTTTCTTCTTCGGGCATTATTTCTATGCGACGGCAGCGTTCCATACCGGTACCAGCCGGAATGAGCTTACCGATAATGACGTTCTCCTTGAGACCGATGAGAGTATCCACTTTGCCTTTGATAGCAGCATCGGTGAGTACTCTGGTGGTCTCCTGGAAGGAAGCAGCCGACAGGAAGCTCTCTGTTGCCAGCGAGGCTTTGGTAATACCGAGGATTACAGGTTTGAACTCTGCAGGTCTGAGTCCTTTGGCCAGTGCCTCTTTGTTGATGTCCTCTAGATCGAAGACATCGATCAAACCTCCAGGCAATAGCGCTGTATCTCCCGGTTCTGTAACCTTAACCTTGCGCATCATCTGTCTTACGACGATTTCGCAGTGCTTATCATCGATCTCAACGCCCTGGGAGCGGTAGACTTCCTGAACCTCCTGAACCAGGTAAGACTGGATCTCTCTGAGAGGTCGGATGTTAACCAACTCGTGCGGGTTGATAGGACCGTCGGTCAGCCTGTCGCCAGGCTCAACTTCCATGCCGTCTGAAACCTTAAGTTTCGAACCGAACGGTGCTTGGTAGACCTTTTCGGTACCATCAGGTTGGGTGATGATGATCTTGCGGTTCTTCTTGCTTTCTTCGACCCTAACCACACCGCCGACTTCGGTAATGATGGCCTGACCTTTAGGTTTCCTTGCTTCAAAGACCTCTTCAACCCTCGGCAGACCTCTTGTGATGTCGTCGCCGGCAACGCCGCCTGTATGGAAGGTACGCATTGTCAGCTGAGTGCCAGGTTCGCCGATGGATTGAGCGGCAATTGTACCTACAGCCTCTCCGATCTCAACCAACTTGCCTGTTGCCAGGTTCCTGCCATAGCAGTTGATGCAGACGCCGTGGCGAGAACGACAGCTGAGAACAGAACGCATGTAGACCTTCTCGATACCTGCATCGACGATCTTCTGGGCGATCTCTTCGTCAACCATTTCGTTCTTGCGAACAATGACTTCACCAGTTTCAGGATGGGTAACATCTTCGAATGCCAGCTTGCCAATGATGCGGTCTTCCAGAGACTCTAAGACGTCTCCGTCATCCTCAATGGCGCTGATCCAGACGCCTTCTTCCGTTCCGCACTCTTCTTCTCTGACGATAACGTCCTGACAGACGTCTACCAAACGGCGTGTCAGATAACCTGAGTCAGCGGTTCTCAGCGCTGTGTCCGCAAGACCTTTTCTGGCTCCGTGGGTGGAGATGAAGTACTCCAAAACGGTGAGGCCTTCGCGGAAGTTGGCCTTAATGGGCAGCTCGATAACTTTACCGGTCGGGTCGGACATCAGTCCGCGCATACCGGCAAGCTGAGTGAGCTGTGACATGTTGCCTCTGGCGCCCGAGATAGCCATCATATATACCGGGTTCCACTTACCGAGGCTTTCTTTCATTTTTTCTGTGATCATGTCCTTGGTGTTAGTCCAGATCACCGTGGTGCGCTGGTATTTTTCATTGTCGGTAATCAGTCCCCTGCGGTGCTGCTGCTCGAGCTGTAGCACTTCTTCTTCTGCCTTCTTGATGAGTTCGGGCTTTTCAGCGGGGACTTTAATGTCGGCCACGGAAACCGTGGTGCCCGAGATGCATGCGAAGTGGAATCCTAAGGTTTTGATCCTATCCAAAACCTCTGCAGTGCGGTTGGCACCGTACTTTATGAAGCAGAGGCTAACGATCTTCTGCAGATCGCCCTTAGTAATCTCCTGTTCATAGTATGGCATATTTTCGGGCAGAACATTGTTAAATATTAATCTTCCCAAAGTGGTTTCTCTGGGTTGACCTCTGAAGTTTCGCACTTTGATCTGTACGTGGAGATCAAGATCGCCTTCTTCGTAGGCCATCAAAGCTTCATCGATATCGATGAAAGACTTGCCCTTGCCAGGACCTTCGTCTCTGGTCAGAGTCAGGTAATAGCAACCAATGACCATGTCCTGGGTAGGCACTGCGATCGGGTCTCCGCTTGCAGGCGACAGAATGTTGTGGGATGAAAGCATCAGAATTCTGGCTTCCGCCTGCGCCTCTGCGGAGAGCGGTACGTGCACCGCCATCTGGTCGCCGTCGAAGTCGGCGTTGTAAGCCGTACAGACGAGAGGATGGAGTTTGATGGCTCTTCCTTCAACCAGAACTGGCATGAACGCTTGAATACCCAAGCGGTGAAGGGTCGGTGCACGGTTGAGAAGCACCGGATGCTCCTGAATGGCTTCTTCCAGTACGTCCCAAACCTCGTTGTTTACCCTCTCTACCATCTTCTTGGCATTCTTAATATTTGTGGCCTTGCCTTTATCGACAAGGAGCTTCATGACAAATGGTTTGAACAGCTCAAGGGCCATTTCCTTAGGCAAACCGCATTCGTGCATCTTCAGCTCGGGACCGACAACAATAACGGAGCGGCCGGAGTAGTCGACGCGTTTACCTAAGAGGTTCTGACGGAAGCGACCCTGGTTACCTTTGAGCATATCGCTCAGAGATTTCAAAGGTCTGTTGCCGGGACCTGTAACAGGACGCCCGCGTCTTCCGTTATCGATTAGGGCATCCACCGCTTCCTGAAGCATGCGCTTTTCGTTGCGCACGATGATGTCTGGTGCATCCAGTTCGAGAAGCTTCTTCAGGCGGTTGTTGCGGTTAATGACGCGGCGGTAGAGGTCGTTCAGGTCGGAAGTGGCAAACCTGCCACCGTCGAGCTGAACCATAGGTCTGAGTTCAGGAGGAATTACAGGGATGACATCAAGGATCATCCACTCCGGTCTTGCGCCTGACTGCCTAAATGCTTCAATAATCTCCAGGCGTCTTGTTGCTTTAATCTTGCGCTGACCGGACGACTCCTGGATCTCTTTGTACAGCGCTTCAGCTTCTTTATCCAAGTCGATCTGCTGCAGCAGCTTTTTGATCGCTTCTGCACCCATACCGCACTCGAACTGATCGCCGTACTTCTCTCTCATAGCGCGTCTTTCTGGTTCGGTAAGCAGCTGTTTTTCGGTAAGCGGTGTATCGCCTGAGTCAATGACTATATACGAAGCAAAGTAGAGAACCTTCTCTAAGTTGCGAGGAGATATATCAAGTATCAAGCCAAGACGGCTGGGTATACCTTTGAAGTACCAGATGTGGCTTACAGGAGCAGCAAGTTCAATGTGTCCCATGCGCTCGCGGCGCACTTTGCTCTTGGTGACTTCTACTCCGCACCTGTCACAAACCACGCCTTTGTAGCGTATCCTCTTGTACTTGCCGCAGTGGCACTCCCAATCGCGGACAGGTCCGAAGATGCGTTCGCAGAACAAGCCATCCTTTTCTGGTTTCAAGGTACGATAGTTTATCGTTTCTGGCTTCTTGACTTCTCCGCTGGACCAGGCCCGGATCTGATCCGGTGAAGCTAGGCCGATCTTAATGCGATCGAAGTTGTTAACGTCCAACAAGAGTGAGTCCCTCCTTTTTTTGGCCAGGAAGTCTTTTTGGATTATAGATCATCGAGATCGTCGTCCTCAAAATCATCGTCATCTAAAAGATCATCGACACTGTCTCCAACGTCTAGGTCGTCAAGGGGAAGATCGATGTCCTCGTCATCCAGCTCCTCGACAATATCCAGATCTTCATCGATATCGGCACTGTCGACGTCTACATCAACATCTACGTCCACGTCTACGTCTACATCCAGATCGTCGTCAGCGGCTTCATCATCTTCGACATCTTCTTCATACACATCTTCATCAGGATCCAGAATTGTCTTTGTCGCTTCAGGTTTATCTCTTCCCTGTAGATCAATGCCCAACTCTTTTGCCATCTCTCCGATGTCCTCGTCTTCGTCCTTGATCTCGACTTCTTGATCTTCAGAGTAGACTCTGGCATCGAGACAGAGAGACTGCAGTTCTTTAATCAGAACTTTAAATGACTCGGGGACTCCTGGTTCGGGTACAGTTTCACCCTTTACAATAGCTTCGTAAGTCTTCACCCTGCCCACAACGTCGTCGGACTTAACGGTGAGCAGCTCTTGCAGGGTGTAGGCTGCACCGTAGGCCTCCAAGGCCCAGACTTCCATTTCACCAAATCTCTGTCCGCCAAATTGGGCTTTGCCGCCGAGAGGCTGCTGAGTAACAAGAGAGTATGGTCCGGTAGAGCGAGCGTGAATCTTATCATCTACCAGGTGGTGGAGTTTCATCATATAGATATAGCCCACTGTGACCGGCTGGTGGAACGGCAAACCTGTACGTCCATCGTAGAGTACGGTCTTACCGTCGGGACTAAAACCGGATTTTTCGAGCATTGCGCGAATATCGCCTTCTTCAGCACCGTCAAATACCGGCGAGGCGATCTTAATGCCAAGGGCTTTTGCCGCCAACCCTAAGTGAGTCTCGAGAATCTGACCGATGTTCATACGGCTGGGAACGCCTAGGGGGTTCAAAACGATGTCCACCGGAGTTCCATCGGGCAAAAACGGCATGTCTTCCACAGGAAGAATCCTCGAGACAACACCTTTGTTACCGTGGCGTCCGGCCATCTTATCGCCTACGGAGATCTTTCTCTTCTGGGCGATATAGATGCGCACCAGAGTATTGACTCCAGGCGATAGGTCATCGCCGTTATCTCTGGAGAAGATCTTAACATCGACGACTACTCCACTTTCGCCGTGAGGCACGCGGAGGGACGAATCCCGAACTTCTCTGGCCTTCTCGCCAAAGATAGCGCGAAGCAGGCGTTCTTCTGCGGTGAGTTCGGTCTCGCCTTTGGGCGTAACCTTACCTACGAGAATGTCGCCGGGATGAACCTCAGCACCAATACGGATGATGCCGCGCTCATCTAGATCTTTGAGAGCGTCCTCACCGATATTGGGGATGTCTCTGGTGATCTCTTCAGAGCCGAGTTTGGTGTCTCTTGCCTGACACTCGTACTCTTCAATATGAATAGAAGTGAAGACATCCTCTTCCACGAGTTTCTCACTGATGAGAATAGCGTCTTCGTAGTTGTATCCTTCCCAAGGCATAAAGGCAACAAGTGTGTTGCGTCCGAGAGCAAGTTCACCTTTGTCGGTTGCAGGTCCGTCTGCAAGAACGGTGCCCTTTTCTACTCTCTGACCCTTCTTGACAATCACCTTTTGGTTGATACAGGTGGATTGATTGCTTCTGACAAACTTAGTGACTTTGTAAACGTCTTTCTTACCGTCGTCGCGTTTGACAACGATCTCCCTTGCTGTGGCTCTTTCTACCACACCTGGGTTCTTTGCTGTGATAACTGCTTGGGAGTCCATTGCAGCGCGGTACTCCATTCCCGTTCCGACGAGCGGTGCATCGGTCATCAACAGAGGAACTGCCTGACGCTGCATGTTAGCACCCATGAGGGCGCGGTTTGCGTCGTCGTGCTCTAAGAACGGAATCAAAGCAGTCGCCACAGAAACCAGCTGTTTAGGCGAAACGTCCATGAAGTCTACCTTTTCTGGAGAGATGCTCATGATCTGATCTTTGTAACGTGCTGCAACGCGGACGTTTTTGAAGTGGCCATCCTCTGTCAGAGGTTCGTTGGCCTGAGCAATAACGTATTTATCTTCTTCGTCGGCTGTGAGGTACTCGACTTCGTCGAGAACCCTGCCGTTTTCAACTTTTCTGTATGGGGTTTCGATGAAGCCAAAATCGTTGATTCTGGCAAAAGTACACAAAGACCCGATAAGTCCGATGTTGGGACCTTCCGGCGTCTCGATCGGACACATACGCCCATAGTGGGAGTAGTGTACGTCGCGGACCTCAAATCCAGCTCTTTCGCGGGAAAGACCGCCTGGACCTAAAGCCGAAAGCCTTCTCTTATGCGTAAGTTCGCTGAGAGGGTTGGTCTGATCCATAAACTGCGAAAGCTGACTGGAACCGAAGAACTCTTTAATAGCAGCTACAACAGGACGAATGTTGATAAGCGCTTGTGGTGTGATGATGTTAGCGTCTTGGATAGTCATGCGTTCCCGTACAACTCTTTCCATACGGGAAAGACCGATACGGAACTGGTTCTGCAGAAGCTCGCCAACAGTCTTCAGTCTCCTGTTGCCCAAGTGATCGATATCATCGGTTGAACCAACGTCTTTAAACAAACCGAAAAAGTAGTTGATGGTTGCAACCATGTCTTCGGGGGTAATGTTCTTGACCTCTGTGTCGACAAGACCGTTACCTACGACTTTGACCGGTCCGCTTTCGGTTTGCACCCAAACCTCTTTTATCTTCAAGGCTTCGAGTCTCGCCATCACTTCTCGATCGATGCGAACTCCGCTGTCGACGATGATTTCGCCGGTCTTAAAATCGACAATCGGCTCTGCTAGCGTCATGCCGAAAACGCGATCTCGAAGACCTAATTTCTTGTTCAGTTTGTATCTGCCTACTGCAGCTAAGTCGTAACGTTTTGGATCAAAAAAGAGAGTCTCGAATAGAGCCCTGGCGCTGTCTGCGGTAGGAGGTTCACCAGGTCTGAGCTTCTTGTAGACTTCAATGAGACCTGCTTCGACTGAGTCTGTGGTGTCTTTGTCCAGTGTGTTCTTGAGCTGCTGCGATTCGCCGATGAGGTCCAGAATCTCTTCGTCTGTGCCGTATCCCAGCGCTCTAAGCAGTACGGTTACGGGAATCTTTCTGGTCCTATCAACCCTCACGTAAACGACATCGTTAGCATCAGTCTCGAACTCAAGCCAGGCACCTCTGTTGGGAATGATGCTCGCACTGTAAACCACTCTGCCGTTGGCATCTATTTCCTTTTTGAAGTAAGCACCGGCTGACCTAACGAGCTGACTAACTACGACGCGTTCGGCACCGTTAATAATAAAAGTGCCCTTGGCCGTCATCAGCGGGAAGTCGCCCATAAAGACTTCCTGTTCTTTAACCTCACCTGTTTCTTTGTTGATGAGCCTTACTCTAACCTTAAGTGGTGCCGCATACGTGGCATCGCGTTCGCGGCATTCATCCTCATCCATCTTAGGTTCCTCAAGAGTATAGCTGACAAACTCCAAGGTAAGGTTGCCAGTAAAGTCCTGAATCGGAGAGATGTCGCGGAAAGTCTCTAGCAGTCCTTCGTTTAAGAACCTTTCATAGGAAGCGGTCTGGATCTCGATGAGGTTTGGTAGGTCCATAACCTCTCGTATCCTGCCGAAACTATGGCGCTCTATTTCTGGACCCTTGGTGACAGTGGCCACCTTATCCATTCGCTGATCACCCTTTCTCGGCAGATCTACCTGAATATTTTTGTACACGGAAAGTAAGCAAGGGGGTGTTTTTCCTACTGTTCCCTTGCTTAAGAACACGAACCTTCAAATGCATATATGACTCCATAATGCAATACATTGGCAATTTACAATGCTATCATAACGGTCAATAACTGTCAAGCAAGGAAAATATAAATGTAAGAAATACTCCCCACGCCTATCCGTTACGCTATACTATAAAAAAATCGGATGCCGAGCAACCTTCAATAATAGATATATACAAGTCCATATGGTTTAGTACAAACTACCTAATTAGAATGTTCAACGCTGGTGGGACTTATAGCGTTTTGCATTTGTAATACTTGCCAGATCTGGAAGGTTCATCTGCAACTCGATTAAGTAAAAAGGAGACCGTTAAAGGCCTCCTTTTTTATTTTTGGTGAGAAACTACTTGATTTCGACTTTGGCTCCAACTTCCTCAAGCTTGGCTTTAACTTCTTCAGCTTCTGCCTTGGAAACGCCTTCTTTAACTGGCTTTGGAGCGCCATCAACGAGATCCTTAGCCTCTTTGAGACCAAGACCGGTTAGCTCGCGAACAACCTTAATAACCTTGATCTTCTCTGCACCGGTATCTGTAAGGATTGCATCGAACTCGGTCTTCTCTTCTGCTGCTTCAGGAGCTGCGGCAGGAGCAGCGCCGGCTACCATTGCTACAGGAGCTGCAGCGGTTACGCCAAATCTGTCTTCCAATGCCTTTACAACTTCAGCCAACTCCAAAACTGTCATCTCTTCGATTTGCTTAATGAAAGCATCTTTATCAAAAGCCATCTTAAATATTACCTCCTAGATTTGTTAAGTTTTTAGATTACCAGCACCAAATCAGGCGCCTTCTTTTTGCTTGCGAATAGCCTCCAAAACGTACACCAGGTTTCTGATATTGCCCTGCAGGCAATTGACCAGACCTGTAATCGGGGCTTGCATACCACGAACCAGCATGGCCAGGAGCTGCTCTTTGGATGGAAGATCGGCAAGAGCCTCAACCTGCTTGGCATCGATGACCTTGTTGTCCAAGACACCGCCTTTAATCTCCATCTTCTTAAAGTCTTTGATGGCATCGCGGAGAATCTTAGGGGCTGCAACGGCATCTACCATACCAAAAGCGATGGCTGTTGGGCCGGCAAGATACTGATCAAGACCTTCGATACCCTGGTTTTTCGCGGCAATACTAAGGAGTGTGTTCTTGTAAACGCGATAGTCAACTCCAGCTGCGCGGAGTTTCTTTCTCAGTTCCGTATCCTGATTAACCGTCAAGCCGCGATAATCGATCAGAACTGCACCTTTAGCTTCTGCGAACTTTTGAGTTATTTCTTGAACTATTGCTTCGTTCGTTTGTTTCGACACGATTTCACCTCCTTAGACCTCCTGCCTAACAAAAAACGCGAACCCACCAGATGAGAGTTCGCGACAGATCACACGTCTAAAACGATCTATCCTAAACTACCTCGGCAGGCGTATGATACTTACCCTAGCAGATGAGCTGCATCGGACCTGCTGTCTCTGGCAGAGAGGTTTCTATTCTATTGGTTTAGTATCGAGTAAGTTATCTTGCAGTGTTCAAAACATCGGCTGTGCTTACCCTGACGCCTGGGCCCATCGTTGAGGCAAGTGCAATCTTTCTCAGATAGTTACCCTTTGCTGCTGCAGGTTTGGCCTTAATAATAGCGCTCATCAGTGCCAGGAAGTTCTCTTCGAGTTTCTCCGGACCGAATGAAGCTTTGCCGATTGGCACGTGAACAATCGCCTGCTTGTCAACTCTGAACTCGACCTTACCGGCTTTGATATCCTTAATTGCTTTGGCAATGTCGAATGTAACGGTGCCGGATTTGGGGTTTGGCATCAAGCCTTTAGGACCGAGAACTCTACCGAGACGGCCTACAACGCCCATCATGTCTGGAGTGGCAACGGCGATATCAAAGTCAAGCCAACCACCCTGAATCTTTTCTGCAAGATCCTCAGCACCAACGATGTCTGCTCCGCTTTCTTCTGCTTCCTTGGCTTTGTCGCCTTTAGCGAAAACAGCAACTCTGACAGAGCGGCCGGTGCCGTGAGGCAGAACTACAGTACCACGAACGTTTTGATCTGCGTGGCGAGGGTCTACGCCCAAGCGGATGTGAGCTTCAATGGTTTCGTCGAATTTGGCTGTTGCAGTTTTGATCACAAGCTCCATAGCTTCCTTGACATCGTACACCTCATGGCGATCGAACGTCTGGAGGGAAGCGGAGTATCTTTTACCAAGTTTTTTAGCCATTAAACTTTCCTCCTTGTGGTGTTAACGAAGTTTAACTTCTCCCACTGGTCTTCCGAAGAGCTCTTACTCTTCAATTGTAATGCCCATACTGCGAGCGGTGCCAGCGATAACCTTCATAGCGGCTTCAACGTCGGCTGCGTTGAGGTCTGGCATCTTCATTTCGGCGATCTCTCTGAGCTGTTCTTTGGTGACTTTACCAACCTTAACAGCCTTAGGACTTCCGGATGCTTTCTCCAAACCAGCAGCTTTCTTCAGCAGTACCGCAGCAGGAGGGGTCTTTGTGATAAACGTAAATGATCTGTCGGCAAAAATGGTGATTTCAACAGGAATGATCATACCTGCCTGATTCTGCGTGCGAGCATTGAACTGCTTGCAGAACTCCATAATTGCCACACCATGTTGACCAAGAGCAGGACCTACTGGAGGTGCTGGATTGGCTTTACCAGCAGGAATCTGCAGCTTTACTTTAGCGAGTACTTTTTTGGCCATTGTTTCACCTCCCAGACAAGAGCGCTAACTAAAACTCCAACCTATAGTTTCAACCTATGGTTAAGTAGTTTCTACGATGTAGATTTTGTCCAGACTAGAGTAAGGCCGGCTTCAGCCTTTTTGTTTTCCTGCCTGAGCTTGAGATTACTTCACAAGATACTGAAACCCAGCAGAGAAGCCTAGGTCCAAAACGCCAATAAACAGGGCGATCACAAAGCTGAATATCAAAACAATGAGTGTGTAGTTCACCAGTTCTTTACGGTTAGGCCAAACTACTTTACGCAGTTCACTTCTAATCTCGCGAAAGAACTTGCCAACACCAGAACCACTAGACTTTTTAACATTAGCAGCCAAAGCTATCCCTCCCCTGTGCGGACCTAATGGCTATTTGGTCTCTTTATGTGGAGTACGCTCGCGACAAGCAGAGCAGAACTTCTTAATCTCGAGTCTGTCCGGATTATGGTTTTTGTTCTTTGATGTCCTATAGTTGCGTCTCCCACATTTTGTGCATTCTAAACTGATGTCAATTCGCATTAGAACACGGTTTACCCTAAATTAGGTTCACCATTCACCTGCCTTTCGCTGCGCAGTTTGTCAGCTGTACTGTTAAACATTAGCACAGAGCAAGGTCAATGTCAAGATTTCCATTTTGTGCTTTAAAACAGAGCCGGACCTTCTGCTACCTTATAATAATATAACCCAAAACAGTCTTTCGTCTAGTCAAGGGCGGAAAACTGCTAGAATCGCAGTAGTGCAAGGTCCGTCTGAAAGTAAGTGCCGGAAAAGGCTCATGCTGGAAAAAGCACAAAAACAAAAAAAGACCTGAGGCTATGCCTCGAGTCATTTATACCGATTTATGCTGTTATACAAAAAGGCTTTTAGCCTGAAAGTGCAATTGGTTGCGGGGGTAGGACTTGAACCTACAACCTCCGGGTTATGAGCCCGACGAGCTGCCAATTGCTCCACCCCGCGATGATAATATGGAGCGGGAAACGGGGCTCGAACCCGCGACCCTCAGCTTGGAAGGCTGATGCTCTAGCCAACTGAGCTACTCCCGCTCGATTTAAAGAAAATGGTGGAGAGGACTGGATTCGAACCAGTGAAGGCACAGCCAGCAGATTTACAGTCTGCCCCCTTTGGCCAGCTCGGGAACCTCTCCATGGAGCCGGTGATGGGACTCGAACCCGCAACCTACTGATTACAAGTCAGTTGCTCTGCCAATTGAGCTACACCGGCATGTGATTGATGTGTTGTTTCGTAAGTCGACAAGATGATTATATCCTGCGACATAGTGGATGTCAACATCTTTTTGAGAAAAGATAGTAGGAATATCAGCGTTTACTGCTGCAGATGCCAGGTTCTGCCCCTAAGGGTTTACCGGGATTTTATTATAGCATAGAACCATATGGGGATAAAGAGGAAAATCCAAAGTTAAACAACAAAAGGAAGCGATTAGCTCCCTTTTATCTGTCTTGAGACTCACGTTTTTCTAAATAGCGTTCAAGTTTGCGCTTAACTCTCTGTAATGCATTATCGATTGACTTGACGTGACGGTCGAGTTCATCTGCTATTTCCTGATATGACTTACCTTCCAAATAATAATTTAATACCTGCCATTCCAGTTCGCTAAGAAACTCACCCATCTTTTTTTCAATCGCATTAAACTCTTCTTGGCTGATAACCAACTCTTCTGGATCGCTTACTTTGGTTCCGGACAGTATATCAAGTAACGTTCTATCTGATTCCTCATCGTAAATCGGTTTATTTAGAGAAACATATGAGTTCAGCGGAATGTGCTTTTGCCTTGTTGCTGTTTTTATGGCTGTAATGATTTGGCGAGTGATACACAGCTCAGCAAAGGCTCTAAATGAAGTCAGCTTTTCAACCCTGAAATCGCGAATAGCTTTGTAAAGGCCGATCATACCTTCTTGAATAATATCCTCTCGGTCGGCACCTATTAAGAAGTACGAACGTGCTTTAGCTCTGACGAAATTCTTGTACTTGTTAATCAAGTACTCCAGAGCTACCTCACTTCCGCCTCGCGCATACTCGACGATCTCCTCATCGGGTACGGTCTCGTACATCGCATAGGGTTTCTTTTTAGCTGAAGAGGTCACCCACATCGCCTCCAACAAGGAGTTTTGTGGGACATTTAGATAGATGCATGCGACTGCAGCTATTTGCCTGTCCCATGTTCCTTTAACATTATACTGATTAATGCCAAGCAGGTCAAGTTATGCACAGATCTTACCTTATTTACCTTCTTTGGCGGACGGCTTCATAAAGGATGATCCCCGCAGCAACAGAGGCATTCAGCGACGAAATCTTCCCTTTCATGGGGATTTTAACCAGGAAATCGCACTTCTCCTGAACCAGGCGGCTGATGCCAGTGCCCTCGCTGCCGATGACAACGGCAAGCCTTCCCTTAAGATCGACATCTGTGTAGAGTTGATCCGCTCTATCTGAAGTACCCACTACCCAGATATTAGCCTTCTTCAGCTG
>Ga0116166_1003051_pt1 | contig 13276 bp, 17 predicted proteins | sample AD_JPNMR2_MetaG_FD_89884 | JGI IMG/M metagenome (GOLD analysis project Ga0116166, IMG submission 89884) | Active sludge microbial communities of municipal wastewater-treating anaerobic digesters from Japan - AD_JPNMR2_MetaG | ecosystem: Engineered > Bioreactor > Anaerobic > Digestate | place...
CTGGTGGCATGGATTAACAGGTATAACCAGGATTATCCGCATTCATCATTAGGATATATGACACCAGTGGAATTTGAACAAAAAGAGATAAAACAATTACCTTTAACCAGGACTCTGAATTCTACATTTTTTTGCTCTTAACAAATGGTGGCAGTACAAATGAGAAATTCTATAGATATTGTTAAACTCACACAAGCAATATTCACACTTAAAAAAATTATTCCAGAATTACCAGAGAAAAAAGATAAAAAAAGAAAAATGCCTTATAGAAATATAATTTCAAATAGATTTATTTTTGAGGAAATGTGCTTCTTCACATTATTTTCAGTATTCCATATCGTCTTTTGAATCAAGAATCGAAATTGTCTTTTCCAGCATTTTGATATGATTGTTGATAAATTTGATAACCTGTTTTCCTGCTCTAAAAAGTCCGTATTTTTTTCCTACCAGATTCTCCAGTTCACTGAGATAATCAAATTCAATTCTGCCGATATCAAGAAGTTCCAATCCCCTTTGAATAATCTTTGCCTGTCTGTATATTGTTTCAAAGATCATCCTGTAATTTTTTTCCACTATCAAACTTTGCAATGTAAAATAAAAGCGTCTTGCATCAATTCTCAGTTGCATCCGTATTGATTGTTTCGAAACCACAATTTCGTGGCGAAAATCCCTTCCATAAACAACAAGTCCCTGGTCCTTTATTTCTGCCCATTGCAAAGGAAAAAGGTCCCATGAGTTTTCCAAAATTTGAGGAGTAAAAATCACAGGGCTGATTGAAGTTGAAGCAACAGATTTATGAAACATCTCTGAAAAATTGACAAAATCTTCTGATGTAAATTCCTTCACAAGCACAAGGATATTGATGTCAGACAAATCCTTCAAATAATCACCCCGAGCATAACTTCCATAGATTACAACACTGATCAATTCTTCTTCAAAAAATTTCTTTATCTGATCAACAAATGTTTCTACTTCCTTTTTTATTGTGTTGTTAGACACAATTACCTCCTGTGATTTTAATAAAACAACTACCATCCGCCTGTTGCCCCACCGCCACCACTTGAACCACCTCCAAATCCGCCTCCTGAAGAAGTCCTTCCACTACCAGAAGACGATGGCAATCCTCCCAGCCAGCGCCTTTTTGGAATTTTCTTGCCTCTCAATGTATAAGAAATATTAAAAATTGATAAAATAAAAAACAGAACAAAGTTGGTGAAAAACGGAATGAGAAGCGCAAGCATATAAAAAAATTGGTGATTGTTGCTGGACTTAAACAGAAAGTTAAAAGTTACAATTTCAAGAAGAATAACAATAAATCCAATAAAACCTGCGACCATTGAAGCATAAATCAAGCAGAATAGTTGCCAGATAATCAAAAAACCAATAGAATTCTTACCCGCAAGATTGTCCTTGCCTGAATCATCAGCAGGCACTTTACCCGCGATAGTGTCCTCAATGGCATTTATTCCTGCTATTATTCCACCTGCATATTTACCATTTCTGAATGCCGGAGCAATTTGATTTCTGATTATTGAACCACATCTTCCATCTGTCAGCGATGCTTCAAGACCATATCCAACTTCAATCCTTATTTTTCGTTCGTTGATGGAAATAAGGAGAAGAACACCATTGTCTTGATTTTTTTTGCCTATACCCCACTGGTTAAAAAGTTCATTCGCGTATTCTTCAATGTTTCTTCCTTCAAGTGAATTGAGAATAACAACAGCCATTTCAATCTTTTTTTCTTTTTCAATGTTCAGCAATCTATCTTCTATATTTTTTTGTTCTTCTGAGGTCAAAATCCCTGCAAAATCGTTCAGTAAACCTGAAGGAGATGGGATTTGTTTTGAGCAATATGATGGAGAAGATAAGAGCAAAAGAAATAGGAATGATAGAATTGCAGATGAGAATCTTTTCATCGTATTTCCTTTTCAAATAAATATTGACTTCTTCAAACTCCTTAAATATGATACCATATATACGAATTAATAACAGGATACATTATGATCAGAACACGCCTTTTTAAATCTTCCATCTTGACCTGTATTATGTTTCACTTATTAATCACTGCTTCACAAGCCGGGATCATCAATGAACTAAACTCTGTTATTGCCACAATTTCTGACTCCCTTTCAATAAATAACAAAAAAATTGTCGCGGTCACTGATTTTACAGACCTCGAAGGTAATGTAAATCCACTCGGAAGATTTATCGCTGAAGAAATTTCGATTGGTCTTACATCAACAGGTAAACAATTAACAATCATTGATCGTAATCAACTAAAAAAAATCCTTGCTGAAAAAAACGTTTCTGTTTCTGGCATCATTGACCCTTCCCTTGCTAAACAAATCGGACAGATATCAGGCGCTGAAGTAATCCTGACCGGCAGTGTGTATCCAGTTTCAGGATCAGTGTATCTTTCAGCTAAAATTATTGATGTAAGCACTGCGAGAATTTTTGGCGGTACATCTCTAATGCTCGCAAAAAATCAGATTCTTGACGACCTGGTACAAATCAGTTTTAAAACGTCTGAAATTACAGTAACCCCTCAGCAAACCCCTGCTTTTTTACCTCAGGTAAAAGAAGCCGCTAATTTTATATTTATACTCAAAGAAATTCAAATGGATAACAATGCGATGGTTCTGAATTTGGAAATAAAGAATAATATTGACCAGGGCCGTTACCTGACTATCAAATCATTTAGAGCAATAGACGACTCTGGCAGAGAATATTTTCCGTCATCTTTCACAATTTCAGGGGCAAAAGCATACATAGGTGAATCCGGAAAAATTCAATCAATAGTCAGAGGAACAATATCTGATAATTTTGATATCTGGCTACGCGACTATCAACAGGTAAAAGCGCAAATCGTCATAAGAAACATTTCGCCAAAAGCCAAATCCATAGGCATTTCGGAAATGGTGATTGCTCCTGTGAATGTTACGGACAGTCATGGAACCTTCATGCGACTTGAAGATGATACTTCAACAATTCAGTTCACAAATCTCCAGGTCATAAGAAACAATGCCTCTAAATAGTGATATCGAAAATAGGTATAGAGAGTTGCTGGAAAAGGTCGTAATTAGAAAACCAGAACTCAAGGAGTTTGTAAATTTTCTTGAAAACGAAACATCCTGGCTCATATCACCTGCGAGTACAAAATATCATCTCAACATTGAACACGGACTTCTTATCCATTCTGTGAATGTAACAGAAACAATGCTGATGTTGAAGGACGTTCTGATGAAAGACATTCCGGATGAAAGTTGTGTGATTGTGGGACTTTTTCATGATGTGGGAAAAATTGGCATGCCCCATGCTCCAAGATATGTGAAAAAAAATTCAGGTTATGCGTACAATGAAAACCAGATAGAAATGTCTGTTGCCGCAAGAAGTCTTTATCTTGTTTCAAAGTTTATCCCGCTTACTGATGAAGAAGCACAAGCGATTCTTTATCATGACGGTCAATACATTATGGAAAACAAACCTGTTGCTCACCGCGAATGCGCCCTGACACTGCTTGTCACTTTTGCTGATACATGGGCTGCGGCGAAAGAAGACGGCAGAATAAAAACGTTTGATCAAAAGTTTTTCAAAAAAGCATAAACAGGGGGTAAAAAATGGAAACTACTCTCAGGAGATACAGAATAAGAACGAGGCCATTCTTGTGTCTTGACCCGGGAGAGGCTGCTGACACAGGCGTAACGGTTGGAGAAGAAACCATTGAAGAACTGACACTTATTCCAAATCCAGGACTGGGATTCTATCACCTGTACGCTGTACTAATTAACAAACCTGTCAGTGAAATCAAAGATACCCCGGTAATGAAAAGGGGAGAAATCTCTTTTGAAAACAGATCAGAAGCATCACATTATGCAAAAAAGAGGGGCGATCCTTACATCCTATGCGGTGTGAAGCAGACAAGACCGGTAAGCAAAGATGAGGTGGAAGAATTTCGCAACCTTCATCAGCAGGAAGATTCCATAGAAAAGAAGTTGAAGGAACTGAAAATGTTTGACACCAGGAACAAGCCATAAAATTTTAACAAATCCTTGGTAATTGCTTTCCTGAAGGCATTTCAACAAATCTTTCGGAACCAAATTTTGTTTTCAAAATCACCCTGCCTGGAAATTCTCTGATAACATTTCCTATGATTTCTGCCCTTTTACCAAGGGGATGTTTTTTCATCACATCAAGCAATTTTTGTGCATCATTTTTATCAACCACCATAACCACCCTGCCCTCGCTTGCAAGATGCAATATCTCAAACCCAAAGATATCACAAAGGGAACGTACCTGCTCTGTCAAAGGAATTTTCTCCTCATAGATTCTAATACCAAAATTATTTCCCGCCACAATTTCATTTAATACAGAAGCAACGCCTCCCCTTGTTGGATCTCTCATGAACTTGATTCTTGCTGAACTTCCCAACATTTTTTCAACAAGAAAATAAATGGGAGCACAATCACTTTTCAATGATACTGTAAAATTAAAATGTTCTCTTGCGCATATAATTGATAACTCATGTAAACCAGGCACACCGCTGAGAATAATCGCATCGCCTGGTCTAATGCTGCTCAAGCCCGAACAAACATTATTTTTCTTGATTCCAATACCTGATGTTGTAATAAAAATTCCATCGCATTTACCTCTATCAACAACCTTTGTATCACCTGTCACAATTCTTACTCCAACTTTCCTGGCAGTCGTTGCCATGGACCTGAGTATGCGTTCAAAATCATTGATACTGAAACCCTCTTCAATAATCATTGCGCATGAGATAAATAGCGGTTTAGCGCCACAAACAGCAAGGTCATTAACGGTTCCACACACAGCAAGTTTTCCAATGTCTCCACCAGGGAAGAATACTGGATTCACAACGTAGGAGTCTGTTGTAAAACAAAAAGTTTTTCGTGAATCCAAAATGTCAAAGGTCGCTGAATCAGGCAGTGCCACCAGCAAAGGGTCATTAAAATACTTCAGGATAATTTTTTCAACCAGTGTCCTTGATTGCTTTCCACCTGCTCCGTGCGAAAGAAATATTTTATCGTCTTTCATAGGCGTAGTATGCGGCACACGTTCCCTCAGAAGACACCATACACGGTCCCACAGGATGCTGGGGTGTACACTTTTTTGCAAAAAAAACACAGTCCTGAGGTGTTTTCAGTCCTTTCAGTACATCTCCGCAGAGACAACCCTTTTTATCACGAGAAATTTTAACATCTAAATTCAGAACGCACTCAGCATCATATTCTTTGAATTGCTCTTTTATTGAAAGTCCGCTTGATGGAATTATTCCAATTCCTCTCCATTCAGAATCAACCACATCAAAAGCTTCGTTCATAATCTTCCGGGCAGTCAGATTTCCTTTTTTCGCAACACAGCGAGAATACTGTATTTTCACTTCATTGCGCTGTTTGCCCGATATCATCTCAAGTAGTAACAGTATTGATTGAAGAATATCACATGGTTCGAAACCTGAAATAACACATGGAATACCATAATTTTTGGGAAAAATTTCATAAGGTTTTGCGCCTATGACAATACTGACATGCCCCGGGCAGATAAATCCATCAATAGAATGTCGAGTACCCCTGACAAGCATTTCCATCGCAGGAGGAATTAATTTATTGCCTGCCAGTACCATAAAGTTATTAATCCTGGACATTTTTGCATATTTAATAACGTTTGCAACAAGAGGCGCTGTTGTTTCAAAACCAACTCCCAGAAACACTACTTTCTCATTTGAATGACTTCTGGCAATTTCCAGTGCATCGAGAGGTGAGTAAACAATATCAATGCTGGCGCCACAACCATGTTCTTTTTCAAGCGAAGACATGGCTGAAGGAACTCTGTACATGTCGCCAAATGTTGCAATCCTCATACCTGGAATTTTTGAAATAGCAATGGCTTTATCAATAAATGAATTTGGACTTACACACACAGGACAGCCTGGACCTGAAATGAGTTTGATATTTTCTGGCAATAATCCACGCAAGCCATAGCGCGATATCGCCATTGTATGAGTACCACAAACCTCCATCAGGTTTACTGCTTTTTTAATACTTTTTGCCTCCATATATATTCTGGAAAGCAATGCCTTAGCAATATCTGCATCACCGAATTTATTAATATGTTTCATTTTTTATTTGCTTAAAAAGTTCCAAGGTGTTTAACGCTTCCTTTTTATTAAGTTTCTGAATCGCAAATCCTGCGTGTACAATGATGTAGTCACCAACTTTAATGTTTTTAACCAGAGATATATCAATCTCCCTTTTTACCCCTCCAAGGTCTGCAAACGCTTTTTTCCCTTTCACGCTTATCACTTTCATCGGCACAGCAAGACACATACTTCCCCCTTCATTAGGGTTTGTTCGTAAAATTCGCAATAGCACACTGTCCCGCAGCAATTCCTCCGTCATTGGTTGGAATTATTTTATGGGAATACACTTTGAAACCATCTTTTTCAAGCATTCTCTTGATGTTAGTATAAAGAAAAACATTCTGAAAACTCCCGCCAGAGAACACAACATCCGAAATATGGGTCTGCTCGCGCAGCAAATGACAGACGTCAACAGTAAATTTTACCACAGTCAGGTGAAACTTATAAGAAACAGAACCCGCATCTTTTCCCCCCAATAAATCATCAACAACACCACGAATAATTTTCTTATGATCAATTACAATTTGCCCTGACTCCCTGGTGATATCAAAGTCATAAGAAACAGGCGTGTCATTTCTTCCTTCTGTTAACATTGCTTCAAGCTCAATCGCTGCCTGACCTTCGTAATTCGCTTCATTTCTTATCCCACACAGACAACTGACTGCGTCAAAAATCCTTCCAAGTCCGCAGGCATACGGACTGTTAATTCCTTTTTTTATCATATCTGAAATAAAAGATACTTTATTAGCATCAATATTCTTGAAAAACTTTGCAGGAATTTCTCCATCAAAAGCATCCACCAGATATGATACTGCAATCCTCCAGATTTGTTTGATTGCTCTTTCTCCACCAGGAAGTCGAACATATTTTAGATGTGCTAAACGTTGAAAATGTTTGTAATCGGATAATAAAAATTCACTTCCCCACAAAGTACCATCTGCACCATACCCTGTTCCATCAAAAGCAAGACCCAGCACTGGTTTGTCTGGCAGATGATTTTCTATCATAGACGAACATACATGCGCATGATGATGAAAAATTGGTATTTTCTTCGCTTCTTTAAAAAACTCATCTGACATCGCCAGAGAAGAAGAAAAATACTCAGGATGAGCATCATATACTACTAAATCTGGTTTTATTTTCAGTATGCTTACATATTTTTCAATTGCTCTTCTGTACGATTCAAAGTTCAAAACATGTTCAAGATCTCCGATATGATGACTCAGATACAAATTGTTTTTCGATACCAAACCAAATACATTTTTATTATCTGCCCCGCATGCCAGAATCTGTTTCTTTGCAGTAAAAGGCAGCATCATTGATTCAGGAGCATAACCTCTCGACCTTCTTGTTATCAGCACATTACGATCAGGAAAAATTCTCATCACAGAATCATCACACCCGGATGAAATTGTTCTGTCATGAAAAAGAAAATAGTCAGCAATACCAGAAAGTCTTTTTATTGCTTCCTCATTATCAATGCAAATAGGTTCCTCGGAAATATTTCCACTTGTCATTACCAATAATTCAATATCTGGATTTGACTCAAAAATCAACTGATGTATCCCGGAATAAGGCAACATTACACCAAGATATTTATTTCCGGGAGCGACATAATCAAACCAGCGCTTCTGACCTTTTTTCTTCAAAAGAATAATGGGTGCTGCAGGAGAAACAAGATAATCAATTTCTGTGTCACTAAGTTCGCAGTACTTTCTGATTGTTTCAATATCCCGCGCCATTAAAGCAAAGGGTTTTTCTTCTCTACCTTTTCGAGTGCGAAGGTTCTTTACAGCAGTTATTGACACAGCATCGCAGGCAAGATGAAACCCTCCAATTCCCTTAACAGCAACAATTTTAGCATTGAGCAAAAAATACCCTGCTTGCTCTATTGCATTCCTTGACTCACAGATTCGCCTGCCATGACGATCCGTCAAAAACACCTGAGGTCCACACTTCTCACAGCAGTTGGTCTGTGCATGAAACCTTCTGTTTTCAGGATTTTTGTATTCTTCCAGGCATTCCTTACACATTTTAAAACTTCTCATTGTAGTATTTTCTCTATCGTATGGCAGTTTATCAATTATTGTAAAACGTGGACCACAGTCAACACAATTTGTAAAAGGATACCAGAACCTGCGATTTTTTGAATCAATGATTTCATTACGACATTGAGGACATATCGCGATATCAGGTGGTATTTCCGGCTTTTCGATAAGATCCCCGTTACTTTTTGTTATCAGAAAATTTTTCGAATTTTTAACTGAAATATTTCTCACATATACTGATTTGATTCTTGCACTCACAGGAGGTCCTTCTTTGATTTCCTTCAAAAAATTTTCAACATTTTCAATCTTGCCTTCTGCCTCAATAATAAGTCCGGCGATTGTATTTTTTACAAATCCTCTGATATTATGTTTTCTGGCAACACGATAAACAAAAGGTCTGAAACCAACTCCCTGAACCACACCCGTAATAATGATTTCAATCCTTTTCATTGTTTAATACGCGTTTTTCAATGTAGTCAGCAAAAACATCAATATTTTCTCCTGTTTTCCCGGATACAGAAATGATCACAATCTCCGATTTTATTTTGTTGATATAACCGGTAAATCTATCCATATTGAATTCAATTACTTCAGAAAGGTCAATTTTATTAATAAGAACAACATCAGAAATGGAATACATTAAGGGATATTTGGCTGGTTTTTCTTCTCCCTCTGTAATGCTTGAAACTGTCACATTGCAGTCCACACCGAGTTTGACTTCAGCCGGACATACAAGGTTCCCAACGTTTTCGATAAAGAGCACATTTATTTCAGAAAAGGGTAAATTTTCCATCCCTTTTTTGATCATCATTGCTTCAAGATGACATGCACCACCAGTGTTAATCTGCACAACAGGGACACCCAATCGGGAAATCCGCTCACCATCAAATGTTCCTGCAATATCTCCCTCAATAACACCACAAAAAATTTTTCTTTTTTTCATTTCTGGAACCAGTTTTTCAAGAATCGCTGTTTTTCCAGACCCGGGACCGCCCATAAGATTAATAGAAAAAATATTATGTTCCTTCAGGGTTTTTTTATTTTCTGCAGCCACCTCATCGTTTTTTGCAAACAAATTTTCGCCTACATCAATTTTTTTTAAACTCATGACATCTCCTTGATTTATTCAAGTTCAAGTTCCACATTATCCACAATATATTCTGGTTCCTGTAAATTCTTATTTCTCTGTACTTTAATTTTTGCACCCTTTAACAAAGGGTCATCCCCGACAATACAGGAAAACATAAAATTGAGATTCCCTTCGTCAAGACAGCTGAACGGATGTATGGTCATGTGAACCAATACAACCCTTATGGCTTTTTCCTTTGCACAAACATCCCTTAATAATAATACAAGATTCTCAATAACACTCATCTCATGCATTGTTTCCACCGGTCGGAACTTGCATTATATTTTACTCTTTATGGTAGATTTTTAGAAAATCCAGCAGAAATTCAACAGTTTCTCCAATCGCCTGCCTTACTGGAGTACTGAAAGACGTTCCAGGACACACGGATTGGGGTTCGATACCCAGCATAATAATTTTTGCGCCGGTTTCACTTTTAAGATAATCATGTAAGAGATAAAGTGGTAGCCTGTGGGTTGACAAGTCCATATTTTTAATCTGAGATGGCTTTACAAGAAAAATCGAACCTGGTTCTTTACCTGCTATACAGGAATCTATAATAAGAATATGCGTTGGATTTTCCTTTTTTATTTTAGAGGTAAAATTTTCAGGAGACCCATAGCAATTGATAACAGCAACACTCGAATAATTTTTTGTAATACGTTCTGCAATAATATTTACAATTTCAGGTCCAAGTCCATCATCAGAAGATTCAGGGTTACCAATACCCATTATGACCAGTTTATGGAAATTATTCAATTTCTGAATAAATTGTTTCTTCCACAATTCCATAGGTATAATAGACGATTATTAGCCGTTTTGCGATTGCTGGGTTGATTTTTTTGCTGGTCGGGTGTATGTGTATTCGGCTTTCAGTTTCAATCGGCTGTCTGTTGCAATTTCAAACTCATCGTTCATAAATAATGCCTTCGTCGGACACGACTCCACACATTGTGCACAATGAATACATCTATCATTGTGAATCGTCATTTTATATCTTTTCTCTTCATCTGAAAGTGTTTCAATTTCAATCGCAAATGCGGGACAATCCCTTACGCACGCTCTGCAGACAATACATAGTTCAGGTTTTAAAATCGGTGTACCCCTGAAATCATCAGGAACCTTCATTTTCTTGAATGGATACTCTATTGTGGCTGGCCTTCTAAAAAGATGCCTTAACAATTCAGGTACAAATGCTGCTGGTTTGAATTTCATTGTATTATCCCCTTTACAACAATACTTATTAACAATTGCAGAACAGCAAGTGGAGTTAAATACTTCCAGGAAAAAACCACCATCTGATCTACCCTGATTCTTGAACACGCTGCCCTTATCAAAGAAAGGATTGCAATCACAAGCAATGTCTTCAAGACAAATTTAAATAATCCCAAAACAATACCACCAGAAAAACCTGCCATAAAAACAGTCGCAATCAAACCGCTTCCAACAACCATTTCAATGTCTGTCATCAATCTAAAAAATGCAAGTTTCTTTCCTGAATATTCTGTAAAAGTTCCTCCAACAATTTCTGTTTCAGCATCAGGAATATCAAAAGGAGTCCTTTCAAGTTTTGCCTGAAGTGCAATCACCGAGACAAAAAAACCAGTGACCTGGAACAAAAGAAGAAAAGGAAATTTCTGATAAAAATAAGATATCTCAGCAAGTCGCCAGGAATCTGCAACGATTGCTGGACTTAAAATTGCAAGAAACAAAGGTACCTCATACCCGAAAAGCATCGTTAAGACCCTTACCCCTCCGAGTGTTGAGAAAAAATTTGTTGAATGCCATCCTGCAAGGAAAAATATCAGTGTTGGTAAGCTCAAAAGATACAACACAACAATAACATCTCCCTGAAAGGAATTGAACGAAGGTATTGAAACATCTACATTCCATAAAGGAAGGTACAACCCAACCGTTACAACAACTGCAAGCCCGATAACAGGCAGTGATGAAAAAATAATCCTGTCCGCTTTTTCAGGAACGATGTCTTCCTTGAACAACAACTTTAAAAAATCAGCGACCGGCTGGAGAATTCCATTTCGTCCTGTATAGGCCGGACCAATCCTGTTTTGAAGTCGTGCATACAATTTTCTGTCAAACCATTCACAAAACGTTGAATATACAAATAAAAACAGGATACCAGGATAAATCAGTAAATAAACCAGTGCTTTTATAACGGCCATACAAAATCCTTTTTTATTTCATTGTATTTATATTTTCTACGAATATCAGCCATAGATAAAACCTTTGAGGTTCCTTTTCTTATATCCTTGAGTTCAACAAATCGTTCGGCACAACAAACACATGGGTCAATGGCTGCAAAAATTAACGGTATGTCAGCTACAAAACAATTTTTCAGCATCTCAATCGTGGCAGGATAATTTGCAAGAGTTGGCGCCCTCACCTTTAATCTTTCTGGTTTATCTGTTCCATTGCTTTTGACATAATGAATATTTTCTCCCCTTGGGGCTTCATACCTGCTCACAACCTCTGCTGGCTGCACTTTTCTCGGGGCTCTTACCTTAATATCTCCCTGTGGAAGATTGTTGATAATATATTCCACTATTTTATAACTCTCAACAAGTTCTTTCACCCTGACCACAACCCTTCCGAGCACATCACATGTATTAGCGGTGCACAGTTCAAAAGGAATTTCACTGTAAGCGGCATAAGGGTCATCTTTTCTAATATCAGAAGCCACACCTGATGCCCGCAGTGTAGGTCCGACAGCGCACAACGCAATTGCTTTTTCCTTCGGAAGCATCCCAACCTTTGTAATTCTTACAACAAATGTTGGTTCTGTCGTTCCAAGATTTGTGTAATATTCTGTTCTCATTTTCAAAAATTTTATTCCTTCAAGTATTTTCTCTTTCTGATTTTCATTCACGTCTCTTCTTACCCCGCCAATAGTATTAATTGCGTAATGAACCCTGTTACCTGAAATAATTTCAAGCAGGTCCATAACAACTTCTCTATCCCTCCATGTATACATAAATAAAGAATCAAAACCTGCTTCGTGAGCTGCAACTCCAAGCCAGAGTAGATGACTGTGGATTCTTTCAAGTTCACAGACAAGCATTCGTATGTACAACCCTCTTCTGGGTACCTCAAGTCCGCACAGTTTCTCAACTGCCTGCACATAACAGGTAGTATGGGAATGGGAACATATCCCACATATCCTTTCCATAAGATATATGTTTTGAATATAGGTCTTATTTTCAGCCAGTTTTTCGAGACCACGATGATTATAACCAAGTCTTACATCAGCATCCTTGACCACTTCCCCTTCAATGGTCATTCGTAAACTGATTGGTTCCTTTAATGCTGGATGCTGAGGCCCGATTGGTATGGTAATTTTTTTCATTTGTTTTCTCCTGGAATTTTTTCTTCTGGCGCCTGATAATTCCAGTCCTTTCTCAAAGGATAATTCCCTTTCTCCCAGTCATCAGGAAGAACCAGAGGTCTCGGGTCAGGAATGTTTTTGACCACAATGCCAAGAAGATCCTGGATTTCCCTTTCATACAGAATTGCTCCTGGTATTACATCACATATTGTCATGATTTCAGGATTGTTCCTGTCTATTGAAACCCTCACTGTCAAACAGCATAGTTTGTTCGCAAGGTGATATAGAATCTCAAAAGATGAAAGGGTATCCATACCTGTGATTGTTGAAAGATGATAGAAATCAAATGAGTCCCTGAGTTTCTTCACAGTATCAACAAGATTTTCTCCAGTTACGGTCAGAAAAACCCTTCTTTCCGCTGGCGAACTTATTTCAACAATTTTATCTCCAAGTTCAGTTTTAATTCTTTCTATCAATTCCTGCTGGTTCATTTTGATTGCTCCAGTTTTTTGAGTAGCTTCACAACGCCATCTATAATTGCGTCAGGTCTTGGTGGACAACCTGGAACATAAATATCAACAGGAATAACCTGGTCA
>Ga0116166_1003059_pt1 | contig 13261 bp, 14 predicted proteins | sample AD_JPNMR2_MetaG_FD_89884 | JGI IMG/M metagenome (GOLD analysis project Ga0116166, IMG submission 89884) | Active sludge microbial communities of municipal wastewater-treating anaerobic digesters from Japan - AD_JPNMR2_MetaG | ecosystem: Engineered > Bioreactor > Anaerobic > Digestate | place...
GTATCTGTCACCGCTATATATAGTCGAAGTGGCTGCGTAAGTGTTTATTACGGTTGAAGTATCTGAAGAGAAATTATAAGCTGCTACTTTGTCAGCATAAGCATATACAAGGGTGTCCTCGTCAAACACTTCGAGGAACTGGATAGCGTTTGCACCTGCTACTTCTTCGATTTTAGCGAGCCCTCGACGTTTCAGGAGACCACCTTGACCATAAATGATAAAGTTTTTGATTTTTAGCGCAAAACTAGGATCAAGAAGTTGTGGTAAATCCCTTCTGTTTTCACCTTTTACCGCCATGAAAGACGTTGCTTTTTGGCTTAATGGGTTTTGTTTGAGTTGTAAAGGTGTGTAAGTCATTAGTAAGCGAACGTATAATCTGTGAGGTTGTAAGAGTTTGGAGTGCTACGTTGACGCGAAAGCATCTCAGAAAGGATCCTAACGAATCGGAAGTCTGCGATACTTTCCATGCTGGGGTCAGCGTCCCACATTGTGTATTGAACATCGATAGCTCTTACCAAGTATTCGAGATCTGAAGTGCGGACAAGTGGTAACCCTGTTGATAGTTTATCAAGAGTGAAATAATCGTTGATACTTGTAAAGTTCGGTTCAAGTGGGGTGTACCGGAGGATCAACGAGTATGATGATTGTGGCTGCGGTGTTAAAACTATCTGGTCGTCCAAAAGGTAATATCCTGTAGCTCCGCTGGCGTACCCTGTCATCGCTAAAGGTGAATCTACAGGTTGACCGTTTGTTCCTACAGAATAAAGCCCTGTTCCTATACGTTTCATATCTCGGAAATCTACAGGGAGATCATAAGCTGCTGTTCCGTTAGCCACTGAAATCGTGGTTGTAGCCATAAACTTATCAGGTGTTACATCCACGAGTTTATCGTAGACGAACCCTAAGATATAGTTACACCATTGAACAAAAAGATCGTTAGAAACGTCTGATATATCGCGTTTATAGTTACCAAACGCTGTTTTGATTGTCGATAGTTGAAGCGCCATTTAAAAGGGGGTTAACATCGTTTTTTAGATTTCTTTTTCTTCAGATTTTTCTCTTCTTTTTTCTCAAACATTTTAGACTCTTTTTTTTCGTGATTTTTTTTCATGCTATGTAGGTTAAAGATGATTTCATTTTTTTAATCGGTACTTTGGGTGGATTCTTCCCAATCTTCTTGCTCACTGGTTTCTTGAGTTTCTTTTTCATAAATATTGGTTATAAAAGTCATGAGTCTGTCATTATTTTTTATCCATGGCGTTCTGTTGGCCCACCAGTAAAACCCGTATGTCTGTCTGAATGCTTTTAATGTCTGCTTTAAGCTCTAATTGAGCTTCTTTATATTCTCGTTTAAAACTTTCAAGGTCAGTTTTAGTCTGGTTAGCCGCTTGGAAGTTAACCCCAAAAGCGAACGAAAACCCTATAATTGTTAAAACTAGTCCTACAGGCATAAGTGTTTGAACAGTGAATTTTGCGGGTTTATCCCGTAAAGCTTGTTCGAGTTCTAATATTTTTGCTATTTGTTCGTCTGAGTTCATATTAAGTTATTTGTGTTCTATTAGCGAAAAATCCTGGTTGCCAAGTGCCAGCAGTAATAGTTCCGTTTTGAGCGTTCGCACTTGAATCCACCGCTGTTGTTCCTGAACCTGTAGCCAGTTTGTAATAACGCTCTAGATTTGTTGTTGGCACGACGTTCTGGAAGTACATTGCTGCGACTTCCGCATCGGTTAAGGTTCTTGAATAGGCTGTGACTTCGGCCATTTCCCCCTCAAATGCTGAAGGGGCTATACCGTAGTAACCGATAAAATTAGACGTGTTACTTGTGTCAACTGCGCCGCTTGCTGTTTTTGTCGCGATTGGTGAGCCGTTAATATAGAACTTAACTGTTGTGCCAGAGCATGTAACAGCAAGGTGATATAATCTATTGTGCTCAAAATTAAATGTAGCGCTTGCCAAGCTTCCAAGAGTTCCGTCGGTGTAGAACTTGATGTCAGTTGATGAGATACGAATAAGAGTGTCCATCATACCAATTACATCGCCAGTGTTACCGTTGAGTCGTGGCCGAATCCATGCAGTATAACTTAGGTTGCTGCCAAGGTTGACATACGGAATAGTTGACCGTGTAGACGAACCTCTAACGAATTGAAGTGAGTACGGGAAAGAGCGGATTGACAATCGGTTTTGGGCTGGGGAGTCAATTGTCCATGTTGGGGTGTTAAGCAAAGAAAAATTGTTGCCGTTCCCGCTGGAATCTGTAACCACTGTACCGTTACCGTCGGTCATTCCAATGTTAGCTATCAGGGTTCCTGATGTTGGGTATATATCTTGAAGATGAGCCTTAAGAACCTCCTCGGCTGTCCACGCGTAGCCTGTATACATGCGAAACGGCCCCATGTTGCCTTTCCCATAAATTCCTGCTGCTATCCTTGCAGCGATCTCGACAGATTGGTTGCCAAGAGTAGGCGATACATCAATGTTAGAATATATCGCTCCTGATAATCGACCATCAATGTATATTTTGGTTCTCGTGTTAGCCCCTTCAGATGAATCGTAAACAAACGTTACACGATGCCATTCATTTTCTTGAACAGCTTCACTCGCCCAATAGTTATATGATCCTGCCGACCCTACTAGACCAAGATACTTACGGTTCCCGACAATTGCGTTAGCATACTGAATTTCAAAAGCCTGCCCTAGTATATTAGAAGACAAGAATACTTGTGGGGTAGTACCAATCGTAGGCTTAAGCCATCCATGCCAAACCAGCTTGGTCGCACTACCAAAATTGATAGTCGCTGCCCCATATTGAGTTGAACCGTTGAACAATACAGAGTATGGCGTGTTCTGAATAATGTTCCTTTGCATAATTGGACCATCAACCCATGAACCACTGAATATAGTGCCATTCGTGCCATTTCCTGAATAATCCGTAGCAACATTACCTGTACCTTCATCAAGCTTCCAGTAGCCAGCAACTGTTGGGATACTTATCCCATTAGCAAGGTTGTATATGTCTGTTTCGCTAAGTTCTGTAGTACACCAAAACACCCCAGAAAAAGCAGCGTAAAGCTGGTATGAACTGCTATTAAGATAATTGTTAACCATAAATGCACCATTGGTAAGACTTGGTGTACCACCGTAAGCTATCGCATAAACCTGCTTACCGTTTAGGTACAGCCTGAAAGTCCCCCCTGTCCCACCTGAATATGAACCAGCCAAATGTACCCATTTTCCAAGATATTGTTGCGCTTTGATCGTTGAAGTGTTGATCACCCCAGTAAAGCCTAGTGAAAAAGAGCCATTATCTATTCCTACATAAGGACTCCCAACACCACCACCCGCCGTACCAAAACATAAATCATAACCTGTTGCACTTCCGTTAATCTTGTTAATAAATATCCAGCCGCCTATAGTCCATGCAGACGCCCCTGAAATCCCTGAATTGGCTGATGCTTGTATTTCTCCTGTTGTTAAACCGACTGCATACGCTGCGTTGCGTAGTGGTACACGAGGCCGAACAGGTACATCTAATTGAATGCTCCCTTGAATAATAGTCCCGTTATTGCCTGCTCCACGGGTGAGCGTAATTGTTGAACCAGATTTATCCGTGTAATCCCAAGCAGATACTTCAGACGATGGACTTTCAGTGTTCCAGATTTTATTAACATCAGCTTGTGACAGCTTCGCATTATAGAGCGCTGCTCGCGTCGTATAACCGTCAAAAAAGAATCCTGATCCCGCCGCATTACCAGCCCCAACGAAAAACGTAGGGTTAGCTGAGAATGAAAGCTGTTTATCGCCAACTACATTAATGACTCTTGTCGTATCGAGGTATACATCCATAGAAGATGAATCCCAAGTCACTACAACATTATGCCACTGTTCTCTAGCGCCGCTTACGATTGTGTATGTGGTAGATGCGATAGTAGAACTGTTGGCAAAAGCCGTAAGGCTCATTGCTGATCCTGTCATAGATATTCGTACATACCCACCAGTGCCGTATAATTCCATCACGTTCTCACCGTCGGTACGCCAAGCCCCCCGCCGACACCAAACACTCATGCCGCCAGCCGTATTGAGTTTGTAAGTCGCGTGTGATCCAAACGTAATATAACGATCAGCGGATGAATCGTTCGATTTAACCGACCTGTAAAATTGCGCTTGCGTGCTTATTCTAGGCATTATTCAGGGTTAGAAGGTTCTTCTTTTACCTCTTGTGGTTTGCCAACTAAAGCCTGCACTTCCGCTGCCGCTTGTTTATGTTCAAGTTCTTTACCTGCCACATAAGCCCTTTCGTATTCAATCAAAGCTGCTTCAAGAGCTTCTTTTGAATTAATTGGAAGGTTCGCGATTGTTTGAGTAGAAGTTGACCCGTCGTCATGGTCGAATTTAACTTTGGTGTCTTTTCCGAGTTCTAAGATTGTGTATTTCATGCTAAAATAAGCGTTAAAAATTAACGGTAAGATGTTGTGAGTTTTGACGCTCCAGCGGTGACGATTGTCAGCCCCGTACCAAAAGAGACATTAAAATGATAAGTACCAACACCAGCGGAAGCCACGAAAGAAGCTATGATAGTTCCTGACCCCGCCGTGTTGTCGTAAACAATGATTGTTGAGGCGACAGCTTCTGTAATCGTAATTGCGTTCAAAAATCCAGCTCCAGATTTTACTGTTGTGGTGGTAGCGCTCGATATATACGAATAACTAAAACGTTGTTCGACTTTAAAAACTCCAACCGTATTATCTTCGGCTGTAGTTGCATAAACTTCACGGCCGTAAGCTGCACCTAAAACATCCTGTTTAACCCAAGAGTAATCACCGTCTGTTGTAGTAGAAGTTGCCAAAGTATCTTGACGAACTGCTCCCATAGCTACAACGTTGTCTCCACTCGTTGCTGCTGAATCTTCAGCGTAAACACCAGAAGAAGCTCCGCCTCCACCACCTCCGCCTCCTGCTATTGCTGCCAGTTCACTACCGTTTGCACGATAATATACAATTGACACTGTGGCTGTTCCAGAAGTCGAAATAAGCCGTAAGTTTGACAGGTCACCAGCAATATACTCATAGTTACCGTTACCAAGGTACGCTCCGTTTGCTGTTGTAGGGTCAATTCCCCAACCGTACCGGATAGACCCTGTTGTAGGGGTAATCCTAACAACGTTACAAAGCTTTTCAGCCAGGTAATAGTTTCCTGCTGATGTGCCACTGCCAGCGGTATCAATGAGGGTCATTAACGGAGTAGCTGAAGTTGTAACACTTAGTGTCATCTCAGCGGCTACTCTCGGCTTTACATAGATCATAAAATTAAAAAGTTAAATTAAGTTTCGTCTGTTGTGAACCATGGAATGTTTGTTTAAAAAACTTTGAGTAGGAGGTGAATCTCTCCACCTCCTTTGAAAACTTTTTAAGCTTCTTTTGTGACTACCCCTGAATAGTGGGTCACGATCCATTGAGTACCATCACAATAGAGTTCACAATAGTTGCCAATTACTCCGGCAATATTGAGATATTTTGTGACGACGTTAGACGTGTTCAAACAAACTGCCTCTCCTGTCTGCGGTAAAACCCGTAGAATTTGAGCTGCAAAAAGATGAAAACGTAACGTAGCCTCTCGGCAAGTGTTAGCTGCTGGAAGTGTTACAACTACTGTTCCACTAGCTCCAGTATTCGTAACGATTTTCCCAAGATCTGCGGTGGTTAAAGTGGTATCACCAGTACAAGCTTTGGCTGTAGCTGTTCCACCGTTTACCATCGAAGGGAAATAATAGTTACCGTTGACTGTGCTTCGTACTTTACCCAGGTAATTTGGATTCTTTGAAGGCATCTTTTTATTGGGTTAAAGATTAAGCGTTTACTGTGAGTGCGTAGAGACGTTTTCCAGAACGGCTAAACACTTTAGTTCCGTAAAGGTCGATACCTTTCATGTAGTTACCAAACTGTTTAGGTTTGTCTGAGAATTTGATAGTAGGTTCCATTTGGGTTGCGAGAGCGATAGCTCCTTTTACACCAAAAAGGATTTTGGTTGTTTCTGTACCCCAGAAGTTGTTACCAGAAGTGAACACTGATGTACCACCGATGTAACCTGCTCCTGTAATAGTTGCGAGGTTAGATCCCCAAGAAGAGATAGCTACACGAGCGTTTGTGAGAATTGAGCGGTTTTCTTGAGATACGTCTACGAAACCTGTTGAAGTGTTGTTGATGAAGTTTGAAAGATTTGTATGAGTAGCTGCAGCGTTACCTCCAATTGTAATTTCACCTGCGTTTGTAGCTGAAGCTACGAACGTCAAAGTTACACCAAACAAAGTGATGGTGTCGTTAGCTGTTGGGTTAGTTGCAATTGTAAGAGCTTGAGACGCTGGAAGGTTGTTTGAAGAGTAAACGTCAAAGCCTTGAGCGAATCCTTCAAAACCGTTCCGAAGAGTTGTATCTGCAGAGTTGAACCCGTTGGCTACGAAAGTCGAAGCGAGAAGGTTTCGGTATTTTTGTGGCATAACAGCGAACTTTTGAGCGCCGTTAGAGTACGCACGATTTCGATACAGAACAGTATCTGCGTCAAGCATAGCCTGATACATAGATGCTGTATCAAGTGTACCACCAGTTGCAGTTAAAGCTGCACCTGATACACCTGTCGAAAGTACAGCTGCGTCAATGTCGTTAGCGAGTTGGTACGCAAGTTGTTTAGAAAGTGCTACCTGGTAATCTGCTTTAGCCTGGATCTTTTCAATGTCGTCGATATCCAAAAGAGCCGCTTTTGCGGTATTAATAGTTAACTGAGACGATGTTGAAACGATTGGTTGACCTGTAAGATCTGTACCAGGGGTGTAAGTTTGAAGGTAAACATCAGAAAGTTCTGGGAACTCAATGATACGTCCGTATTCGAGACCAACTTCAAATTTGGTCATAGCAATAGGTTTTGCTACGAGCATGTTGGTGAGATAATCCTGGACTGTGGATTGCCACAGTGTAGGATTAAGAGCTGTCATTGTATTAGCCATTTTGTAAGATAGTTAAGTGAATAGATTTCACTTAACAATCCCGACTCCTCAAGAGTTTTGCCTTCGGTTTTCGCCTTCGCCTGGTGCTCTTAGTGTGAGACCTGTGCGTTGACTTAATAAAGCTTCCATCTTAGCTATACGCTGTTCAGGAGTGCCTTTTTTGGCGAACTCTTCAGTCCCAAATTCTGGCTCACTATCATCAACTTTTTTAGTTTGGACAGGAATCTCCATACGCTTTTTCATCTCTTGAATCGTAGCCTCTCCACCTTTTTGCAAAGCTTCAAAGATAGCGAGTGACTCTTCGAGAGCGTCAGCGTGGCCCATTCCTTTACTAACTAATCGAGCGTACCCGTCCTGAATCATCTGTTTATCAGACTCTTCAATATCAAGTGTTTGAGCTTTCTTTTGCAACTGTTTAAAACGGTTTTCTTCTTCAGCTAAACGTCGTTTACGTTCGGCTTCAGCAAGTTTACGCTCTACAATTGCATCGATGTCGTTAGCTGAAGCTCTTGTTTGAATCTCTTGGGCCACTAATGGTTTTAACCATTCTTGACCTTCAGGTAATTCGTCAACTGATACTTCACCTTTTTCGACTCGATCTGCCCAGACTTTGATTTGACGTTCACGATTGATAGCGCCTAAATCTGGCTTTTGCATTGAATCATTTTTCATGTTCTCTGCGGCTGCTGTCACCACCTCAGAGGAACCATTGCTGGCAAATACTTGCTCAACTTGTCCCTGTGTTTGATCAGACATGTGTCCGGTTTGTTAAGTTACTATAAGAGGTAAATTCCTCTTGTTGAATATACAATAAGTTTATTTGGTTGGTTGGGCAAGTGATTTTTTGTACTCTTTTGAACACAGTTCAAGGAACAACGGGATCTCTGATAACCCTAGCTTATAAGCGTCTAACTCTTCTTTTGTGAAACTCGTATCACGGGTAAACTCCATGAGTTTCACAGCAGTTAAAAGCTGTAACTCTGAAGCGTTGTTGTCCCAAAAATACGCTAGGTCGTTCCGTTTAACTTTGTCGCCTACAACTTCCAAACTATACTCTGGTTTTTTGTCAAAGAGTTTTAAATTTTTAAAATACTTTAAAAGATATTTCATTTTATTCGGTTAACATTTTGAGCATCTGTGGTGACATCTGTTGACCCATTGCTGGTTGAGCTGTTGGGACTTCACTTTGTGGCGGTGGGCCACCTTCTGCAGGTACAGGTTGACCTTCTTGTGGAGCTCCTGGCATCGGTTGCGGTGGAGTGATACTTAGTTCACGGCCGTTAAGAGCTGCGATCTCTTGAATAACTTTCATTGCCTCCGGTGATCCTGGCTGTAAAAGAGCAAGAACACGTTGAAGTCTGGTTTGTTTGGCTACGTTAGATGGGATAGAACCTGACCTTGAATCAACGGTTAAAAACCATTGACCTTTTCTCAGCTCGTCAGCCCAAGCTCCCATGGTAAACACTCCGTTTTTTACTTTGATACCGTCAATATCAATCGCTGTCGGCATATCAATAAACGACTTGTTACTCTTTTTAATAAATTTCTTTGAACAATCAAGCATCATCTCAAGTACAAACTTGAACTCTGGTGCGTTGTACTCTTGCATCTGTTTAACCCAAGCTGAACTCTTTTCTTCTTCAGCGAGAATCTGGTACTGAGTAGCATCTGGGTTAACATCCGGTTCATCAAGCGAAATACCACACCTTTGGATCTCCCGAGTTATCATCTCATACATCATCTGGAACTCTGCCATCGCTGCGTTTGTTACCAGTGATTGAGCTGCTATTCTGTTACCGTTCGGATTAGCTGGATCATACTCGATAGGTACAATAGGCTTTTTACCTTGTGCTCTGCCTTTTGCTGCTTCTTGAAGTGATTGGAAAAACTCTGAAGCTTTACCTTGCGGTACATTCACAAGTGTGAGCGGGTACGTTGAATCCTCAGTATGTCCAAGTGCCATATTCTGAAGTCCTCGTGATACGTTTGCGAGCTTGAAAAGTAAGTTACCAACACCATAGTTATAAAACCCTTCAGCACTTGGCATACACATTTTCTGTGAAATCGGTATATAAGGCTGGTTGTCCATCATAAACGGGTACTGGTCTTTCTCGAACTTACCTACAACCTTACAACTATCACCCGCTATAATCCCCATTACTGGGCGCTTTGGATCCTGAATATCAAAATAGTAACCTATTTCCAAAATGTTACTCTGAATCCGGTATGTCTGATAAAAGTCTCGACCTGTCTCAATGTTCGCTATCCGGTTTATTTCTCGTGGAATCTGGCCTTTAACTTTGTCTCTTTTGAGACTCGGGAACATCCGCCAACCTTGCGAAGGATCCATCGAAAATATAGCTAACGCTTGCGTTGCTGACCGCCCTTTGGTTGTCCGCATAAGCGTTGCATATTGGTCTACATACAAGTTAGAGTTCGGGATCATCGAATTAATAATCGGGATCTCTTCATTCTCCTGACTTCCAAACATCGTGAACGAATCACCCAATAAAACGGTTGTCCAGTCTACACCTTGTTTTACACCCAAGTTTCTCAAAAACTCTGATTTATCTGCCATCGTAGCAAGCCCCCAAGTCATCAGTTGCTCTAACCATTCAGGTTTAGAGTTGCCGTGTAACTCAAAGTCTAACGGCTTTAACTTGTTCATAATCTTCCACATGATCTGTTGTAACATCAACGACGAAATCTTCCGTGGGCCAGTTGGTGTTACCGTCTCGAATCCTTCTGCAAACAACGCTAAAATACTCTGGTTCTCAGAGTCCTGACGTTGTTTCACGTCAAAAGCGTCCTGTATAAGCGTCTGCGTTTTCGTTACTAAATCGTTCTCGGTCATTTTGTTTTGTTAAAGAGTTTCTATTGTAGGAATACCAACATTTCGGAGTTCTGTAAACGTCTTTTCAGGGGATTTGTAATAATCTTTGACGGCTTCTAGACTTTGTTTTGTATCAATAGGTTTTTTGAGGCCGACCGCTAGATACCGGAACGAATCTGCAGCGTGTGAATGCTCATCATGGAGCGGCCCTCTTGATATTCTTAGTTTCTCATCGTAGTTCTCTCGGTACGAACGTAAATGCTTTAGCCCTTCACTGCATTTTTCCTGGTCAAACCAGCATTTAGTTAAAAATGACCGGACGTTATCAATCCCATCTTTGACCGCTATATTCGGACATATCGTCACGTTGAACCCTAAGCTTCTCATAACCTCTTCAATTGATTTACCTGTTCCTAAACTCTTGGCCCTACCATCATGCGGTAAAATAACTTGATCATAAGTATACGGTTTCTCTCTCATCTGTTTAGCGTACCAGTCAATCGGTTGCCCGTTGCTCTCAAGGAAATCTATTACTCTCACTTCAAACCCTATTACTTGCGCAAACCAGACGCTTGTCATGTCTGAAATCCCTAAATCGAACGAAGCGACTACAGGGTACTGCGAATCATACGGGACTCTTGTAACCCTGTTCTCATGTATAGCTTTTGCCAACTGTTCCGCGTAATACGCGCCTTCAGTTACAAGCCTGTACCCACCTTCCCAGACGTGCATATATTTCTCAGGATTGTTCAACCTGTCAAACTCCATCTCTTCCTTTAAAACCTCGGGAAACCAAGGGTTATCATACCATTTAACCTCCTGGACAATAGAGTTATTAGGCGGAGTTTTACCACGAAACATAATATCCACTGGGTCTAACTCGTTCTCAGGGTTCCATGTAAACCAGATCTCTGATCCCTCTTTACGAATCGTCGGTACAAGGAACTCTAACGACCTCAAACTTATTGTCGAAGCCTCTTCTATCCAACATATATCAATTCCTTCCATACTCTTAATACTCTCAGGGTTCGTTTTGATCCCTGCAAACAAAAAAAGCGACCCGTTTGTACCTCGGATCTCTGTCTCAGTCGAAGTGAAAAACTTGTTGAGTTTATACTCTGTAATCTTATCATCAATTAATCTCTTGACGGAATCTTTAATTGATTTCTGGATCTCACGACCACAAAGTACACGAATAGGTTTTGACGCTGCCATCAAAACAAGAGCCGCTGCGAAACTATGGCTCTTTCCTGTTCCACGGCCTCCATAATAAGCTTTATACCTGGATGGAGTGAAAAGAGACTCAAACTTCTGAGGTATCCGGACGTTTACCATTTACAAATTCGACTTTAATTGATTGATCAATAGGCCCTCCATCTTTGCCATACACTTCATTCTCGTTTTTATCTTTCCAGCCAAAGTTTTTGAGTGCAAATATATCTCCTGCATTGCCTCTTTTCCGCAGCCCGATCTCATAAGAGTTGTGTACTTTCAGGTAGGCTTTGCTTATCGAGTCGGAAAACTGTGGCTTATCCTTGTAGTCTAAGAACAGTTCTCTGGTTGTATCTAATGCTAAAGCTAGCCCTGTTACAGTCCACTCATCTTTAGGCGTTTCAGCAAAATACTTATCAATACCAGCTTGAAGTTCTTCAACAGATTGAAACTTCAATGGTCTACCACCAGCCATAATGTTTTATTAAGTTAATTACACTTTACCCTATTTTATTTTTCAATCAAGCTCTTCTTCCCACCAAACGAGAAGGATGTTATTTGGCTTATTGAAGGACAAAAACTCATTATAGTACCCTTCGGCTGCTTTCGATTGTACAAAGTAATTTACCTGACATTCGAGCCAGATACGGTCTTTATGATGGAAATTTTTACCTTTAAGGATCTGCATACGTTTAAAAATCAAGTACATCCTGTTCATCCTTTTCTTTTTCTCGATTTTGTAAATCTTGATCTTTGCACTCCTCAAAAAAAGATCTCTCAGGATCAAAATCAAAAAAGATTTCGCCTGTTGCACCTGTCCGGTTCTTAGCAAGAATCAATTTAGCATTAACCGACTGTCTATCTTGGCGATGCAACAAAAGCACCTTGTCCGCATCTTGCTCAATACATCCAGAATCCCGAAGGTCTGATAAATAAGGTTCACGCTTGTTCTTTTCGCTTTCGCGGTTCAACTGAGCTGGGACAAGCATGACGCACTTTTGTTCTCCTGCTAGAGTTTTTAAATTCCCTGATATCCTACCTAACCGGATATTTTCTGTTTCTCCTTTTCCGCTTGTATCACGCAACAATTGGAGATAATCAACAACAACCAAATCAACATGATCCTGTTTTTTCACAAAATGAGAGACCTGTGCACTCGTGCAGTTTGGTAAATACATAAACTTCATATTTTCACGTATAACACTCATTTCTCTTTGGACTTCGGCAATAATAGATTCGTTCACATGTCCCTTAGCGAACTCCCAAATTTTACTTTTTGAAAACCTTGAAGCTATTTTGTCAAAAATAGAATCCTCTGTCATTTCTAACGAAATAAACAAAACTTTTTGCCGAAGTGCAGCGGCTTCCATAGCTACATTAAGAGCAAAACTTGTTTTACCTATACTTGTTCTGGCTCCAATTACCACATAATCACCAGGCCCCATAGCAACTTTATCATCAAAGTGTTTCCATCCTGTTTCAACTCCGATAATTTTACCCTGGTATCTTTTTTCAATTCTTTGACGTACAAGATCAAAATATGCGGCCTCTTGTTGTTCAAAAGTTTGGAAATTCTGAACAGGCTCAGGTAAAAGCCTTGTAAGATTCTCTAAAAAATCTTCGCTAGAGTTTGACTGGCTTAACATTCTTTTAAGTTGGAACTTCCTTGTATCTTCCCTTAGAACCTTACATAGCTCAACAAAGGTCTTAGGGCTGTGTCCAGCTATACCAACATTATTAGCCATAGCCTCGATATAAGGCAAAACACTATATTGATCGCTTAAAGAAGCTAAAATAGAATCCAAAGGTATCGTATCTTTATCGGTACGTAACTCTAAAATCTTTTTAAACACCAATTTATTCTCAGCATAAAAAAAATCTTCATCAGAAAAATCAAACATATCAAGAAACTCTACACGATTCGCGATAGCAAAAAGTATATCAACCTCTGTTTTCTTCCTTTTAGTATTAGGTAACATTTCCATAATAAACCTAGTTAGGGATATAAGATACTAACCTTTCATACACATACTTGATCTCGTTGAACCGCTCGCGGTGGAACGGTTGCGCCAGCAGGTCGCGGAACCTTTTAGTCAATTCATTCTTACCAATCCTGATAGAGAGTTCAGAGATTTTTAATGAGTATTCTATCTCATTGTGCTTATCAAACCATTCTAAAAGACCCATTTCCTTTTTAAGAGCATTAGAAGCTTTAAGGTTAA
>Ga0116166_1003068_pt1 | contig 13232 bp, 10 predicted proteins | sample AD_JPNMR2_MetaG_FD_89884 | JGI IMG/M metagenome (GOLD analysis project Ga0116166, IMG submission 89884) | Active sludge microbial communities of municipal wastewater-treating anaerobic digesters from Japan - AD_JPNMR2_MetaG | ecosystem: Engineered > Bioreactor > Anaerobic > Digestate | place...
ACCCGCCCAAATTTGATACCGACTTCTTTAAGATGAGCGCATTTGAAATAGCCTTTCTTACTAAATAAAGCAATGCTGCTTTCGTTTTCAGCGCAGATAATGGCGATCAAAACGTGAAATTGATGTTGGGCGGCCCATTTCTCTAAGAAATCAAGTGCAATTCCTCCAAAACCCTGCCTTACAAATTCGGGGGCAATGTAAACCGCAACATTAGCAGTCTTCAAATAGGCGCTTCGGGGATGATGTTTGGAGATAATTGCATAACCACAGATGAGATTTTGCTTTTTAATTGTAAATGACCGGTAGCGATCGGCTTCGCTATTGTTGGTTAAGAGTAAAACCTGCATCATTTCAGTTTCTGTTAGAGGGACTTCATCAAATGTAGCCGTGGAATTAAGGACATAGTAATTGTAAATCCGTAGTAATTCCGGTAAATCAGAATTGGTGGCCGGATTAATGGTTACAGTTGCCATCAATAATCACCTTCTTTGTTCGATTTGAAGATTTAATTTCTAGAGTTTTAACCCGCTCCCCTTTTTTAGGAATAAAAAATCCGAACCGTTGGTCCGGAATGAAAGTAAAAACGATAATGAGTAACAAATTTATTTTCCTTCAAGCTTTCTTAAGGTCAGGATAAAGGTTGCCCCTTTACCCTTTCCATCACTATGTACCGTAATACTGCCGCCCATTTCATTCATATAATTGGCACAGGTATGAAGTCCAAATCCATGACCGTTCTCTTTAGTTGTAAATCCGTAAGTGAACATCTTTTTTAGGTCTTCTTTGGCAATTCCGTCGCCATTATCGTTAACTTCAATCACCGGAATTGATTGCGCATTTAAATAAAGCCTGATTGACAATGTAGGTTCATTTTCAGTATTACGCATTGCTTCAACTGCGTTCTTAATTAAGTTTACTAAAATATGAGTCAGTTTCGTCCGATTAGTTACAAAAAATAACGGTAACTTTAAATCTTTTATAACTTTAATGTTGTGTTTCAGAATATTGCTTTCCTGGATCTTCAATGAATTATCAATAACTGAGCCTAGCTCCACTTCTTCTTCAAAATCATTATAATGGTCGCTTGAAGCATATTCTTGCAAAGTTTGAATAATCCCATGAATTAAGGTTACTTTATTGATTAATTGCTCGATTTCATTACTGATCTTTTCTTGTTCGTCTTTTAATATATTTCCGATTTGTTCATAATAGTCTGGTAAAAGCAATAGTTTAGATTGGCTGTCAAACAGATTACACAGTTCCGGTTGATAGTCTTTAAATAGCTGATTAGCTTTGAGTAGTCCGGGTAATTTCGATTTATTTAAGATATCATCGATTTCTTCGGTAGATACATTAATGCTGTTTAATAGGTTACCAATGTTGTGCATAATCCCGATGGAAATCTCCGCCATACCGGCCTTATGAGCTGTTTCGACCAGACGTTGTTGGGCTTCTTCGGCTTCTTTTAACAGTCTGGTCCTTTCTTCAATCAAATACTCTAATTGGGTGGTATAATGACGGATTTCATTTAATAAAACGATGGTTTTGACCGCCGTATAAGTTGTAACATTTTGGTGAGCGTGAATCGTTTCATCAAATTTATTGGCTTCAAACATTACAAATCCGGTCTTGGCAATCGGTAAAAGGATAAACGAATACCGTTCAGCAGTATTATTAAAATGTCCGGGAATAAGATCCTGCGTTTCAAAATAGTCGTCGATCTTTTCAAGCAAAACATGTTGATTTTTGCTAAAATAATATGATAACTTGGCTTTTTGAATTTCATTCTCTTTAAATCTTGATAAATAAAAGCTTTGGATTCCTAAACGTTCAAAATAAATGTTGATCCGTTCTTCAATCCGATCATTATCGTTGGTTTGACATTTATTAAAAAAACGATAGAAGTGTAGTGTCGTACTGAAAAACTCTTTAGCTTGCGATTCATGGTAAACTTTAACTTTCTCCAAAAATTCTCCGACAATTGAAAATGCATGGGTAATTAGCAGGGTTGCTAAGTTGTTGTTGAAGTATTGGGTTAAAATTACTAACTCGCGAAGAATTGACAGCCAAACAGCTATCGACAGGCCTTTTTCATAACCGGTTTCGATAAAAGAAGGTAAAAGTTCTAAAAACGAACTACTTTCGTCTTTTAAATCATGCACAAAACATTCCACAAGTTCATCAGCCCACGATTCTTTCAGCTTATCCTTGACTTCCGGAAACTTAGTTTCTAATTCTGAAGCAATCTTTGCGGTTGAATTATCATTGCCACTGCAAATCGCTTTAGTTTGTAAATTTTTATTAAAAAGTATTTGATGGTAACTCTTATTGATACAGTTACAGCCACAGGATTTCCTGATAACAATATTCGTAGCTAAAGTTGCAGTCTCAAGTGGAGCGCCTTCAATGAGTGCAATAATCTTTTCAACCGCAATTTTGCCAATTTGTTGCAATGGCTGTTCTACTGTGGTGAGAGGTATTTTAAAATGTTGTGCTTCAAAAATATTATCAAATCCAACTACCGCAATATCTTCGGGAACACGGTAACCCCGATTTTGTAACGCATTAATCGCTCCAATTGCCATATAGTCATTAGCTGCAATAATTGCATCCAACTTTAGATTTTGTTGATCCAAAAAAAATTTTATTGCTTCAATACCATCGTCATATGAAAAGATCTTTCCGATATAAACCAGGTTTTGATCGTATTGAAGATTATACTTCTCGAGACTGGTACGATAGATTTGTAGCCGTTCTGCTGCTTCCAAATTTTTAAGCGGCCCTGAAATAAAGGCGATCCTTTTAAATTGATGGACCTCAACCAGATGTTCAACCAATTGTACAATTCCGGTATTATCGACAATAATATTGGTACAACCTTTAACAACACGGCCTATACTTACCAGCGGTTTTGAAACATACTCCTGATAAAATTTTTCGATTTCACCTTTATTGGAATGAGAAGTTAATGTTCCGCTAATTGAGATGAACCCATCAATCTGTGAATTTTGAATTAATTGATAACTATAATTATTAATCCAGGAATTAATTGGGCCATCAGCAAAACTGAAAATATTAAGATCCTTGTTTTTTGTTGTATTGACAGCACTGCTCCAAATTGGCCCTTCATAGCCGTCAAATAAATTGTTAGCCAAAAAACCAATGGTTAATCGTTTTTTTGAATCCATAGAAACCTCAATAATTATAATAAATTATTTATTCAACTTCTTGTTGTTTAAAATTAGTGTAAATGTTGCCCCTTTACCCTTTCCGTTACTATGAACCGTAATACTGCCACCCATTTCGTTCATATAATTGGCACAGGTATGAAGCCCAAATCCATGACCGTTCTCTTTAGTTGTAAACCCGTAAGTAAACATCTTCTTCAAGTCTTCTTTGGCAATTCCTTCACCATTGTCACTAACTTCAATCACCGGAACTAATTGCGTGTTTAAATAAAGCCTGATTGACAATGTAGGCTCATTTTCAGTATTACACATCGCTTCTATTGCGTTCTTAATTAAGTTTACCATAATATGAGTCAGTTTTGTTTGATTGGTTACAAAAAATAACGGTACATTAAATTCTTTAATGACTTTGATGTTGTGTTTGAGGATGTTACTTTCCTGGATCTTCAAAGAATTTTCAATAACTGCGCTCAGCTCTACTTCTTCTTCAAAATCATTATAATAATCGTTTGAAGCGTACTCCTGTAAAGTTTGAATAATCCCCTGAATTAAGGTTACTTTATTGATCAATTGCTCGATTTCAGCACTGATCTTTTCTTGTTCGTCTTTTAATATATTTCCGATTTGATCATAATAGTCTGGCAAAAGCAACAGTTTAGATTGACTGTTGAACAGATTAGACAGTTCCGGTTGATAGTTTTTGAATAACTGATTCGCTTTGAGTAGTCCGGGTAATTTTGACTTATTTAAGATGGCTACAATCTCTTCGGTAGATATATTAATGCTATTGATCAGATTGCCAATGTTGTGCATAATCCCGATGGCAATCTCCGCCATACCGGCTTTGTGAGCGGTTTCGACCAGACGTTGTTGGGCTTCTTCGGCTTCTTTTAACAGTCTGGTCCGCTCTTCTACCAAATACTCCAATTGACTGGTATAATGGCGGATTTCATTGATCAGGACGATGGTTTTGACTGCCTTATAGGTTGTAACATTTTGGTGCGCATTAATAGTTTCATCAAATTTATTAGCTTCAAACATTACGAATCCGGTCTGGGCAATCGGTAAAACGACGAACGAATAACGTTCGTGAGCGTTTTGAAAATGTCCGGGAATAAGGTCCTGCGTTTCAAAATAGTCGTCGATCTTTTCAAGCAAAACATGTTGATTCTTGCTGTAATAATATGATAACTTGGCTTTTTGGCTATCATCCTCTTTAAATCTGGACAAATAAAAACTTTGGATTCCGAGGCGATCAAATTCGATGTTGATTCGTTGTTCCAACCGGTGGTTATTATAGATCTTTCTTCGGTTAAAAATATGATATAAGCGTTGCGTAATATTAAAAAATCTTCAGCTTGCGATTCGTGGTAGACATTAACTTTATTCAAAAATTCTCCGACAATTGTAAAAGCATTTGCAATCAGCGGTGTTATTAAATCGCTGTCAAAGTTATTTGCCATATTTGCCAGTTCACGGAGAACCGATAACCAAACAACGATTGAAAGCCCTTTTTTATAACTGGTTTCGATATAAGAAGTCAAAAGGTCTAAAAACGAATAGTTTTCTGTTCGTAAATCATTCGCAAAACAATTCACCAGTTCAAGAGCCCACGATTCCTTTAGTTTATCGTTAACTTCAGGATACTTTGCTTCTAATTCAAAAGCGATCTTTTGGATTAGAGAATAATCTGTGCTAACCGGTGTGTTAAACAGAATTGGATGATAACTTTTATTGATATGGTTACAGCCACAGGATTTCCTGATAATGATCTCAGTTGGTAAGGTTGTTGTTTCGACAGGAGCGCCTTCAAAGAGGGAGATAATCTTTTCAACCGCGATTTTACCGATCTGTAGTAATGGTTGTTGGGCAGTTGTAAGTGGTATTTTGAAATTTTGCGCTTCATAAATATTATCAAATCCGACTACCGCAATATCTTCGGGAACACGGTAGCCCCGATTCTGCAGTTCATTGATCGCTCCAATCGCCATATAGTCATTAGCCGCGATAATTGCATCCAATTTTAGATTTTGTTGATCTAAAAAAAACTTCACTGCTTCAATACCATCGTCATACCAAAAGATCTTACCAGTATAAACCATATTTTGATCGTATTTTAGATTATACTTTTCAAGGCTGGTACGGTAGATTTGCAGCCGTTTTTTGGCATCTGCATTTTTAAGCGGCCCTGAAATAAAGGCGATCTTACTAAATTGGTGGATATTAACCAGATGGTCAACTAATTGTGCAATTCCGTTGTTATCGACGATAACGTTAGTACAACCTTTAACAGCACGTCCAATGCTGACAAGCGGTCTGGAAACGTAATCCTGATAAAATTTTTCAATTTCTTTTTGGGTGGAGTGACAGCCTAAAGTTCCACTGATTGCGATGAAACCGTCAATCTGTGCATTTTGAATTAAATGATAACTATAATTATTAATCCAGGAATTAATTGGGCCATCAGCAAAACTGAAAATATTAAGGTCCTCATTTTTTGCTGTATTGACAGCGCTGCTCCAAATAGACCCTTCATACCCATCAAATAAATTGTCCGCCAGAAATCCAATTGTTAATCTTTTTTTTGAGTTCATATAAAATCCTCGATGAAGTTGGTAAATAGTAATATTAATTCATTGCTCAACTTCTTCTTGTTTTTTGTTTAAAACTATCTTAAATGTTGCTCCTTTACCTATGCCATCACTGTGAACCGAAATATTGCCACCCATTTCATTTAGATAATTGGCACAGGTATGGAGCCCAAATCCATGGCCATCAGCTTTAGTGGTAAACCCATAGGTAAAGATCTTTTTCAGATTTTCCGGCGCAATACCTTCACCATTGTCAGATACTTCAATCACAATATTATTCAGTTCATTTTGATACAGTTTTATTTTTAAGATCGATTCGTTCTCTCTGTTGCCGCGCATTGCTTCAACGGCATTCTTAATCAAATTAACCAGAATATGAGTTAATTTGGTTTTATGGGTTTCAATTGGTTCGATCGCTTCATATTGCTTGATAATTTTTACATCGTTTTTATTGAGATTGCTTTCCTGGATCTTCAACGCGTTATCAATGATTGAACTGATCTCCACTTTTTCCTCAAATACCAGTTGGATATTGCTCGAGGCATAGTCTTGAAGGGTCCGGATGATTTCCCGCATCAGAGCAGTTTTTTCAATCAATTGCAAGGCTTCATCCCAGATCTTCTTATGCTCACCCTTCAGGCTCTGCGTAATTTGAAGGTAATAATCCGGCAGTAAAGCCGCTTTACTGTCATTAGCAAAGAAAGTGGCTAAGTTTTCGCGGTTAGTGTCCAATAATTGATTGGCTTTGTCAAGTCCGGTCAGTTTTGAATATTTGATAGTATTACAGATCTCTTCTGTAGAGATACAGACACTGTTTAAGAGATTCCCAATATTATGCATCACACCAATTGCTACTTCAGCCATTCCGGCTTGATGGGCTGCTTCAATCAGTTGATTATGAGCAGTTTTAAGTTCTTTGGTTCGCTCTTCAACTTTCTGCTCAAGCTCTAAAGCATACTGCCGTACTTCCTTAACTAAAGTAGTCACTTTCAGCGCAGTACTAACCTGATTGATTAATGTATCGTATACCGGAGCCTCCAACGAACCAATCTCGCAGAGTGAAAAGCCGATTTGCTCTTCTTTATAATGGAGTGGCAAAATAACATAAGCAAAACGCTCCCGGTCTTTAACAAACTCTCCCGGGATTAGCTGTTTCGAAGGGAAAGTCTTCTGATCTTTATTAATTATAACATTATTACTTAAGTTGTAATAATAATATAAATACGATGTTTCCAGACTTTGGTTTTCATATAATGAGAGATAAAAACTGTGGATTCCCAGTGAAGGAAGTTTTTGAGCCAATAAATTTTTCAGACCTTCATCATCAAGTAAGGTTATTAATTGTTCATATAATTTTTGGAGAATAATATATTGTTCTTCATAGCGGATCCGTTTGGCAATCTGGATCTGTTCGGCAATTTTACCTACAACCGCAAACGCTTTTTTAAAGAGATGGTATAATTCTTCTTTTTGTTCTTCTAAAAGAATCGATTCATATATTTTAGTTAAAAGTTCAAGTACTTGATACCATAAGGTTAATGAGACATTATCGTACTCTTTGATAATTGCGGATTCCAGAGTTAGAAAAAATTGATTACAATCAGCATTAGTGGCCCACTCATGTAATGAATTGGCTAAATCAAAAGCCCAATTTTGATAGAACATTTTATCTTTAAATTCATTAAAATGAGCTGTTATAATTTTCTCAACCCCTCTTGGAGTCAGGGTTTTTTGATTGGTTAGGACATATTGCTTATTATCAGGAAGATTGACATCAGCATCAATATGGTTTGCAACCATACAACCACAGGAACGTCGTACTACTAACATGGTTGAAAAATATTTTTTGTCTGGTACCGGTTCACCTTTAATCAGATGATTGATAGTTTTAACAGCTTCCCAACCGATCTCACTCAATGGTTGGCTGACGGTTGTCAGCGAAGGAATAACACTGATCCCATCCGGAATATCATCAAATCCAACTAAAGCAACATCCTCGGGAACCCGGATCCCTCGGCGTTGCAGTTCTTTCATTGCATAGATTGCCATATAATCATTAGCAGCTAAAATTGCGTCAAATCCGACTTTTCTTTCATCTAATAAAATACTGATCGCTTTTGACCCGGTTTCCCGGTAAAAATTACCCGGCACTACCAGATCAGGATTATAAGGAATATTATACTCCGCTAATACCTGCTTGTAAGTTTGAAGTCGGGCTTCAGCATCGCTATTTCCCGACAATCCGGTGATAAATGCGATTCTCCGGTATTGGTGCACTTCAATCAAGTGGGTCATTAATTGCCGTATCCCGCTCTCATTATCAACCAAAATATTCGCTAAACCATCGATCGCTCTACTGATGCTTACTATCGGAAGCGGTCTAAAACGCTGGTAAAATTCGATCAATTCGGCTTCGGATAACAACCAGCCTAAAGAACCGGAGATTGAAATAATTCCATCAATCAGATTATTATCAATTAAATTGTAAATTGAATTGGTATTACAATCTTTGGAAACAGATCCCCCAACGTAACCAAGTAGGTTAAGATCAAATTGTTTGGCAGCATTAATTACACTATCCCAAATTCTTTCTTCAAATTTATCAGACAAATTATCAACGAGAAATGCAATTGTGGGACGGTTTTGATACTTGATTTTTTTTAATTGATTGTTCATCATTATTATCGCCTGTTTCTTGTTGTTTTACTGACCGATAAGATAAAGGATAACGAACTGTGTTTTTGTTGCTGTCATATTTCTCACCTGATACTAAAATACAAAATTCAATCTTTCTTATAATTATCGTCAAAAATTTAATAAATGTTGAGTGTCTTTGCTCCTCAATAATTCGTTAGTATCTTTCAGCTAAAAGTGTTATACTAAAATTTAGTTATAATCCAGGAGGAACAGAATGGAAAAAACAGTTCCCTTTAAAGTAATAATTCCTAATGAAAAAAAGGGACAGAGATTAGACAATTTTATGCGGGTTGACTTAGGACTGTCGCGCAGTCAGGTTCGGAGACTGAAAAAGAGTGACGGAATCAAATTAAACGGTAATCTTGTCTGGGTGAGTACGGTTGTCAATGGCGGTGAGGAGCTGGTTTTAGAATTTGCTCCAAAACCACAACAGTTTGCGATTGAAAATATTCCATTATCGATAGTTTACGAGGATGCTGATCTGGTAGTGATTAATAAGCCCCCCGGAATGGTAGTCCATCCAGTCAAACAGTATCAATCAGGCACAATTGCTAACGCGTTGCAATATCATTGGCAACAAAATAATGAATTGGCTTCGTTTCATCCGGTCCATCGTCTCGATCGGAATACTTCCGGGTTGATTGTGATCGCTAAAAATTCATGGGTTCATCAACAATTAAGTTTACAGTTAACCAATAACCTGCACCGGCTTTACTTTGCATTCTGCCATGGGATTCCACAGCGAAAGTACGGTAAAATCGATTTGCCGATTAAAACCAATCCGGAATCTCCAAAACGTCTGATTGCAACTGACGGAAAGCCTGCTTTAACACGCTATCGGGTTATTAAAGCAGCAAATCACAACTGTTGGCTGATTGTAAAGTTATATACCGGAAGAACACATCAGATAAGAGTCCATCTCGCCCATCTCGGACTTCCGCTTTGGGGAGACGAGCTTTATGGTAAAGCTGATCCGGAAATAAATCGTCCGGCACTGCATGCTGTAAGGTTATCCTTCATTCATCCCCGCACCAGGCAACGAATGTGTTTTACTGCCCCTATTCCAGCCGATCTGAAGTTACTTTTACCAAAAATCTTTTAATTAAAAGGCGGCTTTTGGGATCAACGGACATCTTTAGTAATTATTTAACAATATTTTAATAAAAAACCTATTAAGTAAAATTGGTTATGTACCGTAATTATGTATTAGCAGAAAATATGTTCTGTTATTATTAAGATATAAAAATCTAACACTGCCAGTGCAGGTAGATCATATTATAAGAAGTAAGTATGTTTGGAGGTAATGCAATGAAAACGCAAATGAAAAAGCACCCATGTTTAGGATGCATCAATAATTGGTCCGGGGAATTAATTGGTTGTTCTGATTATTGTGCACAGTTTGAATCCTGGAAGCGAGCCCAAGAAGATCGGAAAATAATTGAGGAACTGAAGTTGTTAAATTCAGCTAATCTTCCTTTTGATCCAGCAAGCTTTGATCATTTATTACAGAATGAACATGACAATTATTGATTGGGTAGCCGCAATAACCGGATATGATTTAATTAGGTTTAACTTTCCTGATCAATAACGAAATAATAAAACAGATCCCTAATGTAATAACAATGATTGAGCCACTTGGTATGTTTTCCAGGTAGTAGGAAATAATCAGGCCGGCGATTGATGCAAATACACCAAGCGATACCGAGATGATGATCATTTTATGGATTGAGGTAGTTAATTTATAAGCTGTGGAAGCCGGTAGTACGATTAATGCGAGTACCAGCAATTCCCCCACTGCTTGTAAAGAAATCACAATTGTGAGTCCCATTAATACTGTTAACAGCAACGAGATTAAACCGGCGGGGATTCCATATACCTCAGCCATCTCGGGATCAAAGGTGGAAAACAGAATCTCTTTATAAAACAGGATGATGATCAGTAAAACAAAGATACTAATACCGCCCATCACCCATAATTCGTTGGTGCTTATTCCCAACAAATTACCGAATAAGTAACTCATTATATCAGGGGTATAACGTTTAATCATTCCAATAAATAATACTGCCAGGGCTAATGCAAATGAAAAAAGAACCCCAATTGCTGTATCCATATTGAGTTTGGCTTTTTTATTGATTGTTTCAATCAGAATAACCATAATTAAGGCGAAGGTTATTGCCAGCAGCAAAGGATTCCATCCCATCAAAAACGCCAAAGCAACCCCGGCCAGGCACCCATGAGCAATCCCCGCCCCTATGTATGACATTCCCCGTAAAACAACAAAAACTCCGATTAAAGAACAGCAACTTCCGACAATTATGGCGCCGAGCAATCCATTTTGCATAAATGAGTAGTTGAATAAGTCAAAGATTGAAATCACCTACCAGTACATGTGGATGTCCGTTATGATTGTAGACATAAATCCGGTTACCGTAAACGGAAACTAATGTTTCTCTAGTTAAAATCTCATTTGGAGGACCAAAAAAATACTTCTTCTCCCCACCCAGCAATAATACTTTATTGCAGAAATGGACGATTTCATTGATATCGTGCGTAACCATCAGGATTGTCTTTCCTTCCTCCTGATTGAGCCTCTCTAAAATTGATAATATTTCCTGTTGGGCCGAGATATCAATCGCCGAAGTTGGTTCATCTAAGATAATTATTTGTGGATTGGATACCAGTGCTCTGGCGATAATCACTCGTTGTTGTTGCCCACCGGAGAGTTCGCTGAAATGCCGTTCGGCACAGTCAACCATTCCTACTTTGGCCAAACTTTGCCGGACCAGTTCCCAGTGTTGGGGCTGTGGCCTCCGGAACCACCCAATTTGAGCGTATAATCCCATCATCACCACTTCTTTTACTGAAACCGGAAAAGTGGTTTCGCTGCGGTTTTTTTGAGGGACATAACCAAACAATGAAGCAGGTTTGATGTTGGGATGGTCTTCGTTACATAGATGTAAAGTGATTTTACCGCTTTGAAGTGGCAGAAGACCTAAAATTCCTTTTAAAAGGGTACTTTTACCGGAACCGTTTGGTCCGATAACCGCAATATATTCACCTTTATTAATTTCACAATCAATCTTTGACAAAGCAGTAATTCCAGGATAACCGATTGTTACCCCGGTAAGTGTTAAGATTGGTTGTTTGTTGATTGGTCCGTTCGCTACTTCTTTATCACCGATCATTTAAGTGCAGTCACCAACTTTTCAACATTTACTTTGAGCGTCTCTAAATAGTTGCCACTTTCATCGGTAGCGGGCCACAGCAGGACCAAATCCGTACCGGTTGCTGCGGTTAAATTACGTGGTAAATTGGGATATACTGCTTCGCCGACAACAATCTTTACCTGATGTTGTTTGATTATTTTGGCTACTTCAGTCAGACGTCTGGCTGATATTTCCTGTTCGCAGGTATCTTCAACCGTCGCCAGGCAATTAAATCCAAAAAACTCATAAAAATAATGGAAGGCAGCTGAATAACTGACAATCGTTTTGTTAGGAAGGGAATTGACTTTTGCTTGTAATTCGGCAATGGTATTATCGACTTTAGTGATATATTGGTTATAGTTAGCTGTAAAAACCTCTTTCTGTTCCGGTTTAATTTTGATCAGGCCATTTAAAATGTTTTGAGCAACAATCTTGATATTGGCCGGATTACCCCAATAATGAGGATTTACTGATCCATGGTTGTGTTTGCTTTCTTCTTCCTCATGGTGTGGTTCGTGCTCCTGCTCTGCTTCTTCGTTTTCATTAATCAGATTGATTCCTGCTGCAGCATCAATCACCATTAAATTGGGGCTACCGGCATTTTTGATTAGTTTATCAACCCACTGATCAAAGTCCAGGCCAACTTTTACAAAGAGTGAACTCTTTGCAACCTGTTTCAGATTGCCGGTCGTCGGTTCATAATGGTGATTGCAGCTCGGGCCTTCAATAATACTTTGGACAATAACTTCATCGCCGCCAATTTCCCGGACTATATCTTTTAGCAACGGAAGACTTACAATGACAGTTGTTTTAGATGGTACTGCAAGATTGAGATTTGATTGTTTATAAGATATTCCGATTGTTATGGCAACAATTATGATTATTACTAAACCCGGTAACCAAATTCGTTTCATTAATTGACCTCCGGTGACGTTTGCCTGATATTAACTGCTATTAATTGCACCTGGGACATAATCCCTTTAAGTATAACTCGCGTTCTTCAATTGTATAACCACTTATTTTTTTGGCTAAGTTCGGTAATTCTAATTGCAGGAGACATTCAACACTCCCACAGGAGCGGCAGATAAAATGCGGATGGCAATGCCCGATCTGACCACAACCACAATAGGCAAATCGCCAAATCCGGTCAGAACTGTCAATCCGATGGACTAAACCGACCTTGATAAAGGATTCTAAAGCGCGATAAATGTTAACTTTATTCAAACCTTTACCAGTTAACCGGCTGGAGATTTCTTCCTGCGCCAGTGGAGTTTTGGAGTCAATCAGCAGTTGCAGCAAGGCTGCCCTTCCAGGAGTACACTTTAAACCGGCCCGGTTCAAAATCTCTTTTACTACAGCTTCCATTCGATTCTCCTAAATAATCTAATTGCAATCCAGTTGCGTTTATAGTATAGCAAATATTAGCTGGTACCGTCAAGATTTTTTCGCAAAATCATTTTCCGCTTGGTAACCGGCAGTTAACCAGCAGTTACTTGTGAATGATCTGGAGCCATCTCATCAAGGTGCTTCATACTCATGTAGCGCTTAGT
>Ga0116166_1003082_pt1 | contig 13189 bp, 10 predicted proteins | sample AD_JPNMR2_MetaG_FD_89884 | JGI IMG/M metagenome (GOLD analysis project Ga0116166, IMG submission 89884) | Active sludge microbial communities of municipal wastewater-treating anaerobic digesters from Japan - AD_JPNMR2_MetaG | ecosystem: Engineered > Bioreactor > Anaerobic > Digestate | place...
CTGAAATGCTGCTTCTGTAGATTTAGCACAATCTGGTACTGGCAGTGTAAAAGATAATTGCACAGCACCATCGTTAGATGTATCACCATATGGTTTAATAATCATTTTTCATCTCCCCTAATAGATTACAGATTATAAATCAATATTTAATTCTCTATAGAAAAATTCCATTGTTGGATTATAATAATCTTTATCTTTTTCAAAAACTCCTTCTAATCCTTTGCCGCCGTTTTTAGGTCTTGCAATTTCTGCGAACATTTTTTGTTCAATCGCATCGAATAATCCTATTTTTTCAACATTTTCTAAAAATTCAATTGTTTGATCTAACACTTGTTTTGCACGAGTTACCATAATACCATCTGGTTTAAATTCGATATCATTGCCAAAATCATAAATGTTGTTAAGGACATATTTTGCATTATCAATGGCTAAATATCTATCCTGTAAAAATGGAGTATGAATTGCTTCTGTAAGCATACCTAATAAAATAATTCCCTGGTCAGCAGCTCTTGCGATGAAATTAAATAAAGTATTCATTGCATATCCCATAAAAATATTGCCAGTCATATGTTTAGTTGGTGGCATATATTTTAGTGGTGCATCCTGGAAAATTTCTCTTGCCATTTGAGCTTGTGCTAATTCATATAGGAAACCATTTTTAATTTTTGGATTCATTTCGAAAGCGTGTCCCAATCCCATAAGTCTTGTTGGCATTTTTGCTCTTAAAGCAAAGTTTTCGTTAATTAGTTGAGATGCCAACACCGTATAAGCTTTTTCGTAAGCATCTGATGTTGTAAGATAATTATCCTCACCTGTATTAATTATAATATCTGCATAAGTAAGTATCATACGAGAGAAAAATTGATCAACAAAAGTTCTATACATATTAATATCGCGGAAAAGAATTCCATACATACTGTCGTTTAACATCATATCGAGTCTTTCAATAGCTCCCATAGCTGCAATTTCTGGCATGCAAAGACCAGATGAATAATTTGTTAATCTTACATATTTGCCTATTTTTTCGCCAACTTCATCCAATGCAGCACGCATAATTTTGAAATTTTCCTGAGTAGCATAAGTTCCTCCGAAACCTTCTGTTGTGGCGCCATAGGGTACATAATCAAGCAGACTTTGTGCTGTAGTTCTTATTACTGCAATAACATCTGCTCCTTGTTGTGCTGCTGCTTGTGCTTGTTTGACATCTTCGTAAATATTTCCGGTTGCAACTATGACATAAATTAATGGAGAATTATTTTTTCCTTTGTACTGTTCCAATTTTTGATTTCGATATTCAACATTTGATTTAATTTTTTGTCCGATTTTTGTTAATAATTCATTACCTTTTTGTTTGATAAGATCAAAATCAACTAAATCTAATTTTTTGATATCCAATCCGTTAGCAATATCTTTGTTTAATTCTTCTGGAGTTTTACCAGTTTTTAGTATCGCATTGATATAAAATTTTGCGGCGCCATAGGGAAGATTTTTCCCAATTTGGTCAACAATGATATTTGGAACAGGTACGCCATCAACATTGACATCATCCGCTCCTAGCAGTCTTAAAGTAGCTCGTTCAACGGTAACGGTTGTGTGATTTAAGATGTAATTTTGCACAGGATCGACAATTTTTTTTGCCAATTGACGTGCATAATCAATTTTTTCTTTTGATAGATTAAGTTTATTCATCTCCCCTCTCTATATATTTATTTGTTAATTCTAATATTTTTTTATTGATACCTAATATTGATGAAATTTTTAATGCATCTAAAATGGGCTTTTGATCATCATTTTTCAATACTTCATATTGCATAAATGCATTTAAAAGTTTAATTCTTTCGTTTAAAGTAAGATTTTCCGATATATAACTTTTTTGATATTCTTCGTAATTAAGTCCTTTCATTCTGTAATATCCAACATTTTCAAACCGATGAAGATCCATAAAATGAGTTGATATAAAAGCATAGCAATTTGGGTTATTGGTAATATATTCAATAATTGAATTCAAGATAGCTTTAGCTTCAATAGAGTTGGTCGTTCTGGCAAATTCATCAATAATAAGTAAATTGATTTTGTTGAAGTGTTTTTCATTTTCATTAAAAGATGTAATTTCTATACCAAAACTGCTTAAGCCTTCGTAATTTTGGTTTTCCGTTTCTCCAATGTAGCCTAAATGTTCAAATAAAACTGTTTCGAAAATATCACAGGGGACGAAAAATCCCAACTGGGCAAGAATTTGCAGGAATAGAATAGTTTTAAGAAGTATTGTTTTCCCGCCCATATTCGAGCCGTTTATAATATTAACCTTATGGTTAAACTCTACGGTTAAATGTGTGTATACAGTATTATTTTTTTTGCATCTTTCTTTTAATGGTATAAAATAACCGTTCTTGATACTAATTTTTGAATTATTTTTAAGTAGTGTTGGTCGAATTAAATTAAATTCGAGTGCTAATTTAGCTTTTGCCAAAAGAATATCAAAATTTGTAATTGCTTTGATGTAATGAATTAGATTATCGTTTTCAGATTTAATTTTATCTGATATTTCTCTAATTATCTGGTTGACAATGTTTTGCTCTTTCTCTGTTAAGTTTTCGCGTGTCTGGAGTAAATCAAAAAATTCTTTTGGATAATTAATTTTTGCTATAAGATGTTCATTATCATATGGTTCAAAATGGAACTGTGTAGTTGTTAAATCTTTAACTTTGCTGGTAGGAATTACAACAAAATCTTGATATATAAAATTCAAATTGTAATTTTGATTAATATCCTCAATTACTTTATTCTTATGTTGTGCAATCTGTATATCAATTTCTGCAATTTGATTTCTTATATTAGCAAGCTCATCCGAAAAAGCTACGGATATATAAAATGTTTCGTTTTGCGAGTTATCTTTTAGTAATAAATCTAATAATTCGTGACTATTAAATTTTAGTTGGAAAATATCTTTAATATCATCTGGAAGTTTATCCAGAATTTTTGTATAATTTATCAAAAATTTTTTTATAAGAAAGATATCAGAAAAATTATATTCATCACCAATGTCAATTATCTGAATTTTCTTTAAATAGTTCTCAATATGGGCAACTAATTGTGGGTTGGAAGAGCAGAAATCTTTCAGAATATCAATTAAATTATAAATATCATTTAGTTTATTTAAATCAAAATAAAGTTTTCTTTTATTGAAATTTGTTTTTCCATATTGAGATAAAGGTTTAAAGTAAATTAAAAACTTATCTATTTCTGCAAATTGAAAAATATCCACTAATCCACCTTAATTTAACATCATAAAAGGATTTATTATAAAATTAAAATTATTTTCTAAAGCTGCAATATCCTGTTGTAATTTTTGGATATTTATATCCTTAATGTTGAGTGTAAAGCCAAGTAAATTATGTTTATGCTTTAAGAAAAAATTAAATTTATTTTTTATTTTAGAAATATCACTGTAAGAAAGAAAAAGTTTTGTTATATCTTCTAATACAATTGTTTCTGTATCAGGAGAAATTTGAGAAATTTTACTTGTTGTAAGTGCTCCATCAACAAAAAAAGTTTTATCTGTTGATTGTTTTATATCCCATTTATTTAAAGCACTTGCCCAGCATAGTAATTTTATCTTGTCAATTGAAGTAAGATAATTCTTAGGTGTAAGATTAAAAACTGCAATAAACTGAGAGCCTTCCAACGCATTAAGCTGTGTCAATCTATTTACCGCCCCATCAATAAAGATTGTATTGATATTAAATTGATTTTTTAGTGTTTCAAGAATATGTTTCAATTGTGAATTACTTTCTGGACCTATTAATTCTACAAAACAATTGCGTTTATTTTTTGCAAGAACTATTTTACCAAAAACATTATTAAATGGAAAGATATGAATTATTTCAAAATTTGCTGGTGTAATTTGAGAATCTGTTGTGATAACAAAATCATTTACTTTTGCTTCAATTCTTGGTTTTAAGTTACCATAAACAGCATCAGTTTTTTCACCATCGATGCCGATTGATAAATAAGCAGGCGCAACTACTTCTCTTGTATGATTAAGTAAAAGATTTAAGAGTGTAGTTTTACCTGCATTTTTCTCATTTCCAATGATAAATGTTGTGCTACAAATTAATTTTTTTTTTATTTCCTCAATGGTTACCATTGTGAGATCTTCTTCTTCTAACTAAGTTTTCAGGTTGAAGATAAAGTTTTTCGCCATTAAGAAGTTTAGCAATACCATCCATAGGTTTCAAATGTTCATCATTGCAATATTCACAGTGACATTTTTCATTATGGTCAGTTGCTGGATAAGTATAAGTTGTGATAACTCCTTCATAATTACGAAGAATTGCACGTGTATCACTTTGACTAATAAGATAGTTAGGCATAACAGGAATTTTACCACCGCCGCCAGGAGCATCAACAACAAAAGTAGGAACAGCAAAGCCAGTAGTATGACCTCTTAAATTCTCTATAATTTCTATCCCTTTAGAAATTGATGTTCTAAAGTGAGAAATTCCTTTAGATAAATCGCATTGGTAGATATAATAAGGTTTAACACGTATCATAAGTAATTCGTGAACGAGTCTTTTCATTAAATTAGGACAATCATTTAAACCTCTAAGTAGAACTGTTTGATTCCCTAAACTTATTCCAGCATTGGCAAGTTTTTCGCAAGCTTCTTTTGCTTCTAAGGTAATTTCTTTAGGATGATTAAAATGTGTATTAACATAAATTGGATGATATTTTTTTAGCATATTACACAAATCATCAGTAATTCTTTGTGGTAAAACCACAGGCATACGAGTTCCAATGCGGATAATTTCGACGTGGTCAATTTCTCGTAGTTTGGATATAACATATTCTAATTTATTATCAGTTAATACGAGTGGATCACCTCCAGAGATTAGTACATCTCTTACTTCTTCGTGTTTTTTAATATACTCAAGACATAAATCGATATTTCTTTGAGAAAAATCAGCATCTTCGTGCCCGACAACTCTTCTTCTGGTGCAATGACGGCAATACATAGAACAAACATTTGTAACAAGAAAAAGAACTCTATCAGGATACCTGTGTGTGAGCCCTGGAGCAGGGGAATCAACATCTTCGTGAAGTGGATCGTCGAGATCGGATTCGTCATCATTTAACTCACTAAATGTAGGGACAGCAAGCATTCTTACCGGGCATTTGGGGTCTTTTTTATCCATCAAGGCTGCGTAGTATGGTGTAATTGCCATTTTGAATCTGCCAAGAACTTTACTTAAAGCATCTTTTTCTTCAGGTGTTAATTCCATAACTTTTTCAAGTGTAGGAATATCACGAATAGAATTTCTAAGCTGCCACTTCCAGTCATTCCATTGTTCAGGTGTTACATCTTTAAATAATGGTATATCGTTATATGGGACGGATTTAAAATCCTTTTTCATTTTTAAATTCCCTTTCCAATTTATTGATTTTGAATATCAAATTATAAAAAATTTAGTAAAAATCAAAGTTTTGTAAAAAGTTAGAGCTGTAAAAGTATTTTACTTAAAATTTGTAAAAAGTTTTTTGCAGCTCCTTAAAAATTTTATTTATTTACATATTTTGTTTCGTAGAATTTTCTTAATTCTGGCGATTCTCTAAGTAAATTAATAGTAATTTCAGCGTGATCTTTAGCATATCCGTTACCGATTAACATTGTAACATCTTTGCCAACGCCTTCTGCACCTAAAGCGGCTTTTGTGAAAGATGTTGCCATAGAGAAGAAATAAACAGTTCCGCCATCTCTACACATTAAAATAGATGCCATTTCGGTATTTTCGATATTAACACAATTAATAACAAGATCTGCAAGTTTTCCATTTGTAGATTTTAATATTGCATCATAGCAGGATAAAGCATCAGTACAATCTAATTTAAGAATTTCATCACATAAATTAAGGGATTTTAAATCTTCAATTTTTTTAGGATTTGTACCAATACCGATAACTTTACCAGTTATACCAGCACGTTTTTTGGCTTCATATGCACACAATACTCCAGATTTTCCTGTTGCGCCAATAATTACAACTGTATCGCCAGGTTTAACTAATCTAGCTGTTTGAGCAGGGGCTCCAGCAACATCTAAAACAGCAAGTGATAATTCTTCGGGTATATCAGTAGGTAATTTAGCGTAGATGCCAGATTCAAATAATATTGCTTGGCCTTTTATTCTAACTTGATCTATATCTTTTTTAACTTCGATAATTTCATCTATTCTAAGTGGAGTAAGTGAAAGAGAAACCAAAGATGCAATTTTGTCGCCAACTTTTAAATCTCTGTGAGCTAATTTTTCGCCAATTTTAGCAACTCTTCCGATAAACATTCCACCAGATCCAGTAACAGGATTTTTGTGTTTTCCGAATCTTGCAACAATATCTAACATAATTTTTTTTATTTCTTCTACATCGCCATTAGCTTGTTGTTTTATCTGAGTAAAACTAGCAGAATCGATATTTAAAATATCAACATCTACTAAAATTTCGTTATCATAAATTTCAGACATATCATTATCAACTTTGATAGCTGGTTGTGGTAATACGCCTTTAGGTTCAATTACTCTGTGAGCACCGAATGGATTTCCTGGTTTTGCCATAAAATTATCTCCCCATTTATAAATTGTGATTAAATATTTCTTAAATTGAATAATTTTCTTACATCAGCAGGTTTAGCTATTTCCAGTCCTGCATCTCTTGATATTTTTACAGCTCTTTCAACAAGTTCAGCATTAGATTTAGCAAGAACACCTTTTGACATAAAAATGTTATCTTCAAAACCAACTCTAATAAAACAATTGTTTGCAATTGCACCATAATGCATTGGTAGGCAAGATCTTCCAATTCCCATAAGAGTGCAATAACTTTCTTTTGGCAATTTACTGAGAAAGAAAGTAACTACATCAGGTTCATATTTTACACCGCCAGGAACATTTAATACGAATCCATAATGATATGGTGGTTTAATAAGCCCTTCTTTGATTAAAATGTGTGATGCATAGATATGAGAAAGATCGAAACACTCAAGAGTTGGATGCACCTTGTATTTTTCCATTTCAGTAGCAAAATGTCTCATATCGGGAAGTGTATTTACAATATAATCATTACCAAAATTTACTGTGCCGCAATCTAATGAAGCCATATCTGGTTCTAAGGCAACAACTTTCACTCTTTCTTCAGCGGTCATTCCAACAGCGCCGCCAGTTGTTAACTCGATAACAATATCGCATTTTGCTCGTATAAGTTCGATTATTCTTTTAAACACCTGTGGATCTTGTGTAGGTGTGCCATCGTTATTTCTTGCGTGAACATGAACAATGGCTGCTCCTGCTAAATAAGCTTCATATGTTGCATCTGCAATTTCTTCCGGAGTAACTGGAAGATTAGGTTGTTGTTCTCTTGTGGTTTCTGCGCCGGTTATGGCACAAGTTATAACCATCTTTTCCATAAATCTCCCGCAAATTTATTATTATTGTATTATTTTATTATTTTATTAAGTTTAAAAAGGATGTGCAAATAAAATAAGAAATGTTCTATACCCAGCAGCCAAAACAGAGTGTTAAATAAATAAAAATGTAAAATGAAGTATTTGTATTGTTGTTTTTCATAATTTTAATAATTTCTGCTATTTATACTAAAAAAAATAATAGTAAAGAAAAAATATATATCTCTTGCAAATAATAAATATTTATATTATTTTCGCATCCCTAAAAATTAAAATAATTACAAAAATTATTTAGAACTTTTTTTTAATGTTCATTGTTTTTTTTATATGAAAGTTAAATTGAACTTCTTAGTTTTAACAACACTTGTTATTACAGTTTTTTTTATAGGAATTAAATATATGTTTGCAAATAATGAAGATAAATGGAAACAGAAATTATCACCAGAACAATACAGAATTTTAAGAGAAAAAGGAACTGAGTATCCTTTTACTGGTAAATATTTATATAGTAATGAAGATGGTGTTTATATTTGTGCTGCATGTGGAAATGAGCTTTTTAAAGCAGATTCAAAATTCTTTTCACACTGTGGGTGGCCAAGTTTTGATAGAGAAATAGCTAAAGGAAAAATTTCATATCAAAAAGATTACTCACATGGAATGATAAGAACCGAAATTTTATGTGCAAATTGTGGTGGACATTTAGGCCATGTATTTGATGATGGACCAACAGAAACAGGCCAGAGATATTGCGTAAATTCTCTTTCGATAGAGTTCATTCCCGAAACACAAAATCCAAAAGATAGTATAATATTGGGTGGTGGATGCTTTTGGTGTATCGAAGCAGCCTTTAGAGAAATACCAGGTGTTATTGATGTAATTTCTGGTTACAGTGCCGGTTTTGTTGAAAATCCTACCTACGAACAAGTATGTACTGGTACAACGGGCCATGCGGAAGTAGTAAAAATTACTTACGATTATAAAGTTATACCTTTGGGCAAAATATTAGAATTATTTTTTACAATTCACGACCCAACAACTCTAAATAGGCAGGGCAATGATGTAGGACCGCAGTATCGTTCCATAATCATATATAACAACGATAAGCAAAAACAGGTAATTGAACAATTTATCAAAGATTTGAACTATCGCAGAATATTTAACAATAAAATAGTTACACAAATAGAGCCATTCAAAAATTTTTATTCAGCCGAAGAATATCATCAAAGATATTTTGAAAAAAATCCTAACCAGCCCTACTGCCAATTTGTTGTCAAACCGAAAGTAGAAAAAGCAAGAAAATTTAAATGGATAATTAGATAATTTTTATTATATTAGAGTTTTAAAGTTTTTAGAGTTTTTAAATTCCTTAACATTTTAATTTGGTTTAATTTATGTTTAGTATAGCAATTCCTGCAATAAAACCTATTTTTTTGGAAAAAGCAATTAAAAGCGTAATAGAACAAGATTTCCAGGATTATGAGCTAATTTTAATTAATTATTCTCAAGATAAACAAATTGATGATATTGTCAATAGGTTTCCAGATAAAAGGATAAAATACATTAATAATCTTCCATCAACAGGAATTATTAATGATTGGAATAATTGTTTAAATTATGCTAAGAGAGAATATTTCATTTTGTTTTCAGATGATGATATTTATGAAAAAAATTTCCTTACCGAAGTAGCAGAAGCTATAAAAAGATATCCTGACATTCCCATCTTTCGAGTTAGAACAAAAATTATTGATGAAAATGATAAATTAAAGTATTTAAGTTCATCGGCACCCGAGTGGGAATCTTGTGCAGACTTCATATGGCATCGTCTAAGAAATTATCGCTTCCATTATATTTCTGATTTTATTTTCAAAACATCAGAACTTAAAACTATTGGTGGGTTTATAGATTTCCCTGATGCATGGTATTCGGATGATGCCACAAATATAAAATTAAGTAATATTAATGGTATAGTTTGTATTAATAAGTTCCTTTTTAATTACAGAGAAAGTCAGCATACGATAAGTAAGAGTGGTAAAATAGAAAAAAAGCTAGCCGGATTAGAAAGTTATAATAATTGGCTAACTAACTTTGTAGAAAATGAATTAAAAGAACAATCATCTAACGATAAGTATATTATTCAAGAATTACATAAAGCAAAACAGCAAAGATTTATTTTACTTACCGGAAATATAATTTCAATTGGTGTAAAAAAAGGATTAATAGGTTTTTGGGATATTTTTCATAGATGGTTTAAATTCAGAAAAAAATATAAGTTTTTAAATTTTGTATCTTTAATTTGGGCATTTGGATTACATTATAGAAAATATAAAGGAAGTAGATAAGCTGTAGAACAATTAAAGGGGAAAAATGAAAATTTTACATATTGGTCCTAAAATTCCATTTCCTTTAGGAGATGGTGGTAATATAGGAATATACTCACATATAAAATGTTTAAAGCTTGCAGGTTTTGATATTGATTTTGTTGGCTATACAAGAGATACAAACAAAAATCAAGCAATTGAGTTTTACAAAGATTATTGTAAATTGTATTTTATAGACTTATACCCAAAAATTAATGTTAAAGTGGCTATAAAGAGTTTCTTTACAAAATATCCTGTCAATGTTTACATCTATATCAATAAACAAATGGAAGATTTTGTAACTGATTATTTAAAGAATAATAAGCCCGATTATGTTTTCATTAATAATATACATATGACATGGTTGGTTGATACAATAAGAAAATACTCTGATGCACCAATTATTCTAAAAGAAGAAAATTTTGAAGCGATGATAATGAAAAGATTCTATAAAAGAACTAATAATATAATATTAAAATTATATTCTTTTATACAATATAAAAAAATATTAAAATTTGAAATAGAATATGCCAATAAAGTAGATAATTGTTTTTGTGTTAGTGAATTTGATGCTGAAGAAATAAAAAAATATAACAACAATATTAATGCAACCAGTCAAGCTGTTGCTATTGAAATTCCTGACAGTTTAGAAATATTTGAACAAGAAAAATATTCATTGTGCCATATCGGAAGTTTAGCTTGGGAACCAAATTACAATAGTTTATTATGGTTTATTGATAATGTAATGCCTTTACTTATAAAAAAATTCACGGATGTTAAGCTCTATATATATGGAAATTTAGCCAATAGAAATATAAAAATTCCAAATGATTTAAAAAACAATATTGAAATAGTTGGTTTTGTAGATGATATAAAAAAACATACATTATCAAAAGAAGTTTTAGTTGTTCCCTTACAAATAGGAAGTGGTATCAGGATAAAAATTCTAGAATTTTTAGCATGGGGCGCTTTTATAGTTTAAACTTATATTAGTAAAGAAGTTATCTATGTTGAAGATAGTAAACATCTTTTAATAGCTAATACACCACAAGAATTTGTTGATAAAATCTCATTAGTATTTGAAAACAAAATAAATAAACAAGAAATTACAGAAAACGCAAAAATTTTTATAAAAAAAATTACTCTTTTGAGGCAGTTGCTAAATTATTAAATTATGTAATAAAATCGGTAAAATAAAATGTCAAAAGGATTTTCAAACTTCATCAATATTATATTACTTTGGAAAAGATTTATTATAACATTAACTATCTTAATAACAATATTGGCAACAATTGTGGCATATTTAATACCTGTAGAATATAAAGCACAAACAGTTGTTACCACTCCACCAGAAAATTTTTCAGCTTTATCTAATTTAACTGGTTTAATGTCAACAAAAAGCGGTGGTAATATTCTTGGTGCAAAAATGTTTGGCATTGGAGGAGCAAATAATGATTTTCTTTATGGATTACTAAATAGCAAAACTGTTTTATTAAAAGTTGCAAAAAAATACAACTTATTCAAGTATTATAAAGTTGATGACTGGGATCATGATAAATTATTAAAAAAGTTTACAAAAGACCTTTCTTTTGAACCTAATGAATTTGATTTTATGGAAATTTCTGTGATAAATAAAGATCCAAAATTAGCAGCTGATATTGCCAATTATTTTGTTTATTTACTCGATAGCTTAAATATTAAAATTAACAACGAAAGTGCAAGAAATAACAGAATATTTATTGAAACAAGATACATTAAAAATGTCCAAGATATGAAAGCTATTGAAGAAAAAATGTATGAATTCCAAAAAAAATATAAAGTTATTGTAGTTCCTGAACAATTAGAAGTATCTTTTAAAATGGCTGCAGAATTAGAAGCCCAATATTTACAATATGAAATTCAAGCAAATTTATTGAAAGAAACAGTAGGAGAAAATTCACCACAATATAAGAATATTTTAACTCAATTAACGATGCTTAAAAATAAAATTAATGAGCTAAAAAATTCAGATAAAATTTCTGAATCAAATGTACTTTTACCATTCAAAGGATTACCTGATATAAGTATAGAATATTTTAGACTTTATAGAGAAATGCAAATTCAAAGTAAAATTATGGAAATTCTTTTACCAATGTATGAACAAGCAAAAGTTGAAGAAAATAAATCTATCCCAACCGTTGTTGTAATTGATAAAGCAATTCCACCTTCTCAAAAGTATTATCCTAAAAGGGCATTTATAATTTTGGCAGCTTTTTTCTTAACATTATTTTTGGCTATTTATATGTCTATTAGCGGTTATAATTATCTAAGAATTGAGCAACCTGGCAACAATTTTGAGCAAAAAATGCTAAGTTTTTATAAAAAGTTAGCCATAATCTTTAAAGTTTAATATGTCACTTATCTTAATTCCAACAATAGCATTAATGTTAATTTTTATTTCTAAAAAGTTATTTGATACATATTTCAACCATTTAGCAATTTATACAATTGGTTGGGCTGTAATTTGTTTTTTCTATGAACTCAAATTAATTAGATTTATCAATATAACTACAGAAGCTTGGGGAGTAATTTTTTCTGGTACTTTTTCATATTTTTTAGGTGTAATAACATATTATAAGTTCAAAAATGAGCCAAAATCTTTTAAGTTAATCACTAAACGATTAAGTTTTAATCAAAAAGAAATTAAAATAATATACTATATTATCCTTATAACAGGTATCATTAATCTGATAATCTCACTTTTAAACTGGAAATATTTAATAAACAAATTTGGAAGTATTACTAATGTTTTTTTACAAGCTAATCAAATTTACAGAATGCGCATAGCAGGTGAAATACCTGAAGCAGTACCTTATTTGTTTGCAATAGGTTATTCAGGAGTGTTTTTTTCAGGAATTTATTTTTCATATACAAATAAATTTAATATTGCTATTCTTTTAGTATTTATTTCAATTATTCTTAAAGAAATTTCTGTATTTGGTAGAGAAGCTATTCTTACTGCAGTTTTAATATTTTCTTTTAGTTATTTTTTTACAAACATGGCAATTAATGGCAAGGTTATATTTAATTTCAAAGAAAATAAAAAAAAAATAATTACTATTATTCTTATTTTATTGATAGCCATTACTGGTGCAAACTTAGTGAGAAGTACAAGAGGAGCTTTTGAACATTTTAAAGGGACAAATAGAGCTTTTGCTAATTCTACTTTATCATTTATTATAACTCCATCGATGTATTTTTATTTTAGTTCACACATAGGTGTTTTATCAAAATATTTACAGTCTCCAACACCTAATACTTCATTTGCAGCCAATACATTATTACCAGTTTATAATATATTATCTAAATTTGAATTTGTAGAAAAAAAAAGTACATATCAAAAA
>Ga0116166_1003095_pt1 | contig 13144 bp, 10 predicted proteins | sample AD_JPNMR2_MetaG_FD_89884 | JGI IMG/M metagenome (GOLD analysis project Ga0116166, IMG submission 89884) | Active sludge microbial communities of municipal wastewater-treating anaerobic digesters from Japan - AD_JPNMR2_MetaG | ecosystem: Engineered > Bioreactor > Anaerobic > Digestate | place...
AGCGGGTTGCCGCGCAGCGGCGCGGCGCCGAACACGTCGAGCTGGTCGAAGCGGTGTTTCATCGCTGCTGCTGCAAGGCTTCGGCCAGCACGCGGCCCAGCGCGGCGACGCCCTTGTCGATCTCCGGCGGTGCCACGGTGACGAAGCTCAGCCGCAGCGTGTTGGCCCGCGCATCGCGGCAGTAGAAGGGCGCGCCGGGCACGTAGGCCATGCCGGCGTCCACCGCGCGCGGCAGCAGCGTGCGCGTGTCCAGCCCGGCCGGCAGCTCGACCCAGAAGAACATGCCGCCGGCCGGCACGTTGAAGCGGCAGCCGTCGGGCAGGTGCTTGTGCAGCGCATCGCGCATCGCGTCGCGCTGGGTCTTGTACATCGCGCGCACCATCGGCAGGTGTTTGTCGAGCAGGCCGGCGCGGATGACCTCGTAGGCCACACGCTGGTTGAAGCCCGGCGTGTGCAGGTCGGCCGCCTGCTTGGCCTGCAGCAGCTTCGGGTACAGCTCGGCCGGCGCCACCACGTAGCCCAGCCGCAGCCCCGGCGCCAGCACCTTGGAAAACGAGCCCAGGTAGATCGCCGCCGCGCCCTCGGCGGCGGCCACGGCCGCCAGCGGCGTGGGCGGCGGCGCGTCGTACCACAGCTCGCCGTAGGGGTTGTCCTCGACCAGCGGCAGCCGCGCGCGGGCGGCGGCCTGCGCCACGGCCACGCGCCGCGCCAGGCCCATGCTGCGCCCGCTGGGGTTCTGGAAGTTCGGCAGCACGTACAGGAAACGCGCGCCGGCCGCGGCCTGCAGAGCCTGCGGCAGCGGGCCCTCGTCGTCGCAGTCGACGGCCACGAACTCGGGCTCGAAGGGCGTGAAGGCCTGCAGCGCGCCGAGGTAGGTGGGGGCTTCGACCGCCACCCGGCTGCCGGCGTCGATCAGCACCTTGCCGATCAGGTCCAACGCCTGCTGCGAGCCGGTGGTGATCAGCACCTGCGCCGCATCCACGCGCAGGCCCTGCGCGCTCAGTTGCGCGGCGACCCATTCGCGCAGCGGCCCGAAGCCTTCGCTGGCGGCGTACTGCAGCGCCATGTGCGGCGCCTCGGACAGCACGTGCTGGCAGGCTTCGCGCATCGCCTGCACCGGAAAACTCTGCGGCGCCGGCAGCCCGCCGGCCAGCGAGATCACGCCGGGGCGCTCGGTGACCTTCAGGATCTCGCGGATCACCGAGGGTTCGAGCCGTGCGGCGCGGTGCGCCAGTTGCCAGTGCGTATCGGGAGGGTTCATGGCCTAGGCCTTCCGTGAAGCTGCCGCGGTGTCGACCGGCATCATGCGCCCGACGAACACCACCGCGATGACCGCCAGCGAAAAAATCAGCGTCAGCGCATCGAGCCGCTCGCCCAGCACCGGCACCGCGAACAGCAGCGCGAGAAAAGGCTGCACCAGTTGCACCTGGCTGACGCGCACCGTGCCGCCCAGCACCAGGCCGCGGTACCAGGCGAAGAAGCCCAGCCACATCGAGAACACCGTGACGTAGCCGAAGCCGACCCAGGCCGACAGCTGCACCGGCGCGCTCGGCCACCATGCCAGCGCCAGCGGCGCGGTCAACGGCAGCGAGCCGACCAGCACCCAGCTGATCACCTGCGACGCCGGCATCGCGCCCGACACGCGTGCACCGGCGACGTAGCCGACCGAGGTGGACAGCACCGCCAGCAGCAGCCAGCCGTCACCCGCCGACAGCGCACCGCCGCCGCGCCACGCGGCGAAGGCCAGCACCAACGCGCACCCCGCCAGCGCGCACAACCAGAAGCCGAGCGATGGGCGCTGGCGAAAGCTCAGCGCCGCGGCCACCGCGGTGCCCAGCGGCAGCACGCCGGTGACCACCGCCGCGTGCATCGCGTCGACCTCGCGCAAGGCCAGCGCGAGGAACAGCGGAAAGCCCAGCACCGTGCCCAAGGCGCTGAGCGCCAGCGCGGGCCAGTGGCGGCGTGCCGGCGGCGCGATGCGGTGCCAGGCCAGCCAGGCCGCACTGAGCAGCCCGGCCCCGGCGGCGCGGCCGACTGTGACGAAAGCCGGATCGAGCTGCGGCGCCGCCCGGGCGCCCACCGCCAGGCGCGTCATCGGCAGCGTCATCGCGAACATGACCACCCCCAGCAGGCCCAGCGCCATGCCGCGCCGCGTGGCGGCGGCCTCGCCGGCGCGGCCGTCGGCGGCGGGCACCGCGGTGTCGATCATGGCGCCACGGCCTGCGTGGCGGGGTGCCCGGGCGCGCGGCTCATCGCGATTCCAGCTCTTCCCAGCGCTGCAGCGCCTGCCCCAGTTCGCCGTCGATCTGCGTGTAGCGCGCCTGCAGTTCGGCCACGCGCTGCGGTTCTTCGATGTACAGGCTGGCGCTGGCCAGGCGCTCGCCGATGCCGCGCTGCTCGGCTTCCAGCGCCTCGATGCGTTCGGGCAGCTGCTGCAGCTCACGCTGCTCCTTGTGGCTGAGCTTGCGCGTGCCGCTGCCCGTCTTGGCCGCAGCGGGGGCTGCGGGCGCGGGCGCAGGCGATGGCGGCGCGGCGGCTGCGGCCACGCTGGCGCGCGCGGCCACCGCTGCGAGCTCGCGCGCGCGTGCACGCTGGCGCTGCCAGTCCTCGCAGCCGCCTTCGTATTCGCGCCAGCGCCCCGGCGCGTCGTCGCCTTCCCAGGCGATGGTGCTGGTGACCACGTTGTCCAGGAAGCGCCGGTCGTGGCTGACCAGGAAGACCGTGCCGGGGTAGCCCTGCAGCAGTTCTTCCAGCAGCTCGAGCGTGTCGATGTCCAGGTCGTTGGTCGGCTCGTCCAGCACCAGCACGTTGGCCGGCAAAGCGAACAGCCGTGCCAGCAGCACGCGGTTGCGCTCGCCGCCCGACAGCGTGCGCAGCGGCGAATGCGCGCGTTCGGGCGCGAACAGGAAGTCGTTCAGGTAGCTGATGACGTGCTTGCGCTGGCCGTTGAATTCCACCCACTCGCTGCCCGGGCTGATGCTGTCGGCCAGCGTGGCGTCCAGGTCCAGCGCGCTGCGCAGCTGGTCGAAGTAGGCGATGCGCAGGTTCGTGCCGCGCCTGACGGTACCGGCGCCGGGCTGCAGTTCGCCCAGGATCAGCTTCAGCAGCGTGGTTTTGCCGGCACCGTTCGGGCCGATCAGGCCGACCTTGTCGCCGCGCAGGATCGTCGCGTTGAAGCTGCTGACGATGGGCGCGGCGCCGGCCGCACCTGCCGCAGGCGGCGTGGGGGCCGCATAACTGAAGGACACGTCGCGCAGTTCGGCGACGACCTTGCCGCTGCGCACACCGGCGTCGATCTCCAGACGCACCTGGCCCAGCGAGTCGCGCCGCGCCTTGCGCTGTTCGCGCAAGCGCTGCAGCCGCTGCACGCGCGCCACGCTGCGCGTGCGCCGCGCCTCCACGCCCTTGCGGATCCACACCTCTTCGTGCGCCAGCAGCTTGTCGGCACGCGCGTTGGCCAGCGCTTCGGCGGCGAGCTGCTCTTCCTTCAGCCGCTCGTAGGCGCTGAAGTTGCCCGGGTAGCTGCGCAGCACGCCGCGGTCGAGTTCGACGATGCGCGTGCACACCGCGTCGAGGAAGGCGCGGTCGTGCGTGACCAGCATCACGCTGCCGTTGAAGCCGCGCAGCAGCTCTTCGAGCCAGGCGATCGAGTCCAGGTCCAGGTGGTTGGTGGGTTCGTCCAGCAGCAGCACCTCGGGCAGCGCCACCAGCGCCTGCGCGAGCGCCACACGCTTGTTCATGCCGCCGGACAGCTCGCCGATGCGCTGTGTGCCGTCCAGGTGCAGCCGTGCCAGCGTGGTGGCCACACGCTGCTCCCAGTTCCATGCGTCGAGCGCCTCGATGCGCGACTGCAGCGCGTCCAGGTCGTCGCCGGGCAGGTGCGCCTCGTAGCGCTCGCGCAGCGCGCGGCCCTCGGCCACGCCGTCGGCCACCACGTCGAAGACCCAGCGCGCGGCGTCGAACTGCGGCTCCTGCGGCACGTAACACACGCGCAGGCCCTGCGTGGTCTGCAGCAGCCCGTCGTCCAGTTTTTCCAGCCCGGCCAGCACCTTCAGCAGCGAAGACTTGCCGCTGCCGTTGCGCCCGATCAGGCCCAGCCGCTCGCCGGGTTCGAGCGCGAACGACGCGGCGTCGAGCAGCGCCACGTGGCCGTAGGCCAAGTGCGCATTGCCGAGGGACAGGATCGCCATGCGCGCGATTATCGGCAGCGGCTGCGCCGCAGGCGCGGCGGGCCGGCTGCCGCGCCGAAGGCCTGCACCCGCGCGCGAAGCGTGGTGCCCTTGCGTCAATCGGCCCCCGTGTTCGAGGGGGCGCAGCGCGCCGGGCGTGACGGATTCGCCGCAGCGCAGCAAGCGCTGCGCTTACATCGGCAAAAGGCAGGCGATCGCCCTGCATCATCCCGCCCCATGCCAACGCAACGGAACACGAACATGAACCGAGTGGGAATCAACACCGGCTGGCGCCGCGCCGGCGCGGCCCTGGCGCTGGCCTTCGCGGCAGGCTCGGCGCTGGCCGCCCCGATCGCGCTGGCACCGCAGCACGCCGGGCAGTTCGGTGCCGGCAACGGCGTCGATGCGACCTTCCTGAAGGTGGATGACAACTGGCACCAAAGCACCGTCTTGTGGAACGAGGCGACCAAGACCTACGGCTCGGGGTCGGCCATCGGCGGCTACGGCTGGGGCAGCGGCTTGTGGGGTCTGGCCGACTGGAATACCGCGCACCATGCGCCCAGCGCCGGCATGGTCAAGGACAGCTGGAGCGGGCGTGTCGACCAGATCTCCTTCGGCGACACGATGTACAACCTGCTGTACGGTGCCACCTGGGGCAGCGTGGACCTGGCGCCGTTGTTCGATGGCGCCCCGCTGGCGGTCGGCAAGCAGAACAACTGGACCTCGCGTTTTGCCGGCTACATTCGCATCAGCGAGGCGGGCCTGTACAACTTCAGCGTGCTGCACGACGACGGTTTTTTCTTCAAGCTGCACGGCGCCGGCAACGACATGCTGGAAATCAGCAACGACTTCCTGAACCCGCGTGAACGCATCGGTTTCGGCAACGACCTGCTGCTGGGCGCGGGCCTGTACGCCTTCGAGCTGGGCGCCTACGACCGGCTGGGCGCCGGCGTGGTCGAGCTGGCCTGGGCGCGCGGCGGCGGCAGCAAGTGGACCGTAGTGCCCACCGAGCACCTGCTGGCGTCGTTCGACCAGGGCGCGGCCGTGCCCACCCCCGGCACCGCGGCGCTGCTGGGCGCGGCGTTGCTGGCGCTGGCCGCCACACGCTCGCGCCGCCCAGGGACGGCTTGATGGCCGATGGCCGGGCGCCCAACGCCACGCCGCAGCGCGAACGCGCGGGTGCGCGCGGCGCGCTGCGCAAAGTCGCTCATCTGCTGCTGGTGGTGTTCGGCTGGGCCGGCTTCGTCTGGATGTGGAGCCTGGTCGCGTCGCGGCCCTGGGACTCGCGCGGCCTGGTGTGGCTGATCGTCGGCTCGCTGGTCGTGATGCCGCTGCTCACCGGCGCGTGGGTGCTGCACAACCGCGCGCTGGCGCGGCGCAAGGGCGAGCGCCGCAGCGTCGCCAGCGTCGACATGGGCTATGAACACGACTGGCACGGCCGGCGCGTGCACGCGGACTTCGGCGCGCTGCGCGCAAGCCGGCTGGTGCTGATCCAGGTCGAGGGTGAAGACAAGCGCTACCACGGCCTGCGCGCCGACGCACCACGCGCCGCCGGCGCCGCGCCCGCACCGACGCGCCCCGGCGCGCTGCACGACGCACCGATGAAATGAATTCCTTGGCCCATCTGATCGTCGACCTTCAGACCACCTGGCCCTACCTGTGGGCGCTGGTGTTCTTTGCCGCCTACCCGATCGTCACCAGCATCATGTGGATCACCACGTCGATGTACTTCTTGCGCAGCTGGGAACGCGGCGGCCCGCCGCCCGACAGCATCAGCGACGATGAGTTGCCGTTGGCCACGGTGCTGATCCCGGCGCACAACGAAGCCGAAGTCATCGCCGACACCTTGCGCGCCGCCTGCCGCATCGACTACCCGCACTACGAGGTGGTGGTGGTGGACGACGGCTCCAGCGACGACACCGCGCGGCGTGTCGAGCCCTTCCTCGACAGCGGGCGCGTGCGCCTGGTGCGCAAGCTGGTCAACGAAGGCAAGGCGCTGGCACTGAACGACGCGCTGCCGCTGGTCAATGGCGAGATCATCCTCACGCTGGACGCCGACGCCGCGCCCGACCCGATGATCCTGCGGCGCATCGTGCCGCACTTCAAGAGCGCGCGCGTCGCCGCGGTCACCGGCAACCCGCGGGTGCGCAACTTCGAGACTTTCCTGGCAAGGCTGCAGGCGATCGAGTTCAGCTCCATCGTCAGCCTGCTGCGCCGCTCGCAGCGCATCTGGGGGCGCATCGTCACGGTGTCGGGCGTGGTCGCGGCCTTCCGCAAGAGCGCGGTGTTCGACGTCGGCGGCTTCTCGCCGAACATGCCCACCGAGGACATCGAGCTGACCTGGAAGCTGCAAAAGCGCTTCTACGACGTGCGCTACGAAGCGCGCGCCATCGTCTGGATGACGGTGCCCACGTCGTTTAAGGGCCTGTTCAGCCAGCGGCTGCGCTGGGCGCGCGGGCTGATGCAGGTGTTCCACAAGCACGCCGACGTGATGCGGCACTGGAAGTACCGGCGCATGTGGCCGGTGTTCATCGAGTCGGCGCTGTCGATCCTGTGGGCGCTGTGCTTCGTGGTGCTCACCACGATCTGGATCGCGTCGTGGTCGATCGGCGTGCCGCCGGTGGGCGCTTCGCCGATTCCCAACCTGTGGGGCATGACCATCGGCACGCTGTGCCTGCTGCAGTTGCTGGTGGGCGCGCTGGTCGACCGGCGCTACGACCCCGGCATCCTGCGTTTTTATGCCTATGCGGTGTGGTACCCGCTGATCTACTGGATGTTCCTGTCGGTGACCACCGTGCTGTCGCTGGGCTGGCTGCTGCGCCGGCCGCAGGCGGCAGCGGTGCGCTGGAATACGCAACGCACGGGGCCGGCCGCATGAGCTGGCGTGCCCTGGCCGCGGCCGCACTGCTGGCGGCCGGCGTCGCGCACGCGCAGACGCTGCAACAAGCACGCGACCAGGTCGATGCGCGCCAGTACGCGCCGGCGCTGGCCATCTACGAAACGCTGCTGCGCGAACAGCCTGCCAACACCGACCTGCTGATCGAAGCCGCACGCGTTTACGGCTACGCCGACCGCCACAAAGAGGCGATCGCTGCCTACCGCCGCGTGATCGAGGTGGACCCGCGGCGCACCAAGGACGTGAGCGCATCGCTGGCCTGGCAGACGCTGTGGTCGGGTGATGCGGCCGGCGCGCTGCCGCTGTTCGAGCAGGCACGCGGTTTCACGAGCGATGCCAAGCAGCAGGCCGAGCTGTGGCGCGGCAGCGGCGAGGCCTGCGTGCACACCGGCGACAACACCTGCGCGCTGCAGGCCTACCGCGAGGCGCTGGCGCTGACGCCCGGGGACAAGGATCTGCAGCGCCGCATCGCCACCGTGCTGCTGTGGCTGGACGAGTACGCGCAGGCCGAGGCCGCGTGGCGCGCGTTGCTGGCCGAAGACCCGAAGGACCAGCGCGCCCAGGCCGGCCTGGCGCGCACCCTCAATGCCGCCGGCCGCCACAACGAGGCGGTGCGGCTGTACGCCACGCTGGACGACGGCAGCGACGCTGACTTGCGGCTGGACCATGCGCGCGCCGTGCGCTGGGCCGGCTACGACGCGGCCGCCGTGCCGCTGCTGGCCGGACGCAGCGACTGGCCGGCGGTGTTCCTGCGCGACTGGCGCGCCGAGCGCGAGCAGCGTTCCTACGTCTGGGCCGGCATCGACTACTCCACCGACAAGGACCAACTGGACATCCTGTCGGCCACGGCCGGCGCCGGCACGCTGCTGCAGCCCGGGCTGTGGCTCGAAGGCGGCTGGCGCGGCGCAAGGCTGGAATCGCCGCAGGGTGATGTCGACGCCAAACGGGTGCAGGCCACGCTGCGCGGCCTGATCGGCACGCCGGGGCTGGCGCCGCCGGGGTTGCTGCTGCCGTCGGCCACGATCGCCTGGAACGACTACGACGGCTGGACGCCGATCACCGGCAATGCCAGGGTGCGCTGGCAGCCGCAGGACCTGTGGCAGCTCGCCGCCGATGTCGGGCGCGAGGTGATTGAGACGCCGCAGGCCATCGCCAACCGCATCACCGCCAACACCGCATCGCTGGGCGCCGAGTACCGGCTGCCGCCGCGCTGGAGCTTCGGCGGCGTGCTGTCGCACCTGGGCTTTTCAGACGGCAACGATCGCGCTCGCATCTACGGCCACGCCGACTACGCATTGCACTTCAACCCGAAGGTGGTGGTCGGCGTCGAGGGCGCGGCCTTTCGCGACTCCGACCCGGCGAGCTTTGCCGCGGTGCCGCCGCCGGGCACGCTGCCGCCGGCCGGCTACTGGAACCCGCGGCGTTATGCGGAAGGCCGGGTGTTCGCCGGCGTCTGGTACGACCGCGACGACTGGGACGCCTACGCGCGCGTGGCGCTGGGCTGGTCGAGTGAGACCGACGGCGACGGCCAGCGCAGCAGCGGCAACCCCAACCTGCTGGAGGCCGGCATCGCGCACGACGTGTCCAAGGACCTGCGCTGGCGGCTGTATGCCGGCGGCTCGGGTTCGAGCTTTGCCGTCGGCAATGGCGGCACAGGCTACTGGCGCCGCTATGTCGGCTTCATGCTGACGGCCTGGTTCTAGCCGCCCCTGGCCAGCGCGCGCAGGCAAGGGGTCACGAGCGCGCTACTGCGCGCTCGAGTGCATCGACGAACATGCCGGCGACATCGAAGCCGGTCTGCTGCGCGATCTCCTGAAAACAGGTCGGGCTGGTGACGTTGATCTCGGTGAGGCTGTCGCCGATGACGTCGATGCCCATCAGCAGCAGCCCGCGCGGCGCCAGCTTGGCGGCGATGCCCACGGCGATCTCGCGGTCGCGTGCGCTCAGTGGCATCGCCACGCCCTTGCCGCCGGCCGCCAGGTTGCCGCGGATCTCGCTGCCTTGCGGAATGCGCGCCAGGCTGTAGGGCACCGGCTCGCCGGCGATCACCAGGATGCGTTTGTCGCCCTGCGCGATCTGCGGCAGGAAGCGTTGCACCATGATCGTCACCGTGCCCTGGCGGTTCAGCGTTTCGGTGATGCTGCCCAGGTTCAACCCGTCGGGGCCGACGCGGAAGATGCCCATGCCGCCCATGCCGTCCAGCGGCTTCAGGATGATCTCGCGGTGTTCGGCATGGAAGGCGCGCACGTCGTCGGGGTCGCGCGTGACCAGCGTGGGGCCGATGTACTGCGGGAACTCCATGATCGCGAGCTTTTCCGGGTGCTCGCGCAAGGCGGCGGGTGAGTTGAAGACCCGTGCGCCGTCGGCTTCGGCGCGCTGCAGCAGGTGCGTGGCGTAGAAGTACTCGCTGTCGAAGGGCGGGTCCTTGCGCATCAGCACGGCGTCGAACTCGGCCAATGCGCGCGGCTGCGCTTCGCTGGCCTCGAACCAGTCGTCGAGCTTGCCGGTCAGCCGCAATTCGCGCACCGCCGCGCGCACCGGCGCGCCGCGCTGCCAGTTCAGCTGCGCCGGCTCGCAGGCCCAGATGCCGTGGCCGCGCGCGGCGGCCTCGCGCATCATCGCGAAGGTGGTGTCCTTGTGGGGCTTGAAATGCTCCAGCGGGTCGGCGACGAACAGCAGGTTCACGGCAGCTTGGGGCTCAGACGCGGGAGCGGTAGTGTTGCACCACCAGTGCCGCGCTGCCGGCCACCACGCCCCAGAAGGCCGAGCCGATGCCGGCCAGCGTGACGCCCGACAGCGTCACCAGGAAGGTCAGCGCGGCGGCATCGCGGTGCGCCTCGTGCTGCAAGGCCACCGCCAGCCCGCCGGCGATGGTGCCCAGCAGCGCCAGCCCAGCCACCACCAGCACCAGCTCGCGCGGGAAGGCCTGCAGCAGCCCGACCACCGCGCCGCCCACCAGCCCCAGCGCGACGTAGAACACGCCGGCCGCCATCGCCGCGACGTAACGGCGCGACGCGTCCTCGTGCGCCTCGCGCCCCATGCAGATGGCCGCGGTGATGGCCGCCAGGTTCAGCGCATAACCGCCGAAGGGCGCGAGCAGCACGCTGGCCGCGCCGGTCACGCCGATGCTGGCCGACACCGGCGTGGCATAGCCGGCGGCGCGCTGCGCCGCCACGCCGGGCAGGTTCTGCGAGGCCATGGTGACGATGAACAACGGCAGCGCCACGCCGACCAGCGCACCCGTGCTGAACTGCGGCGTGGTCCACACCGGGCGCGCCAGCGCCCATTCGACCGCACCCAAATCGAGCCGGCCCTGCGCCGCGGCCACCACGATGCCGGCCAGCAGCACGCCGGGTACCGCGTAGCGCGGCCAGGCGCGGCGGCCCAGCAGGAACACCGCCGTCATCGTGCATACCAGCAGCGGCGCCGTCTTCACCGCGGCCACCGCATCGAGCCCGAAACGCGCCAGCACGCCGGCCAGCAGCGCCGCGGCAATGGCCTGCGGGATGCGGTCCATCACGCGTTCGAAGATGCCGCTGAACCCCGCCAACAGCATCAGCGCGCCGCACACGACGAAGGCGCCGACGGCATCGCCCATCGCCACGCCGCTGGTGCCGGCCAGCAGAGCCGCCCCGGGGGTGGACCAGGCGGTGAGCACCGGCTGGCGCGTCCACAGCGACAGCCCGGCCGAGGTCAACCCCATGCCCAGGCCCAGCGCCCACATCCACGAGGTGGTCTGCGCCGGCGTCGCGCCCAGCGCCTGCGCGGCGGCAAAGACGAGCGCCACCGAGCTGGTGAAGCCCACCAGCACGGCAACGAAGCCGGCGATCACGGCCGACAGCGAGAGCTCACGCCAAAGCCTGCGCATCGGCCGGTTCAGATCTCCACCTTCGAGCCCAGCTCGACGATGCGGTTGGCCGGCAGGTTCAGGAAGTCGGCCGCGGCCGCGGCATTGCGGTGCATGCCGGCGAACAGCTTCTCGCGCCACATCGCCATGCCCTTGCCGATGGTGGGCATCACGATGTCGCGCGACAGGAAGTAGCTGGTCTCCATCTCGTCCAGCGGCACGCCGCGGCCTTCGAGCAGCTTCAGCGCTTCGGGCACGTCGGGGTCGTTCTTGAAACCGAAGTGCAGCGTCAGCTGCCAGCAGTCGTGGCCCAGCGCTTCCATCTCGATGCGCTTGTCGAAGCCGACCCACGGCACGTCGTGGTGGCGCACGCTGACGAACAGGTTGTACTCGTGGAACACCTTGTTGTGCTTCAGGTTGTGCAGCAGCGCGTTCGGCGTGATGTTCGGCTCGGCGCTGAGGAAGACGGCGGTGCCCGGCACGCGCTGCGGCGGGCTGACGAACACCGCGTCGAGGAAGCCCTGCAGCTCGATCGCGTCGTGCTTGAGCTGGTCGGCCATCAGCCGCCGCCCGGTGCGCCAGGTGACCATCAGCGTGAACATGCCGATGCCGATGACCAGCGGGAACCAGCCGCCGGCCACCAGCTTGAGCATGTTGCTGGCGAAGAAGGTGACGTCGATGACGAAGAAGAAGCCGGTCGCCGCCACGCACAGCGCCAGCGGAAGCCCCCAGCCGTAGCGGATCACGAAGAAGGTCATCACCGTGGTGATGGTCATGTCCAGCGTGACCGCGATGCCGTAGGCCGAAGCCAGGTTGGACGAGCTCTTGAACAGCGCCACCGCCAGCACGATGAACACGTACAGCCCCCAGTTGACCAGGGGCACGTAGATCTGGCCGGTGTCGCGCACGGAGGTGTGCAGGATGCGCAGCCGCGGCAGGATGCCCAGCTGCGAGGCCTGCTTGGTCACCGAGAACGCGGCCGTGATCAGCGCCTGCGACGCGATCACGGTGGCCGCGGTGGCCAGGAAGACCAGCGGCAGCCGCGCCCACTCGGGTGCCGTCAGGAAGAACGGGTTCTCGATGCCCTCGGGGCTGTCGAGCAGCATCGCGCCCTGGCCGAAGTAGTTGACCACCAGCGCCGGCATCACGAAGCCGTACCAGGCGATGCGGATCGGCCGGCGGCCGAAGTGGCCCAGGTCGGCGTACAGCGCCTCGCCGCCGGTCACGCACAGCACCACCGCGCCCAGGCCGATGAAGGCGACCAGCGGTTCGTCGGCGAAAAAGCGCAGCGCATAGGCCGGATTCAGCGCGGCCAGCACGCGCGGGTTGTCGATCACGTGCGGCAGCCCGATCGCCACCAGCGCCAGGAACCACAGCAGCGTGACCGGGCCGAAGGCCTTGCCGATGCCGCCCGTGCCGAAACGCTGCGCCGCGAACAGCGCGGTCAGCACCAGCAGCGTGATCGGGATCACCACGTGCTCCAGCGCCGGTGCCGCCACCTGCAGGCCTTCCACCGCCGACAGCACCGAGATCGCCGGCGTGATGACGCCGTCGCCGTAGAACACCGCGGTGCCGAACAGGCCCACCATCATCAGCGCATCGCGCAGCCGCGGGCGGTCGCGCACCGCGTGCGTGGCCAGCGCCAGCATCGCGATCAGCCCGCCTTCGCCGTTGTTGTCGGCGCGCAGGATCAGCAGCACGTATTTCAGCGAGACGATCACGGTGATCGTCCAGAAGATCAGCGACAGCACGCCCAGGATGTTCTCCGGCGTCGGCGCCACGCGCCCGCCGTGGAACACCTCCTTCAGTGCGTACAGCGGGCTGGTGCCGATGTCGCCGTAGACCACGCCCAGCGCGCCCAAGGTGAGCGCGGCCAGGGCGGCGGGGTCGCGCGGGGGCTGGGTTCGGGTCACGGTGGCGCGGCGCGCAGTCGGGCGGATGAGGCGGCCGGGGTCGCCAGGGCTCTCAGGCGTAGACCTCGGCCTCGGGGTCGGTGGCTTCCAGCTCGTAGCTGGCCGCGGCCATCGCCAGGCGGCCGATCACGCCGTACATGTAGAAGCGGTTCGGCGGGCTGGCGCCGGGTTTCTCGCCGCGCCGCGGCAGCTGCGTGCTCGAGGCGAAGGCCAGCGGCACATAGCGCGAGCCCGGCGCGGCCAGGCTCTCGTCGACGCCGCGCTGCGCATGCACGCGGTAGAAGCCGCCGACCACATAGCGGTCGATCATGTAGACCAC
>Ga0116166_1003106_pt1 | contig 13118 bp, 17 predicted proteins | sample AD_JPNMR2_MetaG_FD_89884 | JGI IMG/M metagenome (GOLD analysis project Ga0116166, IMG submission 89884) | Active sludge microbial communities of municipal wastewater-treating anaerobic digesters from Japan - AD_JPNMR2_MetaG | ecosystem: Engineered > Bioreactor > Anaerobic > Digestate | place...
CCGTCGAACGAAGGAAAATGTCCTATTACTCTTCGTTGGTGACCAATCGCTATACCGTAATGGAAGTCAAGCTTTACGACATGTGCGATCTTTTGATTGAAAAGTACAAAGAGGCATTTGACGTCTTATGGAATAACCTAGAAATAGGAGAGGGTTGGGCACATCAGATATACTTTAACAAACTATTACCTAAAAGCGTATATCAACCAACTGTACAAGTTAAAACAGAGGAGGGGAAAACTAGACTAGAAGCCGTAACCGCTGCTTTATCTGGCTTTACAGAGCTAACACATGAGGAAGCTATGGAGGAAATCAAGGCGTTTAAGAACGCCCCAGAGAAAGAAGAGATAAAAGAGCAGGGGACATCAGTACTTGAATTGCTAGAGGGCGACAAAATAGACCAAATCTATAAATGGTTAGAGGAGGCGAAGCAAAAGAAGATTGACAGTTAAAACTAGATAAAGTATTCTTCCACTACCTATATTAATACCTTTAAAAGACGGATTCACTCCCCGTCTTTTTTTTATGCCTAAAGTATAAGAAAAACGGCCGTTTTCTGGATACTCAAAAAACTATCTATTTATACCACTTTAAACATCTGTTAACTCATTCCAATAATCTAAATAAGATTGACCTTACTACTCTATCTTTTCTTGTGATAAATTTATCATAGTTGTAAAAAACTTTATAATTACTTAAAAAGTAACTAGACATTACTTTAAAAGTATTATAATATGTAATTACAAACAAATGGAGGATTAAATATCATGGAAAAAGAATATCAAAAATTACTAGATTTAGAAAAATTAAAGTCCAAGGCTTTAAATGAACTTTTAGAGTTTCAACGTAATAACACTCAAAAAGATTTACTAGACTATAAAGCTTCAGATATATATCAACGTTATTTAGCACTACAGTCGTATTATTCCTTAACCTTTACAAAATGGGAAAAATACAAAGATAATTTAGAAAAGAAATATAATTTTGAATTTCCTGTGGAGTGTTATTGTTCTAGTACTGATAACTATTTATTTGCTGAGTTTTTTAAAGCAAAACAAGCAGCATAAAAACAAATTAATAAGAGGTAACAAAATGAGTAACACAAAAGTAAAAGAAGCCGAGAACGAAGTATTAGATTATCTTCTGGACAATTGGGAAAGTAGCGACACAGAAGTAAAAATAAATTATCTCAGGTTATTAGTAAAAAAATATTATCAGGAGAGAAAAAAATATGGACATTAAAAAAGCATTAAAAGAGCTTAATTGTGGTAAAAAGATAAGGCGTAAGGATTGGCATATGAAGTTATTTATGTTTGCTAATTCTATTTTGATTTATGGTACAACAGATAAATATTTTCTATCTTTAGATGATATTCTAGCGGAAGATTGGGAGGTAGTAGAATGAATATACACGAAGCTTTTATTAAATTAAAAGAAAATCCTAATTTGCTAATAAAACATAACGATGATGTTTATAAAAATATAGATGGTAAAATTTACGTAACTGATATGTATAAACCCCTTTCAGGTTCAAAAAATAACTTAGATAATAATCACATCTATTTTGAACTTACCCAATTTGATTGGGAAAACGCTTTTACACTGGAAGAAGTATTATCTAATGACTGGGAGGTGGTGGAATGAAAAAAATTATAGAAAACTTACTTTATTTAAATAGAAAAGTAATTGTACTAGAGGATAAAGAGCCTCAAGCAAAAATTTATACATATAACTTAAATAATGTAGAAAGAATTACTTTACTGGTAAGCAGCATCTGTGAAGTAATCAATAGTGACTGCAAGGAAATTAATGCGAGTAATGATTTAAAAACACATATGGTTACCACTGTTATTAAGGATATTTTAACAATTACTAATACTGACTTTAGTATTAAGGCAACAAAAAAAGAGGGCTAAATGACAAACCCACATCTTAAAGCAGCGTTTTTGGATATATTCGAAAGTGTTGGCTATCCTAAAGAACGTTTAAAAGAAAGATTAAAATTATTTAAAGCGGTGGAAAATAATTTAAAAGATACTGGTTATATATTTTCTGCACATACAAAACAACATGTGGAGATGTTGGAAAAATTAACAGATGAGGATTAGATGACCAAAGAACAAAAAATTATTGTCCACGTTGAATTAGACCCAGAGCTACTTGAGAAAATAGATCAAGAAGCGGCAAAAGATTTGCGCACAAGAAAAGCACAGGTGCTTTATATTTTAAGGGAACATTTTAGAGAAGAAAAGAATTAAAAAATAACTAAAACCTTAACCTTTTGATGTGATAAATTGGCAACATTTGTCATAACCTTTGTTATGTATACAAATTTACACGATATTTTTTAATCTATTTTTTAGGATTTTAATTTTTTGGGGGATATAAAGATAAGTTCTAGGAAAAGTGCATCAAGACCTAGAACTTACTAACAATTGCTAAATAACAGATACTAAATATAATTGCCTAAGTCAAGCAATATCTGTATAATACTTGCTAAGTAACCTTGCAAGTAACACTATGAAAATAGACATATTTTTAGTAATCATTATGCAACTTGTCTGTACAATATGGATTATACAGACAATAGAACAACATTCAGTTCATCCTGTTTACGCTAAAAAGATAGAACAAGCGAGTTACAGATGTGCACCTTGGGATGCTTGCTAGTATGAAAAAAAAACTTTTAAAAAGAAGTACTAGAACTGAAGCCATAGATATAGCCAAAGAAGTAAAAAACTTACCAAATGTTAATACACCTTTAGTCTCAAGTTCTCCAGTAAAATTTAATGATTTTATTCCTTACATTAGTGATGAAGAAAATAATGAGGAATCATTAGTTATTAATAATCTTGAAAATGATATAGAAATAATAGAGAAACAAGAAATTGAAGAAATTAGCACAACGTCCAATAATAGCAATTCCCTAATAAATTATGATAGCAATAACAAATATTACATAATTTCTGACATTTACGGAGATCATAAAAATATAATAATCACTAAAACAACAAAATTTGATTTAATAAAAAGGATAGTGCCAAGTACATTTGTTGCTGTTGGAACAGGGCTTGCCATGATGCCTATTTTTAATAATTTAATTAAAAATTCTGAACAATTTGGCGTTGATATTCACAGTAACAAAATTTTATTTGAATTATCAACAGCAAATACTTTCATTATTACAGCATTTTCGTCATTTGCTACTATGTATAATTTCATAAAAAAACAGCAAGAGGATATAGTACCAGAATCTAAGAATATCTGTATTTTTATGAGTAAGATTGGAGCTTCTTGGTCTGTAATTCTTCCATTAGGATTACTTTGGACAGTAGAACTGCACAATCAAGCGGTAGCTGATTCACAAGGATTTGATGAATTTATGGCATGGGCCACGTTTACTACTGTTCCTTTGGTAATTGATCGCATAATAGAATCGGTAAATACTGTAGATGATATTAATAAAAATAGCAGTGTTAAACTTGAAAATGTAGGTAGTAAATTAATTGTTTATGGTTTAACAGGACTTTCTATTGCTGGAAGAGCTATAGCTTATACTGAAATAGCTAAAGCTGTAGTAGAAGCGATGGGAATTGATGAAACAACAGCGTTAGTAACGGGAATTGTAGCAGGTGGAATACTTGGCTCTGGAGGAACTGCTATATTTGAATATCAGGCTATTAAGTCTTTATTTGAGCATAACGAGACATCATGTTCAATAAAGAAAGTACTAAATGCTACTGCTTCAGTTATTGAGGGTGCATGGCTTACTCTTCCTTTGGTCTCATTAGGATTAAAAGCTACCGAAGAATGGAACCCTTTATTAAAAGGGTTTTTATTTACACCGCTTTTTATATCTCATTCAACCTTTGAGGCTAATAAATTATATGATAATATCAATGCTACTTGTAATAGTATTTCAGATGGTTTTTTATCGTTAAAACAATGGTGTTGTAATGACGATGATATTCAGCTTGCAGGGGATAATGGAGATTTTGTTAATGAATAAATATTATTGTATTAGTTCATATAAATAGTTATAATTTTACTACAATAGAACCTTGCAAATTTTATAAATGCTTTTTACTGATAAAGACCTTGAGACTAAACGTCAAAAAGAGTTCCGTTTTTATTATCCTAATCCCAAACAAGCTAGCTTTCACAAGGCAGGGGAAAACTCTATTGAGCGTTTATTCCTAGCAGGTAACAGAACAGGTAAAACCTACTGTGGTTGCATTGAGGATGCAATACATTTAACGGGTGTTTATCCTGATTGGTGGGATGGGCATAGGTTCAATCACCCAATTGTTGCTTGGGTAGCATCTGAAAACTATGAGATTACCAGAAACGTTTTACAGCTTAAATTGATCGGCGGTTATACCTCTGATGGGGCGTTTGACCAAGGTCTTATTCATCCTAGCCTAATCTTGAAAAAAGCAATGCTCTCAGGAGTTAACGGAGCTGTTGATTACGTACATATAAAACACTCTAGCGGTGGTTTCTCCAGTCTTTACTTTAAATCTTACAAGCAGGGCAGAGAGAAATTCCAAGGGGCAAGATGTCATCTAATTCACTTGGATGAAGAACCGCCTAAGGATGTATATACCGAATGTGCTATGCGGCTTAGCGACGTTGACGGAGTAGGACAAGGACGTTTAATTCTTACGATGACACCTTTAAAGGGATATACTGAGATGATGTCTTACTTTTTAGAGCAAAGAGTCTCTAAAGTAAGATCAGAGGAAATAACTTCTGTAGAAGACTTACAAAATGAAGATTTTGAGATAGTCCGCAGCGACCCTGAAATAACCATTAATGGCAAATATTATATCCAAGCTACTTGGGACGATAACCTGCATTTATCGGAGGATACTAAGCAGCAGCTAAGAGCTACCTTAAAACCTTATGAGTTAGAAGCTAGAGAAAAAGGAATACCGAGCGTTGGTTCTGGTCTGGTCTATCAAGTACAAGAGTCTGAGTTTTTAATTGAGCCTTTTGAGATACCTAGACACTTTGCCTGTGTGTTTGGTATGGATGTTGGCTTTTTTGCTCCTACCGCAGTCGTATTTCTGGCCCACGATAAAGATAACGATACACTCTACGTTTACAAAGAATACTCGGTTAGTGAAAAAACAGCTGCCCAGCATGCTGCCTCTCTTATGCTAATGGGTTGCGATTGGATACCAGGGGTTTGTGATCCAGCTGTTAATCAAGGTTCTCAAAGAGACGGCGAGAAACTTATTGATGATTATGCAAAAGCTGGTCTAGCCCTCCGTAAGGGAAGATATGCCAAAGAGCTTGCCGTAGATAATGTGCTAGAGCGAATAAGAACAGGGCGGTTCAAGGTCTTTAATACCTGTCGTAAATTTATGGAAGAATGGCGGGGATATTCAAGAGACGATAAAGGTAAAATCATGAAAGGGCGAGACCATTTAATGAACGCTCTTGAATTTGCTATGCTTGATGGTTTAGGACTTGCGAGGACAAAAAGACAAGTGGAAATGCGTTATCAATATAATGATAGACCGAGGTATTTTTGATTGTGAGTAAAGATACCTTAAAAATACTAGAGATTGATGGAGGAGGGCAGAGAGGATATCTACCACTTAAGTTTCTAGAGTTATTTATTCAACAATGGGGAGTTGATCCATCTAAAATATGGCAAGAATTTGATGTGATATGTGGTACTTCTGTAGGCGGAATTATGGCTTTATCATTAGCTTTTGGCTTAACTCCTGCTGAGATGTCACCTTTTTTTACTACACAAGGGCCGTATATTTTTAGTTTATCTTCAATTATTCCGTCTTTGCGTCCTAATATAGCCGCTAAACTTGCATTAATTGCCACAAATACACCTTTTTATCAATCTTCTGGACCTACCGCTCAAAATTATGGTTCTGGGTTATTATATAAAACTGTTCAGGATACATTTAAGATTAACGGAACATCTGCAACTCTTCAAAATCTAAAAACTAAAGTTATAATTCCTACTTATGAATTTGATACTAAACGATATGTATTATTTTCAAATCTTAATTATCCAGAATTTACGGGACAGAATGAATTAATAAGTAACGTAGCATTAGCTACTGGAGCAGCGCCAGTATATTTACCTTCTTTAACTATGAATGCTCATGTTTATAAAGATGGTGGTATATATTGCAACAACCCTGCACAATTCGGAAAAGCATTAGCTCAAATAATTAAACCAACTGCTAAAAGAGTTTGTTTGCTTTCTTTGGGAACGGGAATAGGAAAAATGGGATTTGATCCTGGAGTACCTGATGATCCAGAAGAACCTCCAGCACAAGTAAGTACAGTTGAAGAAATATTTAGCTTATTTAACATAGCTTCAACAGGTGCGCAAGAATCAATAGCACGTGCTTTTTTTCTGGAGTCTTCTTATACATTACAAAGGACTTACTATTATAGATTCCAACCACAATTAGATCCTGACAAAAATACTGAGCTTGATAATACTGATTCTGATATATTAGCTTATTATGAACAGACTGCGCAAACTGTATTTAATAACGATATTGATAATATTTCAACTTTCATAGGGCATTTATCTCTATGAAATATGATGTATTATTTAATTTTATATCACCAGTAACAGGTAGGCTTTGCATACCAGAAGATTATATCCTTATTGGAGATGGACAAGGTTTTTCTACCCCATCACCAATATTAATAGATATGAGATTGGATATTGCAAATTTAAGACGTGATGTTAATGATGTATTTGATACTTCTTTTATTATTGGATTTCCGGACGTAGATTTTCCAAATGCTCAGGTTCTCTCCGAGCTTAATGATGGTTTTATATACAATACGGGTGGAACTGTTAGCACATTCTTTATTATTCCAATTACATCTTTACCAAATCTTTCTAATCACAAAATCTGGCGAGGAAATATAAGTAATAGACCAGTAGAGGTAGATGATCTTAGTGCAGTTGAAGAGGACATGAGCGGAGCTTTATCAGATATAGCAAATTTATTTTCTTTGGTAAGTTCTTTACAAAGTTTAGTTAATGGCCTTGAGAGTGCAATTAATATTATCGGAGGAATTGGTGGATTTCTTGCCTTACAAGTTCAAGTTGCAGGATTAGTGATAGGTGTTGCTGCTTTAGAAAGTAAAGTTAATGGTTTAACAATAAATCTTGCTGGGGATGTCAGCGGTTCTGGAAGTATTTATGATCCTGTTATAACAACATTAAATTTAACATTAGATCAAATTAAAATTGCACAGAACACAGTTAATTTAAACAATCATAAAATCAGTAATTTAAAGTCTGATCAAGTAGAACAACAAGATGCTTTAAATGCCAAGTTTCTTTGGGATTTAATGCACGATCAAGTAGAGGTAATTTGGGCATGAGTGCTTTTGTAGTATCAAATATAGCAACAGATTTAAAAATGTTATCAAATGATCAAAGGTTTATCTTTGGTAATAATGCGTTACCTGAACCTTTAGGAGCATTTAAAATAGATAATATTTTTACGCCTGTTTCAGGTAATCCGTCAGTTAACGATATTGAAACACGGAATAATACTTTTTCAGGTTTCCGTTGGAGACATACTACTAATACTGGTGATACTTCTGGTTCTCTAAAATTACAGAGTTTTGTAAATGCTGAGAGTACTGGAAATGATATTTTGACATTTAATCAAGATGGAAGTGTATTATTTAATACTTTTGTATCTTTTAGTGGATTTAATCTTGATGGCAATTTAGATTTAAACGGTAATAAAGCTGTTAATTCAGCTGATCCTACTAACCCGACAGACCTAGTTAATAAAAGATTTGTAGAAGATTTAATAAGTTCTATAACTGCTCCAACAATTACTTTAACTGGAGCAATTACCGGTACAGGTAGCAGTACTATTAATACTACATTGACTCCTATTAATACTTCTCAAATTACTGATTTTAACTCAGCAGTAAACGGTTTAATTTCTAGTGCAATTATTACAAGTTCTCAAATTAGTGATTTTGCCGCTGCTGTAAATAGTATAGTTGATAGTGGGTTTGGTCCTGATGTAAATTTGCCTTTTACACAATTAAATTATAATTGGACTAATAGCGGATCTCAAGCACCATACTATCTTGTGCATAAATTAAACGATAGTTACTCAAATAAATCAATTGTACATCAGGTTGTTGCTGATGATGCTCTAACTAGTAAACGTAGATTTTGGCAAGAATCTTTTTTTATAGGGAATTCCATCCCTGCACTTGGGGATAATTATGCTACCTATGAACTGAATTTTATTCCGTCAAATGAATCTGGTGCTTCTACTTTCCCAATACTTTCAGTTAGTTTAAATAGTAGTCCTGGCGTAGGATCAAGAATAAATCTAGGGACGACTTTAAATTTTAATGGTTGGAAAGGAATAAATGTTGCAACTCCTACCGCTGGCACTGATGCCGCTAATAGACAATTCGTACTAGATACAGTAAATAATTATTTACCAGTTTATACTTTAACTGGAGCAGTTACGGGAACTAGTAGCTCAGCAAATATTATTACTACTTTTAATTCTAATATTTCAGTTTCAGGTGCGACTCAAATATTTAACTATTCAAATGCTTTAACTTCTTCCATATTCTCGCTTGTTAATCCAAATCCATCAGCGGTTACAAGATATAGAGCTGGCACGTCTACAGATTATCTTGAGATGGGATATGATGGAAGTAATGGCTATTCTTATATTAATTTAGCTCAGTTTTCTAATGATAGACTTGCTTTTAGAGTAAATGGTACAGGAATAGCCGCTTTTCTTGCAACAGGATTATTTGGATTCGGTACAATAACGCCGACTTTAGCCAAAGTTCAAATAAATGGAGGTGTGCAAAATTTAACTGGTGAAGAATCAGCGTTAAGAGTAGTAGGTGGTTTAACTAATATAAAAATAGAATTACAAAACACTTCGGCTAATGGAAAGAATTTTGAGTTAAGAAGTTCATCCTCAGGTTTTTTTGAAATAGCCGATCGTAATGCTACTGCTCTTAGATTTGTTATTTCAAATAATGGAAATATAGGAATTGGAGGCTCTAACTCTCCTAATGCAGCATTACAGTTTGGTAATGTGGTTGCTAACAGAAGGGTGGTGTTGTGGGAAACAGCTAATAATGATCATCAATTTTTTGGTTTTGGTATAGGAAATGGGGAGTTAAGATACCAGATTGACCTACCAACCGCAGCTCATGTATGGTACACAGGAATTAGCAATTTGGGTTCAACTGAGTTAATGAGGTTAAAAGGAGATGGTAAATTACTCCTTACCAGGAATGTATCAGGACATTCTATAGAGGTAAGTAATGATAGTTTTCCAGCTACGTTAAACGATATAGTCTTTCAAAACGAAGGTACTGATAAAGTAGCATTAGGTCATAATAACGCGCTCAACCAGAGCTATCTTATGACTTATAACGGTAGTAATTTAGTAATAGGTACAAATGGCAATGTTACTGGAACAATTACTGCCGCAGGTGATACTATTTTAAATAATACTTTATGGGCTAGAAGACCATCTGGAAGTTTAAGCATGCAAGGTAATGCAACTGGTACAACAGTTTCTACTGCAAATACTTTTGTAAAAGTTGCTGGTACTACTACCAGTTCTAACTTAAATCAAACATCAATGCCTCAATCTAACAGGATAACATACACAGGTACTACTTCTATTGTTGCGTTAATTACCTGCTCTTTTACAGCTACTTACAATACAGGTAATACTAATGAGATAATTTTTGCTATATATAAAAATGGAGCACAGATACCTGAGTCAAGGATATCATTTAATTTAAATAACGTACTTGGATCGATACCAACAATGCCTTTTAACATTAATACTACAACAACTTTAAATACTAATGATTATGTTGAGCTATGGGTAACTATGACTGCTGCAACCAGGACAGTAACTGTATCAAGATATATGATGACAGTAATTGCAATTTAACAACTTAAAATACGAGGAAAATTATGAGTACAAAACAAGAACTAATCGCTCACATGAACGAAGAAAACATTGAAATGAATCTGTTAATCTCTCAGAAAAATCAACAAAAATCAGATATTGACGCTGCTATAGCGCAGCAACAGGCTAATATTGATTATTTCAATGAGCAAAAAACTCAGTGTGATGCAGATATTGCTATATATCAAGCAAATATTAATAAAAATGATGAAATCATAGCTATTTTAGAAGCTAGTAGTTGATTAAATCTTAATTTAAGTTATAATACCTTTAATATAAATTAATCCTTGCGAGTAACATTATGAATACAATTGATATTGTTCAAAGTTTACCTAAACACATGCAGGCTTTATACAGTGATGCAGTGTTATTTCTTTCTAATGAGTCAACAATAGCAACTCCTGAGCGTAAAACTCTTTTATTAAATAATATCCAATTTATAAAAGCTCAAATTGAGGCTTTAGAAAAAGCCATAGGTTAAGTTTTATGGACAATAAAAGCTTAAAGGACTTCGCCTTAATGTGCGAATGTTCTAAGAAAGTTGCTCAATTTGGCATTTTAGCTGATTTTTTAAAAAAAGCAGTAATGGATTATTATTCTTATAAAAGTAGCGGAGCAGAAATGCCCGACGAGGATAGAGAAGTGTTTATCCAAAAATATAATGAATTACAGGAATTTTTAAAAGATTGTGAACTTTATTAAACCTATCAGGCTATTATTTAATAATTTAAGTGATTCTAAAACTGCTCTTTTTAGTTCCGAAGGTAACGTTGTTATCAAGTCAATTAGATGCTGCAATAGGTCTGGTAGGAATATCAGGCTTAATTTGCAGGTAATAGCGTTACTAGAAAACCCAGTGCAGGAAGCTTTTATTGCTGAAAACCTTTTAATACTTCCAAATCAGACTACGGATTTGCTAGCTATTATTTATGGCGACGCTTCTGAGGTTGTAGAGCACAGATTATTAGACGGCGATAGTTTAGTCTGTTATTCGGACGGATACGACAATAACTTTGATTGTATCATCAGTGGGTATGAAGAGGTAGAAGATATAGAAAATATTATTTAAAAACATGATAAATCTAACACCTGCCAAAGCAAAAGTATTACAAGAATTAAAAGATTATTTTTACTATTCTGCCAATTCAGAAATACGTAAAAAATGGCGTTTGCAATATGATCAAAACCTTAAGTTCTATTACGGCGATCAATGGAATGAAGAATTAAAACGTGAGTTTGCAGATGTCGGAGCTATGCCTTTTGTCGTAAACAGGATAGAGCCGATAGTTACTACTTATACATCCTTGCAGATAGCAGCAAGAAAAAGAATAGCTTTCAAAGCTACTACAGCACTGCAAAAACACGATTTGCTAGCTGAATACTTGAATAATATGCTTTATGTTATTCAAGCACAAAACGATTTTCAGAATAAATCCACTCAGAAATACACTGATGCTTTAATAGGAGGACTTGGTTGGTCTCATTTTGGTTATGAACCAGATTCAACATGTACTTTTTTCTATGATTATGTAGACCCACGAGAAGTTTATTTTGATCCAGATGACCAATCTGCTCGTATGGAAGACTCACAGTTTGTTTGTCGTAGTTACTTTGTTAATGGGACAAAACTAAAAAAACGTTACCCTAAATATGCAGAATATTTTGATAATTTAATCGGCAAACCTACTGGTAATGGTTCAACTACCGAATTTGCAAGCGGAGGAGCGGGAGCAATCAGGGATGATTATATTCCTTATTCTGATTTAAATCATGGGGACGGACTAGAAGAATTATGGGTGCTTGGTAGGTCAGCACGTATTGTTGAAGTATACTATAAAAAGAACGTTAAATATTATGAGGCAATAGTTGCTTTTCCTCCTGATACTCCTGACGGGGTTGTTACAGAACAATATTTTTCTACTTTTGATAAGGAAATAGCAGAAAGCAGGAAAGTAAAAGGTACTAGTCCAAAAGAGCTTGAGGGAACGCAAATTTGGAAAGGTGTATTTTGCGCTGATGTGCTCTTAGAACATGGACCTATTGACGGACAGATACCTAATCAAAAGCATTTCCCTTTAGTACCTTTGTGTTTAAAAAGAAACTATTTGAGCATTCCTTACGGCGTAGTTGATGGACTTATTCCTCTTTCTACATGTCTAAATTATGTGTGGACTAAAACAATTCATGGTCTTAATTCAAAATATTTGATTATTGATGAGGACAATGTAAACCTAGAAAAAATGCGGCCAATATTACGGGGAGAACTTAACAGACGTGATGGGATGATTTTTACTAAAAATCCTCATCAGGTACAGTTAATTAATTCTGAAACATTATTACCATTCTTAGAGAGGACACTAAATAGGATTGACCTTGAATTTGAACAGAGGACTCAGTTATTTGATGAATTAAAAGGAGAGCAGACTAACGCAGTAAGCGGTGTTGCTATTCAGGCTAGAGCTGTTAATGCTGCAAGGACTCAAAACCCTTTGCATGCAACTTATGAGCATATGTTATTTTCCGAAGGGCGATTAATTCTTGATACTATCAGGGGTATTAAAAACCTGCAATATGCGTTTAATTACTACAAAGATAATAAATTTAATCAGGGATATTTAAGTGATGAAATATCAACTATTAATTTTGAAATCTTTTCTGATTTTGCTCCAAACTTTGCTACCTCTCATGAAGAAGAAGCAGCTAAATTTGAGGCTCTACTTAATAGCCCTAATCCAGCTTTTATTTTATCAGAACCATTATTCTTAAAGAAATTAGGTTTTACTGAATCAGACGCTTATGCTTTAAATGAGGCATTTTTAAATATGATGCAGGGACAAGGAGGACAAACAGAGGCACAGGTCCAAGAAGAGATACCGAACAATCAAATAAATACAAAATAAATATATGACTGAGAATTTAAATAAAACTACTGTTGATGATGCCTTTGCTAAAATCTTTCTAGGCGAGGTAAGGGGAGAAGATAAAAAGCAGCAAGAAGTTAAGTCCCAAGAAATACAAGCCGAAGAACCAAAAAAAGTAGAGGTTAAAAATGAGCAAGAACAAGAAAACGTCCAAGAAGAGGCAAAAACAACCGAGAACGGCGAAGAGCAGCAAAAAGAACTGTTAAAA
>Ga0116166_1003112_pt1 | contig 13097 bp, 11 predicted proteins | sample AD_JPNMR2_MetaG_FD_89884 | JGI IMG/M metagenome (GOLD analysis project Ga0116166, IMG submission 89884) | Active sludge microbial communities of municipal wastewater-treating anaerobic digesters from Japan - AD_JPNMR2_MetaG | ecosystem: Engineered > Bioreactor > Anaerobic > Digestate | place...
GGAGGTAAACCGATACGGGTTTCTTCCCCTAATCGTTAAATGAAGGGCCCATGGGATAAATTTCATCCCATGGGCCGTTTTTTAGAATTCATCCCAGTAATGAATCCTATATCATCCAGGCCGGAGGGATCCCCCTCGATTCGGCCGCCGGGTTGAACAGCCTCTTCCTTCACTTTTTAAAAAACAATTTTTGTGGGGAGAAAGACAAACCATCCGGCTAAAACGCGCAGGATCATTTTTCCTCAAAACCCGGATCACAATCTCATTCGCCCCCTCACCCGCCGTGGATGGTAGCGGTCTTCACCGCTCCCCCGAAACGGCCGATATCCCCGTTGCTGACCAGGCCGTTGCTGGGATCGTAAATGGAACCGGGATCGTGGACGATCGGATACCACTCCACCCCGTTGGCGCCATGGTCGGGACCGTAACTGGATACGCAATATCCCTTGTAATATTGCCCGTTCATCGCGGCGGAGACGTTGGAAAGCCGCGCCCAGCTGCCGTTGTAACTGACATATTGGTAACTGAAGATCGTCTTGTCCGGATACCAGTTGGTCTTTTCGCGCTGGGGCTTGAAGATGTCGGTGTAGGCCACGGAGGCGATGTAGGGCACCGGCGTGGTCAGCTCATGCAGATATTCGACATAAACCGAATAGGAGGAATGGCCCTGGCCGTTGCCGATCGGCCAGGGGTAATCGTTATGGTCGATCATGTACATTTCCATGGCCGATCCCAGCGCTTGGTGATCGCCCATGACCCGCGCCACCTTGGCCCGCGTCTGCGCGTTGAGAAAGTTGGGAACAGCGATGGCGGCCAGCACGCCGATGATGGCCACCACGATGAGCAATTCAATCAAGGTAAAGCCGTGCTGATTCATAAGGGATTCGATCCTCACGCGGTTGTTGGTTATTTCCGGTTAATTCCATCCAGCTCCGTATTGGACTGGAACGATGCTGATGGACTTGATCCGTTTATACTCCGTTTCGGGATAATCCTACTACCATCCGGGGATTTCGGGCAAGTTTTTTTCTTTCCGCCGCGGGAAGAATGCGTGGATGATTCAGGAGAAATTCCGCCTATTGGATTCAGTTGGTCCTATGAATATAGTTTTATATTCTTGACTTATTCAGTAATTCGATCAATTCAGTCACCATTATTTAGAATATAAAAATTTTTGTTGACGATTTTGTGGACCGTGATATAGTAATCAACTGAAAGGGGTAAATCATCACATCGGGAAGATCCAGGGGTGACGCGCCATGAGCCAGTTCATCGGAAGGGCTTTGACGGTAATGGCATTATTTATGGTGACGGGGTTTCAGGCATCGGACGCGGCGGAACAATTGATCAAGGAGTTCGTGGACTTGATCCAGGAACGCGGCACGGCGGAATGGGTGGACGCGTATGGGCGGCCGGTGGGGTTGGAGGGGCCGGATTCGGACCGCAATATCCTGCAAATGAGGCCGATTTACGATCCCGAGGCGGCGGCCCGGGGGGATGAACCCAGCCTGGGTTTATACATGGAGGCCAAGCCAGCCCCGGGCGACATGGAGTTCGGCCTGGAAGGGCAGTTTACGGTTCAGTTGCCCGCCCAGCGGTTTTACCAGTTCCAAGGATTCGCGCATGTGCAAAACGGGGAGGCGCGGGAAACCAACGTGAAGGTGCTGGTTCAAACCCGCCCCGATCTGCTATCCGACTGGACCACCGCGCAAATCTTCACCGGGGAAAAGTTGGGTACAACGGCGATTAACGATGAATTGAAGGAAGACATCCTCGCCTTTGTGTTGGATTTGAGCGATTGGGCGGGGGATGAAGTGCGGATCGTGCTGGCGATGAACGTGGTTCCCGCGTATTCGAAGGTGGGACCGGAGGAATCGTGGTCGCCCAACGTGATCTCCGCGCAATGGACTTCGGCGCGGATCGTGGGCAGCGCGTTCCGGGTCATCCTGGGGGAACCGGAAAAGGTGGATAATTCGATAGATGGTCTGTCTTCAAGGGACGATATTATAGTAAGTAATTCAGTAATCCAGGGTATCACCAGCTTCATAGGATCGGAAGAAAGGATATTAATAGGGCATGATGAATCAAAAAACGGGGATTGGAATATGTACAATCCGGGTGAATCAAGCATAAATACTATTTTTCTTCCATCCATATCTGGTTTACAAGGTCATTTTGTAGCTTATACAACGACTAGATTATCTCCCTTAACCTTAGGAGGATCAGAACCATATCCAAGGTTAATAGATTTTCGCAATTCGCCATCGACCAATCTTTCGAATGCATCATCAGTCCAAATTAAAAATAATGTCTATCGGGATAGTAACAACATCCCAATTAATGTCATTACAAGGGGTGAACCTTATCCCTATAATGATGAATTTGCCGGTCATGTAGCAATTGCTTCCTTAATGGTAGGCAATATAAATGGCACAAACACACCTATTTTACATACATTTATTCATACAGAGGATATGTATAAAGATGATATAAATATTAATAATCCGAGACATCCATATAATCGTATTGGTTATGCACGATCTATTGGCAATAGCCTTGATTTTGGCCGTACATTCGACAAATTAAATCATCAAGACGGAAATTCTATTATTACCTACGAATTAGACGAGGAAGATATTGTTTGGGGCGGCGGCATGTATGGATGCGGAGACCCTACTGTAATTGAACGGGACGGGTATTATTATATGATATTTACAACACGATCATTGATAAAATACCCTCCCGGTCACCCGTTGGAAGGTGAGATATGGCCATCAGCAACAGGTTCGTATAGACCACGGGCTGTCTTCTCAATTGCCAGGACACCTGCTTCCACTATAAACAAATCAAATATTGATTATGCCAATGAAACTACTTCCCCATGGAAAAAATTTAAGGAAGTGGATAAAGTAAATCCTTTTAATTCCTTGAACTGGCAAGAACCTGGGATACGTGGTAAATTTAGTGCATTGTGGAATGTTATTACGGATTCAGATGGCCTGCGCACTGATCAAATTCTTGATAATTCAAAAGAGCGATTTTTCCCTAAAGTTAGCCGCAACACCTATTTAAGTCAATCTGTATACGGAAATCGTCAATATGTATTGATATGCAAGGGTGAACTTGATAATAATATTCAAGGCATTCTAATTCATACAAGCAATGATTTGGTTAACTGGAGCGATCCCATATTTTTACTACTTGATGAACCAACCAAAGGGCCAGGGGAAGGTTTTTATTTTACCTATGAATATCCGAATCTTGTAGGTGTTTCCGATTATACAATACCTGACTTCACCCCTGGATACAATAATATTACCGGAAAGATTAATATGCTTTACTATCAAAAAGATAAGCGAGCTTATAATGTAACTTTTGTTGAGCCCCCCGATTTGTGTCGCAGACCTTTAGAGTTTCAATATTTTCAGGGTCCTTGATGAACTTAAAAATGTAAGTTTTACTATTCCACTCGATTTGAGGCGATATTAGTATGAAGTGTATTATGTTGAAACTTATCGCATTTTTGTGTGCTGTCTGCTCATGGCCAACTGATACTATTGCTCCTATTTCACTTTTCGAATTAACCATTCCACTGCCGCTGATTCGCGATCCCGAGGCATTTTATATGGGAATTTTCGGATTGGATGCAGACGATAAATATTTGTATATCCATGCCTGGGATACCGGAATTTCCGAAATCAGTGCCGATCCCAATCCTCATATCTTCCAATATTCGATCACGAATCAAAACATATTTTGGTATACTTTTGAAAACAAATTTGTTGAATCCGATGCCGGATGGCAAAATTATAGCTCCCCTTCCTTGATTCATAATGCTTCCTCGGTTTTCATTGATAACCGATGGATTGAATTGCATGATGCCTATTCACAGGATGCAGTCTTCAAACATCCCTATAATCCAGATTTTCTGTTTCGTGTAAATACTTTTTTGAATTTTGCGTTTCATTCTTTTGTTGGAAATTATATCGGAGGAGTCGTAACCTTGCATTTATATCAAGGTACGCCTGAACAAAACTTTGTTGGTGTTCTGAGTGAATGCGCCCTATGGACTCAAGAAGGTCAAAAGCGCGATTCCATTATACTGTATACCGATATTGAAAAGGATCACATCGAAAAATTGCCGATTTACCCTTTTGTTGCCCATGGATCATTTTCTCGAAATGGCCGCTTTATTTATTTCAAGTCGTTGCTTGAAAGCCAGGGGCGACAAAAATACGATGCGGTGATATATCCCGGGACAATGCTTTTTCATATCGAATCTCATATACTCTGGCCCTCGAACCGTGACGTGGCCTTCACCTCGGACGAGCGCTGTCTGGTGACCGAGCGGGACGGGATGCCCACCCTGGTGGACGCGGAGACGGGGGCCAATCTCCAGCGGTATGATATCGGCGAAAAGAACATCATGACGGCCGCCTGCTTTTCGCCTGATGACCGGCAACTGTACATCGCGGGCATCGACCGGAAAATCTACGTCTTCAACAGCCATCTCCCGTCGCGCGCGGCGGAGTGGGAGGTGTATCCGTGAGGGAATGGATGCAGGTTCCGCGCTGGGTCCTCAGTACGACTGGCACACGAGAGCAAATCAACCGGGTACCATAGCGGGGAGGCCACGAAAGTCTGTACTCGCCTCTCGTTCGCCCCCTTCCCCTCTTTCCCCGGGAGACGCCATGCTCAATTCCCGTCTCCAATCCCGGAGCAAGCATGGAGCCTGTGTTGGATAATGGGAAAATAACAAATTTGAAATTAAAATATGTATTTTATAATTTTTTGATATATTCGCGAATTTCGTCGAGTTCGCGTTGGAGACTTTTGGGGATTTCATCCCAGGATTCGGCCGCGTCGATGTATTTTTGGTAATAGGCCTTGGCTTTGGCCCGGTCTTGTTGTTCTTCGTGGATGGCGGCGAGGTTAAAGAATAGTTCCGGCGCCCCGCAGCCCAGGCTTTCAGCCTTTTCGAAGTGTTTCAAGGCTTCTTTCAGGTTGCCTTTTTGACATTCCAGGGCCCCCAGGTTGTAATAATCCAAGGGATCATTTCCCTTCCAGCCCAGTTCGTTTTTGAGGAGGAAGGTCTGTTCGGGGGGCAAACTGTAGAATAGTGTCCACCCGTACCGCTGAAACGCATACTCCCGGTTGTCTTTCAACAGTTCTTGAAACCGGGATATTTCAAATTCATAGAGATTGTCCTTGAGGTCTTTTTCCATGCCGGTTTTGCACCTTTCCCGTGGCCATGCCGATTTCACGATCTCCGAGCCGTGGATATGGTACCGCCGGCCGGAGAAAACACAAGACACCGCCTGATTCCTCCCGCCGGGATACGAAACGCTTAGAACAGCCCGTAAGAGGGGAGCCGCGATGGATAGCCGCCTGAATTACCGCGAAGGATTGACCGGCTTCTCGCCGCGCCGTAGAGTAATCCGTCCAGGATCATGAGCGATATGCCATCCACCCCGGAACTGTCGGTGATTATACCGGTTTACAATGAGGAGGGCAATCTCCTTCCCTTGCAGGAAGCGTTGCGCCAAGCCATGGAGGCCACGGGCCGTTCCTACGAGATCATTTATTGCGATGACGGAAGCCAGGACGGCTCACTTTCCGTGTTGAAAAACATCGCGCAAAGCCATCCCGGCGTGCGGGTGGTGGTTTTGCGGCGGAATTTTGGGCAAACCGCGGCCATCGCCGCCGGGATCGACCAGGCGCGGGGGAACGCCGTCATCCTGATGGACGCCGACCTGCAGAACGATCCCCGCGACATTCCCCGGCTCCTGGACAAGTTGGATGAGGGGTATGACATAGTCAGCGGGTGGCGGAAGCACCGCCAGGATCCATTGTTCACCAAGCGCCTGCCCTCGCGGATCGCCAACTGGATCATCGCGCGGATCACGGGGGTTCCGATCCATGACCATGGGTGCACGCTGAAGGCGTACCGGCGGGAAGTCTTGGGGGGGATCGCGTTGTACGGGGAGATGCACCGGTTCTTGACGGTGTTAGGCCATTGGATGGGCGCGCGAACGGCTGAAGTGGAGGTCACCCATCATCCGCGGGTGCGGGGGAAATCCAAGTACACGTTGAGCCGGATCATCAAGGTACTGCTCGATTTGCCGCTGCTGATCCTGCTGGGCAATTTTCTCACCCGCCCGAGTCATTTTTTCGGGGGGATCGGGATGCTTTTTCAATTCGCGGCCGCCCTGTGCGCGCTGGATGTGTTGTATGAGAAATATTTCGAGGGGGACAAGGCGTCCAATAATCCTTTTTTGCTTTTGGCGGTTTTTTTCGCCTTGGTGGGAGCCCAGATCATCATGATCGGCCTGTTGGCGGAAATGATGACCCGGGTATATCACGAAAGCCAGCAGAAGAAGACCTATGTGATCCGCGAAATCATCCGTTCCCCGGGTGAATGACGGCCTTCATCCCTTCCTGCCTTCCTGACGTTACAGGTCGTAGAATTTCAGATCGACCGCTTTGCGCGTTTTCGTGATGTAAGCAATCTGGCCCAGGTGGTATGAAAAGTGTTCCACCACGTGAAAAAGGGCCGTCAAGCCGGTCACGTCAAAACCTTGGATTTTCCGGGGCGCCTCGATCTGAGAAACATCGAATTGTTTCAACACCCGGACGGCGTCGTTCAGCGCGTCTTCCAATTGGGCCAGCAATTGGGGTTTGGGAATGGGGCCTGGTTCCCGGAACTCGGCGGGCCGGTCGCGAATATCCGTTTCTCCGCCGAGGCCGTGGACGATCCATTGCCGGACGTTGCCGGCCAGGTGCAGCAGGAGATTGCCCACGCTGTTGCTTTCCCGGTTCGGCCGCCACCAAATATCGTCATCTGACAAAGTGTCCAAACATTGGAGGATTTTGGGAAAATATTCCTCCAGCAGTTTGGAGCAGGCGCAATTCACGAAGGCTTTCGCGATCGAAAGGGTATCGCTCATGGGCTTTTTCATCCTTAGGAAGAAAAATCGAGTCCATTCACTCCGGAATGAAGGCAGAAATCAAGGCCACGCTTTATAAACATACCCTAGCGCCAATCCTCTTCCAGGGAGAGGGAGGGTAAAGTTTGCCTTTGCCGGATGAGCCTTCCAAGTGACCTTACGAGACCGTGCCGCCGGCTCGGCCCTTCCAGCATTTTGGGAGGTCATTGATCACGAAATCGAGAAAAGAACCAAACAATCGTGGGGTTTCATGCCAACCCGGGGTAGGACGGCGAATAATTCCTTAGGCCGGTTGGGCGGCCATTTCGAGGACTTTGTTCACCAGTTTTTCGATGCCGGCGGCCACATTCGAGATACGCGGTCCCAACATGTAGGCGGGGGTGGAGACCAGGCGGTTTTGTTCATCCACCACGATTTCGTTGACCGAGGCCGCCACGTTTTCCGCGCCCATGGCCCGCAAGGCTCCCGCCGTGGCCGCGTCGGTGCCGATGGTAAGGCGGGGATGGCGCGTGGGATCGTCGCGCAAGGCCCGGGCGGCCAGGACCGGCGAGATGCAGATGGTTCCCACGACTTTGCCTTTCTGCACCGCGTCCCGGATGACCCAGGCGATATCCGGGTCGATGTCGCAATTGGCTTCGTCCACCGCAAAGGTGCACAGGTTTTTGGCCGCGCCGAAGCCGCCTGGGAAAATAACAGCGTCGAAGGCCTCCATTTTCAGTTCAGGAAGCGGCCGGATTTCTCCGCGGGCGATGCGCGCCGATTCCACTAAGACGTTGCGCGTCTCGCCGGGGACAACCTCTTTCGTGAAGTGATTGACGACGTGCAATTGCGGCTTGTCGGGCGCGAAACACCGGACTTCCACTCCCGCTTGATCAAGGTAAAGCAGAGTCAGCACCGCCTCGTGGATTTCGGAGCCGTCGAACACACCGCATCCGGAAAGAACAACCGCCACTCGCGTCATGGCCCATACTCCTTAGGGATTTTAGAAGAAGTATGGGCCACGCGGCGGGGGAGTGTCAATAGGCGCGCCGCGGGGTGGATCAACCGTGCCGGATCACCAGAAGAAGATCCAGGTCACGAGGGCGAAGGTGGGGAGCAGCAAGGTGCAGGAATAGAGGAACATGTAACCGAAGAAGCTGGGCATCGGGGTTCCCGCTTCTTCCGCGATGGAGCGGACCATGAAATTGGGGGCGTTGCCGATGTAGGTGAAGGCGCCAAAGAACACCGCGCCCGCCGAGATGGCTTCCAGGTAGAGGGGATTATCGCGGATCAGGAGGGCGACCGCCTCGGGTTCCGGCATACCCGCGTAGAATTTACCTAGAGCGCTGCTAAAGAAGGTCAGGTAGGTCGGCGCGTTATCCAGAAAACTGGAGAGCGATCCCGTGATCCAGAAATAATGCATGGGTTCCTGGACGGCGCGGGTCAGGAAAGCGGCCGCGCCCGCTTCGCCCGCCTTGAGAATTGCCAGGCAAGGGATCATGGTCATGAAGATGCCAGCGAACAAGTAGGCCACTTCCTGGATGGGATGCCAGGTGAATTCGTTGTCCTGGCGGACGCTCCAGGGGGTGAAGATCAGGGACAAGGCTCCCATCGCGATGAGCAGCGCGTCCCGGACGAGTCCCTGCACCTCCACGGGGATGCCCAAAACCGGCACATGCCCCCAATCGGCCAATCCGCTCATCAGCACCGCGCCGATCACTCCCAACAGGAATATGAAATTGTACGAGCCAACCAGACGGAGGGGTTCTTTTTCCCCTGAAGAAGGAACGCTGTCCTCTTTTTGGTACATCAACCAATCCATCACGAAATAGACGGTCAACAGGACCGCCACACAGACCAGCATATGCGGAAGGATGTTCATCGTCCAAAAGAACGGAACGCTATGCAAGAAGCCGAGAAACAAAGGCGGGTCGCCCAGCGGGGTCAACGATCCACCGATATTGGCGACCAAAAAAATGAAGAAGCATACCATGAAGGTCCGGTTTTTCCGGTGTTTGTTCGCGCGCAGGAAGGGCCGGATGAGCAGCATCGCGGCGCCTGTCGTTCCCATCCAAGAAGCCAGGAAGGTTCCGAGGGCCAGGAGGCCGGTGTTTACCAAAGGGGTGCCGAGCAACCGTCCTTTCAATAAAATCCCCCCGGAGACGGTATAGAGCGCCCATAACAGGATGATGAAGGGAAAGTAATCCAGGAGGTAAATATGTAAAATGGCTTCCCAAGCCGATTCGCCATAGGCATATAAAAAAGGAATGGCCAATACGGCGGCCCAAAAGGCGGACACTTTTCCGAAATGATGATGCCAGAAATGAGGGACAAAGAGTGGACACAAGGCAATGGACAGCAGGATGCCCACAAAGGGAATCCCCGACCAGAGAGGCAGCATTTCCCCCAAATCGGTCTCTTCCACCGTGTGCCCTTCCGAAGTGGAGCCGGTTTCCAGGGGAGCAACCTCCGCCGGCTCTGTCCCGCCGGGGGAGGATTCTTCCGTGAGGGGAGACGCGTTTTCCAAGGGAACGGACAGAATATCCGCGTCCCGGGCCGGTTGGGAATTTTCCAAAGCGTATGCCCATCCGCTGCCCATCCACATGATGATTAGGGCCAAGATGCCAAACCGGATTTTCATGGTTCTCCTGCCTGAGGGTATTGATATGAACAATCGGCCGCGGGGGACAAAAAAATTCCATCCGGCGGCCGCACGTTTCGGGAGCGAACGAAGCGCCACGGATCTTGTTCTGGCGAATTCTGGCTGCTGAATCAACCCAACTGCTAAATATTCGTGAAAATCGTATTCGCCGGGTGGGGAAAAAGCAAGGAACAGAAAATGGGATTCGGGAATTTGGCCGCGGGCAGAGCTACGGTCGAGAAAGGGGGGCATGAGCCCCGGATTGAATAGCGTCCGGGATTGTGCCCAGGGGGGGATGCCAAGGATTAAAACCCTGGGTTAGTTTATAAGGTATGGACGGGAGGGGGAACAAGGGCGTTGGATTATTTCGTTTTTTGATAAATGATTTTGACGTTGGAAGGGTTTTTGTTCATAAGTTCACAACAATCCAGAGGTTCACTGGTGTGGTTGTTGTTACGCAACAAGGAGTCGAGTTGACGGGGTTGGTTATGGGTGATTTCGAAAAGGTGTTCGGTTATATCCCGGATAAATTTGCCGGCATCCCAGCGCCATAATCCTTTGACGCAGTACTCCGAACCATCGAGGGTATGGATAAGGATGTCCGACCACAAAATTCCCTCAGCCGACCGTACGCCCGTGATTTCATCCCATTCGATCCGCTTGATAATGGGATAATGATTATGAACACACCGGGTGAGGCTGCATTCACATTCCACATGGGCTTTCGTATAAATCCAGAGGCCGCTTTCTCGTACGAATATCAGCCAAGGTCTGAAAATCCGGCGGGGATCGGCCAGACGAGAAGACTGGATGGTAAATTCTTGCAGCATGATGGGGTGTGCCTCCCCCGGGTAGGTTGTTTCAGGAAAAAGGATTAAAAAAATTAAAAATAAAAATATATTTGATGATCTAACTACTAAATTATTCTACGCCAACCGCCAGAAAAAATCCAGGATATTTTTGGGGTGAAAAATAATTCGAAATATTTCTAAAAATCTATCGAATCTTTTAGGACGTATAGATTGTGCCCAGGGTTAAAACTCTGGGCGTGATAGGGCTTTTCTTCACTCCGGATCTCTTCCAGGGGAGAGGGGGTGGAGAAGGGAGGTTGTTGGTTTGGAGCCAGGTTGTCCGGCGTGGAGTGCGGCCCTGGAATGAGATGAACTCCATCACCACGGATACAGCAGAAAAACCATAGACAGCTTTCCTCAAGTTGTGCGTAGCCCGTGAAGAATTATGTTTCACCTTGGCGGATATCCGATTGGATAAGGAACACGAATGGCAAGTCTCCTAGAGAGGATCTCTTAACCAGCCATGGCTTGAATCCGTTCCGCGATAGCGTCACCGATTTTGGAGGTGGACATTCCCGCCTTTTTGATGTCGCTCACGGAGAGGCCTGGCAAGATCCCGCTGCCTAAAAATTCAGCCAATGCCCGGTCGAGCATGGCGGCGGCTTGGGTTTCACCGAGGTGTTCCAGCATCATCTGGCCCGCGGCGATGCAGGCTATGGGATTGATGACGTTTTGGCCGGTGTACTTGGGCGCCGAGCCGCCGATGGGTTCGAACATGGAGACCCCTTCCGGGTTGATGTTGCCGCCGGCGGCGACCCCCATACCGCCTTGCACCATGGCGCCCAGGTCGGTAATGATGTCGCCGAACATGTTGCCGGTGACCAGCACATCGAACCATTCAGGATTCTTGACCATCCACATGGTGGTAGCGTCCACGTGGGCATATTCACGCTTTATGTCCGGGTAGTCTTTCTGGCCCATTTCATGGAAGGCGCGTTCCCAGAGGTCGAAAACATAAGTCAAAACGTTGGTTTTGCCGCAAAGGGTGAGTGTTTTGTGTTTGTTGCGTTTGCGGGTGTATTCAAACGCGTATTTCAGGCAACGGTCCACTTCGAAACGGGTGTAAATCATTTCTTGGACGGCCACTTCGTGCGGCGTTCCTTTTTTGATGTTGCCGCCGGCCCCGGTGTAGACGTCACCGCTATTTTCACGGATCACCACAAAATCGATGTCTTCGGGCCCCTTATCCTTGATCGGTGTCCACACCCCCGGATAAAGTTTCACCGGGCGCAGGTTGATGTATTGATCCAATTCGAAACGGAGGCGGAGCAGAATGCCTTTTTCGAGAATGCCGGGTTTCACGTCAGGATGGCCGATGGCGCCCAGGTAGATCGCGTCGTGCCGGCGCAGTTCGTCCACAGCGCTATCGGGAAGTATTTCGCCCGTGCGGAGATAGCGTTCCCCGCCAAAGTCATACTCGTGATACTCGCACCGGAAACCGGTTTTCTGTTCTAGAACTTTCAGAACCTTGATCCCTTCCCGGATGACTTCCGGTCCGGTTCCGTCCCCGCCGATTACGGCAATCTTGTAGGTATTCATAAGTTTCTCCTCGAGAATACGGCCCTCCGGCCGCCCCGGGTGAGGGACCGAGTTCCCTCCGGCCGCCGGAGCCGATCGAGGACCGTGATGAAACGGTTGGTGGATGGATCACTTCCCGCCGTCTGCCGGGGGGCAGCCGGAATGACCGCATTATCTCTCGCAAGGCCGATTTGGCAAGCCGTACCGGATTCTCCCGGTTTTCCCCCCGCCGGGAATGGGGTAGGATAGAAAGCGGCAAAGACCATCGATCGAAGAGGCCGTAAGGGTGGGCACAGTTTTCCGAATCGGCTGGTTTGGAGAGCGATTATGGGGCGGACACCGCGGTTGACCCATGTGGCGCTGAGAGTCAAAAACATCGAGAAATCCGCGGCGTTTTATAGGAAATACCTGGGATTGGAGGTTATCGCGCAGCGCCAGGAACACAAAACCCGGGTAGCCTGGTTGGGCAATCCCCGCGTGAAGGAGGATTTCGTAATCGTGCTATTGGAACTGCCGTATGAAGCCTCGCCCCAGCCCAGTTATGATCATTTCGGCCTGGATCTGCCGACCCGCGAGGCAGTGGACGAGTACGCCGCCATGGCTGAGGCAGACGGCCTATTGGAATTTGGCCCGGAGACGATGGGGCCAGTAGCCAATTATTTGTGCCTCATCCGGGATCCGGACGGGAACGGGATTGAATTTTCTTATGGCCAGGATATCGAGAGTGTGCTGGAAAACCATACGGCGGAGAAAGAGCGGGGAAAGGGAAGGATTTAGCCCTTACCCGCGGCACTCATCCCACGTCATAAGCACTGAGGAGGTTTTGTATTTTGGTAAATAAATACATCTAAATAATCACACCAAATTTAGGCTCATCCGGTACGTATGCCAATTCCCTCTCCTTCTGGGATAGCCTGAGTGCGGGTGTTTGGGTAAGAACTGACCTTGGTTTCCCTCCTCATCCCGGCGATCATGGAATCGATATTACTCTCTTTGTTACACAATTCCCGGATGAACTCCGATTGATTCAATTTTTCTTATTTTCATCAGACCAGTTCCAGGTAGAACGAAAAAAGCGGCTGGAGAGCCGCTTTCCTGATTCGCAAATGGAGCAAGGAATTTTCTAGTTTTTCTTTAATACCCCCCGAAGCCGCCGCCGAA
>Ga0116166_1003120_pt1 | contig 13070 bp, 15 predicted proteins | sample AD_JPNMR2_MetaG_FD_89884 | JGI IMG/M metagenome (GOLD analysis project Ga0116166, IMG submission 89884) | Active sludge microbial communities of municipal wastewater-treating anaerobic digesters from Japan - AD_JPNMR2_MetaG | ecosystem: Engineered > Bioreactor > Anaerobic > Digestate | place...
GATCCAGCAGGCATTCGATGGCCCGGCCCCGCGGCGCGACTTCGGTCGACGCGGCGGCGCCACCCCCCGCATCGGCCGATGACGCTGGCCTACATCGTGCTGGCCACCTTCGTGGGCGGCCTGCTTTCGGTGCTGATCGCCGCCAGCCTGACGGTGGCGGTGCTGAGCCGCCTGGTGCAGCACCTGGTCAGCCTGTCGGCCGGCGTGCTGCTGGGCACGGCGCTGCTGCACGTGCTGCCCGAGGCGTTCGAAAGCCACGCCAGCGCGCACGCGCTGTTCGTCACGCTGCTGTGCGGGCTGCTGTTCTTCTTCCTGCTGGAAAAGGCCGAGCTGTACCGGCACACGCACCACCACGAGGGCGACGGCCACCACCACCATCACCACTTCGACGCTGAGCAGGCCGGCCGCGGCGGCTGGAGCGTGCTGGTGGGCGACAGCATCCACAATTTCTGCGACGGCATCATCATCGCCGCCGCCTTCCTGACCGAACCGCGGCTGGGCCTGGTCACGGCGCTGGCCATCGTGGCGCACGAGATCCCGCAGGAAGTGGGCGACTATCTGGTGCTGCTCAATGCCGGCTTCTCGCGCGGCCGCGCGCTGCTGTACAACGCGCTGTCGGGCCTGGCGGCGGTGGTCGGCGGCGTGCTCGGCTACTTCGTCGTCGGCCCGTGGGAGCAGTTGTTCCCGTACCTGCTGGTGGCCGCGTCGAGCAGCTTCATCTACGTCGCGGTGGCCGACCTGCTGCCGCAGATGCAGCGCCGGCTGCCGTGGCGCCAGACCGCTTCGCAGCTGGCGTGGCTGGGGGCCGGTCTGGCCATCGTCGTGCTGGCGCGGCAGCTGCTGCGCGTGCATTGAGGCGGCTGCCGCGCACCGCGCACCGCGGCCTCACTTGATGACCAGCACCGGAATGGCCGAGTGCGTGAGCACCTTTTGCGTCTCGCTGCCCAGCAGCAGTGCCGACAGCCCGCGCCGGCCGTGCGAGGCCATCACGATCACGTCGCAGCCCAGCGTTTTCGCGTGGTCGAGGATCGCCTCCCACGGGTGCAGCGCCTCCACGGTGTGGGCCTGGCAGGCGACGCCGCCGGCGCTGGCCAGCTCGGCCACCGCCTTCACCCGCTCGGCAGCGATGCGCTGCTGCGCGTCGTAGAACTCCTGCGGCGGCACCGGCTGCATTTCGGAGATCGCGCTGTAGGGGAAGGGCTCCTTCACGCTGATCGCGAACAGCTCGCCGCCGGTCTCGCGCGCCAGTTGCACCGCAGTCTGCGCGGCCTTCTGGCTGATGTCGGAACCGTCGGTGGAGATGAGAATCTTCTTGAACATGCTGCGCTCCTTGGGGTCGTGCCTGGGGTTCGTCACGGGGGCCGGCGACGGCCCCGCAAGCTTCAGTATCGTTCACCAGCACGCCGTGCGCGTGCTTGACCCGCATCAAGCGCCGCGCGCCACCGGGCGCTGCGGGTCGGCGCACCACTCGCTCCACGAGCCGGGGTACAGCGCCGAGCCGGCCAGCCCGGCGTGCTCCATCGCCAGCAGGTTGTGGCACGCGGTGACGCCCGAGCCGCACTGATGCACCCATTGCGCCAACGGCTGCGCGGCATCGACGCCCAGCGCCGCGAACTCGCTGCGCAGCACGCTGGCCGGCTTGTAGCGGCCGTCGGCTTGCAGGTTGTGCTTGAAGAAGCGGTGGTGCGCGCCGGGGATGTGGCCGGCCACTGCATCGAGCGGCTCGATCTCGCCGCGAAAGCGCTCGCCGGCGCGTGCGTCCAGCACCGCTCGCTGCCCCAGGCTGGCCAGCAGCTCGGCCGCGCTCACGCTGGGCATGGCCGGCGCCGACGCCGGGTACGGCGGCTGCGGCGCGGCGGCGGCGGCTTCGTCGCCGAGGGCGCCGCCCGCGGCCACCCAGGCGTCGATGCCGCCGTCGAGCACGGCCACCTCGCGATGGCCCAGCCAGCGCAGCAGCCACCAGGCGCGCGCCGCGTACGGCATGCCCTGCGCGTCGTAACACACCACCTGCACGCCGGGGGCGATGCCCCAGGCGCCGGCGCGCTCGGCCAGCGCGGCGCGCGGCGGCAACGGATGGCGGCCGTTGCTGCCGGTCTTGGCGCCGCTCAGCTCGCGCTCCAGGTGCACGTAGCGCGCCCCCGGCAGATGCGCTTTGGCGTAGGCGCGTTCGCCGGCTGCCGCATCGGCGAGGTCGAAACCGCAGTCGAGCAGCACCACGCGCGCGCTGCCGGCGGCCAGCAGCGAGCGTAGTTCGATGGCGCCGATCAGCGTGGTGAACGCGGGCGTGGCGCCGGGCAGAGTGTTTGTCATGGGGCTTGGCATGGTGTGAGGCTCAGCTTGCAGCGGTGGACTCGACGGTGGTGCTCGCGCGGCTCAGCACGGTGCAGGCCAGCCCGGCCGCGACGATCAGCAGCATGCCCGCCACCGCCATCCACGACAGCGCGTCGCCGAACAGCACCACGCCGTAGAACACCGAGAACAGGATGCCGGTGTATTGCAGCCCGGCATTGGCCAGCGCCGGGCCGATGGCGAAGGCGCGCGTAAGCATCAACTGAGCGGTGGTGGCCAGCAGCCCCACCGCGAGCAGCAGCGCCGCGCCGTACGGCGTGTGGCTGCTGACGCCGCTCCAGGCCATCGACAGCGCGCCGGCGAGCACGCCGCCGAACGCGAAATAAAAGACGATGCGCGATTCCGGCTCGCCGCGCCGCCCCAGTGCCGTCACCTGCAGGTAGGCCATCGCGGCGATCATGCCCGACAGCAGTCCCGACAGGCCGTACCACAGCTGGTGCGGCGCCACCGTCGGGCGCAGCACCAGCGCGACCCCGCCGAAGCCCACCAGCACCGCGGCGATCAAGCGGCCGTCGACCTGCGCCGCGCCCAGCAGCACCGAGCCGCCGAGCAGGAACAGCGCCATCCACACCGACGACAGGTAGTTCAGCGTGACCGCGGTGGCCAGCGGCAGCCCGGCGATGGCGTGGAACCACAGCCCCAGCGACAGCACGCCGCACAGGCTGCGCCAGAAGTGCGCGCCCGGCAGCGTGGTGCGCAGCGTGTCGCGCCGTGCGCGCGTCACCGCATAGGCCACCACCATGCCGACCAGGCCGCGGTAGAAGACGATCTCGCCCGAGGCGTACAGCGCCGAGGCCAGCTTCACGCACACGCTCATCGTCGCGAACAGCAGCGACGCCCCGAGCATCAGCAGCGGTGCCTGCAGCCGCGTGTTCACGGGTGTCCCCACGCGGCGCAGGGCTCGATCCGGCAGCGGCTCAGGTGCGCGCCATCTCGCGCCGGTACCACTCGTGGAAGTGCTGCATGCCGTCTTCCATCGGGCTTTGGTAGGGGCCGGCCTCGTCGTCGCCGCGGGCCGCCAGGGCTTGCCGCCCGCCGTCCATGCGCAACGCGATCTCGTCGTCCTCGATGCAGGTCTCCATGTAGGCGGCCTGCTGGGACTCGACGAACTCGCGCTCGAAGGCGGCGATCTCCTCGGGGTAGTAGAACTCGACCATGTTCAGCGTGCGCCGCGGCCCGCGCGGGTGCAGCGTCGACACCACCAGCACGTGCGGGTACCACTCGACCATGATGTTCGGGTACAGCGTCAGCCAGATCGCGCCGTGTGCGGGCCTGCGGTCTCCGCTGTAGGCGAGCAGCGCTTCCTGCCAGCGGCGGTACACCGGCGAGCCGGCGCGCGTCAACGAGGGCTGCAGGCCGACCGTCTGCACCGAATGGTGCGCGCCGAACTCCCAGCGCAGGTCGTCGCAGGTGACCAGCCCGCCGAGCCCCGGGTGGAAGGGGCCGACGTGGTAGTCCTCGAGGTAGACCTCGATGAAGGTCTTCCAGTTGTAGTCGCACTCGTGCATCTCGATGCGGTCGAGCACGCAGCCGCCGAAATCCAGATCGGCCGTGGCGCTGCAGCCTTGCAATGCCGCGCGCACGTCGCGCCCGCGATCGTCGAACAGCAGGCCCTGCCAGCGATGCATCGCATAGTTGTTCAGGTGCAGGCAGGGGTCGGATTCGAAATGCGGCGCGCCCACCAGCTGGCCGTCCAGGCCGTAGGTCCATCGGTGGATCGGGCACACGATGTGCTCGCGCGTTTGCCCGCTGCCGCGCAGCATCAGGGCCTGGCGGTGGCGGCACACGTTGGACATCAGGCGCAGCCCCTGGGCGCCGCGCACCAGCGCGCGGCCTTCGCCTTCGTGCGCCAGCGTGCGGTAGTCGCCGGGCTGCGTCGCCCACAGTTCGTGGCCGACGTAGCGCGGGCCGGGCTCGAAGATCCGCGCGCGTTCGGCGGCGAACACGGCCTCGTCGAAATAACTGGTTGCACAAAGCTGAGTGCGGCTGCGCTCGAGAGCTGTGAGACTGATGCTCAGGTCCGACATGATCCGAAGGATCTCCATGATTGGGTATGTCAACCCCCCACCCGGTGGCCCCGCGGATGGGTTTGATGCGGGCTGCGCGCGCGTGGCGCGCGGCGCAGCCGAGCCGGCGATTCTACCCAGCGCGCGCTCGCGCTCGGCGCGGCCCCAAACCCGCGCGCACACGCCCGTGCGCGCCGCCGACTAAAATCGCCGACCGCCCTTGCCCGCCCGCCATGCCCCCGAGTTCCCTTGCCGCCGCGCCCGATGCGCTCACCTATGAGCAGGCGCTGGCCGAACTGGAAGCGCTGGTGCAGGCCATGGAAACAGGAAAGATGCCACTCGACCAGTTGCTGGACAGCTACCGCCGCGGCGCCGAATTGCTGCAGCTGTGCCGCGGCCGCCTGCAGGTGGTCGAAGACCAGGTCAAGCTGCTCGAGGACGGCCAGTTGAAGCCGTGGGGGCCGGCATGAGCCTGCACGAGCACGTGCTGGCCGAGCCGCGCGCGGCCGCACCGGCCTTCAAGGCCTGGATGCGAGACGAGCTGTCGGCCGTGGAGCAAGCCTTGCAGACGTGGGTGCCTGCCAACGCCCCCGCGGGCCTGGGCGAGGCGATGCGCTACGGCGTGCTCGACGGCGGCAAGCGGCTGCGCCCGCTGCTGGTGCTGGCGTCGTGCCTGGCGGTGCGCGGCGCGCGCGAAGCGGCGCTGCGCGCGGCGGTGGCGGTGGAGCTGATCCACGCCTATTCGCTGGTGCACGACGACATGCCGTGCATGGACAACGACGTGCTGCGCCGCGGCAAGCCCACGGTGCACGTGCGCTACGGCCAGGCGCAGGCGATGCTGGCCGGCGATGCGATGCAGGCGCTGGCCTTCGAGGTGCTGACCCCGGACAGCGGCGTCGCCCCGGCGCTGCAGGCCCGGCTGTGCGCGCTGCTGGCGCGTTCGGCCGGCCACGCCGGCATGGCCGGCGGCCAGGCCATCGACCTGGCCAGCATCGGCAAGCCGCTGGACGAGCACGCGCTGCGCGACATGCACCGGCGCAAGACCGGCGCGCTGCTGCAGGCCAGCGTGCTGATGGGGGCGGCCTGCGGCCACTGCGATCAGCCTGCCTGGGCCGCGCTGTCCGATTACGGCGCGGCGCTGGGGCTGGCCTTCCAGGTGGTGGACGACATCCTCGACGTGACGCAGGAATCGCACACCCTGGGCAAGACCGCCGGCAAGGACGTGAACGACAACAAGCCGACCTATGTCTCGGTGCTCGGGCTCGACGCGGCGCGCCGCCAGGCCGGGCAACTGCGCGATGCCGCGCAGCAAGCATTGCGTCGCAGCGCGCTGGATTCCACCGCCACGCTGGCGCAGTTGGCCGACATGGTGGTCGAGCGCGACAACTGACAAGGCACAAGCCTCGATGAAGAACAACTTTTCCCTGCTCGAAAGCGTGTCCTGCCCGGCCGATCTGCGCCGCATGTCGCGCGCCGAACTCAAGACGCTGGCCGTGCAACTGCGCGAGTTCGTGCTCAAGAGCGTCAGCGAGACCGGCGGCCATCTGGGCAGCAACCTGGGCACGGTGGAGCTGACGGTGGCGCTGCACCACGTGTTCGACACCCCCTACGACCGCATCGTGTGGGACGTGGGCCACCAGACCTACCCGCACAAGGTGCTGACCGGGCGGCGCGAGGCGATGGCGGGCTTGCGCCAGCTCGGCGGCATCGCCGGCTTCCCGCGCCGCGAGGAAAGCGACTACGACACCTTCGGCACCGGGCATTCGTCGACCTCGATCTCGGCGGCTTTGGGCATGGCGCTGGCGGCCAAGCTCAAGGGCGAGGAGCGGCGCTGCATCGCCGTCATCGGCGACGGCGCGATGACCGCCGGCATGGCCTTCGAGGCCTTGAACAACGCCGGCGTCGCGCATGCCGGCGTGATGGCCGACATGCTGGTGGTGCTGAACGACAACGACATGTCGATCAGCCCGCCGGTGGGCGCGCTGAACAAACATCTGGCGCGGCTGCTCAGCGGGCGCTTCTATGCGTCGGCGCGCGAAGGCGCCAAGACCGTGCTGAAGAACACGCCGCTGTACGAACTGGCGCGCCGCTTCGAGGAGCACGCCAAGGGCATGGTGGTGCCGGGCACGATCTTCGAGGAGTTCGGCTTCAACTATGTCGGGCCGATCGACGGCCACGACCTCGATTCGCTGATCCCCACGCTGGAAAACCTGCGCCAGGCGCGCGGTCCGCAGTTCCTGCACATCGTCACGAAGAAGGGGCAGGGCTACAAGCTGGCCGAGGCCGACCCGGTCAAATACCACGCCGCCAGCGGCAGGTTCAACCCGGCCGAGGGCTTCCCCAAGCCCACCGCGCCGGCCAAGCTCACCTTCACGCAGGTGTTCGGCCAGTGGCTGTGCGACATGGCCGATGCCGACCCGCGGCTCGTCGGCATCACGCCGGCGATGCGCGAGGGCTCGGGCATGGTCGAGTTCCACAAACGCCACCCGAAGCGCTACCACGACGTCGGCATCGCCGAGCAGCACGCGGTGACCTTCGCCGCCGGGTTGGCCTGCGAAGGGCTGAAGCCGGTGGTGGCGATCTACAGCACCTTCCTGCAGCGCGGCTACGACCAGCTGGTGCACGACGTGGCGATCCAGAAGCTGCCGGTGGTGTTCGCGCTGGACCGCGCCGGTGTCGTCGGTGCCGACGGCGCCACCCACATCGGCGCCTACGACATCGCCTACCTGCGCTGCGTGCCCAACATGAGCCTGATCGCGCCGGCCGACGAGGCCGAGTGCCGCCAGGCGCTGAGCAGCGCCTTCGCGCAGTCGCACCCGGTGGCGGTGCGCTACCCGCGCGGTGCCGGCGTCGGCGCGGCGGTGGGTTCCGACCTGTCGCCGCTGCCCTGGGGCCAGGCCGAACTGCGCCGCCGCACCAGCCGCAGCAATGCGGTGGGCGGGCCGCGCATCGCCATCCTCGCCTTCGGCACCTTGCTGTACCCGGCGCTGCAGGCGGGCGAATCGCTGGACGCCACGGTGGTGAACATGCGTTTCGTCAAGCCGCTGGACGAGGCGATGGTGCGCGAGCTCGCGCGCACGCACGAGGCCATCGTCACGCTGGAAGAGGGCTGCATCATGGGCGGTGCCGGCAGCGCGGTGGCCGAATGTCTGGCCGCGTCGGGGCTGACGCCGCAGCTGCTGCAGCTGGGCCTGCCCGACCAGGTGATCGAACACGGCGACCCGGCCAAGCTGCTGGCGCAGTGCGGGCTGGATGCCGCGGGCATCGAGCTGTCGATCACGCGGCGCTTCGGCAGCCGGCTCAGCGTGGTGCGCCCGGCGGCCAACCATTGAACGGGCGATGATCGAGTTCTTCGAGCCCACCGAGTGACGATGAACCAGCTTTCCGACGCCCTGCACATCCCCGACACCCAGAGCGAGCGGGACGAACGCCATCTGGCGATTCAGCGCGTGGGCATCAAGGACGTGCGCTACCCGCTGCAGCTGAAGGTGGCCGGCGCGGTGCAGACCACCGCCGCGGCCTGGGACCTGGACGTGAGCTTGCCGGCCGACAAGAAGGGCACGCACATGTCGCGCTTCGTCGCCTGGCTGGAAGCACTCGATGCGCCGCTCGATGCCGCGGGCCTGCGCCAGCGCCACGCGCAGATGCTGCAACTGCTCGATGCGCGCGAGGGCCGCATCGAAGCACGCTTCAATTTCTTCCTGCGCAAGCGCGCGCCGGTGTCGGGGCTGGCCAGCCTGCTCGACTACCAGGGCCGCTGGATCGCCGAAACGCGCGCCGGCGCCACGCGGGTCCACGCCGAAGTCGGCGTGCCGGTGAAGTCGCTGTGCCCGTGCTCGAAGGAGATCTCCGACTACGGCGCGCACAACCAGCGTTCGCTGGTGACGATCCGCGTCGAGCTGCTGCAGCAGATCGAGTGGCACGAGTTGGTGCGCTTCGCCGAAGACCAGGCCTCGAGCGAACTGTGGCCGATGCTCAAGCGTGTGGACGAGAAGTGGGTCACCGAGCGCGCCTACGAGAACCCGAAGTTCGTCGAAGACCTGGTGCGCGACGTGGCGCTGGCGCTGAACCGCGATGCGCGCGTCGGCCGCTACCGCGTCGAGGTCGAGAACTTCGAGTCGATACACAACCACAGCGCTTATGCGCGCATCGAGCGCGCATAAGCCCGCGCTGCGCGCGGCGCTCGCGCAGCGAGCGGCAGCGGTTGCGACGACGGCTCACATGCCGCGGGCAGGCGAGCGTTGTCACAACCACAGCGCCTACGCGCGCATCGAGCGCTGAACGGCGCCGATGCAACAGGCCGCCGCCGCGATCCACGATGCGCAGCGCATGCGCCATGCCGGGCCCGAGCTGCTGTCGCTGGCGCTGATCGACGCGCGCAACCACACGCTGCGCTGGCTCGCGGCCTTCGAGCCGAAGCTGCACGCCTTGCCGGCGCTGGCCGATGTCGACCCGCCGCTGTGGCTGGTCGGCCACGCCGCGTGGTTCCAGGAGCGCTGGATCGCGCGCAACGTGCAGCGCCAGCGCGGCGCCGCCGCCGCGGGCGCGGGACTGCGGCTGGCGTCGATCGAGCCGCGCGCCGACGACGGCTTCGACCCGGACTGCCACCCCCGCGCCGAACGCTGGGCGCTGCCGCTGCCCGCCCCCGCGGCCTTGCGCAGCTACCTGGCCGAAACGCTGGACGCGACGCTGGACCTGCTGGGCGCGGCCGGCGACGACGACGATGCGCTGTACTTCTATCGCCTTGCGCTGCTGCACGAGGACCGGCTGTGCGAAGCGTTGGCCGAGTGCGCGCAGGCCCTGCAGTTGAGCAGTGCCGAAGCGCCGTGGCAGCCGCGCACGGCGCTGGCGCCGCGCGAGCCGATCGGTTTTGCCGCGCAGCGCTTCATGCTCGGCAGCGCGCCGGGCGGGCTGGTGCCGCCGGCCGAACGCTGGGCGCACGAGCTGAGACTGCCCGAGTTCGAGATCGACGCGCAGGCCGTGAGCTGGGCGCGTTATGCCGAGTTCGCCGCCGACGGCGGCTACGACGACGCACAGTGGTGGACCGAAGAAGGCTGGAGTTGGGTGCGCGCGCAATCGCGCCGCGCGCCGCGCTGCGTGGAGCAGCTGCACCACGGCGTGCTGCTGCAGCGCCAGGGGCAGATGCAGCGGGTGGGTGCCACGCAGGCCGCGGTGCACGTCAGCCGCCATGAAGCCATGGCCTGGTGCCGCTGGGCCGGGCGGCGGCTGCCGACCGAGCCCGAATGGGAGCTGGCCGCGGTCAGCGGTGCCTCGCGCGGCTTCGTCTGGGGCGAAGTCTTCGAATGGGCCGCCGGCAGCGCCCGCGCCTGGCCCGGCGGCGGCGAGTCGCTGCCCGGCTTCGCGCCCTGGCCCGCGCCGGGCAGCCGCGGCGTGCTGCGCGGCGCGTCGTGGATGACGCGCGCGCGCTGCAAGCACCCGCGCGCACGGCGTTTCGCGGCGCCGCAGCGCGATGTCGCCTTCTGCGGCTTTCGCAGCTGCGCGCTGTAGCGGCCGTTCGCGCCGGAGTCGAGCATGGGCAGCTTCGGCGACGCCGTGGGCAGCGCGCTGCAACTGGTGGCCGCTGCCGATGCGCGGCTGCTGGGCATCGTCGCGCTGTCGCTGGCGGTCAGCGCTGCGGCCTGCGCCGCCGCTGCGTTGATCGGCATCCCCGGCGGCGCGCTGCTGGCCGTGCTGCGCTTCCCGGGCCGGCGCGCGCTGCTGCTGTTGTTGCACACGCTGCTGGCACTGCCGTCGGTGGTGGTGGGGCTGACGGTGTACCTGCTGCTGTCGCGCGCCGGGCCGCTGGGGGCGTGGGGCATCCTGTTCACGCCGACCGCGATGGCCGTCGCGCAGACGCTGCTGGTGCTGCCGCTGGTGGCGGCGCTGACGCGCCAGCTGGTGGCCGACGCGATGCACGGCAACGCCGAGCAGCTGCGCTCGATGGGCGCGACGCCGCTGCAGTTGGCCGCGCTGCTGCTGCTGCACGAGCGCGCGGCGCTGGCCACCGTGCTGCTCAGCGCCTTCGGCCGCGCGGTGTCCGAAGTCGGCGCGGTGATGATCGTCGGCGGCAACATCGACGGCGTGACGCGCGTGATGACCACCACCATCGCGCTCGAGACCAGCAAGGGCGACCTGCCGCTGGCGCTGGGCCTGGGCCTGGTGCTGCTGGGCGTGGTGGCGTGCATCAACCTGGCGATCGCGTGGCTGCGCGGCGGCGCGCGCCGGCGCCTGGCCTTCGCACCGACGGCGTGACTGCGCCGCTGATCGAGCTGCACGACTGCGCGGTGCACTTCGGTGCCACCTTGGCGCTGGCGCCGCTGCGCCTGCAGCTGCGGCGCGGCGAATGCGTGGTGCTGGTCGGCGCCAACGGCAGCGGCAAGACCACGCTGCTGCGGCTGCTGCACGGCCAGCTGGCGTCGCGGCTGACGCAGGGCGAGCGCCGCGCCGCGCCCGGTGCGCGTGGCGGCGAAGTGGCGCAGGCGATGGTCTACCAGCGGCCCTTCCTGCTGCGCCTGTCGGTGTGGCGCAACCTGAAGCTGGCGCTGTGGCTGGCCCGCGTGCCGCGCGCGCAGCGCGATGCGCGTGCACGCGAGGCGCTGCAGCGTGTGGGTCTGCTGGCGCAACGCAGCCAGGCCGCACGTGCGCTGTCGGTGGGCCAGCAGCAGCGGCTGGCGCTGGCGCGCGCCTGGGCGGTGCGCCCGCAACTGCTGCTGCTGGACGAACCCACCGCCAACCTGGACCCGGCGGCCACGCGCGAGGTCGAATCGCTGCTGCACGACTTCGCCGCCGCCGGCCTGACCGTGGTGCTGAGCACGCACCATCTGGGGCAGGCGCGCCGGCTGGCGCAGCGTGTACTGTGTCTGGATGCGGGCCGGGTGGTGGCCGACCTGCCGGCGCAGCGCTTCTTCGAAGGCCCGCTGCCCGACGCCGCGGCCCGCTTCGTGCAGGGGGAATTGCCGTGAACTTCGAACGCTTGCTGACGCCGATGCTGGCGGCGCTGTGGCTGGCCGTGCTGCCGGCTGCGGCGTCGGCGCAGCCGCCGCACATCGTGATGGCCTCGACCACGTCCACCGAGCAGTCGGGGCTGTTCGCCCACCTGCTGCCGGCGTTCACGCAGGCCAGCGGCATCGAGGTGCGCGTGGTCGCGCTGGGCACCGGGCAGGCGCTGGACATGGCGCGGCGCGGCGACGCCGACCTGCTGTTCGTACACGACCCGGCGGCCGAGCAGAAGTTCGTCGCCGAAGGCTTCGGGCTGGCGCGCATCCCCGTCATGAGCAACGACTTCGTGCTGATCGGCCCCAAGGCCGACCCGGCCGGGTTGCGCGGCAACGACATCGCCGCCGCACTGGCCAAGCTGGCCGCGACCCGCCAAGCCTTCGTCTCGCGCGGCGACAACAGCGGCACGCACAGCGCGGAGCTGCGCCTGTGGCGCGCTGCCGGCATCGCCGACCCTGCGGCCGCGGTGGCGGGCTACAAGGCCTGCGGCTGCGGCATGGGGCCGGCGTTGAACATCGCCTCGTCGGCCAACGCCTACGTGCTGAGCGACCGCGGCACCTGGCTGGCGTTCAAGAACCGCGGCGAACTGGCGCTGCTGGTCGAAGGCGATGCGCGGCTGTTCAACCAATACGCCGTGATCGTCGTCAACCCGGCGCGCCATGCGCACGTCAAGGTGCAGCAGGCGCAGGCCTTTGCCGACTGGGTGGTCTCGCCGCCCGGGCAGGCGCGCATCGCCGGCTTTCGCGTCGGCGGCGAGCCGCTGTTCTTTGCGAACGCGCCGCGCTGAAGCCGCGCTGAAGCCGCGCTGAAGCCGCGCTGAAGCCGCGCCGGCGGCGGCATGGCGCTGCCGCGACGGCCACGACCCGCGGTGCCGCACCTAGGGTTAGACCTGCGTTGTGCCCGCATATGGGGCGCTCGGACAATGCCGCGACCCGCCGCGCCTTGCGCGGGCTTGCGCGTCCCGCGCGCCCTGCCACCCCACTGGAGACACCCGACGTGAGCATCGCCATTTCCCTCACGGTCAACGGCCGCGCCGTGCAGGCCAGCGTCGACCCGCGAACGCTGCTGGTGCAGTTGATCCGCGAGCAACTGCAACTCACCGGCACGCATGTCGGCTGCGACACCGCGCAGTGTGGCGCCTGCACCGTGCAGATGAACGGCCGTGCGGTCAAGGCCTGCTCGATGCTGGCGTTGCAGGCCCAAGGAGCGAGCATCACCACCATCGAAGGCCTGGCACCCGAAGGCGGCCTGCACCCGATGCAGGCGGCGTTTCGCGAGTGCCACGGCCTGCAGTGCGGCTTTTGCACCCCCGGCATGGTGATGGCGGCGGTGCAACTGCTGGCCGACAACCCCAACGCCAGCGAAGCCGAGATCCGCGAGGGGCTGGACGGCAACATCTGCCGCTGCACCGGCTACCACAACATCGTCAAGGCGGTGCAGTTCTGCCAGTCGGGCCAGCAGCCCGCCGCCGCCTGAAGGAGACGCCGTCATGACCGACATGTCGCAACCCCCGAACAACCCGAACTCCCCCATTGGCCAGCCGCTGCGCCGGCGCGAAGACCAGCGCTTCCTCACCGGCACCGGCCAGTACGTCGACGACGTGGTGCTCCCCGGGCAGAGCTACGGCTTCTTCCTGCGCTCGCCTTATGCGCACGCGCGCATCAACGGCATCAAGCTCGATGCGGCCCGCGCCGCGCCCGGCGTGCTGCACATCTTCAC
>Ga0116166_1003121_pt1 | contig 13068 bp, 8 predicted proteins | sample AD_JPNMR2_MetaG_FD_89884 | JGI IMG/M metagenome (GOLD analysis project Ga0116166, IMG submission 89884) | Active sludge microbial communities of municipal wastewater-treating anaerobic digesters from Japan - AD_JPNMR2_MetaG | ecosystem: Engineered > Bioreactor > Anaerobic > Digestate | place...
CATGGTACGTAACCTCCTTTGGTTGGTATTTTGTGTGCTAACTTAATTCTACCAAACGGTTACGTCCATGTCATTTTTATTGGACTTCTATGAATTTGCGAAAAATATTATACTTTATCTCGACCTGGAAAAATCAAAACAGATCCTGGAAGAGGCCGGGTATAAAGCCGGCAGCGACGGCATCAGGGTGAGCGCAGACGGAACACCGCTGGCCTTTACTGTGCTGGTCCGCTCGGAATCACCCGACAGCCAGAAAGCGGCCAGGTTGATCAAAGAGTGGTTTAAAGAGGTCGGTATTGATCTTGAGGTGCAAGTAATTGATGAAGGGACGCTCACCGACAAGATCTATGAAGGTGACTTTGATCTCTTCATCTGGGGCTGGTTTGTGGATGTGGATCCCTCCTCCATCCTGAAAATCATGACTACGGATGAGATCATGTCCTGGAGTGACTGCTTCTACTCCAATCCGGAGTACGACGAGCTCTTCATACAGCAGCAGTTTACACTCGATCCCGCCGAAAGACAGCAGCTTATCTTTGAACTACAGCGGATAGTGTATGAGGATGCTCCCTACATCATCCTCTCGTACGATCCCGAGCTGCAGGCCTACCGCACAGACCGCTTTAAGGGTTGGGTCCAGAACCCCGCCGGCGGCCCGGTAGTCTTTACTAATACCATTGAAACTTACGAGAAACTGGAACCGATCAATTAATCCTCAAACCCTCAACGTTTCAAAAGCGTCCTCTGGGCGGGGGCCCGGTGATGATTAAACCGGCCCCCGTGCCCCCGGGGGCCGGGATGGAGGTTGGATCAACTTGAAGATGCGCGGATTTATACTGAACAAGTTGGGGCAAACCGTGCTAATTATTTTTGTCGTGCTGGTCATTAATTTTTTTCTTTTCCGGATCATGCCGGGGAACCCAGTACGGATACTCATCCGCAATCCCAAAATCTCGGCCGAGGCGCTGCAGCGGGTTACAGAGCAGTTCGGACTGGATCAGAGCAAGTTTGTCCAGTTTGGTTATTACCTGCGCGATCTGTGCCTGGGCGACCTGGGTCATTCTTTTGTTTACCGCCGACCGGTTCTCGATGTGATTATGGAGAAGCTGCCACCGACCCTGTTGCTCACGGGCACGGCAACCGTTCTCTCGATTATCCTGGGTATTCTCCTGGGAGTGATCTTTGCCTGGAAAAGGGGCAGTAAACTCGATGTGGCCGGGCTTTCCCTATCGCTGGTACTCTACTCGATGCCCTCTTTCTGGGTCGGCATCTTGATGGTGATGCTTTTTGCGGTCTACTGGAAGATTTTTCCCCTGTTCGGAATGAGCGTCCCCGGGACCAGCTTTGCCTCCATCTGGGGCCGCCTGGCTGATTTGTTAAAACACATGTTTTTACCCACGGTTACTTTTACGCTCATTCTCATCGGTGAATATGTTTTGATCATGCGCAACTCGCTCCTCGAAGTGATGAGCGAGGATTATATGCTTACGGCTAAAGCCAAGGGCGTCTCCGGCAGGAACCTGCTGCGCCGGCATGCTTTACCTAATGCCATGCTGCCCATGGTCACGCTAATCGCCATGAACCTGGGATTTATCGTCGGCGGGGCCATTCAGGTCGAAACCGTATTTTCATGGCCGGGGTTGGGCCGGTTGATGTACACGGCGCTAATGGGGCGGGATTACCCTCTTCTGCAAGGGATATTTCTCTTTGTGACCGTATGCGTAGTCGGCGCCAACTTCTGCGCCGATCTCCTCTACCGCTACCTTGACCCCCGGGTCAAAACCTGATGGAGGGGCTGGTTATGCTGCAGATTGTCAACAGAAAAGATCGCTTCATCCTGCTTAAGAAAAACCTGGCTTCATTCTGGGGAATCTACCGCCGGAACACCATGGGGATTGCCGGGCTGGTCATTCTGGTATGCTTCGCCCTCATGGCGCTGATTGGGCCTTACTTCGTGACCTATACCAGCGCCGCCGAAGGGATTGAAAAGGTCCTGCAACCGCCGAGCGCCGAGCACTGGCTGGGCACCGACGATCTGGGCAGAGATGTCTTTGCCGGCGTAGTGATCGGCTCCAGGATTTCGCTGGTGGTCGGCCTGGCGGCTACAGTGATCTCCATGGTGATCGGCGCGGTGATCGGCATTGTCTCAGGATATTACGGCAAAACCCTGGATGCGCTCCTGATGCGCTTGACGGATATTTTTCTCGTCATTCCCTGGCTCCCCCTGATGCTGGTGATGGCCGCCCTGCTCGGCCCGAGCCTGGGGAACATCATCCTGGTGATTGGGATTACCGGCTGGGCAGGGACAGCCCGGATCATCCGCTCGCAAACACTGAGCATCAAGGAGAGACCGTATGTGGAGAGAGCGCGGGCTATCGGCTCGGGCGATCTGCACATCATGCTCCATCATATTTTACCCAATGTCTTTCCCTTGATTTTCGCCAATACAATCCTGGTCGCGGCGGTAGCCATTCTCTCCGAGACGACACTGAGCTTCCTGGGGATGGGCGATCCGACCTCGATAAGCTGGGGCATGATGCTCCATTTCGCCTTTGAAATGGGTGCTGTCGCTTTTGGGGCCTGGTGGTGGCTCATTCCGCCGGGTATCTGCGTAGTTCTGGTCGTGTTGGGATTCACTTTTATCGGGTATGCCCTCGACGAAGTGTTGAACCCGAAACTAAGGAGGCGTTAGCATGGCCTTGCTCGAAGTCAACGATTTAACCACCTATTACAAGCTCAAAGAAGGTACGGTCAAGGCCTGCGAGGGAGTTTCGCTGCACGTGGATAAAGGTGAAGCATTGGGGCTGGTCGGAGAATCAGCTTCCGGCAAGACGACAGTGGCGCTCTCCTTGATGAAACTTATCCCTGAGAATGCCTCGATTATCGGAGGCAGCATTAAACTAGACGGCAAAGAGCTCGTTACGGCTACTGAAGAAGAGATGCAGAAAATTCGCTGGAAAGAAATCTCCATTATATTCCAGGGGGCGATGAACGCTCTGAACCCGGTGCATACCGTGGGCGATCAGATTGCCGAGGTTTTGAAAATTCATGAGAAGCTGACCGATAAGGAGGCCCGGCAGCGGACCAGGGACCTGTTTGAAAAGGTCGAGATTGACCCGGACCGGGTCCGGGAATATCCCCATGAATTCAGCGGCGGGATGCGGCAGCGGGCCATGATTGCCATGGCCATCGCCTGCAATCCAAAGCTAGTTATCGGCGATGAGCCCACCACCGCCCTTGATGTGATGGTGCAGGCGCAGGTATTGCAACTGCTGCATCACCTGCGGCAGGAAATCGACATGGGGCTGATCCTGATCACGCACGATCTCTCCGTGGTGGGTGAAACCTGTGACAAGGTGGCGGTGATGTATGCAGGCCGGATTGTTGAACTGGGGCCGACTGAAACAGTGTTTACCCGGCCGGCTCATCCTTACACGCGGGCGCTGCTGGCCGCCTTCCCCGATATCGAAGGGGAGCGCACCATGGCTTCATCGATCCCCGGCAATCCGCCGAACCTGCTCTATCCACCGCCGGGATGCCGCTTCCACGAGCGCTGTTCCGAAGTGATACCGGTGTGCCGCGAGGAACAGCCTCCCACGATTACCATTAACGATCAGCATTACGCGTCGTGCCATCTTCTAAGCAGGCGGGTGAAATCATGACAGCCTTAGTCGACGTAGATCAACTGGAAGTTCATTTTACCGCCCGCGCCGGGTTGCTCCGCTCTATGTTTGGCAGGGAGACACCGGTGGTCCGGGCTGTAGATGGGGTCAGCTTCACCCTCGGCAAGGGGGAGATCTTATGCCTGGCCGGGGAGTCCGGAAGCGGGAAAACCACTACAGGGAAAGCGATCTTAAGGCTGGTGGAGCCCACCGCGGGAAAAGTGTATTACGCCGGTGAAGATGTCCGGGCGTATAACCGCTCCAAACTGCGCTCCTTTCGCCAGGAAGCCCAGATTATCTTTCAGGATCCGTATGAATCGCTGAACCCGCGCCAAACGGTTTTTAACATTGTGGCCGAGCCGCTGGAAGTGAACAATCTTTGCCATAGCCTGGCGGAAAAAGAAGAAAGGGTTGCCCGGGCGCTGATCGATGCAGGGCTGCACAATCCGCAGGAGCTATTTTTACGTTATCCCCACGAGCTGAGCGGCGGCCAGCGCCAGCGATTGGCCATTGCCGGGTCGCTGGTGCTCGATCCAAAATTTATCGTGGCCGATGAACCGGTCTCCATGCTCGACCTCTCCATCAGGGCGGGCATCCTCAAGCTGATGGTCGATCTGCGCGATCAAAAAGGGATCAGTTACCTGTTCATCACCCATGACCTCTCCCTGGCCTGGCTGGTCTCGGATCGCATCGCGATCATGTATCTCGGGAAAATCGTCGAACTGGGCAGTGCCGATACGGTGATCAAAGATCCGCTGCACCCCTATACCAGGGCGCTGGTTTCCGTAATACCGGCACCGCGGCGCAAAGTGATCACGCGCCAATCGCTTTTGAAAGGAGAAACGCCAGACCCGGTAAATGTCCCGCCGGGCTGCCGCTTTCATCCCCGGTGTCCCGTTGCGCTGCCGCGCTGCCGGGAGGAAGTGCCTCCGTACCGGGAGGTCCGGCCAGGCCATTTCGCCGCCTGCCACCTGATCAACGGCTAAGCCACATGGCTTTCCGCGAGACCCGAGGAGGTTATTATGCAACAACTAACAGTACTGCTTTTATCCCTGGATCGCTGGCTGCACGGTTTAATTTATGCCGCCGCGGCGCTCTCACGGGGTTACGAAATCTTTTGGGTGAACCCGGACCGGGTCGAAGAAGAGATCGCCGCCCTGGAGCTTCTCAGCCGGAGGCTGCCTCTGTCCCTGGTCGATGCCACCGGCAGCGCCGCCTTCAGTGAAGCGCTCTGCAGCGCCCCGGGGCGGGAGCGTTTGCCGGTAAACTTCAGCCTGCCGCCTATCAGCGATCCGGAGCTGCTGGCGGAGCGTTTTGGCCCGGTGCGCGGTATGGTTACCGCCCCGTCAAAAGATCCGTCACGCTGCCTCAAGGCGGCCGTAGTGGCGGTCCGCACCGGTTACTTCTTTTTACCTGAAGAAATGCTTGACGCGGCATCCCGGCTGCCCGGCGGGCTGCCCCTGGTCCGGCTGGGCTGTGCAAGCAACTGCAGCCATGCGGATGACGCCCGCTTCGGGCCGATTTTTGATCTCCCCGACGATGCGGCGCTGGCTGCTTTCATGCAACAACTGGAAGCGCCGCCTGATTACCTGCTCTTGTATAACTCCGGTGATATTCACGAATGTTCTGCTGCATCCCGCTCCATGGGGGATTACCGGGTCAGGGGGTTAAGCCTGCTCGCGCCCCTGTGCGCCTCTTACCGCCGCGTTTTCCCTTATGATGTTGGGGCGGCCCGGCCCGACCCGCGGGCCGTCGAAGCAGAATTGAACAGTTTCGTCTCCCGGACCGGGCTGCAACTGAAATACCAGGCCATCCTGGCTTCACCCGGAGCCATCCCCTTGATCTACGACCGCCGCCTGACCATCGGCAGCCGCAGCGAAGAGGCGGTCCGCGAGATTCATCTGCGCTTAAATGACGATCTCTTCTTTGATCTGGCCGAAGGGCGCCTGTTCCAGTCGACTCCGGGCGGCCTCTCGCAGCAGATCATTTCGACCAAGCATTATCACCGCCTTGCCGGAGCCGGCGCGGGAGAAAAAGAGGTCCTGGTGGTGACCACGCCTCATGTGGAAGGCGGGATCATCTTCACCGCTGACGAGCCCTTAATCGAATGCCAGTTAAAACCGCTTTTAGAGGAGGCGGGATACGGGGTCAAGATCCTCTCCGGCGAGAAAGCCCATGGGGATGCCATCGCCGCCGCGCTGCCGCAGGCTGATTTCTTTCTCTACACCGGGCATGGCGGCCCGGAATCGCTGCATACCCACGGGCGTTTTCTGACGCGCCGCGAGCTGCCGCCTCTACCCCCGCTGGTAGCCTTTGCCTCGGCCTGCTCCACGGTGGCAGTAGATCCGCACTGGTATTCCACCAGCGACGGCCTGGACTGGGACTGCATTCCCGTTTCCGCCCCGGAGGTAATCGGGCTGGCCATGGTGGAAAAGGGGGCAGTCTGTTACGTGGGCGGCATGACCCTGGAAGACCTGCAATACAGCACCCCGGCTTACGGCATTTTCATGGAGGCGCTGCTGGTCAAGGGCTGCAGCACCGGCGAAGCCGTGCGCGCAGTGCGCCACTTTGTCAGCCTCTACGCCTCCATGTTGCAGCAGAAATCTCCCGAGAGCTATTACTGTTACCAGCAGGGTACGGCCGCCGCCATCCACCAGTTGCTCCTGCTGGGCGATCCAGCCCTGGTCCCCTGCCCGCGGCAGGGGCCCGCAAAGGATGCCTTGCCGCAAGAGTGCGAAACGGACACAGCGCGCAGCCGCCTGAAGGTGGCCGTCCCGGAAGAGCGCTGGCGCCGCTCCAGGGGGGCGGTCAACCCGCTGCCGCCGTCAAAATACTATTACCGCAGTCGAGCCATCGAGGTGCTCTCCCCCTTTGGCGAAGACGTGGTTAGCTGGGGCGACTGCTACCGTATCGCCCCCGACGCCGAAGGGATTACCGAAACGGCGCTGCTGTCGGGCTTTTTGCACCTGCATCTTGATCTTCCGCCGGGACGCTACCCGCTGCGCCTTGACCTGGTGGAGGTAAAAGCAGCCGGTGCAGAGTGCCTGCTCTGCGGCCGGGAAACAGAACCTCCGGCTAATTTAAAGGAGGCTTTTCAAGATTTCCGCCTGCCCCACCTGCTCCTTCCCCCGGCCCGGATCAATATGGCTGCGGGGTGGGCCTTTGCCGTAGAAGAACGGGGTTTTGATCAGGGCTTGCGGATCCACTGGCTGGCGCCGGCGCTGGTCATTGACGAAGCGACCCGCACCGCGGTGCGGGCGGCGGAATTTCTGTTTGAGTTAAAGACCGCGGCGGGGCAAAGGGTAAGCGGCCAGGTTCTCCCCCCCGGCGGCGCAGGCGATTCCGGCAAAGCCTATCTCATCAGCGCCGCCGTAGCCGCGGAGAGCGGGGCGGAGGGCGGCGGTGCGGTCAAAGCGGAACGGCCTGAAACGCCTCTAAACGTTGTTTTCCAGGGCCTGACCCGCCCGGGAGGATCATTTTCCTTTACCTGCGCCGCCGCCGCCAACCAACTTGCCGTTGCAGAGCAGTTCCCCCTTTTCGAACTGGTTGGGCCGTACCGGACCTTCCAAAAAGAGCGCCTCCCGCTGCCGCTGCCACAGCCCGAAATCCGGCTCCGCGCGGCCAGCCAGGGGAAAATTTCCGGGAAAGTGCTCGACGTGAAGAGCGGCGCCGCCCTGCCGGGGGCGCTGATCAGGGTCTGGCGCGGCCTGGAAGACCCGGTAGGGGATCCCTTGATCGAAGCGTTCGCCGGTGAGGCGTACAGCGACGCCGCCGGCGCTTTCTCCTTTGATTTGCCCGCGGGGAAATATCTTCTTTTTGCCGTAGCGCGGCGGGAGGGAGTGGCCTATAAATCTAAATCCGTTACGCTCGAGATTTTTGCCGAAGAAGAGCAGCATCTGCTGCTGCCCCTGGACATCGCCGCGGTCGTCAGCGGCCACATCAAATATGGCGCCGCTCCGCCGCTGCTGCATCCAGTGATTGTCACGTTGATGCGCTACCCGGAAAAAGACGGGGGAGAGACAGTGGTATCAACGCCGGTGCGGCCCGACGGCTCCTTCTCTTGCCTGGTCGGCTTTCAGGATCGTTTCTATGTCTGGATTGAAGAGGAAGGGTGGCAGGCGATCAAAGATAACAACCAGGGACGCGGCTACAAAATCCCGCCGGGCGAGGAGCTGCGCCTGGAGTACACTTTGCTTCCGGAGCAGGAACAGCAGTAGGGGCCCGGGCTTCCGCTTTGCGCCGCTCTCATGGCCATAATCTTTGGAGGTGATTCTGGCAGTGACCGCAGTACTCGATCTCCTGTTATTATCCATCAATGACTGGCGGCGCAGCCTGTCGCTTGCTTCAGCCGCCCTGGCAAAGCCGGACAGTGAAATCTTCTTTGTTGATCCGAATAAAATCGACAGTGAACTGTTTGCGTTGAAGCTGCTCGCTGCGAGGCTGCCGCTGCGGGTTACCGACGCCACCGGTGACGACGCCTTCAGCGAAGCGCTGCGGGCAGCCCCGGAGTTAAACTTGCAACAGGCAGCCGCAAGCATAGAGGCCGACCCGGTGCGGCTGGGCCAGCACTTCGGGCCGCCGCGGGGCCTGGTCTGCGCGCCCGCGGACGATCCGGTCCGCTGTCTCAAGGGAGCGGTCCTGGCCGTCCGCTTAGGTTACTACTTTATCCCCTGCGGCGGCACGGAGAGCCATTCATCCGGTTGGTGCGAACTTTTTACCGCTTCGGGGTTGGCCTTTCATTTGCCGCTAATCTGGCTCGGCCCGGCGGAGCGGCCGCCAGAGCTTTCCGCCGCTGCCGGGCTTCACGATTTTACGGCCCTGCCCGATGATCCGGCCCTGGCCCGTTTTATGCTCCGGCAAGGCCTGGAAATAGACTATCTGCTTATCTATAACTCCGCTGACCTGGAGCAGGGGAGCGGCGCGCCGCGCTCTCCCGGCGAGGCCTGGGTGAAAGGGTTGAGCCTGCTGGCGCCGCTCTGCGCCTCTTACCGCCATGTTTTTCCCTATGATGCGGCGGCGGCCAGGCCGGAGCCGGCGGAAATAGAAAAGGGGTTGAACCGCTTTGTATCCAGGGCCGGCCTTCGCCCGCGCTACATGGCCCTTCTGGCTTCACCGGGAGCGATCCCTTTGCTCTATGAGCCGCGGCGGACCATCGGCAGCACCAGCGAAGAGATGGCCCGGGAGATCCACCTGCGCCTGAATGACGATATTTTCTTTGACACGGCCGAAGGCCGCCTTTTCCAGTCAAGCCCCGGGGGGCTCTCCACGCAAATACTGACCACCAAGTATTATCACCGCCTGCCCGGAGCCCGGCAAGAAACCAGAAAGGTGCTGGTGGCGGCCAGCCCTGCCGTTGAATACAAAATTATCTTTAACTCCGACGATCCGCTGCTGGAAACCCAGTTTACGCCGCTATTGGAGCAGTGCGGCTACCGGGTCACCCTCCTTCAGGGCCAGGAGGCCAGGGCGGATCGCATTGCCGCCGCATTAAAGCAGAGCGATTTCTTCCTCTACGCCGGTCACGGCACCACCGAGGCGCTGATGACTTGCGGCCACTTTCTCACACGCAACGATCTGCCGCTGCTCCCTCCGCTGGTGGCCTATGCTTCGGCCTGCACCACCGTGGGGATGGATCCTTACTGGGTTTCGGCCTCCGACGGCCTCGACTGGGAGGGTATACCGGTGCCTTACCGCGACCAATTCGGCCTGGCCATGGTTGAACAGGGGGCCGTCTGCTATGCCGGGGGCATCACCTCCATGGACCTGCAATTTGCCACCTCCATCTACCCGATCTTCTTTGAAGGTTTGCTGGTAAAGGGACTGAGCGTGGGCGAGGCCCTGCAGGAAACCCGCCATTTTGTGAGCCTGTATGCCTCCCTCTTGCAGCAGAAAGCTCCCGAACGTTACGGCTGCTACAAGTGGTGGATCGCCGCCACCCTGCAGCAGCAGATTTTGCTGGGCGATCCCGCCCTGGTGCCCGTACCGCGGCAGGGTAACGCGGGTACGGCGCTGCCGCGCCAGGTCGAACCGGAGGGGGACCGCTACCGGGTGACCGTATCCATCCCGGAGAACAGGTGGCGGCACTCGCGCAAACCGGTTCACCCCGGGGAGGCCACCCGGTCCTATTACCGGACCCGCCACGTAGAGGTGATTTCGCCCTACGGCGAGGATGTGGTCAGTTGGGGCGATTTCTACCGCCTGGCCCCCGGCGCGGATAATATGGCCGAGAACGCGGTGATGGCGAGCTACCTCCATCTTTATCTCGATCTGCCCCTGGCCTTGATGCCCCTGCGGCTGAAGCTGGCCGGGGTAAAAGAGGCCGGTTATACCTGCCTCCTTTGCGGCCGGGAGGCGGAGCCGCCCCGCGAGATCGCGGCCCTCTTCCAGGACTTCCGCATTCCCTTTTTAATGATGCCGGCGGTGCGCTTCGATTACCGCGAAGGATGGGCCTTTGCCGTTGAAGAGCGCAGCGACTGCCACCGGGTGCACTGGTTAGTCCCGCTCCTGGTGATCGACGAAGCTACCCGCGCCGCGGTAAGGGCCGGCGAGTTAACCTTTGAGCTGCATACCGCGGCGGCGCTCACTTTCAGCGGCAAGGTACAGGCCCCCGGCGCAGCCACAGGGAGCTCTTTTCTGGTCAGCGCCGGAACCGCGCGCCCATCCGCGGGCGGCAAAAAGGAGGAGACAGGGGAGACAGGGGAGACGCTTGCGGTGGCGGTACAGGCGGTGACCCGTCCCGGCGGCTCCTTTAAAATCAAGTGTGCCGCTGTGGCCGATGCGGCCAGCGTGGACGCCCAATTTCCCCTCTATGAAATCCTGGAGCCTTACCGGGCTTTTCAAAAAGAGCTTTGGCCTCTCTCCCTCCCGGAGCCGGTGCTGCTCTCCCCCCGGGAGGCCCTTCCCGGCCAGATCTGCGGCAAGGTGCTCGACGCAGTCACCGCGGCGCCCCTGCCGGGCGCCCTGGTCAGGGCCTGGCGCGGCGAGACCGATCCCTCAGGCGACCTGATGACTGAAGGCTTCGCCGGGGAGGCTTCTGCCGCCGCTGACGGCAGTTTTGAGCTGGCCTTGCCCGCGGGTCAATACCAGCTCTACGCGGTGGCCCGGGCAGGGGGAGTGGACTACAAAAGCCAATGCTTTACCGTGGAGAGCACCGCCGGTGACAGGCTTTACCTGATTTTGCCCCTGGAGGCTGGGGCCCGGGTGTGCGGCCGGGTCTACTTTGCCGGGGCGGCGCCCCTTTACCCGGTCAAGATCAGCCTCAAAAGATATCGCGGCGGCGCTCCCGGGGAGACATTGGCGGCGGTGCATGCCGGCCGTGACGGCAGTTTCGCCGCCCTGGTGGCGGCGCGGGAGCGCTTCTGCGTGGTGATCGAGGAAGAAGGCTGGAGAACGGTAGAGGATAGCAGTTTGGGCCACGGGTTTAAGCTGCAACCCGGGGAAGAGCTGCGCTTAAGCTATACCCTGGAGCCGCGGGAAGGGTAGGACTCTCACCGCTACCGCGGCGCTGCGGATCAAGAACCAGCCGGTCGGCAAGACGGCCTGCCGGCCTTGACCAAAGCCGGATTGCCGGTGATGCCGTTTTGAAGGAGGTTGTTTCATGAGCCTTGGATTGGAGCAAATCAACCGGATCATCGCTGCCGAAAAAGAAGCCCTGATCGGCCTGGGCCGCGAGATCCACAGCCATCCCGAACTGGGTGACCAGGAATTCTATGCTGTCCGGATTATTTGTGATTACCTTGCGGCCAAAGGTTTTGCGGTGGAGAAAGAAATCGCCGGGCAGAAGACCGCTTTTCTAGCCACCCGGCATAGCGGCACCGGCCGGGAGGGGTGCCGGATTGCCTTCTGCGCCGAATATGACGCTCTCCCGGAAATCGGGCATGCTTGCGGCCATAACCTCATTGCCACCGCCTCCGTGGCCGCAGCCGTGGCCCTAAGCGGGACCACGCCCGGGGTCCCCTTCACGGTTTTGGTGATCGGCACCCCCAACGAAGAGGGCCGCGGGGGGAAAATTGACCTGATCAAAGCCGGTGTTTTCGATCAGGTGGACCTGGCCATGATGTTCCATCCCGACCATCTAACCCGTGTTGATTATATTAGCCAGGCCTGCCGCACCTTCACCTTTACCTTTCACGGTCAAAACGCCCATGCCGCCGGCAACCCGTGGGACGGCCGCAATGCGCTTGACGGCGTCATCCTTACCTTTAACGGGATTAATGCCCTGCGGCAGCACCTGTGCGATGATGTGCGCATTCACGGGATCATCACCGACGGCGGGCAGGCGAGCAATGTCATACCCCATCGCGCCTGCACGGAGTTCTGTATCCGCTCCATAGACAACCGCTACCTTGAGGAGGTAGTGGAAAAGGCCCTCAACTGTGCCCGCGGCGCCGCGCTGGCTACGGGCACCGAGCTGACCATTGCCGAAACCGAATACCCCTATGAGGCCATGTTAACCAACCGGGTCATGGGCGAACTGTTCTGGGAGAGCCTGCATGAAGCCAGCGATTCGGCCTGGACCGAGCAAGAGGTGGGTTTGGGTTCGACTGATATGGGGAATGTCAGCCAGGTGGTGCCTTCCATTCAGCCACTGGTAGCCATTACCGATGAAAATGTGGAGGTGCATACCGCTGAATTTGCCCGGCTCTGCGACACCCCGCAGGCTTACGAGACGGCGCTGACGGTGGGAAAAGCGATGGCCCTGACCGGGTTCAAGGTCCTGCAAGATCCGGCCTTACTGAACAGAATCAAGGAAGAATTTGCGGCGAGAGCCGGCTCAATCCGGCAAAAGGGGTGATTGGGCCATGCATGGCCTGTGTCAACGGATTAAAAAGGTGCTCACGGCAGCGGAGATCGCCTCCCTGGCCGGTGACCTGGTGGCTCTCCCCAGCTACCCTGGAATCGCGGAGCAGGAAACCGCGGTGGCCGCTTATATTGACCGCTTCTTTAAGCGGGAAGGGATTCCTTCAGAGCTGATCCCGGTCAAAGAGGGCCGCTGCAATGTCCTGGCCAGGCTGCCCGGCAGCGGCGGCGGCTGCACCCTTTTGCTGAACAGCCATCTCGATACGGTCCCCCCGTATGATCTGGGCGAACCTTGCCGTCCGCGCCAAAAAGAGGGGAAGCTTTACGGGCGGGGTGCGGTCGATACCAAGGGGATTCTGGCCTGTATGATCTCTGCCGTAGCGGCGCTGCGCCGGGCCGGCATCGCCCTAAAAGGAGACCTCATTTTTGCGGGAGTAATCGACGAGGAAGGAGGCAGCGCCGGCAGCATTGATCTGGTCAAGAAAGGGCTGCAGGCGGACGGCGCGGTAATCGGCGAGCCCACCGGGTTTGATCTTTGCCTCGGGCAAAGGGGCCTGGAATGGCTCGAGTTCTGCTTTAAGGGCGCGGACACGCACGGGGGCAACCA
>Ga0116166_1003130_pt1 | contig 13060 bp, 12 predicted proteins | sample AD_JPNMR2_MetaG_FD_89884 | JGI IMG/M metagenome (GOLD analysis project Ga0116166, IMG submission 89884) | Active sludge microbial communities of municipal wastewater-treating anaerobic digesters from Japan - AD_JPNMR2_MetaG | ecosystem: Engineered > Bioreactor > Anaerobic > Digestate | place...
CGCGGGCTCCTCTGGGGGCTGACGATGTCACGGCCATGCCCAAGCCGCGTGCCGCCGGGATAGGCACGGGCGGGGCGTCGGACAGGGGCCGTCTCGGGGCAGGGACACGCCCGGGGGCGGCCAGGATCATCAAGGGGGAGGCGTATGGATATCGGGTGGAGAGAACTCTTCGACAGCGCGAGGGTGCAGGGCCTGCTCCTCGCGTCTGTGCGCATCGTGTTCATCCTGGCAGGCGGCTGGGCGGCGTCCATCGTGTTGAAGAAGGTGCTGGCCAAGTTCAAGGCGCGCCTCATCGAGAAGGGCGCCATCGCCCACGACCCGGCGAGCGAGACCCTGAAACGCGCCGACACCCTCACCAGGCTCATCAGGCAGGCGGTGCTCATAGGGCTCTGGGCCGTCGTCACCCTCGTGGCGCTCAAGGAGCTGGGCATCGAGATCGGCCCCATACTCGCCGGCGCAGGCGTCATGGGGCTCGCCGTGGGGTTCGGCGCTCAGAACCTGGTCAGGGACGTGATCTCGGGATTCTTCTTCATCCTCGAGGACCAGGTGCGCGTGGGGGACGTGGCGGTGATCAACGGCACGCCGGGCCTCGTCGAGCAGATCAACTTCAGGACCATCGTCCTGAGGGACCTCGAGGGCACGGTCCACGTGTTCCCGAACGGCACGGTGACGACCATCAGCAACAGGACCAAGAACTGGTCGGCCTATGTCTTCGATCTCGGGGTCGCCTACAAGGAGGACGTGGACAGGGTGATCGGCGTGGTGTCCGATGTCGGCAAGGCCCTCAGGCAGGACCCGGTCTTCGGCCCCCTCATCCTGGAGGACCTCGAGGTCTTCGGCGTGGACAGGTTCGACGACTCCGCCGTGGTGATCAAGGGCCGCATCAAGACCAAGCCCATGCAGCAGTGGTACGTGGGCAGGGAATTCCTCCGCAGGATCAAGCGCGCCTTCGACGAGCACGGAATCGAGATCCCCTTCCCGCACAGAACGATCTACATGCAGACCCCCATCACCCAGCAGCGCACGGGAGACCGGGGGACGAACGGGTGACGCCTCCAGCCGGAAAGGGGCCTCGAGGGGCGCCGGCGCCATCGGGGTAAACCACGGCGTACCAGGCGCTCCACATGGGTCTCCGAGTACTACGCCTCGAGCGACACCCGCGCCATCGGCCTCAGACCTTATCGGCTCGCGCCAAAGAGGTCTGTCGTCGGAAAGGGCTTCAAGGGGCATCCGCTCCATCGGGGTGAACAACGGCGTACCAGGCGCTCCACATGGGTCTCCGAGTACTACGCCTCGAGCGACACCCGCGCCATCGGCCTCAGACCTTATCGGCTCGCGCCAAAGAGGCCTGTAGCCGGAAAGGGCCTCAAGGGGCGCCCGCTTCATCGGGGTGAACCACCCCGCAAGGGGGCTCGCGCTGCCTGCCTGCCCGGTCGGGCGCCATGGGGCCCTGCAGGGGACCAGGCCGGCCTCACCACGGGGCTGACCCCCTCAGGCGGAGGGTTTCACCCCGACCATCACCATCTCTAGCGGGGAAGCGACACTGACTCCCTCAGGCGCAGGGGTTCACCCGCACTCCCCTCCCAGGGTTGGTGGCCCGGCTGAACGTACCGTTGCGAGGAACACTTCCGTGGGGATGCCGATGGAGGGCGGCCAAGGGTCCTGGCGCCGCCGCGAGAGGGGCCCCTTGGAGCTCGGCTTCTGGCCTGCCCGGACGGCGTGCGCCTGCTCACTGCACCTCTTCGGCGATCTGGAGGACCTCGAGCGGCAGCCTGTAGGCCAGCTCCTTGAGCTGGTACGTGTCGACCAGGATACGCAGCTCCTGTTGCTGGAGGATAGGCAGGGCCTCGGGCCTCGCCCCTTCCTTGACGATCTTGACCGCCTGGGTGCCGGCGAGCGAGCCCACGGTCTTGAAGTCGGACCCTACGTACATCATGGCGCCGGGCATCTTCACGAGGGCGAAGCTGAAGATGGGGATCCGGGTCTTGAGGGAGAATTCCCTGAACTCTTTCGCCGCCTCGTAATCCCTGAGCGCATAGTACGTGTCCAAGGGCACGCAGAACGCCTCGACCCCCTCTTTGGCCAATTTCTCGGCCGCGGGCGTTATGCTGTCGTTCTTGGTCACTTCTTGCCTGATGAAGGTGATGCCCACGTCAGCCGGCCCGTACCTCTCGGCCTCTTCCGCGTGCGCGATCCCGTTCTCGTCGTCGCTGTGGATCACGCCCACCTTCTTGATCCCCGGGAAGGCGAGCCTCACGATCTTGAGCGCGTTGTGCATGTTCATGTAGAGGGTGGAGCCCGTCACCCCCTTGCCGCCCTCGGTGAGCGAGGGGCAGCCGGCCGCCTCCGGTATGGCCACGGCCGTGAACACGAGCGGTATGCCCGCGTCGACGATCGCCGAGCGGGCGTACCTCGTCGCAGGCGTCCCAATGGTGAGCACCAAATCCGGCTTCAACTCGGCGATGCGCCTCGCCTCGGCCCTGATCCTCGCGAGCACGCCGATCCTGTCCCACAGCCCGGCCTTCTCGAGGTCGAAGTCTATGATCTTCCTGCCGACCACGAGGTTCTTGCCCTCCTCCATCCCGTTCTCCTTGAGGACGCGCATGAACCCTTCGTATGCGTCCTGGAACGGGGCGATGTCCGTCACCTGGAGCACCTCTATGCGGTACTTGCGGTCCCTCGAGAGGTCTATCACCTGGGCCGATCCCGTGATCTCCCCGGGCAGAGCAAGGCCGAGCGCCTTCGTCCTGCCCTGGTCGACCCACACGGCCGGCTCGGGCTGCATGAGGATGGGCAGCTCTGTCGGCTTTTTCCCCTTCAGGAGAATCTCCAGGGCCTGGCCGCCAGAGAGCTCGCCGATCCTCCTGAAGTCAGACCCTATGTAGAGCACGGCCCCGGGCACATGCATGAGCGCGAAGCTCACCACCGGGATACGGGTCCTGTTGGAGAAGACCTCGAGGGCCCGGCACGCCTCGTAGTTCCTGAGGCCGTAGTAAGTGTCCAGGGGCACGCAGAACACCTGCACGCCTTTGGCCGCGAGTTCCTCGAGCGCCTCGGTTATGCTCTCGTTCTTGTCCACCTCCCTCGAGACGAGGGTGAGCCCCGCGTCCTCGCAAAACCTCCGCGCCTCCTCCACGTGCGCGACGCCGTTCTCGTCGTCGCTGTGCACCATCCCCACGACGCGCGCGTTCGGGAAGGCCTTCTTCAGCCTGCCCAGCGCCCTGGGCATGTCCATGTGGAGGGTGGAGCCGGTGAACCCCTTGCCCGCCTTCGTGAGGGACTCGCACCCCGCAGCCTCGGGGATCGCCACGGCGGTGAACACGAGGGGGACGCCCGCGTCGATGATCGTGTCCTTGGCGTACTTCGTGGCGGGCGTGCCGATGGTCAGGACGAGGTCCGGCTTTTCCGAGGCGACCCGCGAGGCCTCGGAACGTATGCGCATGAGCACGCCGATCTTCTTCCAGATACCCGCCCGCTCGATGTCGAAACCGATGACCGTGCGCCTGACCGCGAGGTTCTTGCCCTGGACGAGCCCCCCCGCCTCGAGCGCCGACAGGAAGCCCTCGTAGGCCTTCTGGAACGGCTCTATGTCGGTCACCTGGAGGACCTCGACCCTGTACGTCTTCTCTTCGGCGCGAGCCCCTGAGGCGATGCACGCGACGAAGAAGATCGCCGTCAACACGAGTGCGGCAAGGCGAGAACACCTCATCCCTGAACCTCCCCGAGAACAAGGAATAAGCCTGTGAACAACCCCCTTTTTCATACCAAAGAAATGCAAGTCCTTTCACATAACCACAGAATCCGCATCAAGTCAACAACAGCGGCCCGCCTGGCGCCCGTCCGCCCTGACGGGCGCAATCCGCCCTCCCCTGCCCGGGCCCCGCGCCTTGTCCCTTGACAAGACAGCGAATCACGGATATTGAGGTACTCCGTTGCCGCCGTTCCTCGGTAGCTCAATCGGCAGAGCGGGTGGCTGTTAACCACTAGGTTGCAGGTTCGAGTCCTGCCCGGGGAGCCAGATTGGTGTCTGAGAGCGTATCTCAGATTCACATAAAGAAAGTAGCCCTATTTCGGGCGGTCGCCCGTATAGGGCTATTTTTATGCTGTCCGGGGCAAGGATGGCCTTGTGGAGGACGAGGCTCAAGAGTTCCTTCTGTTGGTAGGGCTGGATGTGATCAAAGACATCCGTAAATTTATTCAGGGCAAGCATCACTAATTCTTGAGTGACGGACTCCCTTTCTATTTCCTCGATCATCTCCTCTAAAGCCTGGATGCCGGTCTCAATCTCCTTCCTTCTTTTGCCTAACTGATCCAGCTTGTCTTTGAGGAAAAGGCTACTGTCTTCGCTCGCCAGGGATGCCCATTTATTCATAATGCCGTCGGCAAAATTCTTGATCTCCGTAAGCTCCTTCTGGAGGAGCGTTTTTTGCTCTTTAAGTTGCGGGAGTTCCTTCTGCAATTTCTCATTGGTGGATTTGATGATGCTCTCCATGATGTCCTTTTTGGTGGAGAGGTCTTTGATCCTGTTTAGGACAACTCCCTCGATTTCGTCAGCAGGCACCTTAAACTTGCACTCCTTATTTTTGCAGATGTAGTAATAATACCTCACACCCTTGGCCCCGGTTCCAGAGCGCCCCTCCATCTCCTTCCCACACTTCCCACACCAGAGAAGCCCACCGTTTAGGATGTAGTTATGTTTGACAGGCTTTGCCTCGTTGTGTTTTGATACGCAATTTTTCTTTAGGAGAGCCTGCACGCTATAATACTTTTCCTCATCTACAATCGGCTCCCAGACGGCATCCACAATCCGATACCGCTCACTCTCCGGGAGTTTCTCCTGATCCTCCGTCCTTTTCTTTTTGTTGATCTCCTTCTTTCCGATATAAGCATAGTTCGTCAATATGCACTGGACAGAGGAGTAGCAAAACTCCTCGGCGGGGTGAAATTTGTCTCTCCGTGATGTGTATTCCTTCGTCCTGTAGCCGTGTTTGTTCATTATCTTTGCGGTCTCAAGGATTGAGCCGCATTGCAGGTAGGTATCATAGGCGAAATTGACAAGTGCCTTTTCTTTCTCGTTGGGGATGAGGTATCCCTTTCTATTGGGGTCTAAATCATATCCCAAGATTTGCCCACCGTTCCACAGCCCCCTTTCCGCCCTTGCCATAGTTGCGTCTTTGTTTCTCTCCGATGTCTGCTCCCTCTCAAACTCCGCCAGAGCCATCATGATGGTTATAAAGAGCTTTCCCTGGGAGGAGGTGGTATCGTAGTTCTGCTTGAGACAGACAAACTCTACATTGTATTTGTTTAAGATTTCAAAGAAGTTGAGAAAGTCCTTGACGGAGCGGCTGATCCTATCCAGGGCAGTGCAGATAACAGTATTGATTCTTCCTGCCCGGATATCCTCAAATAGTCTTGCAAATTCCTTACTACGAAAAGAGTCCTTACCGGAGACCGCCTTGAGGATATACTTTTCAACCTCAACCCACTGCTCCCCGCAGGCCACATTTTTATATTCCACATGAGCCCGTAGTCTTTGAAGCTGGTTTTTGAGGGAGCCTTCCTTATTCTTTGCCTGCCTGTCCGTGCTCACACGGATAACAAAGCCGCACTTCTTCATTTTCCAGCCTTCCCTTTTTTCGTGGAAGCTTGCCTGTCTTTTTCGATCAGGTCCCTGATCAGAGATGCCATAGACACGCTTTCGTTTTTCTTCTTGAGCTCCAGCACCTTCTCCTGAAGGTAAAAATACTGTTCCTCGGTGAGTTCAATCGTTGTCTTTCTCATGGATTCTCCTCCGTAGGTAACTGGTTCATCATACATCCATAATTATATAGATATTCTTTTTAGGAGTCAAGAGATTTTTCAAGAATCTTCTCCTTCAATTACTTCCCCTGCCTGATTACCCACCCCTTTCGCCTTCTCCAGAAGCTTTTTTATCCTCTCTGCCCGCTCTATATCTTCTCTCAGGAGTCCATTCTTTTTGAGATAGACATAGACCCCCTCCGCAAGGATTTCGGTAATCCTCTTTTGCCTTTCTCTGTCGTCTGCCTTCTCTGTGTATGAAACTTCAACCTTTTTGAACACGGCAGGTTTTCCTCCTGCCGCATACATACGGAATACTTTTTCAATCTGTCGGAGGTAACTGTTGCCTCAACCTCCGTGAGCCCTCCGTGATTTATCGGAGGCCTCCGGGTTCGTACCATTTCATTAAGGCTCATTTGAGACGCCTCAAAAACGCAACGGCGAGGTGTCTCAATGGGTCAACATTACAGAGGACTTTTTCAAGATTGGGAGATTGCGGTTGCCAAGAAGTTGGTCAACGAATTTCAAGGAAAGTGGAGATGCCTGGAGCGGGAAGACTTTGACGACCTGTTACAGGAATGCCTTATTCACTGGTTTTTTGCCAAGGATGATTACGACTCCACACGGGAGGCGTCTCAAAAGACCTTTATGGGGCGGATCATCCGAAACAAGCTCACTGACCTTGTCCGAGAAAGGGAATCGGACAAAAGAAAGATTGCTCACCTCACGGTCTCCCTTGATGAGCCTTTAGGAGACGATGAGGACTCTCCAGCCCTAATTGACAAGATTGATGAGCAGACCATCAGCGATACCGCTCCCAATCCATTCTTGGAAATCCAGCTAAAGATAGACCTCTCAAAGGCTCTCCAGAAGCTTACCCCCACACAAAAAGAGCTCTGCTTTTTGCTTGGCGAGAAGGGGCTTACCGTCAAAGAGGCAAGCGATTATCTCAAGACCCCCCGAAGCACCATATACGACGAGTTAAAGCGGATCAGAACAATCTTTATGAAAGAAGGGCTTGAGGACTATCTGAAATGACCCTCCGACACTTTTCCAAAACATTCCGTATATATGCCCTGTGATGGGAGAAATTTTAACTCAAACAAGGAGGATGAGAAATGCCAGCCGTTTGCCGATTCGAATTTCCTGAAGGATTAGACAGGGAAATCATAGAGACCCAGCTTGCCCTTGCCATCATTGCCGCTGAGTGCACCTTTGGTCAGCCCAAGGTTAGGATCAGCGCCGCTTACTGTGTCTCACCCGGAAGCTCAACGGCAGACAAGAAGAAAAAGCCACAAGTTGCCATTGATGTTTCCACAGAGGTTGGGGAACACATCGCTCAGGTCTTCACTGGCTTGATGATCCGTCAGCTCGGCGAGGATAAGTTCACCGTGGACAGAGTAACAGGCAAGGAATGATGGAAAGGAGCCGCCCAGCGATGAAGGATTTGGATTTCAAGGATTTGATTGAAAGGGTGAGAGAACAGACGGACATCGTGCAGGTCATCGGTCAGCGTATCGCCCTTGATCGCCACCATAAAGCCCTTTGCCCCTTTCACGAGGAGAAGACTCCCAGTTTTTCCGTCAATCCTAAAGGCCAGTATTTTTACTGCTTTGGGTGTGGCGTGGGAGGGGATGTTTTCAGGTTTCTTGAGCTTTATGAGAATAAGCCGTTTATGGAGGTCTTATCCGAGCTTGCCAATCAAGTCGGGATCTCCCTATCTTCCATAACCTCAGAAGACAGGCAACGCATTAAGGAAGTTCGGACCATTGAAGACATCCTCGGCGAGACTGCTATGTTTTACCATCAGCACCTTACCCCAGAGGTCAAAAGCTACCTTATCAAAGAGCGGGGCTTTACCGAGGAGACCATTTCCCGCTTTCAGATCGGTTATGCCAATGGCGGCTTGCGGGAGCATGTAATAGATAAGCGGAAATTCCCGTTAGACCTTTGCCTCAAGGCAGGGGTTCTTAAGAAAACGGGCGAAGGAGCCATCAGGGATTATTTCTATCATCGGGTCATCTTCCCCAACATCAAGCGAGGCAGGGTGGTTCATCTCACAGGCAGGAGCCTTGACGGTCAGGAGCCCAAATACCTCCACCTCCCGGGGGAGATGCGCTACCTCTACAACGAGGACGCCCTATCCAGCAAAACGGCATATATCGCCGAAGGGATACCTGACGGTCTCTCCGCCATTCAAGCTGGCTTTCCTACTGTTGCCATTTTAGGCTCATCCAATTTCAAGCCGGAATATCTGCCCAAGTTCTCCCGATGCGAGAAGGTCTATCTCTGCCTTGACGGAGACAAGGCCGGGGAGGAGGGGGCTCTCAAGATCGGAGGGCTTATCGGCGAGCGGGCAAGGATCGTCAGTCTTCCCGAAGGTCTTGACCTCAATGATTATCTCAAAGAGCACACTAAAGAGGACTTTGAAAGCCTTGTTGCCTCCGCCAAGGACATCATCAAGTATGAGCTGAGCCTCATTCCTCCCACTATGGATAAGACCGAGCTTCCCCAAAGGCTTGAGCCTATTTTGAAGAAACTTGCCCGAATGGAGAAGGCTAAGGCAGAGGCGTATCTAAGCTATGAGATCAAACCCCGCTTTAAGCTGAAGAAGGAAGATATAGATGGCTATCGTGAGTTGGTCAACAAATACCGTCGAGGGGAAGCCGAAGCTCCCAACATACAGACCGCCAGCACGGATACCGAGCCTGTCTATACCGCTCTCTTTGACGGACTGGTTGACCTGGTAGAGTATAACGGCAGTCCCGCCTTCCTTGTTAAAGAGGGAGACAAGCTTTCCATCCTGCCCCAGGTTGAACGAGATGGCGTCCTTTATATCCCACCCCCTAAGGAACAAATCCCCTGGCTTCTACCTCGTGGAGAAGAGGTCCTGAAACTCTATGAACTTCAAGGGTTGCTATCCCAAAGAGAGAGGGACGGGGCGCTCTACGATGACCTTTTGTCCTATCACAAGGCAATCTCCGAGCTTCCAGGGGAGGAATACTACGACCTGATTGTCGCCTGGGACTTCCACACCTACTTGTTAGAGGCTGTCCAGTATTCCCCGATCATCTGCCTCTTTGCCGTCCCTGAGCGGGGCAAAAGCCGAACTGGGAAAGGAATGATCCATGTCGCCTATCGGGGTATCCATGTTGAATCCCTGAGGGATGCCTATCTGGTGAGGGTTGCCCATGATCTTCGGGCCTCCCTCTTTTTCGATGTGAAAGACATCTGGCAGAAGGCGGAGAAGAACGGGAGCGAGGACATCCTGCTTCACCGTTTTGAGAAAGGAGCGAAGGTGCCCAGGGTCTTATTTCCTGACCGAGGGGCGCATCGGGATATTGTCTATTACTCCATCTTTGGCCCGACCGTCATCGGGACAAATGAGGGGGTTCATCGGATTTTGGAGACGAGAGCCGTGCATATCAACATGCCTGAGACCAGCAAGAGGTTTGAGAACGATGTAACCCCGGAGCTTTCCTTACCCTTCAAAGAGCGGTTGATCGCCTTTCGGGCGGCACACCTTGGGGAGACCTTTGCCGACATCCCCAAGCCTGCCGCCGGAAGGCTGGGGGACATCCTCAAACCCCTTCAGCAGATTATCCGCATGGTCAAGCCAGAGCGGGAGCCGTCTTTTTTGAAATTTGTCAGGGAGCTTGAGGCGGAGAAGTTGATTGAAAAGGCGGACAGCCTGGAGGCTCAAATCCTGATGACCTTAGTCGGACTCAAGGGTCAAGTAGAGAAGGGTATCCTCCCCGTCAAGGCGATTACCGATGCCTTCAACGAGGGGAAATCGGAAAAGAGCCAGGTTACCTATCAGCGGATTGGCAGGAGGCTATCCGCTATGGGCTTTAAGAAGGCGAGGGCAAGCGATGGAGCCTCGGCAATCATCTGGGATGAGGAGAGTATAGAGCGGATGAAAGAGACATACGGCCTGCGAAAAACATCAGAAACATCAGATAGGTCAGAAACATCAGCCCGATTTCCTGATGATACTGACGTTTCTGACGATACTGACGTTTTTCGGAACCCATTTTAGGGAGGGGGCGCACTATGGATATGCGGGCACTCAAAGAGCAGATAGACAAACTTGACCCTCAGGCGCACAAGGCGTTGAGAGATGCGTTGACCGCCGAATATAGGCGCCTTGCCGGAGAGAAAGGGGGAGAGAAGCCCCAGGGTCAAGCAGTCTCCGATCCCTTCGCCGAGATGTTCAAGAAGGCGGTGGATGAACTCAACAGGCGGTATATCGAGGGGACGATTGACTATATCCGAAAGCACCATCCTGACCTTTATCAGAAAACGAACCAGGCAGAGGACAGGCTAAATGAGGTCTGGAAGGCAGGCCTTCAAGGAAAGGCAGGGATTGAGGAATTCCGCAAGACACTGAAGGAGTGGTATCTCCTGCATCTTCAGGGGATTGAAATCTACTGCAAAGAGCAGGGCAAGCAGGGGAAGTGATGCATGATGGGAAGAAGCCCTACTCCGATAGCGACTTCAAGGAAGTTTCAATGGACCCCCTGGCAATGGACACCTTCTTTTCTAATGACCGCTCCCTTTGGGACGGCAACGCTGAGGACAGAGAAGCAAGGCGCAGGTTTGTCAGAAAGAAGATTGCCGAATTCAAAAGGGCGATGGAGAGATACCTTACTCAAAGGCAGAGAGAGACGGTGAGCCTTTATTACTTCAAAGGCAAGACCCAAACGGAGATCGGCATAATCTTGGGCATCCATCAGACCACAGTATCACAGCATATCCGCTACGGGATTAAGAAACTCAAGGTCTTCTGCAACGGAGACCAGAGATAGGAGGATTGCAAAATGGAAGAAAAGACGACATCTTTGGCAAAGATTGAGGCGAACAGAGAGAATGCCCGGAAATCAACCGGCCCTAAGGATACATCCCTAACCCGCCTGAATGCCCTGAAGCACGGGCTTTTGAGCAAAGAGACCCTTATCGAGGGAGAGGACAAGCGGGCACTTGAGGAGCTTGGCAGAAGGTTGAGGCTGGAGTTGGCGCCGCAAGGGGAGTTGGAAAATATCTTTGTGGATCGGATTGTGTCCTCAACCTGGAGGCTAAAGAGGGCTATCTGGGTGGAGCGGGATTACATCCAGGCGGAATACGAGGATTGTAAATATGATGACTTCAGCGGGGTAAAAAGGCAGGATAACAAAGCCTGGAATTTGGTAGTGGCAAGAGAGCTCGGTAACAGCAACGCCTGGCTCAACCTGATCCGCTACGAGACCACCATCGAGAAGCAAATCTACAAGGCCCTCCACGAGTTGCTTAGACTCCAGAGCGCAAGGAGAGGGGAAAAGCCACCCCTGCCCATTGCTGTTGATGTAGATGTTTCAACGGAGTCCTGACTTGGCTTCGTTTCGCAAAAAGGGGTTAAATAAGTTGCATACCAGATTCAGCGGGGAGAAGCTATGAAATGCCTTGTAAATGAAGGCATTACGCTGATCGGGCGTCGCTCAAAGGTGATATTTTATGCTAATGATTTAGGAAATTTTGAAGAGTTTTTTCTTTGGGGGTATAGGTCTTAATGGGCAGATGGTCTTGGTCAGATAGAAGCACCGTTGAAGAGTGCAAGTCCATTGACATCCCTTGGCTCTCACGGCACGGCTATTTTTGCGGATTTAAGACCGGTGGTATTGAATGGAAAAATACCGCTGGCGAGGTCATTAGCAGTATCGGTGTTCAGGTATCGGTGGATGAGAGTAACTTCGGCGGAAGTTATCTCAGGCTCTTTTACACCCAGACAAACAATTTCACAAACGAAAAGACGGAGTTGGATTATAAGGTGGAACTGGTTACTACCCCCTGCAACTTCGGCGGGGCAAGATACTGGTTTATCTGTCCTCTGGTGGTCAATGGCAGACCTTGCGGGCGGAGGGTAGCAAAGCTCTACCTCCCACCAGGGGGCAAATACTTTGGATGCCGGCATTGCTATAACCTTACCTACCGCTGTCAGAAAGAGCATGACAGCCGGGTGGATGCCCTGGTCAAAAATCCAGAGATGCTTTTATCCCAGATCAAGGATGGAGACTTCAAAGGCTCGCTCCTGGCTCTCAAGGCGTATTTCAAGATTGCAGGGAAGATATAACCCTTCCCCCACCACCCACCCTTCAAGGTAGCCCTTCGGGGTCTTCGGACTGCTCCGCTACAGAGCCCCTTCGGGTCTCCTTTGCTCCGCTCCTCAGCCCCTGCGGGCATTTATTCGCTCAGGCACTCGTCTTGCAGTTAGGAGCAAGCCTCGTGCCTTCGCTTGATCCCCGCTACGCTCCAGGCGTCGGCAGATGCCCTGCCTTTCAGGGCTGGGTCGCTCCGCAGGGGAAGCGGCTCAGGGGTTCGGCATGGCTTCCCTTCGGTCAGCCACCGGGCAAGACGGCGTCTCCTACCCTCCGCTACGAGGAAAGAAACATCACCCTCGCTGCTTCGCATCGGCGGCAAGGGGGGCTCAAAACCGCCAAGCGGTTTTGCCGTCTTTTTTCACTTACCAGTCAAAAAAGACGGACGCCCCCTGATGATTCTTTCCTCTCCGCTTCGGGCAAGCGGGAGGTCAGTCGTTCCACCTCCCGCTTGGTCCTTCGGACTCTCCGACGCCTGTCCGATAATGGCGCCATTATCGGACCTTGCCCTTGCCTCACCCCTTCGCTTCGCCCTTCGGGTTTACATAACGGCATTATGTAAACTTCCCCTGCTTCGCTCCCCCAATGCTTCGCCTTTATCTGCCTTCGCCTTCCGCTTCGCTTGCCCACCCGCCACCCTTGAAGGTTTCGCCTTCGGCGATTTTATCCGCTTCGGGCTTTTCGGATGGTTTTCGCTCCTCAAAGCCCTTCGCTTTATTCACCCCGCCCACCCTTTGCGGTCACAGTCGGGCGGCTTCAGCCCGCTTTGCGGTCTTACGCTTGCGCCCTTGGTGTGCCCGCACCCGTCCGCCCCTCAAGGGGCTCCCCCTACGGAAGATAATCGGAGAGGAAACGGAGTAGGTCTCCCCTAAAAAGAAAAAGCCCCTGCACCTCAAAGAGAAATGCAAGGGCTTTAATCCGAGCCGCCCAGCCCGGAGGATTAGCTTGGCAGGAACGGAGACGGAGGCGTTGCCCCGCCGTTGGCGATCCTGTAGCTTACATACTCGCCCACATACAGGTTGAACCCGGAGAGCGGCTTCCCGCTTGCCGCCTGATTCCAGGCGTCTTTGGTAGTCTGATCCTCTGCCTGCCAGGCCGCTACCGCCGTGGTGAAGTAGTCCCTGATCTGA
>Ga0116166_1003138_pt1 | contig 13033 bp, 8 predicted proteins | sample AD_JPNMR2_MetaG_FD_89884 | JGI IMG/M metagenome (GOLD analysis project Ga0116166, IMG submission 89884) | Active sludge microbial communities of municipal wastewater-treating anaerobic digesters from Japan - AD_JPNMR2_MetaG | ecosystem: Engineered > Bioreactor > Anaerobic > Digestate | place...
ATGTCAGGGTGAGCTTTTTCTATTTCATCAAGGAGCAATACACAATATGGTGTTTTCCTTATGGCGTCGGTCAACAGTCCGCCTTCTTCATATCCCACGTACCCGGGAGGTGCACCGATGAGCCTTGCAACTGTGTGCTTCTCTTGATATTCACTCATGTCAAAACGTATAAGGGGTATACCCATTGAATAAGCCAGTTGCTTTGATATTTCGGTTTTTCCTACGCCGGTTGGACCGACAAATAGGAGAGAAGCAACAGGTTTTTCACCCTCAATGAATCCTGCCCTTGACATTTTAATAGCTCTCACAATGGTTTCAATTGCATGATCCTGACCATATATTTTAGATTTTAAATTGGACTCAAGGTCTTTAAGCTTTGAGACTTCATCACCCGATATGCTCTGTTCGGGTATTTTGGCAATCAATGAAAGTGTTCTCTCGATGTCCTTTCCTGTAATGGTTATTTCTTCCTCTTCATTGCCGTTTAATCTCGCATAGGCACCGGATTCGTCAATGAGGTCGATAGCTTTGTCGGGAAGGTATCTGTCATTGATATATTTGGCAGATAATTCCGCAGCTAGGTTTATGGCTTCATCAGTGTATTTTACCCTGTGAAAGCCTTCGTATTTCTCCTTCAACCCGTTTAATATAAGCTTTGTTTCTTCAATGGACGGTTCAAGTATCTCAATCTTTTGAAATCTTCTTGATAAAGCCCTGTCCTTGTCAAAATACTTTTTATATTCTTCATAGGTGGTAGAACCGATAAACCGCATCTTTCCGGAGGTTAGAAAGGGTTTAAGTATGTTTGAGGCATCCATTGAACCTGAGACGGACCCTGCTCCAACCACATTATGAATTTCATCAATATATACAATGGCATTGCCCTGTTCTTCTATTTCATTTAAGACTCTCTTTATACGTTCTTCAAAATCTCCTCTGTATTTGGTACCTGCAAGCAATGAACCCATATCAAGAGAATAAATAACGCTGTTCTTTAGTACTTTTGGAACATTACCGCTATAAATCATGCTGGCAAGGCCTTCAGTAATGGCGGTTTTACCGACACCGGGATCGCCCACATGTACAGGGTTATTCTTGATCCTCCTTGACAGTACCTGAATAGTCCTTTGAATAATGTCATCCCTTCCGATAAGGGGATCTATTTCGCCGTTCTGAGCTTTTTCTATTAGGTTTACAGTATACTTTTCAAGAAATTTTTGTTTTTTGGGTTTATTGTCCATATCGGAATATTCCATTTCTTCTTCCGATTCCTCATCCATTTCCTCTTCCAATTCCTCAATATATTCGTCAGAATCGGAATCTGTATCGATACTGCCATGAGAAATATACCGCAGTAGATTTAGTCTTGTTACACCGTTTTTTTCCAGAATATAACGGGAGAAGGACTCCTCCATATCTAAAATAGAGGCATAAATATCACCTATTTTTATAATATCCTTGCCGGATGATGCCATATGAAATGCTGCATTTTTTATAACTGAGTTTACTCCTTCGGAAGCTAAAGGCTCCGCATTATCAATGGAATCCATATTATTCTTGAAGAAATTATCCAGATCCTTCTTTATTTCTTCAATATCTCCTCCGCAATTTAATAATATATCCTTTCCCTCATCAAAAAAAAGGGAAGAGTATAATATATGTTCAGGAGTAAAGTACTCGTGTTTTCTAAATTTTGCTTCGTTATATGCAGCATACATTATTTTATCGGTTACATTGTCCAGATTCATTTTAACCTCCTAATTTATAGGTTACTATTAAAGTGTTAATAGTCATAAATTTATTCTCTTTCCATAATTGACTTAAGGGGATATCCTGATTCTGCTGCCATGCTTTCAACTTGCTTAATCTTGGTTAAAGCAATGTCATAGGTATACAAACCCACAACTCCTCTGCCTTTTTTATGGACATCCAACATTATCATTGTAGCTTCTGTTATACTTTTATGAAAAACTACCATTAAAACATTTACAACAAATTCCATGGTGGTATAGTCATCATTCAATAAAATAACTCGATACATATTGGGCTTTTTTATCATGTTTTTTATATCTTCTTTAGATACTACTTTTTCAGACATAAAAACCTCACCTTTTACATTATGCTTAGTATAATAATTATGTTGCTTTAAAAGTTTAGTGTATTATTAAAGCTTGAAGAATTTATTTTTTGCAATTCCCTTATTGAAATTTTCGGGAATTTTATGCTCCTTGTTCATTGTATAAGGCTTAAATGATGACCTTACTATTGAATCGGCTTTATCCATTTCAAGTACCCCATGATGATAGAAATTATTCCTATGATAATACCTGAGGTCTGTAAATGTATAGCAGTTTATTTCACCGATTGATTCAGCCGACACATGAAAAACAGGAGTAAAATCCATAAAAAACTTACCTAATGTCGAATTTAAAGCCTTCTCAATTTCATTATAATGAAGTTTAGAGAATTTTTCTATAATATTTATTTTTCCATTTAAAATGTTTTTTTCACCTACAAGCAATACTTCATCATCCTCTATGACAAAATGCCATTTGAATATAACTAGCATTGAAGGAATAACTGCTGCAATTTTCATAGACGGATAGGATTTCTCAAGCTGTTTTTTTATAAACAGTTTATAAAATAATCTAAGAAATATATATAGTCCCAATACCAGGATGGAAATTAAGCTAGTGCTGCTGTCTCCGAATATATAACCTAAAAGGAATAGAATCACAAGAGGATCAATAATTACAATAAGGTTCAAAGCCATTTTTCTTTTGTAAAAAGGCCATAGCAACTTGGCACCGTAAGAGTTTAATATGTCGGATACTGTATGTGAAAGGCACCCTATCATAGAATAGAGAAAAACGCTAAGAAAGCTTGAAGTCGGGTAAATTAGCTTTAGTATGGCAGAAATGAATACCGAGGATATTATAATGCCGATTAATGAATGTGTTGCAGCTCGGTGATTTTTTAAATATACATAATTACCCCATTTTTTCAATATAATGTCTATATCAGGGAATACAGAACCAACTACCAACCCTATGTTTTCCGGTGTTGAAAAATTTATACCACAACCAGCTGCTTTTGACAAAGCAGTACCGATTACAGCGTGTGAAAATGGATCCATTAAAATTACCTCCATATAGTGCTTTATTAATCACCATCATAAGATTGATCAATTTAGTCATTAAATTATATCATTACAGCAATTCGGTTTAAAGTGCTAAAATGTGGTGGTGAAGAATATGTCCAGCTTTTAAGATATAAATAAAATATAACATACAAGCAACATAATCTTCAAGTTACTTGTATGTTATATCGGAACAAACTGGCAATAAATATATACCGTTTCTTCATATAAGTAAAAATATAAGGGGGGTTATATTTTTAATCTTGTTTTAAACCTTTCAATTGCTCTTTCAGTGTTTTCTTTGCTGCCGAAGGCCGTAAGTCTGAAATATCCCTCTCCGCTAGGGCCAAAGCCTACTCCCGGGGTTCCTACAATATTTGCCTCAGTGAGGAGTTTGTCAAAAAATGCCCATGAATCCATTCCGTTTGGAGTCTTAAGCCATATATACGGTGCATTTATACCTCCGTACACTTCTAAACCTACCGATTTTATGCCCTCTCTTATGATTGCAGCATTGGTCATGTAATAGTCAACAAGAGCTTTTATTTGCTTTTGGCCTTCTTTAGTATATACCGCGGCAGCTCCTTTTTGAATAATATATGGCACACCGTTGAATTTTGTTGTTTGTCTTCTGTTCCATAGTTTATTGAGCTGAATTGCTTCGCCGCTACCGGTGTATGCCATGACCTCTTTAGGAACTACAGTATATGCACAACGTGTACCGGTAAAACCCGCATTTTTCGAGAAACTGCGGAATTCAATTGCTACTTCCTTTGCACCTTCAATTTCATAAATGCTGTGAGGTATGTCGGATTCCCGAATATAAGCTTCATATGCACCATCATAAAGAATAATTGATTTGTTGGCTTTTGCATAGTCAACCCATTTTTTAAGCTCGTCTTTAGATATTGTCATACCTGTAGGGTTGTTGGGGAAGCACAGATATATAATATCTACCTTGTGCTTGGGAAGCTCAGGTATAAACTTGTTTTCTGCAGTACAAGGGATATATGTTATCTTGTCAAATTTTCCATCCGTTCCGAGTGAACCTGCTCTACCGGCCATTACATTGCTGTCAACATAAACAGGGTAGACGGGATCGGTAACGGCAATCAAATTGTCCAAACCGAATATTTCCTGAATGTTGCCGGTATCACATTTTGAACCGTCGCTTATAAAAACTTCATCGGTGTCGAGCTTTATTCCCCTTGGAGTATAGTCATATTCAATTACCTTCTGTATAAGAAAATCGTACCCCTGCTCGGGACCATATCCCTTAAATGTTTTTTCATCAGCCATTTCGTCCACTGCTTTATGCAGGCTTTCAATTATTGCAGGCGGAAGGGGTCTTGTAACATCTCCAATGCCTAAACGTATAATATCTGCTTGAGGATTTTCGTTTTTGAATTTTGTCACTCTTCTGCTTATTTCCGCAAACAAATAACTTCCGGGTAATTTTAAATAATTCTCATTTACTAAAGCCATAATTTTCTCCTCTCGTTTTAGCTATATTAATCGTAGTTGATTTATATTTCTATTTCACCGTCAAATACCTTAGTTGCAGGACCGGTCATATATACATGGTTGTCACTTTCATTCCATTCAATGATTAAGTCTCCGCCAAGAAGCTTTATAACGGCTTTTCTTTCACATAAACCATTCAAATAGGAAGCCACAAGAACAGCACAGGCACCGGTGCCGCATGCAAGTGTTTCGCCTGCACCTCTTTCCCATACTCGCATTTTTAATGTGTTTCTATCTATAACTTCCACAAACTCAGCATTGACCTTTTTGGGGAAGATGCTGTGTGTTTCCATTTTCGGACCTATAACTTCCAATGGAAAGTTAATAACATCATCGACATAAGTAACTGCATGTGGGTTTCCCATTGATACACAGGTTACTTTGTATGTTTGGGAGTCTATCTCAACAGGTTCCGATATTACATTATACTTACTGCTTATAACCGGTATCTTATCAGGAGTCAAAATAGGTTCACCCATATCCACCTTTACAGATGTCACTTTATTATCTGTTGTATGCATATCAAGAATTTTTATTCCTGCCAGTGTTTCCACAGATATTGTGGTTTTGTCGGTTAATTTATTATCGTATACGAATTTTCCAACACATCTTATTGCATTTCCGCACATTTCAGCTTCTGAGCCGTCGGAGTTGAACATTCTCATTAAAAAATCAGCCTTCTTAGACGGCAATATCAATACCAGACCGTCCGATCCGATTCCAAAGTGACGGTCACTTATCTTTTTTGAAATTTCTGAAGGATTTTCAATTGATTCTTCCAAACAATTGACATAAATATAGTCATTGCCTATACCGTGCATTTTTGTAAACTTCATACATACCTCCGGTGTATAATATTTGCTTAAAAATGTTGGCATCAGTGGAATTTCGGTATGTCCCGCATAATAAACTCTGATGTCAACATCATGGAATATTATAATAATATTAATAAATAAGCATTTATATTATAGCATATTTAATTTAAATATCAAAAGATTTTTGCAAGATTTAAGTTTTAAAATTGCAAAAAACTTTTTTGGTCAGGGAAATTTTGGGTGATAGCGAGTATTAATAAGTATTGATATGTAGAAAGAATATGGTATACTACACTAGAGAAATCAGAATTCAGAAATCAGAACCCAGAATCCAGAGATCAGAACTTAGGAGTTCATTTGGACAGCAGGAGGAACTAAAAATGCTTGAGAATTTGAAAAGTCAATTGATTGATATTGCAAAGATAGCATACAATAAAGGAATGGTGAATACATATGAAGGAAATATATCAATACGAGACGGCAGATTTATTTGCATAACACCCAGTGGTTTCCCCAAATGCTGCTTAAAAGAAGAAATGATTCCGGTAATTGATATTGATGGAAAAGTTATTGAGGGAGACCTTAAACCTTCATCAGAATGGAAACTGCATGCTTTATCCTACATCAATAGACCGGATATCAATGGGATTATCCATTCTCATTCACCATATACTACTGCTTTTGCTGTTGCCAATAAAGCCATAGAAACGAGGGCTTATGCCGAAATGATATCACTTTTTGGCAAAATACCTCTTGCTGCTTATGGGACTCAGTCAACTGACGGAATATTCAAAGGAGTAGAGGAATTTATAAATGATTATGATGTTATTCTTTTGGCAAACCATGGTGTTTTGTCTTTGGGAAAGGATGTATATACTGCATTTTACAAGCTAGAAGCAGCGGAAAGTATTGCAAAGGTTCTTATACTTTCAGAAATACTTGGAGGCGGTAAGGAATTGTCGGAAGAAAATTTGGAACTACTGCACAGAATTAGAAATGAAAATTCATCTGCCAAATAGTTACTGCTAAATACATAAAAAATATATATAATTAATTATTCTTTTATGACGATATTACTTAAAGAAAATAAATCAGCCATTTGCATTTTTGTCATTCCAGCAATTCCATATTAAGATAATTGAAATAAGCCTCTTAAAAGTTTATAATAGTAGCAATGTTCCTAATGCTCGAAAAAGTTTGTTCTGGAAATAATTAAGATCTATTTGTTTAAGTCAAGAAATTTGTAGTAGATATAAGAAATATGCACCGTTTAAATTTATGTAAGCGGAGGGGTGTCGAATGCACGAATCAAAAAAAATTATAAAGAAGCATATTTTGCCCTTATTGCCATTAAGAGGTCTTACGGTATTTCCGTATATGATTTTGCACTTTGATGTGGGCAGGGTGAAGTCAATAAAAGCGTTAGAAGAAGCAATGATTAATAACCAACTTATATTTCTGGTTACACAAAAAGAAGCAAAAAACGATTCGCCCGGTGAAGAGGATGTTTATAGTGTAGGTACAATATCAAAGGTAAAGCAACTCTTGAAGCTTCCCGGAGATACTATCAGGGTTCTTGTGGAGGGTGTTAGCAGAGCTGAAATAAGTGAGTTTACTCAAACTGAACCGTTTTTTGCGGCTGAGGTTGTTGAAAAAATTTATATGAATGACGATCAGCAAAGCCTGGAAATTGAGGCGTTAAAAAGAAGGGTTTTATCAGCTTTTGAGGATTATGTAGGGCTAAGCAACAAGATATCTCCTGAAACGGTATTGTCTATTACAACCATAGAAGATCCGGGACAATTGTCCGATATGGTGGCTTCCAACATCTTTTTAAAGGTTGAACAGAAGCAGGAAATATTGAACGAGTTTAATCCCAAGATAAGATTGGAAAAGATATTAGAAATCCTCTTGAAGGAAATGGAAATTCTTGAAATTGAGAAAAATATTAACAGCAAAGTTCGTAAGCAAATAGACAAGATGCAGAAGGAATATTATTTAAGAGAGCAATTAAAGGCTATTCAGAGTGAGCTTGGCGATAAGGAAGGCGTTACAGGCGAGGTTGAAGAATATAAGGAAAAGCTCAAAAAAGCGGAATTTCCTGAGGAAGTTGAGAAAAAGGTTCTAAAGGAATTGGACCGCCTTTTGAAGATGCAATCGGGGTCTGCGGAAGGATCTGTAATAAGAACGTATCTTGATTGGATTTTTGATTTGCCGTGGAGTAAGGAAACTGAAGAGATCATAGATCTCAAAAAGGCTGAAGAAATACTGAATGAAGATCACTACGGCCTTGAAAAGGTTAAGGATAGAATAATTGAGTATTTAGCTGTAAGAAAGCTAAAAAACAATCTCAAGGGGCCTATACTTTGCCTTGTTGGACCGCCTGGAGTAGGTAAAACGTCTATAGCTAAGTCAATAGCACGTGCATTGAACAGGAATTATGTCAGGATGTCTCTTGGTGGGGTGAAGGATGAATCAGAGATAAGAGGGCACAGGCGTACTTATGTAGGTGCAATGCCTGGCAGAATTATAGCTTCATTGAAACAGGCAGGAACAAAAAATCCTCTTATATTACTCGACGAAATTGACAAGATGAGCTCGGATTTCAGAGGAGATCCTGCTTCTGCAATGCTTGAGGTTCTAGACGGTGAGCAGAACTTTGCGTTCCGTGACCATTATTTGGAGCTGCCCTTTGATCTTTCAAATGTAATGTTCCTGACTACGGCAAATAGCTTGGAGACTATACCAAGACCGTTATTGGACAGAATGGAAGTCATTCATATATCAAGCTATACCGAGGAAGAAAAGGTTAATATAGCATTAAAATATCTGATACCTAAGCAGATTGAAGCTCATGGACTCGATAAAAAGAGCATTGAGATTGATGAAAAAACTGCTAGAGATGTAATAAACTACTACACCAGAGAAGCAGGTGTAAGAAATCTTGAAAGAGAGATTGCAACTCTATGCAGGAAGGCCGCTAGGACTTTAGTTTCATCAAGGAGCAAAACAATAAAAATTACTTCCGAAAAGCTGGAAAAATATCTGGGAACTAAGAAATTCAGGTATGACAAGGCAAATGAGAAGGATGAAATAGGTATAGCTACAGGCCTGGCCTGGACTCCTGTTGGAGGAGATACATTATCCATCGAAGTATCTCTTATGGATGGAAATGGAAAGTTAGAACTTACAGGTCATTTGGGAGATATTATGAAGGAGTCTGCCAGAGCTGCAATGAGCTTTATAAGATCAAAAGCGGATCAACTTTATATTGACAAGAATTTTTACAATAAATATGATATCCACATTCACGTACCTGAAGGGGCTATTCCGAAGGATGGACCTTCAGCCGGAATTACTTTGGCTACAGCTATGATATCAGCCTTAACAGGAATACCTGTAAAAAAGAATGTTGCAATGACAGGAGAAATAACTCTTAGGGGCAGGGTGCTTCCTATAGGAGGTCTTAAGGAAAAGGTTCTTGCCGCTCATAGAGCTGGAATAAATACTGTTATTGTACCTATGGACAATAAAAAAGATATTGATGATATACCGGAAAATGTAAGGAAGAAAATTAAGTTTGTGCTTGCTTCTGAAATGGAAACCGTAATAAGCACAGCTTTAGCAAAGCCAAACTACAAAAGAATGAAAAATAAAGTGCAGGATAAAGTGTCTGATGAGATAATTGCGAAGGACCAGGCTGCAGTTACCAGTCTGGAAAAAGGAGTTATTAATATAGAGCAATAAGATTGAAGAAGTAAGAAGTTAGAAGTAAGAACCCGGAATTTAGAATTCAGAATTTAACAAGAAACATTCTGAGTCAGGAATTCTGGGTTCTTATGTTTAACAGCACAATTTTGTTGTTAATATCTTTTGTTGATGTAATCATCAACGAGAGAGGTCCTAATTTCGTCTATAAACACATTTTCTCTTTTTAATGTGTTTAGCAGGGTTTCATTTTTTGAATGCAAAATAAGGCCTTCATAGTCCTTTAACACTATTTCAAAAAGTTTTCTTTTCAAGTTAGGCGACTTAACTCTGACAAAGTAAGCTTCGACACCCTGATAATCGATTAGCTGCAATAGCTTTAGCGTAACATGGTCTTTTTTGGAGTAAAAATAATTAGCCTGTTCCAGAAAATCTTCTCTTGCTCCATGTTTTGGATTGAGCTCATGGGCACGTTTTTGGTAGTACTTGGCAAGAACATTATAGTATTGGTAATTAAAGATGGCTTTTTTTACATTGTCCAACTTTTTGAATGGAACAAGATCTGTAGAGTTAATATAGGAATAGTTGGCTTCAATGAATTCATCTTTAGTCATATCGCCTTTAGTGTACTGGTCAATCAGGCTTTGTCTGTGTATAAGGAATTTGTCAAATTTGCTTAATATCATTATATAACCTGCTTTCAACAAAAAATGTCTTATTTTGCTGCTTAATTTGCGAAAAAATTGTCCGAAAATATAATAAAATTTGAAATTTTGCTTGTAAAAATGTTAATATTATATTAATTTATATATATATAAATGTAAAGCGTTAAGATATTATTAATAGTATAATAAAAATATATTAAGCATTTCGGTATAATACTATAAAATCAATATTAATTTAATATAGATTTGTGCAATAAGTGATTTATTGTGATTTCAATTTAGGTTCATACATTATTTCTTTTCAGGGGAAAATAATTACTTGCTGTAATGCAATGCCTGGAAGTTTAACTGGCTTTGCATAGGTATTGTAGGTAAAATGTGTCTTACTTAATCTGCATTGTGAATTATGGTAAAAATTAATTATTAGTTTTTGATTTACAAACTACTATAAAAACCATAAGGGGGCCTTTATGTACCAGTATTTTATAGTTACGGTAACGTTGGCTATCGTGTCATCTATTTTGTTTGCACATTATCTTGACAAAAAAAGTATGACAAAGAAGGCTGTTGTATTTTGCTCTATTTCGGTGGCTATTTTAAGTAGTTTTTTTCCTATAATTTCTGGGGCAATTTTAGATATGACTACTAGAATTAATGAGATTCTACATATCAATTTGTGGACAGGATTCTCATATACTGTTATTTTTATTGTGTATTTGGGCGGGATATTAATACTTTCCGTATATTTGTCCACAATTGTTATTGGTGAAAATGATGAAAGTGATGAAAATAATCAAAATCCGATTTCTTATATTTTTATGCTGATGCATAAGCTATTCTCTCGGATAGGGCACCCGGCTTTAAAGCCTGCAACAAATGAGTCTGCACCAATAGAAAACAGCCGTACAAATAATTACCATGTGCCTGTTTTGCAAGAGACTGTAGGGGTTGGGCAAATTATGTTACAAAAACCTGTTGACAGTGACAAAAATATTGATACAATTGGTATAGGTACTATTGATATTAATGGAGAAAATACTGGTACCCAAGATGGAGAATTTAAAGAAAATGAGATAACAGATCAGGTAAATGAAGAGCCTGATGCTGAATTTGAGGTTATAGAGCAAACCGATATCGTAGAAGAAGAGATTGAGACATCTGAGGCTACAGACCAAACTGATAGTATAGAGGAAGAGATAGAGGTTCAAGAATCTGTAATTGAAGAAAGTGAAATAACAGAACAGGAAGAGGAAACAATTGAAGCGACAACTGAAAGTGATATAGATCAGCTAGAGGTTATAGAAGATATAGGTGAAGATATAAGTATTGAGGAAGAACTTGAAGTGCTTGAAGTATGTGAGGTTGAATCTGGAATAGCAGAGCAAACCGATATCATAGAAGAAGAGATTGAGACATCTGAGGTTGCAGACCAAATTAATAGCATAGAGGAAGAGATAGAGGTTCAGGAACCTGAAAATATTGAAGAAAGTGAAATAACAGAACAGGAAGAGGAAACAATTGAAGCAGCAACTGAAAGTGATATAGATCAATTAGAGGTCATAGAGGATATAGGTGAAGATATAAGTATTGAGGAAGAACTTGAAGTACTTGAAGTACTTGAAGCATGTGAGGTTGAATCTGAAATAGCAGAGCAAACCGATATCGTAGAAGAAATTGAGACATCTGAGGTTGCAGAGCAAACTAATATCATAGAGGAAGAGATAGAGGTACAGGAACCTGTAATTGAAGAAAATGAAATAACAGAACAGGAAGAGGAAACAATTGAAGCGACAACTGAAAGTGATATAGATCAGCTAGAGGTCATAGAAGATATAGGTGAAGATATAAGTATTGAGGAAGAGCCTGAAACATGCGAGGCTGAATCTGAAATTGCAGAGCAAGCCGATAGCCTGTTTGACCACATAAGTGACGAGATTAATGCAGATACTATAAATGAAGTTGACAGACTGATAGAGCATGCGTTCATGTTAAAGGCTTCAGGAGATCTTGAGGGAGCCATAGTAAATTACATGTATGCACTCGAACATGATATTGATGATCAGGTAGTATTTTGGCTAGTTTTAGATATATGTGTATTGTACAAGCAGTTAGGAAAGCCTGACCTGGCGAAAGATATATTGGAAAGCTATGTTGCAAATTATGGAAGTATTATGAATGATGATGTTAAAGCACAGATTATCTGTAATTTGTGATAAGAAATTATATCAATAATTAACTGGTTGGGCATTTTAAAAGCTGAATTGATTTTATTTAAACAAGAATACTTGAATAATAGTATAATAGTATGTATTATTAAAATGTCCGGAATAAAACAGTTTTATAATAAGCAGCTTTAGAAGGGGGATCCACGGTAATGAAAAAAACGCAGGAAGTATTAGGTTTGCCCATAATAAGCATTTCTGACGGAGTTGAAGTAGGTAAAGTGAAAAGCATTCTGGTGAACGCTGATGAAGGAACAGTGGACTACATAGTTGTAGACAGCGGAATTCAGATATTAAGTGCACGGGTTATTTCAACATCAAGCGTTTTAGGAATGGGTGAATATGCACTAACTATAGAAAATGATAGTGCTATAAATGATATAGGCAGAATACCTGCTGCAATAGATTTACTGCAGAAAAACATTCAGGTAAAAGGCTCTAAGGTTCTTACCAAAAAGGGACGTTTAATTGGAGAAATCGGAGACTTTTTCTTTGACGAAGATAATAACTGCAGGATTACAGGACTTGAGTATATTGCCGATATAACTCACAAAAAGGTAAGAATAATACCAAGGAATAATGTAATAACTTTTGGCAAAAATCTGATTGTTGTTACAGAAGAAGTTGAAAGCAATTTATTGGACAACTCCTCCCAGCTAAGTTCGGCAGGAGTTCAAAAAGAACAGCAAAAAAAAAATTGGGACAATATAGATAAAGATAATATTGAAGAGGATGTTAACAGTATCAATAAGGCTATAGATGAATTATCTGCCGACATAGATAAACTGATAGCCAAAGAAGGAGATACTTTCTTTAATAAAGCTCAGGGGCCGGATACTAATATTAATCAAGAAAACAATATATACACTTCCGATACGGTGCAAGATAATAGTGGATCTCAAAATCAATCGGTTCAGGATATTAGTGCTGAAACGGATTTAGGTGAAAGTGATGAAAAAG
>Ga0116166_1003145_pt1 | contig 13024 bp, 10 predicted proteins | sample AD_JPNMR2_MetaG_FD_89884 | JGI IMG/M metagenome (GOLD analysis project Ga0116166, IMG submission 89884) | Active sludge microbial communities of municipal wastewater-treating anaerobic digesters from Japan - AD_JPNMR2_MetaG | ecosystem: Engineered > Bioreactor > Anaerobic > Digestate | place...
GAAAGGGGTCATCTTGAAAAGGGTTTATTTCATGCGCCATCAGCCACACCTGTCTTTTGCAAATAAAATAATACCAGACCAGTGTTCCTGTAACCCTGATCATTTTATTTCATGTGTTTGCGGAATAATGAAAAAATTCTGGCAATGATACAACGATAAGGGTTTTTTCAATTTCAGTTTAACTTTACCGGGATGCATAATACCATTTTCTTCTTTCAGTGGGAACATATACAACACAAGCGGGAAAGTGCCTTTTCCTTTTTTTACTCCATTTGTTTTCCCGCACCGTTCATGAACAAGAAAAATCTTGCCACCTTCACCTTGAATCTTGAATAGGTCCACATCAAAAGGAAAAGGAAAATCTGTTTCTATTTCTTCATTTTCCAGGATGGCCATTTTTACAATATCATACAAAGAAGGTTCTCCGCATACTGAAATACAGGATTCACTATCTCCACAGGTTAAAGGCGTAGACAAAATTGCTTTTTCAATAATCTCTATCCATGAGTCCGTATTGAATATCGCGGCAATCTGCATTTTTGTTGAAAATGCAAACTGTCTACCAAGGGCATTGGTAAATTTTCCGCCGATTGTATCTTCCCATTTAACAATGGCAGACATTGTGTAACTTTTAATAACACAGGGAGACATCATTCTTGAGCCAGCCCAGAGAATTTCTTTTTCTACAATTTTAAGATATTCTTTTGGGCTCTTCTTGTTTTCGTATCTCTGTAGTGCATTAGCAAGCAATCCTATGACTGAAGAAGGAGGTAGTTGTGGATAACTTAGTGCAGATTGCCATGTAAACGGTAATATTATTGAATAAAGCGAGTTTAAGACAATATCTACAACCAGCAATTTCATTTTTCAGACCTTTTGTAGAAGCTCAGAAAAAATTTCATTGATACTTTGTTTCTTTGTAACCCCCTGCGGTGTATCCACACCCCAATAAAGAAAAGTAGTATTTTGAGGTATCAATCCAATGGATTTTTCAATGTAGTTTGAGTACATAGGTGAAACCAGAAAAGGTAATGGGTGTGATTCAGAATAAGCCACAAGAATTTCCACAGGATTGTTATGGGGCAAAGCATGTGAAAGTGATGCACCAATCTGGCCTGAAATTATAAACCTGTAAGCTTCAATCGCAACCTTTATGCGTTTTTTTCTTTCATCTTCGTCCACTGCGTAGGGTTCATCATCAGTGAGATTGTTTTCTATCAGTCCAATTCTTTCAACATCAAGGGCTGAAACAAATGCATAGATACCAGAGGCATAGGATTTATTGAAAGGCATCTGCGATTTAAATGTTTCTTCCTTAAAGTCCACACCGCTTTTTACTCTTGAATGAATTACCTGTTTAGAAACAACTCCTTTTTCTGTGTCCTTGTTGGCTATATTTAATACGGGCATAAGCCACGAAAACATTGCTCTTGACGACCTTCTTTCTGAAGTTTCTCCTATCGCTGCAAGATATCCATGAATATCGCAAATTGTACATTGCTGTACTACTTTTTCAGTGCCTTCGTTAATGGCGTCTTGATGTGTTAATTTGCCATCTGCAATTAACTTTGCTGGTCTCACAGGTTCTCCAATTTTGCATGAATCGCATAATGGTAAGGTTTGTTCCAATCCTAACTTTCGCATTCCCTCAAGATGCCAGTGTTTAAGCATTCGTCCTGACACTGCTGGCGCTTCTGTCCTTTTTCCATTTTCGTCAAGAAATTCCATTATCCTGATGTCTGTCACATTTCCTGCCACTGCCTCATTGTTAAGGTCATGAACATTCAATTGCATTTTTACCGCAAATGATACAAATTTAAGCATTTTATGCCTCCTATTTTTTAACTTAATCTACTGTCCTTCATTCGATGCCTCTGCTTCAGGTTCAATATCTTCTTCTTTAATTCCAGAAGGGAATGAAAAGGCGAGTATTACAAGGGCTGCCTTTGTATTTTCATAATCCTCGTTAGCCAGTCGAAATATTTCTTTTATTTCCTCATCAGTCGGAAGATGTATCCTTTCTTTTTGTTCAAGCCTTAACCTACCTTCCCTTAGCATTTTTGCAATGGTTTCCTCAAAATCCCTTGAATCTTTTCTTGCATTCCTGATGTCATCAGCATACCCGTATTTCTTTTTCATAATGAAATATCTTAAAGTTCTTGCAAGGCTTTGAAGTGCATCGTTTTCGATAATCTCCTGTCTTATCATAGCCACCTCCTTTAGCAGGTATTTTGCTGTTTCTGGATACAAGCGATTTGTGAAATTATTCGTCGATGTTTCCTGAACATAAAGGCGGGGAAATTTTAGGGTAGAAGATTTATCCCGGTTATAAATGACATTGTTTAATTCCTGCAATGAACCAAAAGCATTTTTTCGAAGCATGATATCTATTGTTGCTACATTATAAGGAGTGTGTCTTATAAAATTTAAGTACTTTTCAATTGGAATTAAAAAAAGCCCATCAACACGATAGGCTTGTGGGCGACTTAATACTGCAACGAATAAATCAAAGCCTTCCAGAATATCTGCTGACGATGGAATTTTGGATAAAAGAATCAAGGGAATTATCACCTGGGGGATTTCTTGATTAATCCAGTTTTTTCTTATTTGATGCTGCAAGGCATAAATCTCTTGCAGTCTAATGCCATCCACTTTGTTTTTTGGGATCGGGATAGCTATAACCTGTCTATCAGCCATACTGAACATAAAAGATGCATACCAGGTTCCAAGCAATGAAAGTACAGCACAAATTTTGCATACACTTTTTGGTTGTGTTGGTCTTCTGGGTATCTTTGGAGATGTTTTATCTTTGGGATTCTGAGGCTGTAATTTCACATCCAATATATCTCTTGTATGATGATATGATGTTGATGCAGAAAAACCGATAACATTTCCTACCGAAGTTATTTTATGCCTGCAAACATTTTCAGACCCTTTATTTTCTGCAACAAACTTGATTGATTTAAAAGTATCAAGCGCGAAGATATCGTTTTGTGAAATGCTTATACCTTCAGCGCTTCCGCCAGCTATGCCAGGAGTGCTGGAGGGAATATAGGATGAGGAAAGCAATCTTCGGCAAAGCAAATTTAGAGATTTGTCAAGCTTTACAGACTCATTACTATCAACGTCGATAGTAACCATATAGAAGCCACTCGCACTATGTACAGATACTTTGTCTATCCCAAACGCTTCAATTCCCACCCTTGCAAGCCCATAGGCAATCTTTATTTCTAGGTCAGGAAACCCTGTTGCTGGAGTGTAAAGAGTAAGCATTAAACTGCCTCCCACAACCCAAAATCAGTAATTTTAAATTTCTTATCTTCAATAAGAATAGAACCAGGCACCCAGGATAAATCTTCAACTCTTAAAAGTTTTCCTGCACCCTTTTGGGTATCCCACTCTCTACCCACTATGAACTCTATATCACCTTTTATTTTTAAATTACTGCTGTGTTTGGCATGTGCCCAAATAGGATCATTTGTTCTAAGTGAAATGACAATTTCTTTATTTTGCTCTTTCCATTCACCAAAAAATCCAGTTGAAGTTAAATCTGAATTTGAAATCTTTTTAATTTCTTTTAATTCAACCAATCCAAAACCACTTCTTCTCTCTCCACCAATATGGAGTTGAAGCCCTTTTTGGATTTTAACTTCATACTCGTTATTTGAAAAAATACTTGTCTCATTATCTTCTTTTAATATATTCAATCCCTCTTCTGATATTTCGTTTATCCATAACAATCCTTTTAAAAAGACTTTTTCTCCGTTATCAATTACAGTTGGATTAATAAATTCAATTTCATGAAGCATACCTTCTTCTGCTGTCAATGATTGTGGTTGTATTGCTGATGAAGCCATTGTACTTATAAATTTCTTTTCAAATGTGTTCTGCTGTAGCTCTCCAAATTTCAATCCCTCTTCAGTATATTGAGGCAAATATAATTTATCACTGGCCCACAAATAAAAATACCCATATCGTATAGAATTTTTCAAAAATTGACCAACTCTTGGATAATCATTTATTCCAAGTGCTGGCGTAAGCTTTGATGTCAAAGCAGCCCAAATAAGTTTACCGGGAATATACGGTCTTGTTCTTGAAAGATGTAAAACCTTGTGACATCCTATATGAAGAGGAGATTTCAGACGAAATACGCATTCATATAAATCCCATGTCATACTTTACGCTCCATTAGCTTATTGATTAGTTTGCGTAGATTCCTTAAATGCTTTTGCATGATAACGTGCATATATAAGAGATTTTTCAAGAACCTGAATAGCAAGCATCAAGTTGTCAAGATTGCTTGCAAGTCCATTATCTTTTCTGATTTCTTCTAAAAGGTCCCCCTCTCCAATAATTTTTAGTTTTTCTTTAAATAATTTTTGTGTAAGGGCTATAATTTTATCTGCACCCTGTTTTTCAGTACTTCCTCTTGATTCGCAAAATAGAACGAAGGCATATAAACCTTGTTCCTGAAGAACACTTAATGCTTTGGTAAGGAGTACTTGATTTACCTCCTTTGCAAATTCATGCCCGTACTCGGCACAAAGTTGATCCAAGTTCATCTTGTTCCTGTCCATTTTAATTGTCCCCCCCTTTAAAGATTTAATATTTTCAATCTTCCCATTCCTCTTGTTCCCATGCCAGCAATTCCAAGTGTTTCAAATAACTTCAATCCTTTTTCTACCTGAGACTTAACCCAAGCAGTGCCAACATCTTCATTGCCATCTGTTCTAAGTTCTTTGTTCCCTATTTTTAAAAATTTGCCAGAATTATAAATAACATCAAAATAAAAGATAGTTCCTCGTGGTATTGCCTCGTAAGAAAATAACGCTCTTTCTTCAGCTGCTCCTGTTTTTGGGTCAATACTGACAGAGGTTCTCACTTCAAGGTTGCTGTTAACTATCAGAGAAAAGAAATTGTCAGAAACCAAAACAGCACGCTGTTTAGGAACTTCTGGTATCTCTAATGATGCAATTTCTCCTTTTCCTTCTCCTTTATTTAACATTAACCATCCAAAGTTTAATCTATCTTTATTTTTTAACTGCTCTCCAAGAGGATAAAAACCCTTATCTTGTGCCTGAAACTCTTTCTGTAATCCCAATCCCTCTAATGCCATAGGACAAGTTAACCAGACAGGTCCTGCCATTGAAGCAACAGGAAAAAATAGAATATGCGCATCAAAAAACTGTGCAAGGCCTTGCATACTTTCACCAGAGCCCTTTGAAAATCCATAAGGTACACATACAGGACAGGCTGGATTTATACTTCCACAATGATTTTCTCCACCTTCTCCTCCTCTACCAGCACATGAACGTTCTTGACCATTAGTATCTTTCCAGCGGTATTTATTGGTTTGTATAGCAGTGTATGCCCTTGCAGGGCCGCTGAGACTTGTGCCTGGTATTTTGGGAAGATTTGTTCCTGGTTCTCTTATTATTGGCAAATCAACCCTTCCAAGTCTTGCTCCCCCGCTACCAACGTGAATTGGGTCAATGGCAATGGCAAAGTATTTTTTTGACTCATAAGGATTATCATACATTTTTACCTCCCTGGTTTAATTTTTCTTACTTGAAGATTCCAATATAGACAAATGTTTAATAACCCATCTATTGTTGCTTGATTTAGTTTATCAAATAATTCTTTTTCTTTTATTTGAGAAATTTTAAAAATATTTGTAATGGTAGCCTTTATAAAATCTTCCTTTACTGTGCTATCCTCGTAATCTCTTTTTCTTTTTTCTACTTCCTCCCAGTAAGCATAAAGTTGAGTGATACCAAGTTTTTTTTCTTTCATAATTTTCTGTATATCTTTCCATAGGTCATCCAACCGCCTAATGTCATCAATTGCTCTAAAATCTTCGTCAATTCTGAATCTATCTGAAGAACTTTCAAGAAAGAGCATCTTGAAATGTGAAGGTTCAATAAGAACTCTATCACCAGATCCAAGTTTTTTCACATGAACTGCATAATTGCCTTGCCCTGTGTAATCAAATGAATAACCTTCCCTAGCAGTATCATTGTCGGCAAGTCTGAAATATGGATGCCATTCATCTTCCTGCTCTGGGTCACCGGTAGAATAGGAAATGAACCAAGTAAAGGGAACAGAAGAATATTCTGGGATTTCACTTATTTGTATTTTTTTAACAAATTTTCCAAATTTATCATCAGAATAATCTTCGATTGACTTTATAGTCGCTTCTTTAATTTCTGTTTTATGTCTAAAAGCATTCAGTAACCTCTTACCTGCATCCATTGCTACATAAAGAGGTGTTCTTCTATGAAATGCAATAATTCCAAGGTGGAAAGGTAACCTGTCTCTAACTTTAGAGAACTGTAATTCATATTCTTCATATATTCTCTTTGCAATCTCAAAGGCATCATAAGCAGGGACAAGTATCATAAACTGGTCAGGAAAATCGTAAATTCTTATGTAAGGGAAATAATTTTGAAATCTGTCTTTTTCCAGCTTTGTGTCTATAATCTTTGCCTTTCGCCAGCCTTTATCATCTTCAGTTTTTATCTTTATCTCTTTATTCGCAGTATTCTTTATTATTTCTTCAATGGTATTTCCAAATTCTCTTAGTATTTCCAGGTTTACTGTGCTCACAAAAATTCCTTTTTCTTTATCTATACAAACCGGGCTAAACCCAAGGTCAATATCACAGGTTGAACCCTCCGGGATATAAGGGTTAGGTTCAATTTTAAATTGAATGCGTTTGGTTCTCAGGTTTAAATCAAAAGAATATTTTTTTAAAATATTTTCACATATATCTTCATTGATAAATTCCTGTGTTGTATTCCAGATACGGTAAATTCGTGATAGAGATGGATGTTTTCTAATCAACAATTTAATCAGATACTTAACCTTTGCAGTATTATCTCCAAGCGTAAGAGCAGTTCCTGTAGAATCTCGCTCAGCAATTGGCTTCCAGAAGTCTGTTATAAAGTTTTTGCAGAATTTCCCAATAAACGATTTTAACAACTGGTTATCCCCATTTTGCAAATTTGAAGGCGAACCAAATAATCCTTTAAACTTATGTTCTAAGTCGTTTAAAGAATTAATACTTAGTAATTGTGCTACATTTTGATTTGCTTTTTTCCAACTCTCAAAAGTTTGAGAGACAAAGGTATCTAAAAATTCCCCTGATAGCCATTTGCTCAAATCAAACTGTCCAATTATTAATGCAACACGATCATTTACATCTGCAACTTCATCTAACCATATGGTTTCTTTAATATCATCTACTTTGCTTAACCATTTGTTTGCTCTTTTCTGATAGCTTTCTTTACATATTGAACATCTGTCGTTGCTTTCATACGTTGGTCTAATTTTGCAAACTGGACATACATCCTTTATCTCATTTGATTTTGAGTAGTTATTCAGAATTGTGATTACATTTTCACTATTATTTACAAAAGGATAAACAATTTTTTTTATAGCATCTTCTCTTTCTCTTGCCAGAATCACCATGCTTCTACTTTTACCAGAAATGGCAATCTGTAAACCGCAATCAAGATTGTTTACCTTTTTCTTTTTTAAAATCTCATCTTCTATCTCTTTTCTTAGAAATTCTATATCGTTAATATCAGGAAATGAAAAGTATATACCTGTTGAATCTCTGTAAATTTCGTTTCCAAGCGGATATTCATATTCCACTATTCTCTTTATTTCTTTAAAAATTTCCTCTAATTCGATTCTATGGCCGAAAATATCACCAACCTTGATACCCTTTGATAGTAACCCTATAATATCAATATTTACTTTTAGTATTTTCCACTTTGAATGCCCTTTCGGCTCATACCAGCCATCAATGAGCATTTTTGCAAGATTTGATTTTGTGAGAGATGCGATAATATAAGCATAATCGTAAAGAGAAATTTCATTAATTGGCCTTCTGGTTTCTCCTATTGTTTGAGAATAGTACTGCTTTAAAATGGAAACAAATTTACAGTAATCCTCATAAGAAACACCCTGCCTGCTTTTTACATCTTCAAGGATCTTCTTGATTTCTTGTAACAATGTCTCCTTTAGTTCTTTATTTTTTGCCAATTCTATCTCTTTTTCATAACCAAAAGCTGTAGATCTGAAAGTATATTGTTTTCTCTGCTTTCCTGATTCTCCTCTTCCTGCCAATGCTTTATCTATACCTGAAACAATACCATGAGCGTCCGCAAGAATTTTACATAACCCTTTTGGATTATCGTTCCATGTGTGTGTTTTTATGAAATCACATAAATTTTCTACTTGATTGCTGGATAGTTCACCTAATACGTTTTGTCTTACAAATTTATTTATAAGGGATTTCCTTACTGAATCTTTTAATAAATTTATTAGTTCTTCGCTTTCGAAGAAAGAGTTATCCTCACATACTGCTTGATAATCAAATTTTTTTTCTTCGTCAGAAGCATCTATTGCGTTTGAATATATAAACTTTTCTGAAAATCTTCCAACTAAATGCAAATATGCTCCTACTTCCGCAAGGAGTATCTGGTTTCTGTTCTGTTCAAGTTTCTCAAGTATGTTCATTACCTTTCCTCCAAAATCTTGTTCACTGAGTCCTTCAAAATCTCAAAGTTTTCAAATTTATCTTCGTAAGTAGACTTTTTAGAGGTTTTTACCGCTATCCTGCTTTGTTCTCTATCCCATTTATCTTCAACCACTCCATATCCCAAACTCTTTTTGGCAGAAAATCCGTAAGTTAGCATCATTGCTTCAAGCCCTTCAATAACACTCTTAAGGTCAGATTTAACATTATCATATAACTTAGTAGATTCATATCTCCCAATATAATGAAGAGGAATATAAAGAAGTCTAAAGATCCCCTTTGCACCCTCAGGGACTACTTCATAATAAATCGGATTTTTGCCTGTTTTAGTTTTTCTATCATGGGGATTTATTACCATCATATCAATCCGATTCCAGAATGTTGGATAGAAGTATAACATTCCTGCAAGTGATGGGGATTCTTGAGCATCAAAATATTCTCTTAATTTCTTTCTATATTCTTCTTTAGCATTATTGCAAAGATTATCCAGATACTCTGCCCAACCTGTTGGGGTTTCTTCCATACCTTTTTCAGTCCCAAACAATAAGGTATGTCTAAAACGTGTTTTTGCGAATTCAGCAGAATTATCTTTGGCAGGTTCTAAAGCAGTTTTCATCATTGTCCATCTTAAATTTCCTTTCCAGGACATAGCAGAGGTGAATGGGATGCCAAAGACCTTGTCCTTTCTTATGGGATTCTCTATGATGTATAATGGAACATCATCCTTTGAGTAATATGGAGTTTTCAAAGTTACTGGAATCTGTATATACCAGCTTCCTTCTGGAAGAGAAGAAATATCAGGAGCACAATTTATTCCAAGAAGATTAAGCTTTGATATTTTACATTTCAAATAATCAGTATAGTTACCATTAGAGTGAATAAGGGCTTTCAATCCCGAAGATGAAGACCTTTGACCAACTTTTGCATAATCTTTTAGGTTGCTTCCAAGGCAATTTGCTAAGGCTATAGCACGCATAAAAACATCCTCAAAGGATACAAACTCATTATGACCACTTATGAGATTGTCTATATCTTCTTCATTTTGAATTTTAATGTTGGCATAAAAATCATAACTCATATAGAGCCTCCTTAATCAGTTAAAAGAGACTGAATAAATTTTGAAAAATTACTTTCATTAGGTTCAATTGTATCCCTACCGGTATCATACTCACGCCATACTTCTAATTTATAATTTCCTGTTCTGTTACCAAAAAGCTCCTCCCAAGGTATTTTTAATTCGTTACTTCCGTTTAATCCACTTTTTAGATTCTCTAAAAATCTATCTCTATCAAACCCTTGAGGATTATTACTTTTCGGAATCCATCCCCAGATTCTGAATTCCCAGAGATTATTTTTAATATGATACGCACAGGAGATGTTAATCTTAGATGCTGACTTATCATTTCCCATAGTTCCAAATAGCCAGTTTTCTATTCCTTTATCTTTATTCTGGTCTCCAGTTTGCCATAGTTTTTTACCATCTCCATATCTCAGCCAGTTCTTTATAGCAGGAGAGATAGGAACAGAGTTCGATTTTATCCATGCTTGCATTCTTGGATCGTTTACATATCCATTATATTTCTTCTCTTTATTGTCTCCTTTAACTTCTCTTTTTTTTATCCCATCTACTTCTTTCCACCACTCATTATTACCCACTTCAAACTGAACTTTTGCAAAAAACATTTCTCTAATATCTGGATAACCACACATAATATCATTTCTTGCATCATTTCTTAATTCTATCTTTAAAGAATTAAGTCTTTGCATTTCTTGAATTTTGCTCAATGCATTTTGAAATTTTTCAAAATTTATTTCCAGTAAATTTTCTATCATCACTACTCCATATCCATGCTGAACTCTGGCGCCAATGCCACCCCATCTAGAAGCAATTAAAAGTGGTAGAAGAATTAAATTCTCATCGAAATCTTTAACTAAAGGTATAATTTCTAACTCTATATCTCCAACTATTCCACTCCCAAGATACCATCCACGATTTCTTCGATTAGGTTTTATATTTAATGCCCCTCCAGTAAATACTTTTTCCCCACCTTCAAGATTTATTTTAAATAACCTCCTTAATCCAGTTGCTCCAAAAATTAAGCAGGCACTACAATATTTATCGGTTTTTAAATTTTCATCAATCTGTGGGCATCTATTGTCTGTTGTGGGGTCACATACAAATTTATTCATTCCTCTCAAAATAATCTCTGTCCACCCTCTCAAAATAATCTCTGTCCACCATCTCAATGAGCCTATAATCCCAGCCGATTGGATAAAATCACTTTTAGTATCAATATCTCCTGTCCAGAGTGGGGTTAAACAGGTTAATTTTAGTTTCCTCATGCATTACTCCTTGCTTTGACATTCTCAACATACATCCTTATTCCCTCAACCATTAGCCAGCCGCCGTAGTAATCCTGGTCATCCTTCTTTTGATATTCTTTTCTATCGGTAGCAGCAGATATATCGCAGAGTTTTAGTATATGATGAGCAAGTGATGCTTGCATTCTTTTTTGATGTTGTTCTAATAAGCTACAACCTTTAGCCCATATTCTTAACCCTATTGCCATTTCTTTTAAGTCATTAACAGTCATATTTTTAGCATCTTCTGTAAAAAAACCAGAATCTAAATTTTCGGTTGCTTCATGCCACTTTATATTACCACTATTATCAACAATCCCATCCAGTATTGCCTGAACATCAGGCCTTTCAATGTTATCACCCAGAAGCCCTCTATCTGTATGATGAATGGCAACGGCGAAACTTATAGACTCTCTTAATCCTTCAGGCAATACCTTCCATAGATAGCAGGCGCCAATGGTAGAATGGGAGGGTAGTGATTTATTAGTCCTAACATTTTCTTGCCACCTTTTTGTAATCTTTCCAAGGTCATGAAATAAAATCATCTTCAGAAAAGAATCTTCTAAGATTTTTTGTGTTTTTGAAGTGTCAATAACCCTCGAAATTGTAGAAGCGAATACCGGAAAAATAAGATCAAACTTCTCTTTACACCTTGAAATGTGATCCAAATAATTTTCACCCGGTGCACTATATAATAAAGTTGCTGGCATCTGGTATTACTCCTTTGAGTGGATCGTAGTTATTTTTTTCAAGTAGATAATATCTGAAGGGAAATATGTCTCTTGCTTCTGAAAAGTTCCATTCGCCTTTTTCACTGTCAAAGTTCAGCCACAATTTTAAAATACCTTCTCTTAATAGTTTCCATCCAACCCCGAAATCAACATTTATAGAATTATCTCGTATGTCGGTTTTTCGGATAGCGTCTTTGATTCTTTCTTCTTTCTTCCGCCCCTCACCTTTTGAAAGGTCAATGACTACAAGCGTTATTGGTTTCCCCTCTCTTAATTGGATGTTGGAAGGTCTGTCATCAGCATACAAAACACACTCATATAGGTCGATCAATGAATCTCTTGCCTCGTAATCATTAGCCTGATAATCAAGCGTACCATCAACAAAAGAGCATACGTCATTAAAATTTTTGATGTTGAATTGGGGGTTATTTTGCAACCAATTACGTGCGTTTTCCAGGTGTTGTTTTTCGTACGGCAAATGACCGTTGTTTTGTTCTTCAACAGGAAATATTATCATCTCTCCTTTTTCACCTTCGTACCTTGCACATCTACCTGCTCTCTGAACCAATGCATCTGCTGGCGTAAGTTCTGTAAGTAGTAGTTGTGCTGAAAAATCAATGCCTGCTTCTAAAACCTGTGTTGATATAACAATACCAGTTCCTTCTTTGGCGGCTAATTGTTCTAAGTTTCTATGGGGTATTAAGGATAGGGCGGTTTTTTCGTGTCTGTTTCTATCTGCCCTTGTAAACCTTGAATGCAGTAAAACAATTTCATTTTCGTTCAAACGCAACCTGTTTTTTATTTCTTCATAAACCCTCTGCGCCCTTCTAACTTGATTTAGCACTATCAATGTTTTCTTATCCTTGATTTTGTTAAATAGGTCTTGAGGAATATTCACTTCACCATTTGAGTATAAAGGGGTATTGTTAAGAACAATACTAAGTTTAGAATTAATAACATTGTCACCAACAATTTTCTGAGCATCTGGAAGCAGAATATTTTCAAATAAACTTCTTTCAAGGCTTTTTGGCATTGTGGCAGTCATCAAAACAAAAGGTATCTTACTGAAATGAAGAATTTCTAATAATGCCCGCATGATGGAAAAAGTAAATTCGTCTCTATACATATGGGCTTCATCAAAAACAACTATGGATGAGGCGATGGAACCTGCAGGCACATCAAGATGATGACCTACCTGGTGACTTGCTCTTGCAAAGCCATATAGAAATTGGTCGAGAGTTGTAACTACAATATCAGCCAGAAAGAAAGGAGCATTTGGATGGTCTCCATGCTGGACTTCTACTGATATGTGGGGAGAGATTTTGCTGGCATAGTTTCTTATTCTATCAGCAAGAGTATTTGCCAGTACCCGCAGTGGCAACACATA
>Ga0116166_1003152_pt1 | contig 12991 bp, 12 predicted proteins | sample AD_JPNMR2_MetaG_FD_89884 | JGI IMG/M metagenome (GOLD analysis project Ga0116166, IMG submission 89884) | Active sludge microbial communities of municipal wastewater-treating anaerobic digesters from Japan - AD_JPNMR2_MetaG | ecosystem: Engineered > Bioreactor > Anaerobic > Digestate | place...
CAAATCTCCTTTTTTTCTTGCATATCCCCGATCACTCCATAGAGCCGGATTTTTTACATTGGTTCTGGTTTTTGTCCTGGCATTCTGACAGTGGTACGACACCATACATTACGTATTCATCCCCTCTCCCTTTGTATCTGTCTCAAATCCGATATATTTCCTGATATTTAGGTAGAAATGATTAAAGGCAGATATGTTTATCGTTCTACAATTTGAATGATACATACGATAACCGTCCTACCATGACTGCGAAGGATCCCCAATGGTCGCTATCGTCTTTTTTTTCTTTGTCTGAAATACCGGAAGGGGTTAAGAATAGGGGGAGCCAGATTATTGGAAAACTCAGGTTACAAACTGTTTTGACGATATGTTTTGTCCTCGTTGTCATATTTGCAATCTCTATAACCGGTTTTTTTGCATTTCAAGCAAGTCAGTTCGCGGTACAGGAGCTTGCCGGACAGGTTCTTGATGAGACTTCATATCGGATATCTGATCAGCTCAGGGACTATCTGAAAACACCTCACCTTGTAAATCAGCTCTGTATGGACAGTATTGCCCTTGGTTCTCTCCATGTGCATGACAATGCTGGTCTTAAATCTTATTTTAGGAATTTATCATTCAGATTTGACACTATTGAGGCAATTTGTTATGCAAACGAGGCAGATGGAAATTATACCATAATCTCGAAGGTGGGTGCTCCTGGGATTGTGAATGGTACAGAGCGGTTTTATGGTATCTCAAATTCACAGACCAACCACTCGTTTACTGAGTATCGGCTGTTGGAAGATGGCAGTTTGGGAGAAAAAACCCTCATAATACCTGAGTATGATCCCAGAACCCGGCCGTGGTATCAGGCAGCTGTTCAGGCACAGGGTCCTGCCTGGACCCCTGTCTATATGTGGCTTGAAGGGGTGGTAAGTATTGATGCAGCATCCCCGGTATATTCCAGTCAGGGGTTACTAATGGGAGTGATGGATACGTCCCTGACTTTGAACGGAATTGGAGATTTTTTGCAGAATCTGAAAATATCTGAGCATGGTCAGGCATTTATTATTGACACAAACGGTAAGATAATTGCGGCGTCAACAATACAGGAACCATATATACGAGAAAATGGGGATATAGCCCTTCTTAATGCGTCTGATTGTAATGACCCGATTATTGAGGAGGTTACAGAGGTACTTTCCAAAAACAATACACTATTCTCTTCTCTTACTTCCAGACAACAATTTACGAGTACAAATGGGACTGAATCACACCTCGTTCAGGTAAGTCGCTATCAGGATCCATACGGGCTTGACTGGCTGATTGTGGTGGTAATCCCGGAGTCAGATTTTATGGGCAGAATACATGACAATAATACGGTAACTCTGCTCTTATTAATCTGCATTATTATTGGTACAGTTCTTCTATGCATCCTTCTTGCACGATATATTACACGGCCTATTCTGGCGATGAGTCGTTCTGCAAAAGCGTTTGCTCATGGTGATTTTTCCTCATGGACGTATCTTGACCGGGGTGATGAACTTGGTGAACTGTCGCATACCTTCAAACACATGGCAGAACAGCTGCAGAAGATGTTTCTCTCGTTGAAAGCAAGTGAAGAGCGATATATGGGTCTTTTTCAGGCTTCAGCAGACGCAATTATTCTGTGCAAAGATAATACGATCCTTGAGATGAATCATGCTGCAGAAGAGATGTTTTCAATATCGAATTATGAGGCACGAGGTAAGAATATTTCAGAATTGTTTGATGAGGCCGGACCAGTTATTTATCAAATGATTCAATCATCGTATACGACTGGTACTGAAGGATATGAAAGCCGGATTCTTACACGGTCGACAAGGGATCATGAACAGTATCTCAACATCAGGGTTACGAATACTACGACTAATGATCAGATTCTCAATCTCGTTCACATCCGCGATATCACCATGGAACGTCAGGCTATTATCTCTTCTGCAGAAAAAGAAGCCCTTCGTGAAGCGTAGGTACGTGTTGAGATGATTCTTGAGTTACTTCCGGATCCAACTTTTGTTATTGATAAGAACGGAGTTATTCTCTTTTGGAATCGTGCGATGGAAAAATTTTCCGGTCTTGATTCTGACAGTATGATTGGAAAAGGGGATTATGAATATTCCTTATCCGTTTATCAGACGAAACGCCCCCTCCTTATTGATCTTGCATTACATCCGGATATTTCGTATAATGATTTATATGAACATATTGAACGGTCTGATGATCTGATACAGACGAGTTACTGGATAGAAAAATCGGGGGAGATGAGATATATTTCTGTAATTGCTGCAACGCTGCATGATAAGGATGGTGATATCGTAGGAGCTATTGAATCGATACGAGATATTACCTCTCTTAAAAAAGCAGAAGAAGCATTACTTGTTGCAAATAGGAAGCTGAATCTCTTATCCGGCATCACCCGTCACGATATCCTCAATAAAATCATGATCTCAAAGGCATTTTTATCGTTCCTTGAAGATTATCCATTACTAGAGGAGCAAAAAGAGTACATTGATCGTATCCGGCGTTCAATGACAGAAATTGAACAATTTGTCGCATTTACCAAAACATATCAGGAGCTTGGTATTCGCCTTCCTGAATGGCACGATGTCGGGGCTATGTTTATGCGGGTTACTCATCAGATTGATTTAGGAAATGTCCAGTTTACTTGTGATATTTCAGATGTGTTTGTCCTCTGTGATCCACTCTTTGAAAAAGTCTGCTATAATCTGATCGAAAATGCCATCCGTCATGGCGAAAAACTGACAAAGATTGAAGTGACAGGAAACGTGTCAGAAAAGGGATACCATATCACCGTTGAGGACGATGGCATTGGTATTCCAGATGAGCAGAAAACACTCATTTTTGAGAGAGGGTATGGAAAAAATACCGGATATGGGCTATTCCTAACGCGGGAAATTCTTTCGTTATGTGATATTACCATTATAGAAACCGGTCGGTATGGAAGTGGATGCCGGTTTGAAATTGAAGTTCCCAGTGGCAGGTTCCGGATAGGAAATTAATGGGTGATTTCAGGAACCTCAAGTTTTGGTTACAAGGTACTTGTACCGTTCCTAAAATCTGTGAGTAACATTTCAGAGCACCAGTATACAAAAAATATCGGTTGATTTTTTTGGTCTCCTTCCACTATTGAGTTACAGATTGGTGGTTTATTCTATCTTCTCCCCGTTCCAGGTGTCGTTGATGGCTGATTCGGAGAGTGAATGGGTATACGTTCCATTAAAACTCTTCCCGTCATCTGAAATCCTGAAGGTAAATGTTCCTGATTCAAACCAGGAACCGTTCAAAATTTTTCCATTATCAGAAATTCTTCCCTCAATAAACCCAGATTCGTCTGCATCCGGGTTCTTTGGAATGTGTGTGCCAGAGAGAGTGGTTCCATTCTGAAGAAGAGTATAGGTGTTGTGGATAGTATCCCATGTTCCACTCCAGGGATTTTCTTGTAGAATGCCTTCACTTGTCCGGTTTCCTGTTCTAGTATATTCGAAGGGTGTAAGGTTGCTATTCTGATCTACTGACCCGGTCCCTGAAAAAGACATCATATCATCAGACATGATGAGTGAAATTGTTCCTGATTCAGACCAGATACCAGAGAATGTCCTCCCATCATCTGATAATGTCCCTTTCAGGACACCTGGGTCCCGGTTTTCAATATCCTTTGGCTCATAACTCCCGACGATAGAAGTCCCATTTTGTAGAATAAGAAGATGATATTCTTTCGATACCCATGAACCATTCCATATAGGTATGGAGGCACTCTGATCTTCAGCGTAAATACCTTCTATTCCAGTCAGGATGATGAAGATGACTCCAATTAATAAAAGTGCATTCAAAATCTTTATACTTCTCATGAATAGGTGTATTACTCCGAAGAATTGATAATAATTTCGAAAACCGAATATAAAAAAATTTAAAAAAGAAATCCCGTTGGCCCTGTTGCGATTATTATTGCATTCATTACTGGTGTATAAGAGCCAGGAGTAAATACATCGGTATGTTTGACGATCTTTTCCTCATGTAGTTGATACATACTTTAAGATTAATAATTCAGGTTTTAGAAATAAGAGATTACTGATTTCTCTTATTTTGATGAAATAATCGAATAAGTGACTGATTATAAATGATAAGTAATTAATTCTATACTTAAAAAATAGGTTCAGGGAGGCAAACCATGTTTGAGTCATTGTTTTATGACATTACCCATAATAAATATCTGATAAGAATATCAAATCAGGGTCTGCACGATGGTATCCAGGTTCTGAAAAATGGATGTGTGCAATACAGGTTTTCTGATTATGTATGCAGGTTGTAGATATGAGGTCGGTTGTTATCTATCACTCACACTCAGGCGTCACCAGGGGAGTTGCAGGACATCTTTCAAAAATTCTTGGTTCCGAAATGATTGAGGTAACTCCGGAGAAGGAATATTCGAGTTTTATGGTAGTCCCAAAAGGATGTTACCGGGCTGTGAAGGGGCTTGCAGATCCGATACGGCCACAAACGATCGATGTATCCGAATATGATATTCTTATCATCGCATCTCCGGTCTGGGCTGGGAAACCTACTCCGGTGATTAATGGAGCGATTGATGCGCTGATTGGATGTCAGGGAAAGAAGGGGTATGCGATAATGACATGCCGGAGTGCAGAAAGTGGTCATCAGGCTTTGTTTCCCTTTGTTGAGCGGTTAAAAAAGAAGGGTCTTGTGATATTCAAAACATCTGTCCTAGATAGTAACGCTTCTGCGGATGAATCAGTAATTGAAGGCATTTGTTCTGATATCAGGAATATATAAGACCAGAAATTAAAATTATTTTTCTCATCCGAAGTTGATTCATGGAACAAAATGAACGCGAAGGCATCAGCATCCGCAGGTACCGGTCGATGACATGAAAATATAAAAAATCAGGGTTTTTCTGTACCGCTCCATGATCCAGACCATTCTGCTGATGATCCCCATTCACCGGTAAAGCCATATCGCCAGTGTCCGGTGAAGGATGAACAATCATCAGAGAATATAAATTCACATTCTCCAGCATCATGTGGGGGAGTATACGATGGGGCTTCTGACCATGTTCCCCGGAACGTTTTCCCGGTCAATGTGCCTGATATCCGTCCCTCATCATGAGTATATGTGCCAAAGGCATCCTGTCCTACCTGGACCAGAGTGAGAGTACCTTGATTTGAACTGTAGGTTCTGCTTATTGAACAGATATCTGAATTTCTCCCGGTCATGGTCGGTTCAGGTGTAATTTTCTTATCCCCAATAATAGTATACGAGATTGTTATCTCCTTTTGCTGGGCATATTGCCATGCTGGTCCGCCACCATGATACTCAACAGATGGATCCATTGCGATTTCAAGAAGGATCGGTTCGGAAAGTTTCAGACGGGTGATCATATGTACGATATGTTCCTCTCCTTCAAGACCACAAACACCATCAGGATCTCCTTTTGACTTTGGGGTTCCGGTTTTTTCAATAATATCACCTGGTGCACGATACCATGTTTCCGGATACACTTTATCCCATCCACGGAACACAAAATCTGATGGTCCACATACAATACCTAAGGTTCGTCGTGGTAACACTTTTGTATCAATATTCAGTTCCAGTTCGCCCGCTGGTAATGGCATGGTCTGAATAACAGTATCCGATTTGGTAATGCCGTCAACACATCCGATGCATCCTTCCGGAAATGATGCGCTAAATGATTCTCCACATGATACCCCTATGGTCATACTCAGAAGAATAATAATCAATATTGATACGAATGGTTTTCTCATACATAATTCTCCCTATGGTTTTTTACTCTGTGAGTCATTGTCCACATCAATAACACCCGTTCAGGGAATCTTTCCCGGCTATAAGGTCAGATATCAGAAGAGCAATACTCTACCTGATGGGCAGTTGTCTCTTCCGGATATGGTTGCCGATGTGGTTAAGATAGAGATAGTATATCGTGTTCATAATGGTATTTGTGTATAATCTCATTAAAATAAAAAAAGCATGATATATGTGTCATTCAGGAGAGAACGATACACCAGGAGCCTGAAACAAAAGTTGATAATCTGTGTCTCCATGTATTTCTGTTTCTCTCTGAATATGTTTCTCGCAATGAAATATGATTGAATTTTAGAGAATGCGGTTATTCTTATTACGTACAAAGATGATTATGATTTATGGGGTTAAACCAGCCGGTGAAAGAAATTCTTATTGCACGCGAGACTATCGAAGGAGCCGGGGTCAGGCTGCATCGTGCCTTTGGATATCATGAGATCCCCCGGTTTGATCCGTTTCTGATGCTTGATGATTTCAGGGGAGATAATCCGGCTGATTATCTGAAAGGATTTCCATGGCACCCCCACCGTGGTATTGAAACGGTTACCTACATGCTTGAAGGGATGATTGAGCATAGTGATAGCATGGGAAATGCCGGAATCGTTGGAGCAGGGGCAGTTCAATGGATGACAGCGGGCTCCGGGATAATTCACCAGGAGATGCCAAAGCCGGTCGATGGAAAGATGGGAGGATTTCAGCTCTGGGTAAACCTTCCCCGGTCGGAAAAATATCATGTTCCCCGGTACCAGGAGATCTCTTCTGACATGATCCCAATCGATACCCTTGAGAATGGTTCCCAAGTCCGGGTTATTGCAGGGACATATAGGAGAATAGGTGGCCCGGTTCGTGATATTATTGCGGATCCGGAGTTTCTTGATGTGTTGGTGCCCTCAAACGAAAAGTTCTATCATCAGGTTCGTCCCGGGTTCACTGGGGTACTGTATGTCATTGAAGGAAGATGCACGATAGGTATAGGAGAGCCGGTATTTTTAAAAAAACGTAATCTGGCACTGCTGGCTCCGGGAGCAGTTCTGGACCTGACCTCAGGAGAAGATGGCTGCCGGTTTTTATGGTTCTCAGGAAAGCCTATTGGAGAGCCGATTGCCTGGGGTGGTCCGATTGTGATGAACACCCAAGAAGAGGTGGATCAGGCATTTGAGGAGTATCGGAACGGGACATTTATCAGATAAATAATAAACAGAATTGTTCTATGATTTGTTCTTCAGTTCTACTTCCCGGGAATGACATTTCTGATCAGGAACCGATTGTACATCAGAAAGTACGAGGGCCGACAGGTGATATGGCATATGGTGTATTATGAGACTAACGTTTTTATTGGAAAAAACTTTGAACTCATTTCAGGTCGTTCTTCACGCTCTCATAAGCCCATGCATCTCAAGAGATATCAAAAGTTCCCTGACACCATCAACAAACTCTGACTGTTCATCAAGCATTGGCCGCACATCCGGATCAGAGAGGAGCATCATCTCATCGTACGGGATATAAAATTTTCCGGAAAAAAACCCATCATAATCGGTAAGTAATCTGTCAACCCGTGATATATCTCCGGGCGATCTGACCCGGTTAACGACCAGGTGAATGTCTGGTATCTCCAGTTCCCTGGCAAGTTCTGCTGCATGTTTCACAACCTGTACTGCGTTAAATGTCGGATCTGCAACCAGAACCGCTTGATTAAAGCCTTTCGCAAGTGCCCGTCCAAAATGCTCAACTCCGGCCTGAGTGTCCATGAGAATTACCTCCCCTTCCCGCAGGTTGATATGTCTCATGACTGCATCAAGCAGGGTATTCTCCGGACACAGACAGCCGGTGGCAGCTTTTACCACGGTTCCCATAACGAGGATGTTGACACCATCCGGGCCTTTCATGCCAAACCGCTCAACTACATCTGATACATCCGGGTTAAGGGAGAGCATAAGACCATATCCGGAATCAGGTCTGGCCCCCGTTTTCTCTTCAATATAGTCCAGGTTTTTTGAGAGAGGGACAATTGATTCCGTATCTTCTGGAGAAACCCCGATTGCATAGGGAAGGTTCATCTGGGGATCTTCATCAACCGCTAATACAGAATATCCTCTTCCTGCAAAAAGATGAGAGAGAAGTGCAGTTATCGTTGTCTTTCCAACACCCCCCTTTCCGGTAATGACTACCCGAAATCCATGATTACTCATTCTACTTTTTTACTCCTCTAATGGTTTTCTGTTCAGGGTATCATGACTTTGGGACTTTCCTGGTCGCTTTTCTGGTGGAATAGTGGCGTCTGCATTCAGGGCACAGGGATTTTATTTCTTCGATGATTGCAGGGTCGAGTTTGTTCATTACCTTATGCATCAGTTTTTCTGGAGCAAATGCCGTTTTACACGATGAGCATGTTGCAAGAGGAACCGTTGTTCCGGACCATGATTGCATGACCCGATTTGAATCAGAATCTTCAAACACTATTGCATTCGTCGGACATACGTTTGCACAGGCTGTACAACCAAGGCAGTCAGGGTTATGTTCGTAAAAAGGAGTATTAATGGTAGTATATGGCCCCCGGTTGATGTAATTGATTGCTTTACCGCCCATGATCTCATTACACACCCTGATGCATAATCCGCACAATATGCATTTTCCCATGAGCGGATCATCATGAACAATCTTCTTGAGAAACCGTGTTTTTGTGACCCCGTATTTCGCAGCCATCTCACGGATAACCTCTGATTTTGGTGCTTCTGCAAGGTAGAGCTCAAAGAGCAGACTTCGATGTCTGATAATCTGAGGAGTATCAGTCAGGATTTCAAGGCCATTATGAACTTTGATGGTGCATGCGGGAGTCATTGTCGTCTTTCCACAGGTGACCACATCAACCATGCAAAGCCGACAGGCTCCATATGGTTCAAGGGCTTTTTCATAACAGAGGTGAGGAATATCAATATTTAATCTCATGGCGGTGAGAAGGAATATCTCTCCTTCTTCGGCCAGGTACTGGTTTTTATTGATGGTGATGGTGACCATCCTCTTTCTGTAACCTGATAATGACATAGTGATTATTCCCTCTGTATAATGAGACGTTCATACTCTTCAGGGAAGTACTGCATCGTGGTCAGAACCGGATTTGGTGCAGTCTGCCCAAGGCCACACAGTGATGTTTTTTGAACCGTTTCAGACAGTTCTTTGATCAGGTCGATATCCTCATGAGTACCTTTGCCGGCGATAATACGATTCAGGATGAGGAGCATGTGTTTGAGTCCCTCCCGGCAGGGAACACATTTTCCGCATGACTCACCTGATGCGAAATTGATAAAGTACCGGGCAATGTCTACCATGTTTGTGTCCTCGTCCATCACCACAAGGCCGCCTGATCCCATCATCGTTCCGACCTGATTCAGGCTTTCAAAATCAACAGGTGTATCAAAGAGTCTGACCGGGATACACCCTCCTGACGGACCTCCCGTCTGGACAGCCTTCACCTCTTTTCCCAATGCTCCGCCATTTCCGATATCATAGATGATCGAATGCAGGGATGTTCCCAGGGGTACCTCGACCATACCGATATTATCAACCTTTCCGACAAGGGAAAAGACCTTGGTTCCGGTATTCCCCTTTGCACCGATGGATGAATACCAGGATGCTCCTTTTGCGATTATAACCGGGACATTGCACCAGGTCTCAACATTATTCAGATCAGTCGGTCTTCCAAAGACTCCTTTTTCGGTAAGTCGGGGAGGACGGAGGCGTGGTCTGCCTGTTTTTCCTTCAATGGATGCTGCAAGAGCGGTTGACTCTCCACAGACAAATGCCCCTGCACCGGTTGCTATCCGGATGTCAAAATCAAATCCGGTGTTAAAGATGTTTTGTCCGAGTAAACCATACGTTCGTGCCTGGTCAAGTGCTAATATGAGACGTTCGATAGCGAGTGGGTACTCAGCCCGGATGTAAATAAGTCCTTCATGAATTCCCATGGCAAATGCCCCGATGAGCATTCCCTCCAGAAGCATATGGGGATCACTCTCCATCTCGTTCCGGTTCATGTAGGCACCAGGGTCTCCTTCATCAGCATTACAGACGATGAATTTCTCATCCCCTGGAGCTTTTTTCGTGATCTCCCATTTCAGACCGGCAGGAAATCCTGCTCCTCCCCGCCCTCGAAGGCCGGATCGCTTCATTTCATCGATGATAGCATCAGGCTCCATACTGGTAAGTGCCTTATATCCGGCAAAATATCCGCCAATACCGATGTATTCATCAATATCCTCAGGATTAATAAGGCCGCTGTCACGAAGAATTACTTTCTTCTGATAAGCGAAGAAGGGGATCTCTCCATATTCAGGAATAATCTCAAACTCGTTCCCATATACAAGGTTTCCTGTAATATGGTCCCAGTTAGAAATTTTACAAAGTGCCCGATCAGACGGAACATCACCTTGAAGAGCAAGGGAAATAATTCTCTCTGCATCGTCCAGGTGCACCTTCCGAAGCAGAACCTGCGCTTTTCCGGGGATGCTCACCGAAACAATCGGCTCCTCTTTGCAAAAACCGATACATCCGGTCTTAACAAGAGAGATATCAAGGTTTTTTGTCTGAATTATCTCATGCATCCGGTTATACAGGGCCATACCTCCGACTGCAATCCCGCATGATGATGTCCCGACTCCGATTCTGGGTCTCCCCGGCTGAAGTTTTTTCAAACCTTTTTTTCGAACAGAATCAAGATCTTCGGGTGTTTGAATCTTCATCGTTTCCACCCGTACATCTCTAATATCTCCGGGATTCTCTCAGGTGTCACATATCCATGCAGTTGCCCGTCAACATGGAGGACCGGAGCCATACTGCATGCCCCAAAACAGCGGGCAATCTCAACGGTGAACTTATTATCCGGTGTTGTCTGAAGATATTTGCCGTCCTGTGTATCTCCAGATAACCCGAGATGTTCTTCCAGTGTCTCTAATATTTTTTCTGCTCCTTTCACATGACAGGGTGTTCCCATGCAGACGGTGATCAGGTGCTCTCCAACCGGTTTCAGACTGAAAAATGAGTAAAAGGTAACAAGAGCGAAGAGTTCAGAGAGAGGAACCTGTAATTTTCCTGAAACCAGTTTCAGGGTATCCATGGGGATGTGTCTTTCCTGTATCTGAATCTCCCGTAAAATTCCCAGAATTCTGCCGGAAGAATTGGGATATTTATCAATAATTCCATCAAGCGTCTTTTCATCCATTATACTCTCCAAAAAGGAAGGTTAGATGTTCAGTGCCTTTCTCTTCCGGTTGATCTCTGCTTCAAGGAGGTCAGCGGTCTTCAGCGGATCCGGTTCAACCGCAAATGCAGAATTCGTAATTCCCTTTACTCCATCTGCGAGCAGATTTAAGACATTCGCACTGCCAAAGATCTTTGGCGGGATACCAAGGACCGTGTAGACACCGGATGAGACAAAGTAGGTCCCGATGGAGATTGCTTTCTGGGAGTACCATTCAGGGGCTGCTCCACCAATGGGGAGATCACCGATACCTACTCCGAGCTCTTTCGCAATGTTCGCTGCTAATACCAGAATTCTTGAACAGTCAACACAGGATCCCATGTGCAGGACCGGGGGAATACCAAGCAGTCTGCATACCGATGCCAGTCCTTCTCCGGCAAGATCAGCCGCTTCCGGAACTAAAAGCCCTGCTTTTCCACAGGCAATGGCTGAGCACCCGGTCTCAACAACGAGGATATTGCGTTTGATAAGTTCCTTTGCAAGGGTAATGTGCCCATAGTCCTGTTTAATACGTGGGTTATTACATCCGACGATACCGACGCATCCTTTGATTGTTCCGGCAACGATGGCATCGATGAGTGGTTTGTAGGTTCCTCCAAGAGCTTTTCTGATAGTCTCTTCTGAGAATCCTGCCATCACTTTCATGGGTCGCTCAGGAATTCTGACTCGGTCCGGGTTTCTGTTCGGGAAGTTCTCAATTGCCAGTTTAATTATCTCATGAGCGGTATCACGGGCACTTTCGGGCTTGAACTCTTTATAAATCGTTCCGGAGATCTTCCCCTTTGTACTGGTTGTAATGACCTTGGTATGGAAACAACCGGCTGTCAGCGGAATGGAGTGATAAATACATTGGTAATCAACAACCATTGCCTCAACTGCTCCGGTTGCAATAGCAAGTTCCTGGTCAAAGAAGGATCCGGCAAGCGGGATGCCGCTTCTCATGAGGAGTTCATTTCCCGTGCAGCACATGCCAACAAGATTGATACCTTTTGCTCCTTTATCCTCAGCCATTCGCTTGAGGTCAGGGTCTTCGGCGACGTTTACTATCATCTGAGAGAGCAGGGGATTATGACCGTGGAGAACAATATTGACTTTATCTCTGCTCAGTGTTGCAAGATTTGTGATCGATGTGAGCGGAGTCGGGGTCCCAAATAAAATATCAGAACATTCCGTGGCAGCCATGGACCCTCCCCATCCGTCAGAGAGCGAAGTTCTCATCGCATGCAGGAGCAGATTTACATAGTCTGCGTCAACTCCCATGTGAATCCGGTGCATAGCCTCAACAATTTCCCTGTCAATACTTCTGGGCATGATCCCAGTTTTTCTCCAGATCTCTTTCGTCTTTTCCGGGGCGCGTTCCGCTAGTTGGATCCTGTTTTTGATAGTGCCATATTCTTCAAGGATGCCAAGAGCAAGATCTTTTGCGATATCGTTTGTATCCCGCCCATCTGTCTGAATTCCATATTCGGTAGCGAGCCGGTGAAGTTTTTCAATATCTTTGATCTGATACCCTTGCCCATGGCCTTCAGCAGTTTCGAGTAAAACCTGAACAACCTCCCGTCCATGATCTGAATGTGCAGCAGCTCCTACACTTAAATCATCAAGAAGATTTCTTGCGACAATAGTATCCACATTTGCTCCGCAGACACCAAGAGATGTCTTCCCTCCAAAGGGATCAACTCTGCAGGGGCCCATGGCACAATTATTACAACAGACTCCAAGTTGACCAAATCCGCACTGAGGTTGCTGCAGGGCAAACCTGTCCCAGACGGTCTGCACCCCTTCGTCCAACGTTTTCCTGATTATCTCCTGGTCGGTCCGGTCTGATGCTCTCCTCTCCGCTTCTCTTATGATATCCTG